>JACCDW010102158.1_pt1 | contig 158078 bp, 157 predicted proteins | sample 7449781 | NCBI WGS metagenome assembly JACCDW01 (sample SAMN15323449, study PRJNA562643) | freshwater metagenome | isolation source: river surface water | place: USA:Blue River Watershed | collected 2017-08-18 | reverse complement strand
CCATGCGTCGTTTCATCCCAAACTCGGGCGCCCTGCTTCGTTGGACTTCTTGCAGATATCTTCGGATATCTGCTTCGAAATCCGCCTTGCATGGCATCCCGATTTTGGGCGAAACTTGCACGCAGCGAGTTTTGCAGAGCTTCCTTAAGTATTCTTTCATGGTCAATTCAGGGTGTTGAAGTAGTGATGGCGGTCAGTTCGGTACAGGCCACGCCGGACTTCCATCGGGGCATCGTTGTAGGTGTAAGCCACGCGCTCGACGCTGAGCAAAGGGGTGGGGGCGTCAAGGGCGAGCCAGCGCGATTGGTGCTCATCGGGGAGCACGGCCCGAATTTGCTCTTGGGCACGCACCATGCGCACGCCAAATTCCGACTCGAACATGGCGTACATCGGGCCACGCCAGTCTTGCAGGCGTTCAAGGGTCAGGCCCTTGAAGGCGGCGCCAGGCAGCCAGATGTCTTCCAAAATGGTGGCTTGTCCGCCAAACGCCAGTACCCTGCGCACCTGCACCACGGCATCGCCAGAGCGCAAACCCAGAAGGCGGGCGATTTCGGCACTGGCTCGGGTACGGCGGCAGTCGATGATGCGACGCTCGGACTGACCGGAGAGATGTTCATGGCCCAGATCAGGCATCAGGCGCAAAAAACGGTACTGAACCTGCTGTTCGGCATGGGTGGCCACAAAAGTGCCTTTGCCCTGTCGGCGCATCAGCAGGTTTTCTGCCGCCAGTTCGTCTATGGCCTTGCGCACCGTGCCTTGGCTGACCCGAAAACGGCCTGCCAGCTCGATTTCACTCGGGATGACCTCGCCCGGCTTCCATTCGCCCGACTTCAAGCTTTCCAAAATCAAGCCCTTGATTTGCTGATACAAGGGGCTGAATGCGGGCACACCCGAAGAAGCCAGAGCCTCACCGGCGGGGCCAGTGGGGGCAGGGTCGTTCTGAAGGAGGGGGGCAGGCATGGCGGTGATTCAGATTCGGTCACCCGGGGATGTCAGGTCACCGTCAAGCCGCTATCATATCTTCTATAAGACATAAGAGGGTCGGTGTCAGGGTTTTCGAGGGTAAACTTCGGGACAAGCTGGCCCCAGCCGGCACCCGAGTCTGTCATTTCATTCCCATCGATATTGGAGGTTTCTCATGAGCAAAAAACCCGTTCGCGTCGCTGTCACTGGTGCCGCGGGACAAATCGGTTACGCACTGCTGTTTCGCATCGCCTCGGGCGAAATGCTCGGCAAAGACCAGCCCGTCATCCTGCAATTGCTGGAAATTCCTGACGAAAAAGCCCAAAAGGCCCTCAAAGGCGTGATGATGGAGTTGGAAGACTGCGCTTTTCCCCTCTTGGCGGGCATGGAAGCCCACTCTGACGCCAACACCGCCTTCAAAGACACCGACTATGCCCTGCTGGTGGGGGCCCGTCCGCGTGGCCCCGGCATGGAGCGGGCTGATTTGCTGGCTGCCAACGCCCAGATTTTCACCGCACAGGGCAAGGCATTGAACGCAGCGGCCAGCCGCAACGTGAAAGTTCTGGTGGTGGGCAACCCCGCCAACACCAACGCCTATATCGCCATGAAGTCGGCCCCAGATCTGAACCCCAAAAACTTCACCGCCATGCTGCGCCTTGACCACAACCGCGCTGCCAGCCAAATCGCCGCCAAGACCGGCAAGGCCGTGGCCGACATCGAAAAACTGTGCGTCTGGGGCAACCATTCGCCCACCATGTACGCCGATTACCGCTTTGCCACCATCGGCGGTCAGTCGGTCAAAGACATGATCAATGACCAGGTTTGGAACGAAACTGTGTTCCTGCCCACCGTGGGCAAGCGCGGCGCCGCCATCATTGAAGCCCGTGGCCTGTCCTCAGCCGCATCTGCCGCCAATGCCGCCATCGACCACATGCGCGACTGGGCCCTGGGCACCCACGGCAAGTGGGTCACCATGGGCATCCCTTCGCAGGGCTGGTATGGCATTCCCAAAGAAGTCATGTTTGGCTTCCCTGTCACCTGTGCCAACGGCGAGTACACCGTGATTGAAGGCCTGCCCATCGACGCGTTCAGTCAGGCTTGTATCCACAAGACCCTGAAAGAATTGCAAGACGAACAGGCTGGCGTCGCGCACCTGCTCTGAGACCCGGCATGACCCAACATTTGACATCCGGCAAAAAACACCCGCGTGAGGTGTTGCTGGATGCGCAGGCCGGTGGGGTTCACCTGCCGGTCTGTGACCATTACAGCGGCGTTGAAGTTCGCATGCGCAAAAGCCTGCAATTGCAAGCCGAGATGACCCAGGAATTTGGCGCCTGCGTGTTTGATGTCACCCTTGACTGTGAAGATGGCGCCCCAGTCGGTGGTGAAGCCGACCACGCCGAGTTGGTCGTGTCTTTGGCGCTGTCTGCGTCGCCGGGGTCCCGAGTGGGTGTGCGGGTGCATCCCGTCGATCATCCGTGTTTTCAGGCCGATATCGCCACCATTGCGGGTCGAGCGGGTTCGCGCCTCACGCACATCATGGTGCCCAAGGTGGAGACCGTGGCCGATGTCGATGTGGCTGCTGCTGCCGTCGATGCCGCTGGCGCCAAAGGCTTGCCCTTGCAGGTATTGCTCGAATCGCCCGGTGCGGTTCATCGCGCGTTTGACATTGCGGCGCACCCGCGTGTGCAGTCGATGAGTTTCGGGCTTATGGACTTTGTCTCGGCCCATGGCGGGGCCATCCCCTCCGAGGGGTTGGGCGTGCAAGGCCAATTCACCCACCCATTGGTGGTGCGGGCCAAACTGGAGATTGCCAGCGCCTGTCATGCCCACGGCAAAGTGCCCTCGCACAGCGTCATCACCGAATTCTCTGACGCACAAGCGATGCGCTTGGCGGCTCGACGCGCTTCGCGCGAGTTTGGCTTCACACGCATGTGGAGCATTCATCCGGCGCAAATCCGCCCGATCCTCGATGCCCTGGCCCCGGACGCCCGTGACATTGAGACCGCCAGCCAAATCATTTTGGCTGCCGATGCGGTCGATTGGGCCCCGATCAGCCATGCGGGTCAATTGCACGACCGTGCCAGCTACCGCTTTTATTGGCAGTTGCTGGAACGCGCGCATGACACGGGTAGGCAGTTGCCCTCCGAAGTGAGAAAATACTTTCATTCACAGGAGAAAATGCCATGCGCCTGATTCCCATTGCATTGACATTGACTGTCGCCTTGAGCGCGGGTTGGGCTTCGGCCCAGTCTGTCGGCAGCTCGACACAGATCGAGACCAAGTCGAAAAAACCCGTCAAGCAAAAGCCGAAAAAGGCGGCTGAAGCGGCCTCTCCTGCAACTGCTGTCGCCGCATCAGAGCCCCGCCCACCTTTGACGCCCGAGTTGCAGGCCATTGCCGATCAAATTCATACGGGCAAAATCCCGTGTGAATTGGGGCAAACCGTGACGCTGCTGCACGATGCGCATGAGGCAGGCCGCTTTAACCTGTTCCTCAAAAACCATATCTATCACCTGACCCCTGTCCGTTCAGCCACCGGAGCCATCCGCCTTGAAGACCCCGTCAAAGGCGCGGTGTGGATACAACTTTCCGATAAGTCCATGTTGATGAACAGCCAGTTGGGACAACGCATGGCCGATGTCTGTCAAAGCCCGGCCCAAATACAAGTGGCGCAAGCCCAAAAACTGGCCCCACCCCCCAGCCTGCTAGAGCCATTGCCCGGCAATGGTTTGGCCCAAAAATAACTTCACTTTCTCTCTCTCAGGAGCCCCAAATGTTGAAAGCCTACCGTGACCATGTGGCCGAACGCGCCGCGCTCGGCATCCCCCCCCTGCCCATTGATGCCAAGCAGGTTGCCGAACTGATCGAACTGATCAAAAACCCGCCCAAAGGCGAAGAGGCTTTCTTGCTCGATTTACTCACCCACCGCGTGCCCCCCGGCGTGGACGATGCGGCCAAGGTCAAAGCCTCTTTTTTGGCTGCCGTGGCGCATGGTGACATGGCCGTCGCCCTGGTCTCGAAGGCCAAGGCCACTGAGCTGCTGGGCACCATGGTCGGGGGCTACAACGTCAAGCCCCTGATCGACCTGCTCGACGACAAAGACGTCGCTGCCGTGGCCGCCGAGGGCTTGAAAAAGACCCTGCTCATGTTCGATGCATTTCATGATGTCGCCGAAAAAGCCAAGGCAGGCAACGCCAAGGCCAAAGAGGTCATACAAAGCTGGGCCGACGCCGAGTGGTTCACCAGCCGTCCCGAAGTGCCCAAGAGCATCTCTGTCACTGTGTTCAAGGTGCCCGGTGAAACCAACACCGATGACTTGTCGCCTGCGCCCGACGCCTGGAGCCGCCCCGACATCCCCATGCACTACTTGGCCATGTTGAAGAACACCCGTCCCGATGCGGCTTTCAAGCCCGAGCAAGACGGTGTGCGCGGCCCGATCCAGTTCATCGAAGACCTGAAGAAAAAAGGCCATCTGGTGGCCTATGTGGGCGACGTGGTGGGCACCGGTTCTTCGCGCAAATCGGCCACCAACAGCGTGATCTGGGCCACCGGGCAGGACATTCCCTTTGTACCCAATAAGCGTTTTGGCGGGGTTACTCTGGGTGGCAAGATTGCCCCCATCTTTTTCAACACCCAGGAAGACTCGGGCTCTTTGCCGATTGAAGTGGACGTCAGCAAGCTGGAAATGGGCGACGTCATTGAGGTCTTGCCCTATGACGGCAAAGTCATCAAAAACGGCAATACCGTGGCCGAGTTCCAACTTAAAAGCGATGTGTTGCTGGATGAAGTGCGAGCCGGTGGCCGCATCAATCTCATCATTGGCCGTTCACTCACCGGCAAGGCGCGCGAGTTTTTGGGCTTGCCCGCTGCCACCGTGTTCCGCCTGCCCCTACCACCCAAAGACAGTGGCAAAGGCTATACCCTGGCACAAAAAATGGTGGGTCGTGCCTGCGGCTTGCCTGAAGGCAAGGGCATCCGCCCGGGGACCTACTGCGAGCCCAAGATGACCACCGTGGGCAGCCAGGACACGACCGGTCCCATGACCCGCGACGAGCTAAAAGACCTGGCCTGTCTGGGTTTTTCTGCCGACCTGGTCATGCAGTCTTTCTGCCACACGGCGGCTTACCCCAAGGCTGTCGATGTCAAAATGCACCGCGAGTTGCCCGCCTTCATCAGCAATCGTGGCGGCGTGTCCCTGCGCCCTGGCGACGGTGTGATCCACTCCTGGCTCAACCGCCTGCTCTTGCCCGACACCGTCGGCACGGGTGGCGACAGCCACACCCGCTTCCCCATCGGCATCTCCTTCCCGGCGGGCTCGGGCTTGGTGGCCTTTGGTGCCGCCACCGGCGTCATGCCGCTGGACATGCCCGAGTCGGTGCTGGTCCGTTTCAAGGGGCAGATGCAGCCGGGCGTTACCCTGCGTGACTTGGTGCATGCCATTCCTTTGTATGCCATCAAGGCAGGCTTGCTCACTGTCGAGAAAAAGGGCAAGAAAAACGTGTTTTCCGGTCGCATTCTGGAAATCGAAGGTTTGCCAGACCTGAAAGTCGAGCAGGCGTTTGAGTTGTCTGACGCCAGCGCCGAGCGTTCGGCTGCCGGGTGCACGATCAAACTCAACAAAGAGCCCGTCATCGAGTACCTGCAATCCAATGTGGTGCTCATGAAGAACATGATTGCCAATGGGTATCTGGATAAGCGCACGCTGGAGCGCCGCATCAAGGCCGTTGAGGCCTGGTTGGCCAAGCCCAACTTGCTCGAAGCCGACAAAGACGCCGAGTATGCCGCCGTCATTGAAATCGACCTGGCCCAAATCAAAGAACCCATTGTTTGCTGCCCCAACGATCCTGATGACGCCAAGTTCATGTCCGAGGTCGCTGGTACCCATATCGACGAAGCTTTCATCGGTTCTTGCATGACCAATATTGGCCACTTCCGTGCTGCGTCGAAGGTGCTGGGCGGTGCGCGCGACATCCCGGTCAAGCTGTGGGTCGCGCCACCCACCAAAATGGATGAAAGCGAACTCATCAAAGAGGGCCACTACGCCACCTTTGGAGCCGCCGGAGCCCGCACTGAAATGCCCGGTTGCTCTCTGTGCATGGGCAATCAGGCCCAGGTGCGCGAAGGTGCGACCGTGGTTTCGACCTCGACCCGTAACTTCCCCAACCGACTGGGTAAAAACACCAATGTGTTCCTGACTTCGGCGGAATTGGCGGCGGTCTGCTCCAAGTTGGGTCGTATTCCAACCTTGGCCGAGTACCAAGAGGCCGTCGGCATTATCAATAAAGATGCCGCCAGCGTCTACAAGTACATGAATTTTGACCAGATCGCCGAGTACGCCGAAACGGCCAAAGACGTGACGGTCTGATCGGCCCGAGCCACCCGCCCAAGAGGCCAGGCAAAGCGGCACAGTCGCGGCCTGGGCCGCGACCATTCAATGTCTGCGTTTCAGGCCTGGGCAGCACTTGTTTTGGGGGCGCTTGATCGTTTTGCGTTTTTGGTCTTCGCAGGGGATCTTGTTTGGGGGGGTGAAGCCATTTCGAGCAAGCGCTGGGCCACCCGCTCAAACAATCCTTCCCAATCGCCCATTTCGGATTGACGCCACACCGTCACGGTGGGGTACCAGGTTTGCTCACCCTCGCCGATGTCAAAGAAATTGCCGCCATGGGGTTGAAATACCCCCAGTGTGGGCAAGCCCAGTGCCCCGGCGAGGTGCAACACGGCAGTGTCCACGCTGATCACCAGGTCGAGGCATTTCATGAAGGCGGCGGTGGCTGCAAAGTCATGCATATCGGCGCTCAGGTCGACCAGGTTCAAGCCGGCAGGCGTGGGGTCGGTGGGGCGATTGGACTCTGATCGGGTCAGCCGGTAAAAGCGGACCCCTGGCAGTTTCATCAGTGGCCTTGTTTGATCTAACTTAAAGCTTCGCCCTGCGATTTCTTCCTGGCCCACTCGCCAGGACAAACCGACACGCAGTGGCCGTTGGGGCTCGATGAGGGCCAAACGTTGCTCCCACTGTTGCACCTCGGCCTGATCGGCGTGCAAATAGGGGGTCTGGCGCGGCACTTCGCTTTTGCGCACGGGTTGCGGGTGTGCCAGCGCCAAGGCCAGGCTCATGACCGGGCAGTGGTAGTCCCAGACATCGCCCAAGTTCTGGGGCATGTTTTGGCGATCGATCACCTCGACCATGGGCAGGCTATTTTGAAACAAGCGCAACACAGCAGGGTGGACCGCCAAGGTCAGGCGGGCGGGATGAAGGGCGGCCACCAAGGGCAAATAGCGCACAAACTGTAAGGTGTCTCCAAAGCCCTGTTCGCCCCAAACCAGCAGGCGTTTGCCCTTGAGGGCTTCGCCTCGCCATTGGCGTTCGGTCGTGAACCGATACCCGTTATACAAAGTGGAACTGCCTTGCCAGCGCCACTCGTAAAGTGGAAAGGCCTCCTCATAACGGCCAACCCGAATCAGCGACATCGACTGATTGAAGCGCACGCCCGCAGCCAACATGGAGTCACCAGAGGGCGGCACGCGGTTATAAAGTTCGATGGCAGACTTGTGATCTCCTTTGGTGGCGGCCAAAAGGGCCTTGTTGCCCGCCGCGCTGGCGTTTTCTGCATCGAGGGCCATGACCTTTTTAAATAGCTCATCCGCTTCGTCGTAACGGCCCAGACCCAGAAGCACCGTGCCCATATTGTTCATGGCATTCAGATGTTGAGGGTCTATCTCTAAAACTTTCAGATAAGCAGCCACCGACTGTTCCGGGTCTATATCGCGCAGGAAATTACCCAAGTTGTAGTGAGCCATCGGATGACGGGGGTGGTCTTTACAGACGGTGCGCAACAGATCGATGGCTTCTTGCGCGCGATTCAGGGCAAACAAGGCAGAGGCCAGATTGGTCCCGTGCAATGGCGAGGCCGGGTCGCTCAGATGGGCTTGCTGACAAAGCGCAGCGGCCTCTTGATTGAGGCCTTGCTGAATGCGAAGGGCCCCCAACATGCCCAGAAAACGGGGCTCGTCGGGTCTCTCTCTGAGGAGCGAGATGAACAAAGGTTCGGCCGTTTCAATTTGCCCTTTGCTCATATGCGCGCAGGCCATTTGATAGACATCTTCGAGAGGGAGTTGCAGGGTGATGGTGCCCGATGCAAGTTGCGACATTTGATGATCCTTCAAATTGAAAACAAAGTAACGATTTATATTATAATATAAATTAAATGGTATTCAATTTTTTCGGTTTGGTGATGTCTAGGGAAGCTCTGCAAAACCCCATGCGTCGTTTCATCCCAAACTCGGGCGACCTGCTTCGTTGGACTTCATGCAGATATCTTCGGATATCTGCTTCGAAATCCGCCTTGCATGGCATCCCGATTTTGGGCGAAACTTGCACGCAGCGAGTTTTGCAGAGCTTCCCTATGTCGCACAGGCCCGCCAAGACGGGCATGGCTCACTTCGGGACAAAGCGCTCAGACAGATAGGCTGAGAGCAGCAAACCAAAATCCTGACTGCGGTCATCCAGCACATTGGCCTGGATCGCCTTGAGACCGTCGAGGTATTGATCACGGGTGGCGTCTTGCCAAATCATTTTCCGGAACGTGTTCCAAACCAGATCGGCCACATGTCCCGTCGCTTGCACCTGAGAGCTCTCCGACTCCCCTGATAAAGAGGTGGCGAAGGGGAAGACGCAATAGCCTTGCAGTGCGCCCTGCCGGAATAACTGCCTCAAGTACAGGTCGTAGGGTAAATCGAGGCTGGGTTGGGCTTGCAACAATGACAAAATTTTTGCGGTCGATTGATGGTTGACCACATAGGCTGTGGAGCCGGCGAACAACATTTCGCCCAGGTTCAGCAGCAACATGCTTGATTCGGGGGCCAGTCGTCGCTTCAAGTGGAACAGCTCAACCTCGGTCTCCATCGTCGGGATGCATACATCGGTGAACACGATGTCCCATGTCATTCCCTTCAAGGCATGCATCACCTTTTCCATGGTCAATTGCGTGCTCGGGCCCCACAGCACATCGTCTTCGACAATCATGTAAGGCTCGGTGGCGTTTTGGTTCAAGGCCATGACTTCCATATGGCTCAGAAAACAACCCTTCTCGCCGCTTTTGATTCGACCTTGAACCCCGCGAGCCTGAACGATGGAGTGGTCTATGGCTGAAAATCGGCTCAAGGTCCAGGGGGGGCGCAGGTGAGTCTCGAAACTGCGCATCAGCGCCATTTTTCTTTCGGTGGCGCGATCAAGGTTGATGTAATGGCAATGCATAAGACGCTCCGGCCTGGTCGGGCAGGGGGTTCAAACAGCACGCAGTGTGTCGGCACAGGGCCTACAAAAAAGCGTAACGAAGTTTAAGGAAGCTCTGCGAAACTTGCACGCAGCGAGTTTTGCGGAGCTTCCTTAATTATACTATCTTCGTTATCAATAAATTTAAAAAATAATGATTTAAGCGTAAATGAGCAGTGCCGCCTTCATTTTTTTCATGGCGGCTGCTTCGATTTGCCGGATGCGCTCGGCGCTCACGCCGTATTCGGCGGCCAAGTCATGCAAGGTCATGCCGCCACTGCCATCGTCGTTCACTTTCAGCCAGCGTTCCTCGACGATGCGGCGGCTGCGGGCATCAAGGGTGTCGAGGGCCTCAGTCAAGCCGTCACTCACCATCAGGTCACGCTGGCGCGACTCCATGACCGCCGTGGGTTCGTGGTCGGAGTCAGACAAGTAAGCGATGGGGCCAAAGGCCTCCTCACCCTCTTCGCGCGCAGTGGGATCCAGCCACACATCACCCCCCGCCATCCTGGCCTCCATTTCGATGACTTCTTCGCGCTTGACATCGAGTTCTTGGGCCACCACATCGATTTGGGCTTGGGTGAGCGCATCGCGATGGGTGCTGTCAGTGTCATGTGCACGAAGGCTTTGCTTGAGCGACCGCAGATTGAAAAACAATTTACGTTGGGCCTTCGTGGTCGCCACCTTGACCATGCGCCAATTGCGCAAGATGAATTCATGGATCTCAGCCTTGATCCAATGCAGTGCATAGCTGACCAGACGCACCCCTTGCTCCGGGTCAAAGCGGCGCACGGCCTTCATCAACCCCACATTGCCCTCCTGGATCAGGTCGGCATGGGGCAGGCCATAGCCCAAGTACTGGCGCGAGACAGACACCACCAAACGCAGGTGGGACATTACCAGCTTGCCAGCGGCTTCCAAATCGTTATCGTTTTTCAGGGCCCGTGCAAATTGCTGCTCTTCTTCCAGAGTCAGCATGGGCATGCGGTTGACCGCCGAGATGTAGGCGTCAAGGTGGCCCAGAGGAGGAATCAGGGACCACGGATTTGCCATCAGAGTGGTCTGAGGGGCTGTCAATGCCGTCATAGGGGTCTCCTTTCGAATACCAATGGATCAATGTTAGCACTCAATGAAGCAGAGTGCCAAATCCGACAAAATACAAGGGTATTCCCGAATGCTTATCCCAGCAATGCCTGCGCAAATTCGCGGGCGTCAAAGCGCTCGAGGTCTTCCAACTGTTCGCCTACCCCGATGAAATAGACGGGTACAGGACGCCCTTTTGTGAGTGCGCGCTGACTTCCCCAAAGTGCGATGGCAGCCAGCACGCCCCCCTTGGCGGTGCCGTCAAGTTTGGTGACGATCAGGCCGGTCAGGTCCAGGGCGTCGTCAAACGCCTTCACCTGAGTCAGCGCATTTTGGCCAGTGTGCCCATCGATCACCAACAAGACTTCGTGCGGCGCACCGGCATCGGCTTTTTGCACCACACGCCGGATTTTTTTCAACTCGTCCATCAGGTGCAACTGAGTGGGCAGTCGACCTGCGGTGTCAACCAAAACCACATCGCGCCCGCGGGCCCGGCCTGCGCTGACGGCATCAAAGCTGACGGCGGCAGGGTCGCCACCCTCCTGGCTGACGATGTCGACCTGGTTGCGACCCGCCCATACGCTGAGTTGTTCTCGGGCAGCAGCCCTAAAGGTATCGGCGGCGGCCAGCAAGACACTGGCGCCTTGGTCGCTGAGATGTCGGGTGAGTTTGCCGATGGAGGTGGTTTTGCCGGCCCCGTTCACCCCTGTCACCATGATGACGGTAGGCTGGTGCGCCCCGATGGACAAGTTGGCCTGGAGGGGAAGCAGCAGTTCGGTGATGGCCTCGGCCAGCAGTGTCTTGACCACAGCCGGGTCCTGGGTGCCTGCGGCTTTGACGCGCCGCTTCAGGTCGTCGAGCAGATGCTGTGTGGCCTGTACCCCCGCATCGGACACAAGCAGGGCGGCTTCAAGCTCTTCATACAAGGCGTCGTCGATGCGAGCCCCGGTGAAAACTTGTGAAATTTGGCTGCCAGTGCGCTGTAACCCGGCGCGCAGGCGCGACAACCACCCACCCCGTGGCGGAGTTGATCTGTCTTCTTCTGTGGCCGCTTGCAGTGAGGTCGATACCGGGGTTGCGGGTGGGCTTTTTTTCTTGAAAAAACTGAACATGCGGTTCTGCGTTCCTAGAATGTGGGTCAGGGGTGCCAGATGGCACCTGATCAGCCCCATACAAACCATCATTCTATGAAACGCCTGCTTTTGTGCTTGTGTGCCGGTTTGCCTGCCTGGTTGGGGGCGCAATCCCCCACATGGTCTGCACCGATCGCCTCTGCCTCACCGACCCTGATTTCACCCATGTCCGGCCCCACGAGCGTGCGGGGCATTGTGTCGGATTTTTTACCCAATGGCATGCAAGTCATCGTCAAGGCCGATCGACGTGCGCCCACGGCGGTGCACATGGTCTGGGTGCGCGTGGGCTCGATCGATGAGGTCGATGGCAAGTCGGGCATCGCCCATGTGTTGGAACACATGCTTTTCAAAGGCACCGAGACATTGGCCCCTGGTGAGTTTTCGCGCCGGGTGGCGGCTCTGGGCGGGCGCGAGAACGCCTTCACCAGTAAAGATTACACGGGGTATTTCCAGATGATTCCAGCCCAGCGTTTGCCTGACGTGATGCGACTGGAAGCCGACCGCTTCGCCCGAAATCGCTGGAGCGATGAAGAATTTGCCAAGGAAATCGAAGTCATCAAGGAAGAGCGCCGGTTGCGCACCGACGATGTGCCCAGGGCGGCGCTGTTTGAGCAATTGGCCGCGGTGCAGTTCAGTGCCTCACCTTATCGGCGACCCATCATCGGCTGGATGAACGACCTTGACCACCTTCGTCCGTCTGAGGTGCGTGATTTTTATCGGCAGTGGTATGTCCCAGCCAATGCCACCGTGCTGGTGGTCGGCGATGTCGACCCGACTCAGGTCATGCAATGGGCGCGTGACATTTACGGCAACATACCGGTTGCAGCCGTGCCCGATCGCAAGCCGCGGGAAGAGCCGCCGCAGCAAGGCATGCGACGACTTCAATTCAAAGCCCCAGCGGAACAAAGCTACCTCATCTTGTCCTGGAAAGTGCCCGGTCTGAAAACTCTACAGCCCGGCGCCCAGACCACCGATGCCCTGGCTCTGACCGTGTTGTCGGCTCTGCTCGATGGCTACAGTGGGTCGAGGCTAGATCGACGCCTCACCCAAGGCCCCGACCGGGTGGCTGACAGCGCTGGCTCTTACCATAGCCTCAATGGTCGCGGACCCAATGTCTTTGTGCTTGAAGGTGTGCCCGCGCCAGGCAGATCTGTCGAGCAACTCGAGCAGGCTCTGCGTGCCGAAATCGAACGGGTAGCCCGGGAAGGGGTCTCGGAAGCTGAATTACGGCGCGTCAAAGCGCAGTGGACCGCCGCTCAAGTGTATGGCCGGGATTCGCTGTTCAATCAGGCGCGCGAAATCGGCACCTGGTGGGTGACTGGCTTGCCGCTGGATACCTCAGATCAACTCATCGAGATGTTGCAATCGGTCACCGTCGCTCAAGTGCAGGACGTGGCCAGGAAATATTTCAACGACGATCAATTGACTGTGGCCCAACTCGTGCCCCAGCCCATCGCCACTTCTACAGCCCGCCGTCCATCGGCGAACATCAGGCATTGAGACATGAAATTCTTGAGATACTTGCTTTTGAATGGCTGTTGTTTGTGGGCCGTGGCGGCGCACGCCACACTGCCCATACAGACCTTTACCACCGAGTCCGGTGCCAAGGTCTATTGGGTTCGAACCCCTGACTTGCCCATGGTCGACGTGCAAATTGACTTCGATGCCGGCTCAAGGCGCGACCCGATGTCCCAGACCGGTCTGGCCAATCAGGTTGCCGGACTGACGAGTAAAGGGGTGCATGCGCACGGTGCCTGGCCTGAGATGGATGAGAACCAGTTGGGTGAGGCCTGGGCCGATTTGGGAGCCAGTTTCGGCGGTGGCGCCTCTGACGACCGCATGTCGTTCAAGCTGCGCAGCTTGACTCAAGCCGATCTGCTGCGCCAGGCCGTTCAACTCGCGGCACGACAGTTGGCCCATCCGGCCTATCGGGCCGCGCAATGGGAAGATGAACGCACGCGCGACATCGCTGCACTGAAGGAGGCGCGAACCCGCCCTGCCACGCTGGCCCAAGAACGATTCATGGCGGCGCTTTATCCCAATCACCCGTACGGTCGGCGTGTCACTGAGGACAGTTTGCGTGCCATCTCAGTGGATGATATGCGGCGTTTCCACCGTCAACACCTGTTGGCGTGCCGGGCCCGGGTCAGCATCGTGGGCGCGGTGGATCGGGCACAAGCGCAAGCATTGGTGCGTGATTTGCTGGCACATCTGCCGACGATGCGTCCTTGCCCGACCTTGCCCGCTGTGGCTGACCCCACCCCATTGAAGCAGGCCGAAGAGATCCGCATGCCATTCGAGTCTGCGCAATCTCAGGTGTTGCTAGGCCAACCTGCCCATCGGCGCACAGACCCCGACTTTTTCCCCCTCTTGGTTGGCAACCACATCTTGGGCGGAGGTGGTTTTGTGTCAAGGCTCACGAATCAAGTGCGCGAGCAGCGTGGCTTGAGTTACAGCGTCTACAGCTACTTTGCCCCGGGCTTGCATCCGGGGCCTTTTGTAGCGGGCTTGCAGACGCGGCCCGATCAGGCGGCTCAAGCCTTGCAACTGACTCGTGACATCGTGCGAGAGTTCGTTCGCAATGGGCCGACGGCCGAGGAATTGAAGGCGGCTCAAGACAATCTGGTGGGTGGTTTTGCGCTGCGCCTGGACAGCAACCGAAAGTTGCTTGACAACTTGGCCAATATGGCCTGGTATGACCTGCCTCTGAATTACCTGGATGTCTGGACCCAACGCATCCAAGCCGTCACGGTGGATGAGATCCGTGCCGCCTTTGGGCGTCATTTGCAGCCCGAGCGGATGATCAGTCTGATTTTGGGGCCCACCTGATGCGAGGGAGGGCAGGGGGTGAAGTCCGCATCATCGGTGGCCAGTTCCGACGCAGCCGACTGGCGGTGCCCGATAAACCGGGCTTGCGACCCACCCCCGATCGCGTCCGTGAAACCTTGTTCAACTGGCTGGGGCAAGATTTGACGGGCTGGCGTTGTCTCGACGCCTTTGCCGGCACTGGCGCGCTGGGTTTCGAGGCGGCCTCACGTGGTGCGATGTGGGTCTGTCTGGTAGAACAAGACCCAGAATTGGTGCGTGCCTTACAAGACACCGCCCAGCGCTTGCAAGCCAAGGCGGTGACCGTGCAACGAGGCGACGGGGTGGCCGCACTGCGTCAGCAGCCCGTTTCGTCGCTGGATTTGGTTTTCCTGGACCCGCCCTTTGCCTCGCCGCATTTCCAACCCGCCTTGGAGGCAGCCCGCAGTGTCATCCAGGCCCAAGGACTCGTCTACCTCGAGGCCCCGCGATCTTGGAGCGAACAGGAACTGGCCGCCTTGGGATATGCCATGCATCGAGAATTGCGTGCGGGACAGGTCTGGGCCCATCTTCTGACCCCTTTGTGATGACCTTGGGTGATAATCTCGTATGATGGATTTGCCAATCAGCATTCTCTAAATATGAGTTCTTCAGTCATCGCGGTGTATCCTGGCACATTTGACCCACTGACCTTGGGCCACGAGGACATCGTGCGTCGATCAGCCCGCTTGTTTGGGCAAGTGGTTGTCGGTGTGGCTGTGGCGCACCATAAAAAAACCTTGTTCAGTTTGCCTGAACGGATCGAGATGGTACAGGAAGCCCTGGCCGATTGCCCCAATGTGAATGTCGCTTCCTTCCAAGGGTTGGTTCGCGACTTTGCCCGCGCCCAGGGTGCCAAGGTCATGGTGCGTGGCGTGCGATCCATGACAGATTTTGATTACGAATACCAACTGGCAGGTATGAATCGCCATCTGGCATCAGAAATCGATACCGTATTTCTCAATGCGCAAGACATCCACCAATGTGTTTCCAGCACCTTGGTGCGTGAAATCACCTTGCTCGGCGGTGAGGTCGAATCATTTGTTTCTCCGGGTGTTTGGCGTCGTCTCATGGCCCACCGGCCAGCCACCCAGTGACCGAGTTTTTGCTGATTCGCCACGGCGAAACCGATTGGAATCGCGAACTGCGTTTTCAAGGTCAATTGGATGTCCCCCTCAACGCCGTTGGGCAGCTGCAGGCGCAACGTCTGGCCAGTTACTTGCGCGGCAGTGACTGGGCGCAAGCCCTGCACCTGCACAGCAGCGATTTGCAACGCGCCTGGCAGACTGCAACGCCCTTATCGCATGAGACACGTACCTTGCAAGCACAGCCTGGTTTGAGGGAGCAAGGGTTTGGTCTTTTCGAAGGCCTCAGCGTGCCTGAGCTGCAACAACAGCACCCTGAACTCTGGAACCAATGGCGTCGCTTCGACGCTGATTTTGAATTACCTGATGGCGAAAGCACCCAGCGCTTTCATGGCCGCGTCATGCAAACCCTGAGCGCCTTGGCCGAATCGAACTGGGGTGAGCGCATCGTGGTCGTCACCCATGGCGGGGTGCTAGACATGGTTTGGCGCACGGCTCACGGTCAATCTTTGCATGGTTACCGTCAATGCGACATCCCCAATGCAGGCGTGAACCATGTGATCTGGGAAGATGGCCGCTGGCGCATCCTGGCCTGGGCGGAGGTGGGTCATTTGCAAGGCCTGCCGCCTCAACCCGTGTACCAAACCACCTCGGCCTGACCCTGGTGCGCTCAGGGGCGATTGTCGTCGGGCTATGATCGCCCCATGGCCCTCATGATCACCGACCAATGCATCAATTGTGATGTCTGTGAGCCCGAATGCCCTAACCAGGCGATATTCATGGGCGAGGAAATCTATGAAATCGACCCCCAACGCTGCACCGAATGCGTGGGTCATTTTGATGAGCCGCAATGCGTACAGGTCTGCCCTGTGGCCTGCATCCCCCTCGATCCTCTCAGGGCGGAAAGCAAAGAACAATTGCTTGAAAAGTACCAGCGATTGCAAGTGCAGAAATTGGGGTCAGACCCCAATTAAGACCCCCATTTTGCCGACGGTTCCGGCCAATTGAAAAAAGACCGTATCTCGCTGGCTTTGGCGCGGGCGTCGCGCCGCCCCAGTGCCATCAGTTCTTGGGTGTAGGGCGACTCGAACAATAGATAACTGATGAACGCGCCCCCTTGTTGTGCATGCCCTGGGTCGGAATTTCCCAATACCCGCAACAGGTGCTTGACCGCCATGGGCAGGTGCTCGGCGTGGCGCAAAGCCATGTCGTCCAGGCGTTCGCTGGGAGAAATCACCAGCAAATCAATGGGTCTAAGTTTGGCTTGCTGGCGCTGTTCGGGTGGGATCAGGCTCAGGGTATGGTTGACACGTTGTACGCGCTCAATGTCCACGGCCAGTGCGTCCAGAAAAATGCTCGATAAAGCGTGGCCTGCGATTTTGGCCATGGAAGGGTATTCGCTGCGGACGGAGTCTGCAGGTCGAGGCGGCTCTTGCATGCGCCCGGCGCCGATGACCAGTATTTTTTCGGCCCCCAAATGGATGGCTGGTGAGATGGGGGCGGTTTGTCGCATGGCGCCGTCGCCAAACCACGCTCGGCCATAGGGCCCCACCAATGCCGTGGCCGGAAATATGAAGGGAATGGCCGAACTGGCCAAAAGATGCCGATGGCTCAACTCAGCCCGCATCGCCAGCCTTTGATTGCGCACCCATGAGGGGACTTCTTGCCGGCTTTGATAAAAAGTCACATGCTCACCACCGCTGTAACTGGAGGCCGTGATGGCCAGTGCGGACAAATGTCCGTTTTGCAACATCTGGGGCAAGCGGTCAAATCGGACTTGCCGTTGCAACAATTCGGCCAAAGGTGAGTTGTCCAGCAGTGAGCGCGGTCGCAGCATGCGGTACCGAATCAGCCAGCCCGCCAGAATCAGTGACATCCACCCCAGGCCAGAGCGCAGCATGTCTAAGATTTCAGACCGATAGACCTGTGACACATTGAACTGCCCCCATACCTGCACCAGCCGAGCCAAGGCGTCGTCAAACCGGTCTGCACCGCAGGCCAGGACGCTGGCATTGATGGCACCGGAAGAAGTGCCACATATGATCTGAAACGGATTGCCTTTGTGACTCTGGCCAGTGCTTCGCATGGACATCAATTCCTGCAGCACCCCGACCTGATAGGCGGCCCGCGCGCCACCACCGGTCAATATGAGGCCAGTGGGTACCTCATTGGTCAATGTCACAGGGTTCATCGGTCACTTGGCACTGGGCAAGCGCAGGGTTTGAGTGACCCGATGTTAATACTTAAGGAAGCTCTGCAAAACCCCATGCGTCGTTTCATCCCAAACTCGGGCGCCCTGCTTCGTTGGATTTCTTGCAGAGATATCCCAATTTCTGCCATGTGGCGAAAAAACAACCATTCATTGGGTCTGACCCCAATCAATGGGATGGGGTGGGGCGCGGCGGTTTGGGGCGAGGGGGTTTGGAGGTGTGAATTTTTTGCGTGGCTCGGGTGGTGTCGCCAGCCAACAGGTCGTCAAACGCCCCTAAAGTCCGGTTGACGCAAGACTCGATCAGTTCGCGCTCCTCGGCAGGCGGTTTGCGCAGCACCCAACCCGCCACCTCTGATTTGTCGCCAGGGTGGCCGATGCCGATCCGCAAGCGCCAGTATTCGGGGGTGCCCAGTTGGGCGTGAATGTCGCGCAGTCCGTTGTGTCCCGCGTGGCCACCGCCGATCTTGAGTTTGGCTTCACCGGGGGGAAGGTCGAGTTCATCGTGCACAACCAAAATGGAAGCGGGGGCGATTTTGAAAAATCGCGCCAAAGCAGCGACCGATTTGCCAGAAAGATTCATGTAGGTCTGCGGCTGCAAAAGCCACACCGACTGCCCGCGCACCTGGGCACGGGCCACCCTGCCGTGGTAGCCGCGCTCGTCGGCCCAATGAACTTTGAGCTGGCGTGCCAGCGCGTCGGTCCACCAGAAACCCACATTGTGGCGCGTGGCTTCATACTCACTGCCCGGGTTGCCCAGGCCGACAAAGAGTTGGATCATGGTCGAATTATCGTTGCGCTAAAGCATAAAAAAACCCGTTGCCTGAGCAACGGGTCGGGGCCAGAGGCCTTGTCCGCCGCCGACCGGCCAGCAAGGGCCGTCGGCAGGGATGCGGTCACTTTTTGGCTTCGGCAGCCGGGGCCGCAGCGGCTTCGGCGGCTGCCGGGGCTTCTTCGGCTGCCGGGGTCACAACCGAAACCAGCACTGGATTGGCCTTACCGTGGGTCAGGGCAGTCACGCCCTTGGGCAGGGTGATGTCGTTGAGGTGCAGCGAGCCGCCTTTTTTCAGGCCAGACAGATCGACCGCGATGAACTCGGGCAAATCGGCCGGCAGGCAGGAAATGTCAAGCTCGGTGATGACGTGGTTGACCAGGCAGGCATCGGTCTTGACGGCAGGAGAACTCTCCTCTCCGCTGTAGTGGATGGGCACCTTCATGTGCATTTTGGTGTTGGCATCGACGCGCTGGAAGTCAATGTGCAACACCAGCTGCTTGAACGGGTGGTACTGCACATCGCGCAGCAACACCTGGCTCGACTGTCCGTTGAGTTCCATGTCCAGAATGGACGAGTGGAAAACCTCTTTTTTCAGGGCGTGCCACAGGGCGTTGTGATCGAGCTCGATCAATTGCGGCTGGCCCTGGCCACCATAGACGATGCCGGGTGTGCGACCCGTGTTGCGCAGACGGCGGCTCGCACCCGTTCCCTGCTTGGCGCGCTCAAAAGCGACGAATTTCATGACTGACTCCTGTATCGAACCCACCGCGACCAGTGTGGTTCAAGGTTGAAAAAAGCCGAACGTATCGGCCACTAAAGAACCGGCGCCCCTTCAGAACAATTGCTCTTGATCGGAGAACAGGCTCATCACCGACTCCCCCTTGGCGATCCGCGAGATCGTTTCGGCGATCAGGGGTGCCACGGAGAGTTGGCGAATCTTGCCGCATTGCGACGCGGTGTCGCTCAGCGGTATGGTGTTGGTGATGACCACTTCATCCAGTGCGTTGCCTTGGGTGATGCGTTCAATCGCCGGGCCCGAAAAAATCGGGTGCGTGCAATAAGCGTAAACTTTTTTGGCCCCGCGTTCTTTCAGAACTTCGGCGGCCTTGACCAAAGTGCCGGCGGTGTCAATCATGTCATCCATGATCACGCAGTTGCGGCCCTCGATCTCGCCAATGACATGCATGACTTCCGATACATTGGCTTTGGGCCGGCGTTTGTCAATGATGGCGAGGTCGCAGCCCAGTTGTTTGGCCAGGGCGCGCGCGCGCACCACCCCACCCACGTCGGGCGAGACCACAATCAGGTCTTCGTACTTTTTCTGCCGCAAATCACCAAGCAATACCGGAGAAGCGTAAATGTTGTCGACGGGTATATCAAAAAAGCCCTGGATCTGGTCGGCGTGCAGGTCCATGGTCAACACGCGGGCGACGCCCACGGTTTGCAACAGGTTGGCCACCACCTTGGCTGAGATGGGCACCCGAGTTGAACGCGGGCGGCGATCCTGGCGGGCATAACCGAAGTAGGGGATGACGGCGCTGATGCGCTCTGCCGAGGCCCGCTTGAGGGCGTCTACCATGATGAGCAATTCCATCAGGTTTTCGTTGGTCGGCGCACAAGTGGACTGAATCACGAAGACGTCGCGGGCACGCACGTTTTGCAGCAATTCGACCGTGACTTCACCGTCAGAGAATCGCCCAACCTGGGCTTGCCCCAGTTCGGTGCCGAGGTGGGTGGCAATTTCCCGGGCCAACACGGGGTTGGCATTACCAGTGAAGAGCATGAAGTCGGAAGCGCTGGACATGGGGCAATGCAAGAAATCGGTTAAGGGTCTTACCAGGCACCCACCTGCTGGAGTTGCAGTCCGTTGACCGCGCTGGACCATCAAGTGCGTTGAGCATTTGGCAGGGGAGGAAGGACTCGAACCCTCGCATGCCGGAATCAAAATCCGGTGCCTTAACCAACTTGGCGACTCCCCTACGCAGGCCGTTGGCTCAGCGCCAATGGCCCTTATTCGTCGCTGGAACACCACCCCACCAGGGGATGTTGTTCCAAATTGTGGCACATCTGTACGGTAAAGCCGGCTGGCGCAGGGGGCAAAACAAAAGTGTCAGGAACAGGCGCGAATACCGCACTGCCAGACCCCGTCATTCGAGGCTTCAAACCCAAGGAATGCAGCCAATCAAGGGCCGCTTGAACATCGGGACAAAGCCGTTGAGCCACCTGCTGCAAGTCGTTTTGGCCAAAACCGTACGGCTGTGCAACAAAGTCTGCGATTGTAGCACTTTTATGACTTCTTTCCAAGTCCGGGGCATTGAAAATGGCCGCCGTGGACAGCCCGGACGGGGGTTTGACCACGACCCATCGCTGGATGGGCAAATCCACAGGGCTGAGTTCCTCGCCGACGCCTTCGGCCCAGGCGTGCCGTCCAAAAAGGAAAAACGGCACATCGGCCCCCAGTTGCAAGCCCAAGGCACTCAATTGACGCCGTCCCCAGCCCAAGCCCCAAAGCCGGTTCAGCGCCAAAAGGGTGGTGGCTGCATCCGAAGAGCCACCGCCCAAGCCGGCCATGGCCGGCAAACGCTTGTCGATGGCGATGTGGGCCCCAAGTCGTGTGCCGCTGGCTTGCTGCAGTAAGCGTGCAGCCCGAACGATCAAATCGTCGGCGGGCAAAGGGGAAGTGAGGTCTTCGCGCGAAATGTGTCCGCTTGGCCTCAGTTCTATATGCAGGACATCACACCAATCGATCAGCATGAAGACCGACTGCATCAGATGGTAGCCGTCGGGGCGTCGCCCTGTGACGTGCAAAAAAAGATTCAGCTTGGCCGGTGCCAGCAAATGGCTCAGGGCAGTCATGGCGCGGCCTGTGTGACTGCCATGACCAGCTCGATGCGAGGCAGGGGTTGAAGCCGGACCGCGCGGTATCGGTCGTTCGGACGCTCACGGGTTTCGAACCACCAGTCGTCAGATTGAACAGGCAGGCCGTTGAGCCAAGCGAAAAGCATGCTCAAGGGGATGGGGGCCCCGGTGACGCGTTCTATGAGCCAGTCGATGCCCCTGACCACCCGACGTCGCTCACCCTCTATCAGCACGGCTCGCCCGGGTTCCCATTGCAATACCGCGACCAGCCCCACTATCGGGGCATAGAGTCGCAATTCGCCCGCGCTCTCATCGCCTTCCAGTTCGAATTCAGCCGACATGCGCTGGGCTGGCTCGCTCTCAATGGTGATGGAGAGTCGACCGGCAAATTGGCGCAGCTTCACCCCAGGGGCCGGGGCGGCGGCGGGTGGCGTTACCGCTTCGACGGGGGCAGAGGCGGCGGGAGTGGTTGGGGGGGGTGTCGCGCAACCGCTCAGGAACAAGGCCGGAATGACCCAAACGAGCCGGCCCACTTTCATGGTTTGACGCCCAGGCGCCGGAGGGTTTCGATCAGGGTGTCGTTATCGGCGTTCAACTGAACAGCGCGGCGCCAGACACTGAGGGCCTTGTCTTTTTGACCCATGGTCCAGAGCACTTCGCCCCAATGGGCTGCGATTTCGGCGTCTGGTTTGGATTCAAAGGCACGCCGTAGGATGGCTTCCGCCTCGGCAAATTTCCCCAAGCGGAATTCAACCCAACCCAGGCTGTCGGTGATGTAAGGGTCTTCGGGCGCGAATTCCAGCGCCTTGATGATCAGTTGGCGAGCCTCATCGAGCCGAATATTTCGTTCGGCCAAAGAGTATCCCAGGGCGTTGTATGCGTGGTGGTAACGGGGGTTGCGCTCAATGATTTCGCGCAATGCCTTTTCCATTTCTTCCACGCGGCCCACTTTTTCAGCGGCCATGGCCAATTCATAGGTGAGGTCGTCGTCTTCATCGTCTAGTTGTTTCACGATCATGGACAACAACTCGTAAACGGCTTGCCATTGTTTGAACTGCCGCAGGTATTGCACCTCGGCCAAGGTGCGCTCACGCTCTTGCTTGACGGTGCGCACCGGTCGGGTGGTGATCAGCTGGCGACCTTCCGCCACCCGCCCCTGACGACCCAAAATCGCAGCCCTCAGGCTCAGGGCACGCCAGGTATTTTCGCCCTCGCCGATTTGGGCCAACCATTTTTCGGCTTGTGCATCGTCTTTGAGCTCAACGCTGTTTTGCGCCAAACCCAGCAAGGCTTGTTCGCGTTCGCGCTTCAATGGGGCTTGACCTTGGCTTAGCGTCAGAAATTGTTGCCAGGCATCGTTGGAGTCTTTGAAATTTTTCAGTTCCTGCCGGATCGCGCCCAAGACCAGCCAAGAAGTGGCTTCCTTGGGGTTTTTTTGCACGCGCTGTGCCATGGCGCGTTCGGCGTCCTGCAATTGTCCCAGTTCAATCTGTACCCGGGCCCAAGCTTGGTGCAGGCTTGGATCCTCGTTTTGGGCCAAGGACTGTGCCACCCATGTTCTTGCGGAGGGCAGGGTGCGGGCCAGTTCGATGGCCAGCCAAAGGGGTTCGGGGCGTTGCGGATTGAGGGCGGCGCCTCGTTGCGCTGCTTGCAATGCGCCTTCCAGATTCTGGTTTTGTGACCGCATCTGACCGATGGTCGTCCATGCTTGGGCACCCAAGTTCGGTTGATCGAGCCATTCAGCCAGCGCTTGCTCGGTGACTTCTAGCGCGAGCGCTTTATCGGCAGCCCGGTTGAAAAAACCGGGAATGGACAAGATCAGTGCGCCCCGGTCTTTTTCAGGGGCCAATCGAAGTTCTTGACGCAGAGAGTATTGGGCGTCTTTCAGCCGCTGCAGGGCCACCTGAATTTGCAACACCCGCTGGTTGGCTTTGCGCGACTGTGGAAAAGCCTGTCGCCAGGCAGAGGCGGCACGCAAAGAGGCCTCGCCAGCCCGGGCGCGCAGTGCCACATCGACGGCTCGTTCGTACAAGGCTTCGTCCCCGCTCTTGCGGGCGGCATCGAGCAACAAGGCATACCCAGAACCCGCATCGCCTTGCAACACCTGCATCTCGCCCAGTAAAATTTCCAACAACAGTTCACCAGTCAGGGCAGAGGAAGGCGCGGCTTCATTTTTGGTCTGAGCAGGTGCAGGCACCAGCCCCAAGGCTAGGGTGCAACAAAGCAGGCGTTGGATCAAGGTCATGGTCACCGCATCATAATCCCAGCTCATGACATGCCACCCGGGGGTGGCGCAATTTCCCCAAACATGCCTGAACTACCAGAAGTCGAAGTCACCCGCCTGAGTTTTGTCGAACGCATTCAAGGCGCGCGCATCGTGCACTTGCGCATGGGCAAACCCTTGCGTTGGCCTTTGGGCACGGAGCCGAACCGTTTGGTTGGCCAGCGCGTGCTGGGCGTGGACCGGCGCGGCAAATACCTTTTGATGCACCTCGATGCCGGATGTCTGTTGTGGCATTTGGGCATGTCGGGCGCCTTGCATTTTGCGACAACTCACCCCCCTGCTGGCGCCCACGACCATGTGGATCTCGTGACCGACCAAGGGGTGTTGCGCTTGCACGATCCACGCCGATTTGGGGCCTTGGTCTATGTGCCTGATCTTGAAGATGCTCGGGCCATCAAGTTGCTGGGACATTTAGGGGTAGAGCCTTTGGGTGGACATTTTGACCCTGTGGCGTTTCATGCGGCCTTGCGTCAACGCAAAGCGCCCATCAAGCAAGTGCTGTTGACGGGAGACATTGTGGTCGGGGTCGGCAATATCTACGCCAGCGAGGCCCTGTTTCAGGCGGGCATCCGACCCACCACGGCAGCCCACAAGATCAGTCGACCCCGAGCCTTGAAGCTGCAACAAGCGATCGTACGGGTGTTGGAACGGGCCTTGGAGGTGGGCGGAAGCACCTTGCGTGACTTCTCTAATGCACGTGGCGAGAGCGGGTATTTTCAATTGGAGATGTCAGTTTATGACCGGGCGGGTCAGCCATGTCAACAATGCGCCAGCACGGTGCGACAGATCCGACAGGGCCAGCGGTCTACTTTTTATTGCCCCACATGCCAAAAGCCCTGATGCCCCCCCCCGGTGAGTCGTTACAGCCGAAACGGACCGACTTTGCACGCCGACTGGTGCAATGGCAACGCAGCCATGGCCGACACGGGTTGCCTTGGCAGGGCACCGATGATCCATATCGGGTTTGGCTTTCAGAGATCATGTTGCAACAAACCCAAGTGGTGACGGTGCTCGACTATTACCCCCGGTTTCTAAGTCGATTCCCCACCGTGGCAGATTTGGCCCGGGCCCCCGTCGAAGAGGTGATGTCCCTTTGGAGCGGGTTGGGGTATTACAGCCGCGCGCGCCATTTGCACCGATGTGCGCAGCAAGTCATGAGCGACTGGGGCGGGGATTTCCCGCGCTCCAGTGAGGTGCTCACCCAGCTCAGCGGCATCGGACCTTCGACCGCCGCCGCGATCGCGTCCATTTGTTACCGGGAGAGGGTGGCCATCTTTGACGGCAATGTGCAGCGGGTGTTGGCCCGCCATACGGCATTCGAGGGGGATTTGGCACAAAGTGCGGCAGCGCGTGCTTTGCAACAAGAGGCGAGTCGTCGACTGCCCAGGTCGGCCGACATGCCCACTTACACCCAGGCCATCATGGATTTGGGGGCCACGGTGTGCACGCCGCGCCAGCCCCGGTGCATGAATTGTCCGGTGGCCATCGACTGCCAGGCTCTGGCTCAAAGCCGCGTCGCAGATTTGCCCATCAAATCCAGACGCGTCCGGCGCCAGTCACAAAGTTGGTGGCTGTTGATGTTGAGTCACCCCCGGCATGGGGTATGGCTGCAACCACGTCCTGCCAAAGGCATTTGGGCCAGCCTGTATTGTTTCCCTTGCTTTGACAGCCGCGAGGCGCTGATGTCCAGTTTGCCTGCTGACTTGCGCCCCGAATTGAGCGAATGCCCACCGCGTTTGCACCTGCTGACCCACCGCGACTTGCATTTGCACCTGTGTCACTTGAGGGCGCCTGCCGGGTACGAGGGGCCCGCACCCGGCCAATGGTTCAAGCCTTCGGCTTGGCCTGCTCTGGGCTTGCCGAAACCGGTGCGTGATTGGCTAAATTCTGTTCCCGATGCCGCTTGAGCGTTGTCCAGTCGGGGCTGAAGTGTTTGGACAATTGCTCCACCAGATAGACCGAGCGATGCTGGCCCCCTGTGCAGCCGATGGCCACAGTGACGTAATTTCGATGGTCTTGTGCCAACCGGGGCAGCCAACGGCTTAAAAAAGACTCAATGTCCCGGGCAAATTCCTGCACCGTGTCTTGCCTGGCCAGCCACTGGGCCACCGGCGGGTCCATGCCTGTCAATGCCTTGAGTTCGGGGACATAGTGCGGGTTAGGCAACATGCGGGCGTCGAAGACATAGTCAGCGTGCATCGGGATGCCACGTTTGAAGGCGAATGACTCAAACATCAGGGTGACTTGCGACAGCGGGGCCTCGACCAGCGATTTGATGTACGACTGTAATTGGGTGGCGCGCAATAAACTGGTGTCGATGATGTGCGAGTTCTCGCGCAATTGGGACAGCATTTCGCGCTCTTGCTCAATCGCCTGGATCAAGTCGGGGGTGTCGCCGATGGCGCTGTTTTCATGTGCCGATAAAGGGTGACGGCGCCGTGTTTCAGAGAACCTTTGGACCAGGGTTTTGGTCTCGGTGTCCAGGAACAGCAAGCGGACATGCACGCCAGTTTCGCGGGCATGGTTGAGGATGTCGGGCAATAGGGGCAGTGACAAGGCGCTGCGCACGTCAATGGCCACCGCCTGCCGGTTCTCCTGGTGCACGAGGGAGAGCTCCACAAAGGGCAGCAAGAGCTCGGGGGGCAAGTTGTCGACGCAGTTATAGCCTGCGTCCTCCAAAGCGTGCAAGGCCACCGATTTGCCTGACCCGGACATGCCGGTGATCAGCACCAAGTCCAGGCTCATCCTCGTGCCTTTCTTTTGACTGGCTTGGGCGCCAACAACTCTTTGGCATGGGCCAAAGTGGTGTCGGAGAGTCGCTCGCCTGCGAGCATTCGAGCGATTTCCCGCACCCGTTGCTCGCCCCCGACCGGGTTGACCTGGCTTTGGGTGTGGCCATTGACGAGTGATTTGGAGACCACCAGGTGCTGGTCGGCGCAAGCCGCCACCTGTGGCAGATGGGTGACGGCCAGCACTTGGCGATCTGTGCCCAGTTGTTTCAGCAGGCGACCCACGGTTTCGGCCACAGCCCCGCCCACGCCAGAGTCCACTTCATCAAAAATCAGCGTGCCGGCTTGGCCCAATTGGCTGGTGGCCACAGCGATGGCCAGCGAGATGCGCGATAGTTCTCCGCCAGAGGCCACTTTGCCCAATGGGCGTGGCGTGGCGCCAGGGTGTCCGGCCACCCAAAAAGACACATCGTCCAAGCCTTGGCTTTGGGGCTGTGCCGCTTCTTGAACCTGGACCTCAAAGACCCCCCCAGACATGCCCAAGCCCTGCATGGCGGCGGTCACGGTGGCCGACAATTTGGGGGCGGCCTGGCGTCGACATTGACGCAGGCGCAGGGCTTCCTGGCGATAGGCTTGTTCGGCTTGTGTGCACCGTGTTTGCCACTGTGCGAGATCGGCGGTCTCGTCCAAAGTGGCTAATTCGTTTTGCCATTGCGCCCATGCGGCAGGCAGTTCTTGCGGGGTTCGCCTGAATCGCCGCGCCAGCGACATCCAAAGCCCCATGCGATCGTCCAGTTCGGACAATCGCTCGGGGTCGAGGTCGGCGCGGCGCAACCAACCCTGTGCCGAATGAACCACATCTTGGGCCTGATCCAGGGCCGACTGCAAGACCTGAGCCCAGGCGGTAAATTCGGGTTCATGCCGACTTTGGTCTTGGAGCATTTGTATGGCGCGGTGTAGTCCATTCAGGGCGCCATGGTCATCGCCTTGCAGAACATCCAGCGTCCCTTGCGCAGCCTCCATCAGGGCTTGCATGTTCGACAGACGTTGATGCTGACCTTGCAAATCTTCCCATTCGTCAGGCAAGGGACGCAGCTTTTCCATCTCAGTCAGTTGCCAGCTGATGCGCTCGCGTTCACGCTGTAAACCGTCTTGGGCGTTTTGGGCATCGGCCAGTTTGCGCTGGGCCTCGCGCCAAAGTGCCCAAAGACGCCCCAACTCGTGCGTGTCAACCCCGGCATAGGCGTCGAGCAAGCCCAATACCGAAGCCGGTCGTGTCAGGCTTTGCCAAGCATGCTGACCGTGGATGTCCAACAAAATGTCGCCCAATTCACGCAGTTGAGTGGCAGTGGCCGGGCTGCCATTGATCCAGGCGCGGCTTTTGCCTTGTGTATCCATCGTTCGTCGCAAGAGCAGGCTGTCTTCGGTGTCGTAGCCGGCTTCTTGCAGCCAATGACGTACTGCCACGCCGAGCTCGAATTCGGCGCAGACTTCGGCGCGTGTGGCACCTTCGCGCACGCTGCTGGCATCGGCGCGTTCACCCAGGGCCAGTTGCAGGGCGTCGATCAAAATAGATTTGCCCGCGCCGGTTTCCCCGGTCAATACCGTGAATCCGCCCTCCAGATCCAGGTCCAGGGCGGCCACGATCACGAAATCACGCAGGCTGATGCGTTTGAGGCTCATGCCACCCCTTCGTTCCAGTGCAATTTTTCCCTGAGGGTATCAAAATAACTCCAACCGACGGGGTGCAAAAACCGTGCATGGTACTGCGAGCGGCGCACACTGATGCGGTCGCCCACCAGCAAGGAGGCCAGTGACTGCATGTCAAAGTTGGCGCTGGCATCGCCGGCGACCAGTTCGATCACGATTTCCCCTGGATCGGCCAGTACCAGCGGCCTGTTTGAGAGGGTGTGTGGGGCTATGGGCACCATCAACCATCCGGGCAAGCTCGGGTGCATCAAAGGCCCGCCAGCCGACAAGGCATAGGCAGTCGAACCGGTGGGGGTTGCAATGATGAGGCCGTCGGCCCGCTGCCGGGCCACGAAATGCCCGTCGACCTCGACACGCAGCTCAACCATGCCGGCCGTTGACCCCCGATTGACGACCACATCGTTCATGGCCAAGGCCTCAAAGACGCAGTGTCCATCGCGCCACACCTTGCCTATCATGAGGGATCGATCGTCAATATCGTATTGGCCCCTGAGCATGGGACGCAAGACTTCCTCGATCTGGTTCAGGGGGATGTCGGTGATGAAGCCCAATCGGCCCTGGTTGATGCCGATCAGGGGTACCCCATAAGAGGCGAGTTTGCGGCCAAACCCCAGCATGGTGCCGTCGCCGCCGACCACCACCGCTAGATCGCATTCACGGCCAATTTGGTCGATATCGAGCGCTGCGTAGCCCGTCATGCCCGCGTTGGCGCTAGTCTCGCGCTCCAGCACGACCTCGCAGCCTTCGGTGTGCAATAGTTGGGCCAGCTTTTCCAGTACCTGGCGCGCAGAGGGCTGCATCCCTCCGGCCACCGGGGGATGGTGTTTGCCGATCAAGGCGATATGGCGGAATTGGCTCTTCATGGTCTTTTGCATCCAACACAGATTAAATCATTAAAATGCCCCCTGATCATGAACCCCCTCGATGAACGCGCCCGTTTGCTGCTCAAAATCCTGGTAGAGCGCTATATCGACGAAGGCCAGCCTGTCGGCTCTCGCACTTTGTCCAAAGCCTCCGGCCTTGATTTGTCGCCAGCCACCATCCGCAATGTGATGTCCGATTTGGAAGAATTGGGTCTGATTGCCAGCCCCCATACCTCGGCCGGAAGGGTGCCTACAGCGCGTGGCTACCGGGTGTTTGTCGACACCATGTTGACCTTCAAGCGCGAACAGTTGGCCACCACACCCAGCCTGGCCCCCGATCAACCGCAAAAAGTGATCGCCAATGCCGCCCATCTGCTCTCCAATCTGTCGCATTTTGTCGGCGTGGTCATGGCACCCCGGCGCGGCACGGTATTTCGGCACATCGAATTTTTACGGCTGTCTGAGCGCCGTTTGTTGGTCATCATCGTCTCCCCTGACGGTGACGTTCAAAATCGCATCCTTTTTACAGATGCCAGCTACACCCAGAGTCAGCTGATCGAAACCGCCAATTACCTCAATGCCAACTTTGCCGGTATGGCCATCGAACAAGTGCGTGAGCGCCTGCAAGCCGAGGTCGAACGATTGCGCAGCGAAATCGCCGTGCTGATGCAAGCAGCGGTTCAGGTCAGCTCTGAGGCCTTGTCGCAGGCACAGGATGAGGTCATCATCAGCGGCGAGCGCAACTTGCTGTCGGTGTCAGATTTCACCCAAGACATGGGGCAGTTGCGACGTGCGTTCGATATGTTCGAGCAAAAAGCACAATTGATCCGTTTGCTCGATATTTCGGCACAGGCCGAAGGGGTGCGCATTTTCATTGGTGGTGAAAGCCAGGTGGTGCCGGTCGAAGAGCTCTCGGTGGTGAGTGCCCCCTATGAAGTCGATGGCCAGGTGGTGGGCACATTGGGGGTGATCGGCCCAACCCGTATGCACTATGACCGCATGATCCAGATCGTCGATATCACGTCCAAACTGGTCAGCAACGCCCTTAGTCAAAGCAAAGACCATTGATATGTTGTTTTTGATTTCCCCTGCCAAATCACTGGACTACGACAACCCGTGGGAGGGGGTGACCCCCACCCAGCCGCTGTTTGTAGAGCGATCGGCGCAGTTGATAGAACTGTTGCGGCGCAAGAAACCCGCCGATTTGTCGCAACTCATGGGCATCAGCGATGCCTTGGCCAACCTCAATGCCGCCCGCTATAAAGCTTGGTCGCGCCAATTCACCCCGCAAAACGCCAAACCTGCAGTGCTGGCTTTCAATGGCGATGTGTATGAAGGGCTGGATGCAGCCACGCTCAAACCCAAGCAGCTGGAGTGGGCGCAGCAGCATCTGGCCATACTGAGCGGACTTTATGGCGTGTTGCGTCCACTAGACCTCATGCAACCCTACCGGCTTGAGATGGGCACGGCCCTGACCAACCCCAAGGGCGCGAATTTGTACAAATTTTGGGGCGCTGACATCGCACAGCATCTGAACGATCGCTTGGCGGGTGACAAACAGCCCATCATTGTTAATTTGGCCTCGCAAGAGTATTTCAAGTCGGTTGATCGCAAAGCCCTGCAAGCCCGAGTGATTGAATGTGTGTTCGAGGAGGGACGCCAGGGGCGATACAAGGTGATCAGCTTCATGGCCAAACGTGCCCGGGGTCTGATGGCCCGCTATGCCATCGTCAAACAGGCCAAAACTCCTGCGGTCCTGGAAAAATTCGATCTCGAAGGATACGCCTTCAGTCCCGAGGTGTCCGAGCCCGATCGTCTGGTGTTTCGGCGCACGCAGGGTTGAGCCATGCAGGTCAGTGCCAACGGCATCCATATTGAAGTGCAGGACAACGGCGCTGAAGATGCGCCTGTCGTTCTGCTCATCATGGGTCTGGGTATGCAGCTCACCGGCTGGCCAGAGCTTTGGTTGAGTTCGCTGCAAGCGGCTGGTTTTCGGGTGGTGCGTTTTGACAACCGCGACAGCGGTTATTCGACCTCGATGGACGCCATGGGTGTGCCGCACATGCTGTGGGCCGGGGTGAAGCACAAATTGGGATGGCGGCAAAAGCCGCCATACACCTTGCAAGACATGGCACGTGATGCTTTGGGTGTGCTCGATGCCTTGGGCATTGCGCGAGCCCATGTGATCGGCGTCAGCATGGGGGGCATGATTGCCCAGCGCATGGCCCTGATGGCGCCCCAGCGTTTGTTCAGTCTGGTCAGCATCATGAGCACCAGCGGTGCCGCAGGCCTGCCCGACCCCGATCCGGTGGTGCTCAAGCACATGTTCACCCCCGCCAAACCTGGCATCGATGGTGCCATAGCGCACAACGTGCGTTTGATCCAGCTGATTGCCAGCCCGGCACATCCGCTCGATGAGGCTGTTTTGCGCCAGCAAATCGAATCTGCCGTTCGCCGTGCGCACCGACCCGCCGGCGTTTTGCGCCAGACCGTGGCTGTCATGGCCGACACTGGCCGTGCCGAGTTGTTGTCCAGTGTGGCTGTGCCCACTCTGGTCGTGCATGGCGATTCAGACCGCATGGTGCCCCTGGCCTGTGGCCAGGACACCGTCCGCCGCATTCCCGGCGCGATGTGGCATGTCGTGTCCGGTATGGGTCATGATTTGTCTCCATGGGCCAGCCAGCGCATGCTCAGCGCCGTTTTGCCTTTTTTAAAAGGGCACACCCCACGATGAGCCAAGCCGAACAATCCCCGCTGGGCAAGCCCACGTCGTATGCCGACCAATACGACCCATCCTTGCTGTTCCCTGTGGCGCGCCAGATTCAGCGCGACACATTGGGGCTGAGTGCCGACCGCTTGCCCTTTTTGGGGGCCGATCTTTGGACTGGTTATGAATTGGGCTGGCTGAACCCGCGTGGCAAACCGCAGGTGGCCATCGCCCGTTTTGTCGTGCCCTGCGACAGCACCCACATTGTCGAGAGCAAATCATTCAAGCTGTACCTGAACAGTTTCAGCAACACCCGTTTTGCCGATCTTGAGCAAGTTCGAGATCGGTTGCGGGCTGACCTCAGTTCAGCCATTTGGCAAGGCGGCCCCATGCGCGCCTCGGTTGGGGTGCAACTGATCTTGCCCGAACATTTTGAGCGCGAACCGATCGAGGAGCTTGACGGTCTGCTGCTTGATCGCCTGGACATCGAGTGCGACCAATACCAACCCCAAGCCGATTTCCTCAGCGCCCGGACCGATGAGCAACCCGTCACCGAAACCCTGACCAGTCACCTCCTCAAAAGCAACTGCCTGGTCACTGGTCAACCTGACTGGGGGAGTGTGCGCATCAGCTACCACGGGCCGCAAATGGATCAGGAAGGTCTGTTGAAGTACATCATCAGCTTTCGCAACCACCACGAGTTCCACGAGCATTGCGTCGAGCGCATCTTTGTGGACATCTGGCGCCGCTGCCGCCCCACACAACTCAGTGTTTATGCCCGCTACACCCGGCGTGGCGGTCTGGATATCAACCCTTGGCGAACCAGCCACCCCCAGACTTTGCCCGTTTCCGTTCGCACTGCGCGCCAGTGACACCCGGGGGGCTGCGCGCAAGGCCTCATGGCATTAACATAGCTGCATGAACGCAAGCACATCCTCCACCTCCACGCCAGAATTTGGCCTCATCATCGTTGGCGACGAGATCCTCTCGGGCAAGCGGGCCGATAAACACATGGTCAAGGTCATCGAGCTGCTGACGGCGCGCGGCCTGAGCTTGAGCCATGCGGAATATGTGGGCGATTCCCCCGAGCGCATCACCCAGGCCCTGGCGCGCGCCTTCCAAAGCGGCAATGTGGTTTTCTCCACCGGCGGTATCGGTGCCACCCCAGACGACCACACCCGACAATGTGCGGCCAAGGCATTGGGGCAGCCGCTGCAACTGCACCCCCAGGCCGAAGTATTGATCCGTGAGCGCATGCAAGATGTGGCCAAAGAGCAAGGCGTGCCTTATGAGCCTGACCGGGCCGACAATGTGCATCGACTGAACATGGGTGTTTTTCCTGCGTCCGCCCAACTCATCCCCAACCCTTACAACAAAATCCCCGGTTTTACCTGCGTCTCGCCCGGGCGTACCCTGCAAACCGGGGCGGTTCACTTTGTGCCCGGCTTCCCGGTCATGGCCTGGCCGATGGTTGAATGGGTGCTCGACACCCATTACAGCCATTTGTTCCAAAAGGCGGCATATCTCGAAAAATCAGTGGTCATCTACGGTGCGATGGAGGCTGCTCTGACGCCCATCATGGAGCGCCTGGAGGCGGCCCATACGGGCATCAAAGTATTCAGCCTGCCCAGCGTGGACCATCCTGTGCATGGCCGACACATTGAATTGGGGGTGAAGGGTGCCCCTGAAGATGTCAACCGCGCCTATCCGGCCATGCTCAATGAGTTGCACGTATTTGGTGCAAAATTAGGTCCCGAATTGGTGCGGCCATGATTTTTGCACCAATTTAGTGCTATCATAAAAATTCAATTCAACGGCCCTCGGAGGGATTTCGCAAGGCACAATGGATGTCTTGTGGTCCAAGGCAGTACCTATGCGTCTTGGCACAATTTCTGCTGGTAATCCCGCATCCTTGTTCAACCTACCGATCCATTCAGGAGATTTTGATGGCCAAGACCGTCGCCGATGTGATGAAAATGGTGAAAGACAACGAAGTCAAGTTCGTTGATTTCCGTTTCACCGATACCCGTGGCAAAGAGCAGCACGTGAGCGTGCCCTTGTCGCATTTCAATGAAGAAAAGTTCACCGAAGGTCATGCCTTCGACGGTTCTTCCATTGCCGGCTGGAAAGGCATTGAAGCCTCTGACATGCTGCTCATGCCCGACGCCAGCACCGCTTTCGTTGACCCCTTCTTCCAAGAGTCCACTCTGGTGTTGTCTTGTGACGTGCTGGAGCCTGGCGATGGCAAGGCCTATGACCGCGATCCGCGTTCCATCGCCAAGCGCGCCGAGGCTTATCTGAAGGCTTCGGGTTTGGGCGACACCGCATACTTCGGTCCTGAACCGGAATTCTTCATTTTTGACCAAGTGACCTTCGCCAATGAAATGGGCGGTGCTTTCTTCAAAATTGAAGAATATGAGGCCCCCTGGAACACGGGTGCCAAACTCGAAGGTGGCAACCGTGGCCATCGCCCCACGGTCAAGGGTGGCTACTTCCCCGTGCCACCGGTCGACAGCACCCAGGACATGCGTGCCGAGATGGTTTTGATCCTTGAAGAAATGGGCATCCCCGTTGAAGTGTTCCACCACGAGGTGGCAGGCGCTGGTCAAAACGAAATCGGCACCAAGTTCAGCACCCTGGTCGAGCGTGCCGATTGGACCCAAAAGCTGAAGTATGTGGTGTGGAACGTGGCCAACGCCTATGGCAAAACCGCGACCTTCATGCCCAAGCCCCTGGTCGGTGACAACGGTTCGGGCATGCACGTTCACCAGTCGATCTGGAAGGGCGGCAAAAACCTGTTCGCAGGCAATGGCTATGCCGGGCTGAGCGATTTTGCCCTGTACTACATCGGCGGCATCATCAAGCACGCCCGTGCCCTGAACGCCATCACCAACCCCACCACCAACAGCTATAAGCGATTGGTGCCTGGCTTCGAAGCCCCGGTCAAGCTGGCCTACTCCAGCCGCAACCGCTCTGCTTCGATCCGCATCCCTCACGTGGCTTCTGACAAGGCCCGCCGCATTGAGGCCCGCTTCCCCGATCCCATGGCCAACCCCTATCTGGCTTTCTCGGCCCTGATGATGGCCGGTCTGGACGGCGTGGAAAACAAGATCCACCCGGGCGAAGCCGCCACCAAAGACCTCTACCACCTTCCCCCGGAGGAGGATGCATTGGTGCCGACCGTTTGCCACAGTCTGGACCAGGCCCTGGAGTATCTGGACAAAGATCGTGCCTTCCTGACCAAAGGTGGTGTGTTCACCGACAGCATGATCGACGCTTACATCGAGCTCAAGATGGGCGAAGTGACCCGCTTCCGTCAGGCGGTGCACCCCATCGAGTATGAGATGTACTACTCTCTGTGATGGACCACGATGGATCTGCATGATCTGTCGGCGCAAAGGGGCGGCTTGGTGCCGCCCTTTTTTTTCGCCCCCGCCATGACCCAGTCTTGCATGATGCACACAGTACTGATCTGGGCACTGTGTGCGGCTTGCTCACTTGAGGCCCAGGCGCAAGAAGCGGTTTGGCGGTGTGGGCAGACCCTGACCAATCGCTTGCCCGATGCGGAGGAAGAACGCCGGTTGTGCCAAAGTGTGAACTTGCCTGCGTCCATCACGGTGCATACGGCGCCTGCAACTGCCGCTGCAGTGCGTGATCGCACCAAGTCGGTGCCCTTGGCAGACGCACAGATTCAGCCTGCCGAGCAAAAGCAACGCGATGCCTGGGCGCGCGAACTGTTGCGAGCCGAGATGGAGCGTGTACAAAGCGATTGGCGTCAGGCGCTTGCGCAAGGCGATGCCATGCGTGCCGCACGGGCCGAGGCCGATTTGTCTTCGCTGCAGCGTGAGCTGGCGAGGTGGCCATGAAGCGCAGTCCCTTGATTCAAGCAGAACCCCCGGTGGGCCCCGCAGAGCTCGGGGCCTGGCAAGGCTTGGATCTGATGGCCTCCATGATCTGGGTGATTGACCTGGGGGGCGAGATTCTGTTTGCCAATACTGCTGTACAAGATTTATTGGGTTTACCTCGTCAACTCTTTTGGGGGCAGACCTTGCGCGAATGGCTGGAGCAACCGGCTGAGTTAGACCGGGCCTTGCAAGCGGCTCGCCAAGGTGAATTTGCTGTATTGCGTTGCGACAACCTCTTGCGGGTTGGTCCCGACAGCGTATTGGTGCATATGGTGGTGGCACCGGTCGAGGGCAGCGCCAGGGTGTTGGTTGAAATGTTGCCCATCGAGCAGCAGACCCGGCAAGAGCGCGAAGGCCGGCTGATGGAACAGGCCATGGCGAATAAAGAGCTCATACGCAATCTGGCCCATGAGATCAAGAACCCTTTGGGTGGCATTCGGGGGGCTGCCCAGTTGTTACAAATGGAGGTCGAGTCGCGTGACCTGATTGAATACACACAGGTCATCATTCGCGAGGCCGACCGGCTGCAAACCCTGGTGGACCGATTGCTTGAATCACACCGCAAACCGCGCGTGGTGGGCAATGTCAATATCCATGAAGTATGTGAGCGGGTCCGAGCCCTGATCTTGGCGGAATTTCCGCAAGGCTTGCGGGTGCAACGCGACTATGACACCTCTTTGCCAGAGTTCAGGGGCGATTTGGAGCAATTGATCCAGACCGTTCTGAACATTGCCCATAACGCGGCGCAGGCCTTGGCAGAGCGCATTCGGGCCGGGGACGCACAGATCACCATGCGCACACGAATCGCCAGACAAGTTACTTTGGGCAAACAACGCTACAAGCTGGCATTGGAATTGCATGTCATCGACAACGGGCCAGGTATTCCTCCCGCGCTGAAAGACCGGTTGTTCTTGCCGCTGGTCTCGGGGCGTGAAGGGGGATCGGGATTGGGTTTACACCTTGCGCAGACCTTTGTGCAACAACACTTGGGGCTGATCGAGTTTGAAAGCGAGCCGGGGCGGACCGATTTCAAAATTCTGATTCCTTTGCCATGAGGCCCAAGCCAGCCGAGCCGATATGCAGGACATGATGACACCACTCAAACCGATCTGGATTGCGGACGACGACCAGTCGATCCGATTCGTGCTTGAAAAGGCCTTACAGCGCGATGGACTGGCCACGCGCAGCTTCACGCATCCTCGCGAAGTCTTGCAGGCCCTTGATGTCGCTGGCCACGATCAACAGCCTCAGGTGCTGGTCAGCGACATCCGCATGCCGGGCGGCTCAGGCCTTGATTTGCTCACCCAGGTCAAACAACGCATGCCTGGCTTGCCGGTCATCATCATGACCGCCTTTTCTGACTTGGACAGTGCAGTGTCCGCATTTCAGAGCGGTGCCTTCGAATACCTGGCCAAACCCTTTGACCTCTCCAAGGCCATAGAGTTGATCCGCCGCGCGGTCGATGAAAGCCAGCGGGAACAAAGCGCCTACATCGAGATGGACCCCAGCCATGAGATGCTGGGCCAGGCCCCTGCCATGCAAGACGTGTTCCGTGCCATTGGCCGCCTTAGCCAAAGCCATGTCACGGTGATGATCACGGGTGAGTCCGGCTCGGGTAAAGAATTGGTGGCCCGCGCCTTGCACAAGCATTCTCCTCGTGCCGATGGGCCCTTTGTCGCCATCAACACTGCAGCCATCCCCAAAGACTTGCTGGAGAGTGAGCTCTTTGGCCATGAGCGTGGAGCCTTTACCGGCGCCCAGGCCATGCGGCGTGGCCGCTTTGAGCAGGCCGAGGGGGGCACGTTGTTTCTGGATGAAATCGGTGACATGCCCTTTGATTTGCAGACCCGCTTGTTGCGCGTCCTCAGTGACGGGCATTTTTATCGGGTGGGCGGTCACAGCGCCATCAAGGCCAATGTGCGAGTCATCGCGGCTACCCATCAGGATCTGGAGCAACGTGTCAAAGAAGGGGTGTTTCGCGAAGATTTATTCCACCGTCTGAATGTGATTCGTCTGCGGCTGCCCGCTTTGAGAGAACGTCGCGAAGACGTGCCCATGTTGACCCGGCACTTTTTGCAACTGAGTGCCCAGCAGCTGGGCGTCGACCCCAAACGCATCTCGGATGCGGCCCAGGCTGAGCTGTTGAATTTTCCCTTCCCAGGCAATGTGCGCCAGCTGGAAAACATTTGTCACTGGCTCACGGTCATGGCCCCGGCGCAGGTGATCGAACCCAAAGACCTGCCACCCGAAGTGCTGTCGGGCAGCGCGGACATGGAAGAGACAGGGCAGCAGAACGATCTCCCGGAGGCGGGGCGCATTGACCCGGCCCGGCCCATGGGCACACCCAGCCCCAACCCTGCCACTCCGGGGACCAAATTGGCGTCGTCTCCCCTGGCCGAACTGGCCGAGACAGACTGGGAGCTGGGTTTGGAAGCAGAGGCCATGTCACTATTGCTGTCTGGCCGCCATGATGTCTGGGATGCCATCGTGAACCGCGTCGAGGCCCGCCTGATTCAGACGGCCTTGGCCCACACCCGGGGCCGTCGCATCGAGGCGGCGCAAAAGCTGGGCATCGGGCGCAACACCATCACCCGAAAAATTCAGGAACTGGACCTCTGATCGGTTGAATCAAAGCGGTGGTCTTATGCCAACGCATCCGGGCCAAGTTCCAGCACCACCGGCGCATGGTCGCTGGGGCGTTCATTTTTACGGGGGGCCTTGTCGATGACGCAATCTTTGACTTGTGTCAGCAAAGTGGATGACACCAGCACGTGGTCGATGCGCAGACCCCGGTTGCGCCGAAATGCCATTTCGCGATAGTCCCACCAACTGTAAAGTTTGGGCTCGTCGTGAAAGCGCCGGAACGCATCGGTCAGCCCCAAATCGACCAGCGACTGAAAATGCGCGCGCTCTTCGTCTGTGCAGTGGATGGTGCCGGCCAGGGCCACCGGGTCATACACATCGCGGTCATCGACCGTGATGTTGTAATCGCCCATCAGCACCAGTTTAGGGTGGCGCTGTAGTTCACCACGCAACCACTCGCGCAGGGCATCGAGCCAGCGCATCTTGTAGGCGAATTTGTCGCTGCCGGGTTCCTGACCGTTGGGGAAATATGCCCCCACCACCCGCACCCCCCCGAAAGAGGCGGTGATCACCCGCGCCATCTCGTCTTCAAATCCGGGGATATTGCGCACCACCTCTGCAGGCGCTGGGCCGTCTGAGCGACTGATCAGCGCCACGCCGTTATAGGTTTTTTGGCCAAACACCTCGGCCCGATACCCCGCATCTGAAAATGCTTGCACAGGAAATTTGTCGTCGGTGGTTTTGGTCTCTTGCAGCGCCAGCACGCCCACATCGGGGTGCTGCGCCAGCCAATCGAGCACCTGGGGCAGGCGCACATTGAGTGAATTGACGTTCCAGGTGGCGATTTTCATGTGGCGATTCTATGACCTGGGCAAGGTCAGGTGCGAGACGACATACGCAGATGAGGGATGGTTTGCTGAGGCGGGTGCCACCGATTTTTTTTAAACCCCCCTGATTCAATTGCCACAGGCTGGTCAGATTTTGGCAAACACCTCTTGTTGCCACTGCTCAACCGGCATAAAGGTTGGGTCAGCGCGCACCACTTTTTCAATTTGGGCCCAGATTTGTTCGTCAGGTGCATCCAGGTCGATCGGGTCACCATGCGGCTGTGCCACATACCAGGGCGTGTCGAAATAGACCTCAACGATGTTTTCTTCCGGATCCAGGCAATAAATGGAGACAGCGTTGCCATGGCTGGTGCAACGCATCTTGGTCGCCCCATGGGTCAGGGCACGGTCTCGTGCTTCACGCAAGCCGGCCAAGTCGTTGACCTTGAATGAAATTTGCATCAGGGTGCTGGGGGCACCCGGCGGTCGGTTTTGGGCAAAGGCCAACTGATGGTGCTGCGATGGGTGCGCACTCATGAAAGCCAGTTTGTAGGGGAAGGAAATGCCCACGCCACGGTCGGTGAGCTTGAGGTTGAACACCTTGCCGTAGAAATCGATCATGCGTTCGATGTCAAAGCAAGCGATGCCCATGTGGGCGATGTATGGGGCGTATTCGGTCTTCATGGTTGTGCTTTAGCTCAGTTCAATCTTCGCGTAGTCGGCGACTTTTTTCCATTTGGCAATGTCATTTTGAACCCGCGAGCGCATTTCATCGGGTGAGCTGGGCGTGGCCATGGCTCCAGAGCCCTCGATTTTGGCGATCACATCGTTCTTGGACAGAACCTCACGGGTCAATTTATTCAAGCGGTCCCGAATGTCGTTCGAGACCCGACCCGGCACGCACAGCGCCGCCCAAGTCACCACTTCATAGCCGGGGACTGTTTCGGCTATGGCCGGGATTTCATTCCACTCCATCCAGCGCTTGGGTGAGGTGACGGCCAAGGGGCGGATGCGCCCCTCTTTGTACAGGGCGCGGCCTACCGCGAAAGTCCCCACCGCCATATCGAGCACGCCACCGGCCACATCGGTGTAAGCGGTGGGGCCCTTGTAGGGGATGTGGGTCATTTTGGTGTCGGTCATGGAGCTCATCAGCTCAACCGACATGTGCAGCGTATTGCCCACCCCCGAGGTGCCATAGCTGATCTTGCCCGGATTTTTGCGGGCGTGTTCGATCATGTCGCCCAGCGTTTTGAAGGGTGATTGCGCCGACACCCAAAACACAAACGGATACTGCGTGAGCATGCTGACATAGGTGAAGTCGCGCAACAGGTCAAACTGTATGCTTTTATCCACTGCCGAAATGACCGTCAGCCCCCCGGTCATCTGATAGACCGTTTGCCCGTCGGCGGGTTGTTTGGCCATCTGGGCCATTTGGTTGGCAGCCAGGCGTTCCCCGCCACCAGGACGGGCGTCCACCAACCATGGGACTCCGGTGAGCTCGGCGTAGGTGGGTCCGATCTGTCGGGCCAGGATGTCGGGCGTTTGACCGGCCGGGTAGCCATGAACAAATTTGATGGGCCCGTTGGGCCATGCGGTTTGTGCCCACAGTGACGTTCCGTAGCCCAAGCCGGCGGCCAGTGCGGTGCCATGTGACAACAGTGTGCGACGATTTACCATGGTTTAAACCTCAGATGAGCCCGGGGTAAGAGCCCCCGTCGAGTTGCAGGTTCTGTCCTGAAATGAAACTGGCTTGCACACTGCACAAAAAGGCACAGGCATCGCCAAATTCTTTAGGGGTGCCAAAGCGCTTGGCGGCGATGCCATCGGCAATGCGGCGGCGGGCCTCGGCCATATCGACCCCCAGGTCTTTCATCATCCGCTCGGCCATGAAGCGCTGGCGGTCGGTATCGATGCGCTCGGGCAACATGTTGTTGATGGTGACATTGTCTACCGCCACGTCGAGCGAAACCGATTTGGCGAAAGCAGTCAGGCCTGCACGGGCGCCAGTGGACAGGGCCATCCGGGTTCTGGGTTGTTTGACCATCGCTGAGGTGATGTTGACGATGCGGCCAAACTTGCGCTCTCGCATGCCGGGCACCACAGCCCGTATCAGCAGGGCTGGTGCCAGCATATTGGATTCCAGTGCCTCGATCCAGGCATCGTGCGCCCAATCGGCCAATTTGCCGGGGCTGGGCCCGGCGTTGTTATTGATGAGAATGTCCGGCGCGGGGCAAGCGGCCATCAGGGCGGCACGGCCTTCTTCGGTGGTGATGTCAGCGGCCACACCGTGGACAATGGCGCCGGTTTGCTGTGCCAACAGTTCGGCGGCCTGTTGCACTTTGCCGGCGTGTCGGCCATTGATCCAGACTTCACAGCCCTCGGTGGCCAGAGAGGTGGCGCACGCCAGGCCCAAGCCTTGTGTCGAGGCGCAAACCAGCGCCTTGCGGCCTTTGATGCCCAAATCCATCTTGTGTGGTCTCCGTTGATTTGAATCAGTTCGGGGAAATGGCAGACTTCATTTCCCCGATTTCCTTTACAAAAGAGTGTCACTTGACCATACTATAAAACCTTGCGTTTGCATAGCGCAGTGACACTTAAATGATGGAACGATCAGCATGACCCAATTCGGCATAGGCCAATCCGTATCCCGATTCGAAGACCCGCGACTGTTAAAAGGCCAGGGACAGTTCATCGATGACCATAACCTCAGCGGACAAACCCATGCGGTGCTGGTTCGATCACCCCATGCCCATGCCCGCATTCGCGCCATCCGCACGAATGCAGCCCAAGCGGCCCCTGGTGTCTTGGCTGTTTATACCGGTGACGATGTGGCCGCTGACGGATTGGGCACCATGAAAGTCAACCTGCCACGCAAGCGCCCCGATGGAAGCCCCATGTTCACCCGACAGCACACCGGCCTGAGTCGGCACGAGGTCAAATTTGTGGGCGATCCGGTGGCTCTGGTCATCGCCGAGACTTTGTGGCAGGCCAAAGATGCTGCTGAATTGCTGGAGGTTGATTACGAGCCACTGCCCAGCGTCACCGACACACGCCAATTGGTCGATGGGGGTGCTCCGGCGGTTTGGGCCGAATGCCCCGATAACCTTTCGCACATTTTTGAGCAGGGCAATGCCCAAGCCACTGAGGAAGCCTTTGCCAAGGCCAAACACATTGTCAAGCGTCGCTATGTGATCAGCCGGGTATTTGCCCACTATATGCAGCCACGCGGGGTGCTGGCCCAATACGACCCTGGCGAAGATCGCTACACCATCTGGGCCGATGTGCAATACCCCCACCGTGTGCGAAATGCGCTGGCCGAAAACATCTTCAAAATCCCCGAGCACCAGATCAGGGTCATTGCCCATGATGTCGGCGGCGGTTTTGGCACCAAGGGTTGGCAGTACCCCGAGCATCGCCTGATGCCCTGGGCCGCACGCAAAATAGGCCGCCCCGTCAAATGGACTTGTGAGCGCAGCGAAGCCATTTTGGCCGACGAGCACGCGCGCGATGTGATCACCGACGCCGAGCTGGCGCTGGATGAACAGGGGCATATTTTGGGTCTGCGCGTGCGCAACCATGCCAATGTAGGTGCTTATATTTCATCTGACCGCAACCTGCTGTCGGTGTTTGTCAATGTGGTCACGCTCTCCGGGGTCTATCGCATCCCGGCCGCCCATGTGCGCGTGAATGTGCTGATGTCCAACACCCACAGCACGGCCCCTTATCGCGGTGCCGGTCGCCCTGAATCGATTTATACCATTGAGCGTTTGCTCGACGACGCAGCCATTGAAATCGGCATCGATCGCGTCGAATTGCGCCGCCGCAACCTGATCCCCGGCAATGCCTTTCCCTACAAAAATCCATTTGGCGTCAGTTACGACTGCGGGGCCTTTGACCGGGGCTTTGAGCGCGTGCTGCAAATGTGCGATCACGCTGGTTTCGAGCAACGCCAAGCCCAGGCCCGTGCGCGAGGGAAGCTTCGCGGCATCGGCTTTGCCAATGCCATCGAACGTGCAGCGTCGCCCAGCCAACCCGAATACGCCGAAATCCGCTTCAACCCCAGTGGCACGGCGATGGTGTTGGTCGGCACCAAGTCGCAAGGCCAGGGGCATGAAACGCTTTACAAGCAAATTCTCAATGAGCGCCTGGGGCTAGACCCCAAAGACGTGAAATTCATCGATGGCGACACCGATCGGGTGGCCTTTGGCATGGGCACCAACGGATCACGCTCGACCGTCATCGGTGGCGGCGCAGCCTGGAAGGCGGCCGACCGAATCATCGAAAAGGGCCGCAAAATTGCTGCCCATGTGCTGGAGGCCAGCGTCGAAGACATAGACTTTGAGCAAGGGCAATTCAAAGTGCGCGGCACCGACAAGGCCATGGGCTTGAAAGAGGTCGCCAAAACTTCTTTCTTGCTCAACAAACTGCCCCCCGGCCTGGAAGGGGGCTTGTACGAAACCGCCACCTATGCCCCCAAGGCGGAAACCTGGCCCAATGGCGCGCATGCGTGTGAGGTCGAGATCGACCCGGGGACCGGTGAAGTCCAGGTGGTGGGTTACTGGGTGGTTGACGATGTGGGCACCATGATCAACCCTGTCGGCGTCAAAGGCCAAATCCATGGCGGCGTGGCGCAAGGGCTGGGCCAGGCACTGATGGAGCGCGTGGTTTATGACCGCGAATCGGGCCAACTGCTGACTGGCAGCTTCATGGATTACGCCATGCCACGCGCCGCCGACATGCCGCACATTGAAATTGAAAACAACTCGGTTCCCACCCAGACCAACCCCATGGGCGCCAAAGGCGCCGGCGAAGCCGGTACCGTGGGCGCTTTGCCAGCTGTGATGAATGCCGTCAACCATGCCTTGGCAAGCGTGGGGGCAGGCCCCATCGACATGCCTGCCACCTCGGAAACCGTTTGGCTGGGGATCCACCACGCCGTTACAAAGAGAGCCTGAACCATGAACACTGTGCCCATTCAATTGACCGTCAATGGCCGTGTGGTCCAAGCCGAGATCGACCCCAGAACACTGCTGGTGCAGTTGATCCGTGAACATTTACACCTGACTGGCACCCATGTCGGCTGTGACACCGCGCAATGCGGTTGTTGCACCGTCCACCTTGATGGCGAGGCCGTCAAATCGTGCTCCATCCTTGCGGTTCAAGCCCAAGGCAAAAGCGTCACCACCATAGAGGGCATCAGTCAAGGCGAACAATTGCATCCGGTTCAGCAGGCTTTTCGCGAGTGCCATGGCCTGCAATGTGGCTACTGCACACCGGGCATGGTCATGAGCACGATCCACTTGCTCAAGCGTCATCCCCAACCCACCGAGGCGCAGGTGCGCGAAGGATTGGAAGGTAATCTCTGCCGCTGCACCGGCTACGAAAACATTGTCAAGTCGGTCCTCCAGGCGGCCAAGGCCTGAGACGACAGAGGAATCTATTCATGTACTCATTCCAATATCAAAGACCCGAAAGCGCGGAGCAGGCCTTGCAACAAGCCCGTGACAGCGGTGGGCTGTATCTGGCAGGTGGCCAAAGCCTGGTGCAGGCCATGAAACTGCGCATGAGTCAACCGGCCGCACTGGTTGATTTGTCACAGTTGACCGAGTTACAAGGCATTGCCATCGGGCCCGGTGCGGTCAGGGTCGGGGCCATGACCCGGCACGCCCATGTGGCTGACCATACCGAACTGCGCGCAGCGATTCCGGCCCTTGCCTCTTTGGCGGGTGGCATCGGCGACCCCATGGTGCGACAGCAGGGCACTTTGGGCGGGTCGTTGGCGTACAACGACCCCTCGGCCTGCTACCCCAGCGCCGCTTTGGCGCTGGACGCGGTCATCCACACCGATCAGCGTGACATAGCCGCCGACGAATTTTTTCAGGGCATGTACCAGACGGCTTTGAACGAGGCCGAGTTGATTCGCGGCGTCACTTTCCAGCGCCCAGAAACTGGCGCATACATGAAATTCAAACATCCTGCCTCCAAGCTGGCCTTGGTGGGGGTGTTTGTGGCCCGATTTAAAGACCGGGTAAGGGTTGGGGTGACGGGCGCCAAATCTTGTGCATTCCGCGCCACGGCTTTGGAGCAGGCTTTGCAAAACCATTTTTCTGTGGCCACGGCAGAGTCCATCCAATGGCCTGCCGACGATTTGCTCTCTGACATCCATGCCGGTGCGACATATCGGGCCGGCCTCATCGGTACCTTGGCCGCACGCGCTGTGGCCCAAATGCTGGCGCGCTAAAAGGTTGGTGGCTCAGGCCAGCACTTCGTTTTGAAAGCTGTCCCGGAACGTGAAGTAGCCTGAACAGAAAAACATCGCCGTCAACAAGAACATCAGGGGCATGAAGCCCCAACCCAACAAGCTGGGGGCGTCAAGCAGTGCACTGAGTATCAGCAATGCACTGCCCATGGCGATGTAGACACCGGCCCATGCGGCAATGAAGGCCAGCATGGCCCTCCAGTTTCCCAAGCAAGCCATCAGGCTGAAGAACAGGCTTTTGACCGCCGGTACCCCGTGCCAATGGACGAGGGCGGGCGCATGCCAGAACAGCGCCGAGAGCGGGATGTACAGCATCAAGCACACCAGCACGGCCAACTGGAACTCGGACTGTTCCACGGTGCTCTGGTCGAGTCTGCCATTCACCGACCCGCCCAGATAAAGACGGGCAAAATCGCCACCGTCAGCCAAGGCCGACAGTGCCAAAACGGCGCAAAACCCCAAAACATAAAAGGCACCCAGCCAGATCATTTGTTGGCGTCTGGCGGCCTGGCCCATCAAGCCCACCAGCAACAGACGTGGCATCGGGAAGCGGCCTTGCAGGGCTTCCCGGGTGGCGGCCATCAGGCCCAGCGAGCAGGCCGGGAAAATCAGCATCGCCAGCACTCCACCCACCAGGGGAAACAAAGAGATGATGGTCATGAGCCCCATGAACATGAAAAACAAACCGGACAGGGCGATCGGCTGACGCCAGAACACACGCATGCCTTGGCGCATCCACAATGGGCCAGTTCGGGCGGGCACCAATTGGAGTTTCATGTCCAGTTCCAGGGTTGTTCGACTCGCCACCGCAACACGCGCTCAAAGTGGGTCGGGTCATGGGGTTGCAACAGGCTGGCTTCGCGCGGCAAGTGGAAATCCCACAGGCGCGAGATCCAAAAACGCAGTGCGGCGGCCCGCATCATGGCAGGGCCCAATTGGCGCTCACTGGCCAGCAGGGGGCGCACCGATTGGTAGGCCTGCACCATGGCATCGCGGCGGGCGACGTCCCACTCGCCGGTGTCGAGATCGATGCACCAATCGTTCAAACAGACGCACAGATCAAACACCCAGTGATCCACGCCGGCAAAATAAAAATCAAAAAAACCACTCAACTGATCCTGGTCGAACATCACGTTGTCACGGAACAGGTCGGCATGGATGGGCCCTCGCGGCAACCCCTGATAAGCGGGGCTTTGTGCCACATGCTGCTGGTAGGCCAATTCGTGGTTGAGCAGGCTCAGTTGGGCCTCATTCAGATGCGGGCGGATCAGGGGAGCCGTTTCGACCCACCAGGGCAAAGCGCGCAAATTGGGCTGATGGCGATGGTAGTCATGGCCAGCCAAGTGCATGCGGGCCAAGGCTGCGCCGACGATGGCGCAGTGGTGCGGCTTGGGGGCGAGCACGTTGGCCCCAGCCAGTCGATCCACCACGGCGGCGGGTTTACCGCACAGTTCGAACAAAATATCGCCGTGGGCATCGGGCACGGGGTCGGGCACCAAGACCCCTTTTTGTGCCAGATGCTTCATCAGGAACAGGTAAAAAGGGAGTTGATCGAAATTCAGGCGCTCAAACAGGGTCAGCACATAGGCCCCCTGGCGCGTGGTCAGAAAATAATTGGTGTTTTCAATGCCGCCCTCTATGCCGCGCAATTCTGACACCTCGCCCAATTGGAGGCGGTCAGCCAAGGCTTGCGCCTGGTCCAGGTTGACAGAGGTGAAAACAGCCATGGCGCAAAGAATGTGACAGCGATCAGGTTCAACCCCCCATTGTAGAGGGCGTCAGGGCGCGGCCTCGGAAACCATGGACAATGCGGGGATGAGTGACACCAAGCCCACCCTATTGCTCGTTGACGGTTCCAGTTATCTTTACCGGGCGTTTCATGCCATGCCTGACCTGCGTGTCAACCCTGGCGATCCGACCAGCCAGGCCGTGGGGGCCATCAGAGGCATGATCAATATGATCAACAGCCTGCGCAAAGAGGTTCCAGCACTTTACGCCGCCTGTGTCTTTGACGCCAAAGGCCCCACCTTCCGTGACGAGATTTACCCCGAGTACAAGGCCCATCGTTCCCCCATGCCCGATGACCTGAGAAGCCAGATTGAGCCCATCCATGAAGTGGTGCGGTTGATGGGGTGGCGGGTGCTGGATGTGCCCGGCGTCGAAGCCGATGATGTCATCGGCACACTGGCCCATATCGCTGCCCAGCAAGGCATAGAGGTCATCATCTCCAGCGGCGACAAAGACCTGAGCCAACTGGTCAATGCCCACATCACCATGGTTGACACCATGAACGGCAAACGCCGTGACATTTCCGGGGTCACTGCTGAGTTTGGCGTGCCGCCCGAGCTCATGCTCGATTTTCAGACCCTGGTGGGCGATGCCGTCGATAACGTGCCGGGCGTCCCCAAAGTCGGGCCCAAAACGGCGGCCAAGTGGCTGCAAGAGCATGGTTCGCTGCAAAACCTGATCACGCACGCCGCTGACATCAAAGGAGTGGCCGGCGAAAACTTGCGCCAGTCACTGGGTTGGCTGCCCACCGCCAGACAACTGCTGCAAATCCGCACCGATTGTGATTTGGGGGGCCATGTCAGTGGCTTGCCCAACTTGACCGATCTGACCTTGGCTGACCCTCAGGCAGAGGCACTGGCTGACTTTTATGGCCGTTATGGATTCAAGTCCTTGGCCGCCAAATCAGGCGCGGGACCACGCACTAGTGGACGACCGGCTGCGCAAGTGGCAGCCGGGTCCGACACCGCCAGCCTTTTCGATGACCCACCCCCCGCCGCCCAGTCAGTGGTCGAGGTTCGATATGAGACTGTGCTGGACCTCGATCATTTGCAGCGCTGGGTGGAGCAAATCGGTCGCGCTGAACTGACCTGTATCGACACCGAGACCACCTCTTTAGACAGCATGCAAGCTCGGCTGGTGGGCATTTCATTGGCCACTCAGGCCGGCCATGCCGCCTACATTCCGTTGGCGCACAACGGCCCGGGCTGCCCGACCCAACTCGACCTCGATGCGGTCTTGACGCGCTTGAAGCCCTGGCTGGAAAACCCCGCCTGCCCGAAATTGGGGCAGCATGTCAAATACGACAGGCATGTGCTGGCCAATCACGGCATTGAGGTGCGCGGTTATGCGCATGACACCATGCTGCAAAGCTATGTGCTGGAGGTCCACAAGCCCCACAGCCTCGAGAGCCTGGCGCTGCGCCATTTGGGCCTGCAGGGCATGAGCTATGAACAACTGTGCGGCAAAGGCGTGCACCAAATCTCTTTTGCCCAGGTTGATTTGGCACAAGCCGCCCGCTATTCGTGCGAAGACGCCGATTTCACGCTGCGGGTTCATCAGCTGCTTTGGCCTCGATTGCAGGCTGTGCCGGAGTTGCTGGGTGTCTACCGGCTTGAAATGGAGAGCAGCGAAAGCCTCTATCGAATGGAGCGCAACGGCGTGCTGATTGACGCGCAGGCGTTGGCACAACAAAGCCACGAACTGGGTCAGCGCATTTTGGATCTAGAGCGCCAAGCCCATGACCTTGCCGGTCAGCCCTTTAACCTGGGCTCGCCCAAACAGATCGGCGAAATTTTCTTTCAGCGCCTGGGCCTGCCGGTGGTCAAAAAGACCGCCACCGGTGCCCCCAGCACTGATGAAGAGGTGCTGGAGAAACTGGCCGAAGATTACCCCTTGCCCAAAGTGATTCTGGAGCATCGTGGCTTGTCCAAGCTCAAGGGCACCTATACCGACAAATTGGCCGCCATGGCCTATCCGGGCGATGGGCGCGTACACACCCACTATGCACAGGCGGTGGCGGTGACAGGGCGCTTGTCCAGTAATGACCCGAATTTGCAAAACATCCCCATCCGCACCCCTGAAGGACGGCGTGTGCGCGAAGCCTTCGTCGCCAACCCGGGCAGTGTCATTGCCAGTGCCGACTACAGCCAGATTGAACTTCGCATCATGGCCCACATCAGCCAAGACCCGGCCCTGTTGCGTGCATTTCACGAGGGGATCGATGTACACCGTGCCACGGCTGCCGAGGTCTTTGGGGTCGAGGCCGGACAGGTCAGCGCCGAGCAGCGGCGCTATGCGAAGGTGATCAACTTTGGTCTGATCTACGGCATGAGTGCCTTTGGGTTGGCGCGCGCTTTGGGCATCGACAACACCGCAGCCAAAAATTACATAGACCGTTACTTCCAGCGTTTTGAGGGTGTGCGCCGATACATGGATGAGACACGGGCTCAGGCCAAGGCTACGGGCTATGTGCAAACCGTATTGGGGCGCCGACTTTACCTGCCCGAAATCAACTCGCCCAACGGGCCGCGCCGCGCGGCCGCCGAGCGCGCTGCCATCAATGCCCCCATGCAAGGCACGGCGGCCGATCTCATTAAAATGAGCATGAATCAGGTGCAAAAAACCCTGGACGAGCAAGGCAAGCGCACGCGCATGATCATGCAAGTGCATGATGAGCTGGTGTTTGAGGTGCCCCAGGACGAAGTGCCTTGGTTGCGCGAAACCATTCCGGCCCTGATGGCTGGTGTGGCCCAGTTGCGTGTGCCCTTGGTGGCCGAAATGGGCGTGGGCCCCAATTGGGACCAGGCCCATTGATGTCACCACCCCCAACCCTGACCCAGCGGAGAACACAGATGACCCCCCAACTGATCGAAGATGCCCAGGCCTTGCTTGATGTTCGTGCGGACGCTTCGGCCCCGAGCCGTCGCCTGGCCCTGCAAGCCGCTTTGGGCGTCGGTTACGCCATGGCCGCTGCCCCCATCATGGCCCAGACGGCCATCAAGACACCCACCGACGGGCTGGAAGAGGGCGAAATCACTGTGAATGTCGGCGGCACCCAGGTGCCCGTCTATCGTGCTCAGCCCGCTGGCCAGAAAAACCTGCCCACCGTGTTGGTGGTGTCGGAAATCTTTGGTGTCCACGAATACATTGCCGATGTGGCCCGGCGTTTTGCCCGCGCCGGTTATTTGGCCTTGGCCCCGGAGTTGTTTGTTCGCCAGGGTGACCCGCAGTCGTATGGCGAGATCGCCAAAATCCAATCCGAGATCATCGCCAAGGTGCCTGACTCGCAAGTCATGGCAGACCTTGATGCCTGCGTCGCCTGGGCCGCGCAACACAATGGCAACACCTCGCGCCTGGGCATCACCGGCTTTTGCTGGGGCGGGCGCATCACCTGGTTGTATGCCGCGCACCAACCCAGGTTGCGTGCCGGGGTGGCCTGGTATGGCCGGGTCAGCGGTGCAGTCACCCCCAACAACCCGGCCCACCCCCTGGACCTCGCCGCCCAGCTCAAAGCCCCGGTCTTGGGGCTGTATGGCGGCGCTGATACTGGCATCCCGGTCTCCCAGGTCGATCTGATGAAGCAAGCCCTGGCCGCGGCCCAGGCCAATGGCGCTGCCCAAGCCAGCCAGTTTGTGGTCTACCCGGAAGCACCGCATGCTTTTCATGCCGACTATCGCGCCACCTACCGCCAAGGGCCGGCCACCGACGGTTGGCAGCGTGCCCAAGACTGGTTCAAGAAATACCTTTGAACGGCACCATGACGCCCTTCTATATCGTGCTGGGCACTTTGGTGGCCGGCATGGGCAGTGTGCTGGTGGCGGCCCTCATCGCCCGCGCCTTGTTGGCGCGCTACACCCAGCACTTGTTGAGCCTGGCCGCCGGTGCCCTGCTGGCGACTGCGTTCATGCACCTTTTGCCCGAGGCGTTCGAGTCGGGGGCCGATATCCACATGCTCTTTATGACGCTATTGGTGGGTGTGTTGATTTTTTTTCTGCTCGACAAGGCCGAACTTTGGCACCACGGTCATGAGCACCATGATCACGAACATGGCCACGATCACAGCCACGGGCATGCGCAAGGCGGCGATCACCGCCATGCCCATGGCCACACCCATGCGGGTGGCTGGTCGGTGCTGATGGGCGATAGCGTGCATGCATTTGGCGACGGCATATTGGTGGCTGCCGCATTTATGGCCAATTTGCAGCTGGGTTTGGCGGCTTCAGTGGCGGTGCTGGCCCATGAAGTGCCACACCATGTCGGCGACTTGGTGGTGCTGCGCCGTTCACCCAGCGCCCAAGGGGCTTTGATCAAGTTGCTGCTGGCCGGGGGCGTCACCGTGGTGGGCGGGCTGGTGGGGTATGGCCTGGTCGGGGCTCAGCCTCAGTTTTTGCCTTATTTGCTCACCATTGCCAGTGGCAGCTACATCTATGTGGCATTGGCCGATCTGATCCCGCAATTGCAAAAACGCCTCAGCAGCGCAGCCACCGCCAGTCAGGTGGCCTGGCTGTTGGCCGGCATCGGCCTGGTCACCCTAGTCAGCCGGTTTGCTTTTCACGCCCACTGATCTGATCACCCAGAGTGCAGACGCAGTTCTGGACTCACGCCCCTTGCGCCAGTTGCACCGCGTGATGGTTGTGTCGTTCGATCAAAGGGGGCAGATCGACGCTACTTAAATGTCCCTGGCGCACGATCACGCGTCCATGCACCACGGTGTAATCTGAGGCACCGCTGGCGCACAACAAAAGCGCACCCACGGGGTCGTGAACCGCCCCCCCCGCCATGGCCAAAGTGTCTAGCCTGAACAAGGCCAGATCGGCGCAATATCCCACCCTGATTTGGCCCAGTTCATGCGCGCGCCCCAGGACCTCGGCGCCGCCCCGGGTGGCCAGTCGCAAGGCATCACGAGGCGTCATCTCACTTGGGCCGTGGTCGCAGCCAAACGGTTCGAGCCCTCTGCTGACCCGAGCCAACAGCATCGCCTGGCGTGCTTCCCCCAACATGTGCGCACCGTCGTTGCTGGCACTGCCGTCCACCCCCAAGCCCACTGGCACCCGGGCATCGAGCAGGCGGCGTAAGGGCAAAATACCGCTGCCCAAACGCATATTGCTGCATGGGCAATGCGCAATGCCGGTACGGGTTCGGGCAAACAAGGCCATGCCGGGGGCATCGATTCTCACGCAGTGGGCATGCCAGACATCGCTGCCGACCCAGCCCAAGCGCTCCACATATTCGCTCGGTGAGCAATTGAATTTTTCCCGGGTGTAGGCCACGTCATGGTCGTTTTCCGCCAAATGGGTGTGCAGGCGCACACCCAGCGCGCGCGCCAGACGGGCTGATTCGACCATCAGCGACTCGCTGACAGAAAAAGGCGAGCATGGAGCAAGTGCAATGTGCAGCATCGACCCCGGACTCGGGTCATGCCAGACTTCGACCAGACGCTGCATTTCGCGCAGCACTTCGCTTTCTTTCTCGACCACCCGGTCAGGCGGCAGGCCGCCTTGACTCTCGCCCACCGTCATGGCACCTCGGGTGGCCACAAAGCGCATGCCGATGGCCTGCGCGGCGGCGATGCTGTCTTCCAGTCGGGTGCCGTTGGGGTAGATGTAATGATGGTCGCTGCTGGTGGTGCAACCGCTCAGCAGCAATTCAGCCATCGCGACCTGGTGCGAGGTGGTCACCATTTCAGGGGTCAGCCCGGCCCAGATGGGGTAGAGGCTTTTGAGCCATGTGAAGAGTTCGGCGTTTTGGCCGCCGGGCACCGCCCGGGTGAGAGATTGCACCATGTGATGGTGCGTGTTGATCAGGCCCGGCATCACCAGATGTTTGGAAGCATCGATGATTTCATCGGCTTGTTCGCGCAAGGCCGTGAGGTCTGTGCCTGCCGGACACACGGCCTCAATCCAACCGTCGCGGATAAATACCGAGGCATCGGCCAACTCGGTTCCGGCATCGTCTTGGGTTGCCACGCAACGGGCGCGTTCGATCAGCAATGTGCTCATGAGGGCTCGGTTAGACTGTTTGACCATGAATATTAACCCGACCCAATTGCCCCCCGCATGGCCGCCCGGGATGGGGCCTATGGATGCCCTGCGCCAGCTGTATGACACGGCAGTCCAGCGGGCCATGCCGGCCCATGCTTTGGCCACTCACATGCCCGCTCCGCCCCGGGGCCGCACAGTGGTGATCGGGGCGGGCAAGGCCGGCGCATCGATGGCGCACGCTTTTTCTGACCTTTGGCCTGACCATGCCCCATTGACGGGGCTGGTTGTCACGCGCTATCACCACACCCCTGGACGCGACCCGCAAAGACCTTGCCGGATCGAGATCGTCGAAGCGGCTCATCCCGTCCCGGATGCGGCGGGCATGGCCGCTGCCGGGCGCATGCTCGAATTGGTGCGTGGCCTGGGTCCCGAAGATCTGGTCGTTTGCCTGATCTCGGGCGGTGGTTCCTCTTTGTTGACTTTGCCAGCACCTGGTTTGACCTTGGCCGATAAACAGGCCATCAATCGGCAATTGCTTGAATCCGGGGCCAACATCACAGAGATGAATACGGTGCGCAAGCATCTCTCGTGCATCAAGGGCGGGCGACTGGCCCAGGCCTGTGGACCCACCCCTTTGGTGACTCTGGCCATCAGTGATGTGCCGGGTGACGACCCCTCGGTGATCGCCAGTGGCCCCACTGTCGCCGATGCCAGCACTTGCGGTGACGCCCTGGCTTTGCTTGAGCGCTATCGCATCCAGGTGCCGGCCGCTGTGCTCGATGCCCTGCGCAGTGGTGCCCTGGAGACCCCCAAACCCGGGGGGGACGAATGGCAGCGGCGCACTTTGCACATGATGGCCACGCCCATTGAGTCTTTGCAGGCCGCCGCCAATCTGGCCAGCCGATGGGGCTTGGCTGCCCATGTGTTGTCTGATGAAATCGAGGGCGAATCGAGCGAAGTGGGTCGAGTGCATGCGGCGCTGGCACGGGCGGTGGCGCGTGGGCAAGGGCCTTTTCAGGCCCCTTGTGTGTTGCTCAGTGGCGGTGAGACCACCGTCACGGTCCGCCCTTTGCCTGAAGGCTGGTCGCGCGGTCAGGGCGGTCGGGCTGGCGAGTTTTGTCTGGGTTTGGCTTTGGGCCTGCAAGGGCAAGACGGGGTCTGGGGTTTGGCTGCTGATACAGACGGCATCGACGGCATGGGCACCAACGCTGGTGCCCGGGTCGGGCCCGATACCTTGGCGCGCGCCCGTGGCCTGGGCTTGAAAGCACCCGATAGCCTGCTGCGCAACGACGCGCACGGCTTTTTCGCCGCTTTGGGCGATTTGGTGGTGACTGGACCCACGTACACCAACGTCAATGACTTCCGCGCGATTTTGGTTTTACCGGCATCCAAGCACCCGGTTTCTTGACTTAGAACAAATTCAGGCGCCCCGTTTTTTGGCAAAGTCAGGGCCTATGACCTTGACCGATTTGCTTGATCGCATCGCAACGCAGGCATTGCCAGTTGGGGCGCGGGTGCTCACTCGTGACCAAAGTAGCTTGAACACGGTGTATCTGGTTTCGGGCCAGGTCAGCCTGGGGCTGTGGCAGGCGGGTCGCTGGGCACACCGCCAAGGCAGTATGGCGGCCCCAGACTGGATCGATCTCTCCGGGGCTTTGCTTGATGGCGAAGTCGGCTTTGACGCAGTCTCCGATACACCGGTTGAAATCAAAACCGTGCCATTGTCTTCGTTTCGGATCTGGCTGACCGATCAGCCCCCAGGGGTGCAAAGCATGCTTCGCAGTCTGGCGCGACAGCAAAGAGAATGGGCCCAGACCACCTTGAGCCGTTTGGCCATGGACGCCCATGCCCGCTGCGCCCAATGGTTGCTGCACCAGGCCGAGCACACCGGAGCGACTGGCCTGGTGCAGCTGACCCAGCGCAAACGTCAGATAGCCGAGCAATTGGGCATGGCCCCGGAGACCTTGTCACGCATCTTGCGAGACTGGCGCGAGCAAGGCTTGATCCATGGTCGAGGGCGAACCCTGAATCTGGTTGACCCGGTGCGTTTGCGTTCTTTGGCATTGCCCACCTGAATCGGCATGACTGCGGTTGCGGGGGTAAACTGCAGGCAAAACGGAGTTCGACATGACGCCTGCGCTACGCGAATTGCTGACCGGCATGCCCAAGGCTGAGCTGCACATCCACATCGAAGGCTCGCTGGAGCCCGAATTGATTTTTGAGCTGGCCCGGCGCAATGGCCTGAGACTGCCCTATGCGCATGTTGACGATTTGCGGGCGGCCTATGCTTTCTCCGACTTGCAAAGTTTTCTCGACATTTACTACGCCGGTGCCAGCGTCTTACAAAAGGAGGCCGATTTTTACGACATGGCCATGGCCTACTTCCGACGCGCCGCCGCAGATCACGTGGTGCATGCCGAGGTTTTTTTCGACCCGCAGACCCATACCGCCCGTGGCGTACCCATGGCCGCCGTCATCGAGGGCTTGCATCGCGCCTGCACTGAGGCCCGCACCACTCTGAATGTGCATGCCGAATTGATCTTGTGTTTTTTGCGACATCTGTCCGAGGACGATGCCATGGCCACACTGGAGGCGGCGCTCGCGCATCGGCATTTGTTCATCGGGGTGGGGCTAGACTCCAGCGAACGCGGTCATCCCCCGGAAAAATTTGCCCGCGTGTTTGCCCGCTGTCGCGACTTGGGTCTGCGGGTGGTGGCCCATGCCGGCGAGGAGGGGCCGCCAGCCTATATTCATGCCGCTTTGGACGTGTTGGGGGCCGAGCGCATAGACCACGGGGTGCGTGCCGAGCAAGATCCTGCCCTGATGCAGCGTCTGATGCGCGACCGCACCCCATTGACGGTTTGCCCCTTGTCCAACATCAAGCTGTGTGTGTTTGACCACTTGCGCCAGCACAATCTGCGCCGTTTGCTGGATGCCGGTTTATGCGTCACGATCAACTCCGACGACCCGGCCTATTTCGGCGGCTATATCAATGACAACTTTGTGCAGACCTTCGAGGCGCTAGATCTCGACAAAGAGCACGCCGTCACACTGGCGCGTCACAGCTTTGAGGCCAGCTTCGTCGACCCGGCCTTGCGGGACCACTGGCTGGGTCAATTGAGTGATTTTGTCAGCGACTGGTCGTCCCGGCATGGCTGAGTGGTTGGTGGCCGGTGCGGGCATTGGTGGGTTGGCTACGGCGCTGGCCCTGCAAGGCTTGGGTCTACAAACTCAAGTCTGGGAGCAGTCAGCGTCTTTTGGCGAGGCGGGGGCGGGCATTCAGTTGGGTCCAAACGTCATTCGCATTTTGCGACACTGGGGTTTGGGCGATGCGCTTGATCAGCAGGCGGTTCAGCCCTTGGCTCTATTGTCATGCGATGCCCTCAGCGGCCAGGAATTGGGGCGTCTGGACTTGCAAGCGGCGGCTATACGTTACGGGGCACCTTATCTCACCATCCACCGTGCCGATTTGCAAGCCTTGTTGTTGGCGGCGCTCGATACATCGAAGGTCAGCACAACACTGGGTCAGGCGCTGACTGAAGTGAGCCTGGGTGCCGATGGCTCGCTCGTGGTGACCAACACCCGGGGCGAAAGACGCCAACCCGATGCCTTGATCGGCGCCGATGGCCTCTGGAGTCAGGTGCGTGAACTCTGGGGTACCCAAGACATCCCGCTGCCCACCGGACACTGGGCCTATCGCGCCTTGTTGCCCACGCGGCTGTTGCCTCCGCGATGGCGTGAGCCTCTGATTCGGGTCTGGATGGCGCCTGGCTTGCATGCTGTGCATTACCCGGTGCGGCGCGGCGAGTGGCTCAATGTGGTGGTGCTGGTTGAAGGGCGGCCACGCACTGCCCAAGCCAGTTGGGATGTGCCGCTAGACCCTGCTGAAATTCGTGAAGATGTGCAGACTGCCTTGCGCGGCTTGTGCCATGACCTGCACGATGTGCTGCGGCCGATTGAAACATGGCGTGCGTGGCCACTTTGGGCCAGACCCCCTTTGGCGAATGCAGACCAGATGGCGCGTGGCCGAGTGGCGCTGCTGGGAGATGCCGCACACCCCATGCTGCCCTACCTGGCTCAAGGGGCAGGCATGGCCATTGAAGACGCCTGGCAGCTTGCTCAATCTGTGCAGGCACATGGGCGTCAGAACGTGGTGGCCTCATTGGCTGCATTTGCGCAGGCGCGCTGGGCACGCAATGCGCGTGTGCAGCGGCAGGCGCAGCGCAATGGCATCATTTTCCACGCCCGTGGCCCCTTGGCCTGGGGCCGCAACACGGCCCTGCGTTGGGCTGGCGCCCGGCTCATGGATCAACCCTGGCTCTACGGCACCTCTTAGGCCACGCTCAGACCCAGTTCAGTGGATGGGGGCCAGCCCATGTCGTGCGCGGGCCCGATTGCAGGCGTTGCTGCCTTCACTGAATTCGCGGCAAGGGTTGGGTCGCCACTCATAGATGCCGCAACCGACACGCTGGCCCACCTGGCCCATCAGCGCTGCGCAGCGGATGGGCACATGGTCGGTGCCACGCATGCGGCAGGTGTTGCCATTGACCGGCACGGTCAGGGAAACTGGCACGCTGCCGCCGTGTTCATCTAGCTCGTAGACCGAAAAATCCACCCTGAAGTTGGCGCAGCAGGCGCCGCATTGCTGACATTGCGACATGGGCCACCCCGGGGCTTATAGGCGTCCCAACAAGAGGAATTCCATCAGGGCCTTTTGCACATGCAGCCGGTTTTCGGCCTCGTCCCAAACCGCCGATTGAGGGCCGTCGATCACCTCGGCCTGGACTTCTTCGCCCCGATGCGCAGGCAGGCAGTGCATGAACAGGGCATCGGGTTTGGCTCGCGCCATCATTTCGCTGTCGACGCACCAATCCGCAAAGGCTTTTTTGCGGGCCTCGTTTTCGGCCTCGAAGCCCATGCTGGTCCACACATCTGTGGTGACCAAGTCGGCCCCGGCACAGGCCTGCAAAGGGTCGGCAAATACCTTGTAGCTTTCGTTCGAGCGCAAGCCCGCCACCGCTTGATCGACCTCGTAGCCGCTGGGGGTGCTGACATGAACAGTAAAGCCCAGCATCTCGGCGGCTTGCAGCCAGGTATTGGCCATGTTGTTGCCGTCACCCACCCAAGCCACGACCCGGCCCCGCAGGCACGCCAGCGGATTGCTGGCATCGCCGCGGTGCTCTATGTAGGTGAACAAATCGGCCATGATTTGGCAGGGGTGAAATTCGTTGGTCAGTCCGTTGATGACAGGCACCCTCGAAAATTCGGCAAAGCGCTCGATCTTGTCCTGACCGTAAGTTCGGATCATCACCAAGTCGACCATGCGGCTGATCACGCGGGCGCTGTCTTCAATCGGTTCGGCGCGGCCCAATTGGCTGTCACCGGTGGTGAGGTGCACCACTGAGCCGCCCAATTGGTACATGCCCGCCTCAAAGCTCACCCGGGTGCGGGTGGACGCTTTTTCGAAAATCATCGCCAGCGTTCGGTCAGTGAGGGGCTGGTGCTTTTCATAAGCCTTGAACTTCGATTTGATCAGTGCCGCGCGCGCAAACAGGTATGCGTATTCGTCGGCGCTGAGGTCGGTGAATTGCAAGTAGTGTTTCATGGGGCCGCCAAAAAGCTGCGAATGATCGGCGCCAGGATGGAGACGATCTCGTCGGCCTCAGCCGTGGTGATGATCAGCGGGGGCACCAAACGGATCACGCTGTCGGCGGTCACGCTGAGCAAAAGACCCGCTTCAAGGGCCTGCGTCATGATGGCCCCGCAAGGGCGATCCAGCTCGATGCCCAGCATCAGGCCCTGGCCGCGAATTTCTTTCACACCGGCCACCCCTTGCAGGGCCTGTGACAGTGATAGTCGCAGGTGCTCGCCGACATGCCCGGCATGTTCAAGCAAACCGTCTTCTTCCATGATGCGTATGGTCTCAACCCCTGCGCGCATGGCCAGCGGGTTGCCGCCAAAGGTGGTGCCGTGGTTGCCGGGCTGGAAAATTTGGGCGGCTTTGGGGCCCGCCACCACTGCGCCGATGGGAACGCCTGATCCCAAGCCCTTGGCCAGCGGCATGACATCGGGAACGATGCCGGCCCACTGGTGGGCAAACCATTTGCCGGTTCGACCCATGCCGCATTGAACCTCGTCGATCATCAGCAGCCAGTCGCGCTCATCGCACAATGCCCGCACTTCGCGCAAGTATTCCAAACGGGTGGGGTTGATGCCCCCTTCGCCCTGAATGGTCTCGAAAAACACCGCCACCACATTGGGGTTATCTTGCGTGGCTTTTTTCAGGGCGTCGATGTCGTTGAGCGGCACACGCAAAAAGCCTTCGACCAGCGGCCCGAACCCTTTTTGGATTTTTTCATTCCCGGTGGCGCTCAGAGTGGCGATAGAGCGCCCATGAAACGATTTTTCATAAACCACGATGACCGGTTTGTCGATGCCTTTGTCGTGGCCGAATTTGCGTGCCAGCTTGATCGCGGCCTCGTTGGCCTCAAGCCCTGTCGAGCAGAAAAATACATTGGTCATGCCTGACTTCTCGACCAATTTTGCGGCCAGTCGCTCCTGGTCAGGGACATGGTAATAGTTACAGCAGTGGATCATCTTGGCCACCTGGTCTTGCAAGGCAGGGACCAGTTTGGGGTGGCCGTGTCCCAAGGTATTGACCGCAATGCCGGCCAAAGCGTCGAGGTAGCACTTCCCGTCGGTGTCCCACACACGAACCCCTCGGCCATGCGACATGGCCACGGGCAAGCGGCCATAAGTATTCATGGTGTGGGGCGAGGCGGCGGTGGTCATGGCGGCTCCTGGCTGACAAAAAAGAAATCGGCCCAACAGCGGCGAAGCAGGTTGAGCCATTGAGTTGGAATTTTAACCCGCTGCGCCGCAGATCGCCATCACCGTTCGACCCGGTTGGCCAGATCTGGCCATTTGAGGTCTTATATAAGATATAATTTACGTGTTATCCCTGAGTCATGATCCAAGTCGCCAAACCTGAAATCTTCATCCTGGGCCTGACCCGCTCGGGCAAGGTGTTTCGCCCCAGCGATTGGGCCGAACGCTTGGCGGGGGTCATGAGTCCATTTCGGCCCGGCGGGGCACAAAACCGCCATCATCCGGCCAGTTATTCCCCTTGGTGTGTGCCCAACACCCTCAACGGCACCAAATGCGTGGTGGTGCATCTGGATTTGCGAGAGGCCGAGCCCATGGCCTTCGATTTTGTGATGAACTTTGCCCGCGACAATGACCTGCAAACCGTTGAGGCCTGCCTCTTGCCCACTGAGACACCCCCGGCGGCCCACCCGCCCCAAAGCCAGGCCGAGAGCACGTTGACGCTGCAATTGCAGGCATAAGGGCATGAAAAAACCGCCCGAAGGCGGTTTTTATTTCGCGGTCAGCGCACCCGTTCAAACGGCGACCCAATCGGGTCGGGCGCTTGCCTGTGATCAGGCGGTGGCCAGGGCCTTGACTTTGGCCGACAGGCGGCTTTTGTCGCGGGCGGCCTTGTTCTTGTGGAAGATGCCTTTGTCGGCGATGGCGTCCACCACCGATTGCATCTTGCCGAACAATTCCGTGGCTTTTGACTTGTCGCCAGCGGCGACAGCCTTCTCGACGTTCTTGACGACGGTGCGGTATTTGGAGCGCAGCGAGGTGTTGGCGGCGTTGAGTTTCACGTCCTGACGGGCGCGTTTGCGGCCCGACGCCAGGCGCGGGTTCTTTTTCTTAGGCTTACCAGAGGCCATGTGTGTATATTCCTTGAGGTTTGTGGATGTTGACAGCGAACCGGGCATTATAGCCGACATACACTATGAGGGTGAGTTTATTCAAATCGGCTTCCACCATATCGCTGTTCACCCTGGCCTCACGAGTCACCGGGCTGGGGCGCGAGTTGCTCATTGCCTCCTGGTTTGGGGCCAGCGCACTCACCGACGCCTTCAATGTGGCGTTTCGCATCCCCAACCTGTTTCGCCGACTGTTCGCCGAGGGGGCCTTCAGCCAGGCTTTTGTGCCGGTCTTGGCCGCAACACGGGAAACCGAAGGGGATGAAGCCACCCAGCGACTGGTGCGGCAGGTGGCCACCCTGCTGTTTTTTGTGTTAGTGCTCACTTGCTTGTTGGGGGTTTTGGCGGCACCCACCCTGGTCTGGGCTCTGGCCAGCGGTTTGAGCCAGGCCCCTGAAGGACAGCAGGCGGCCGTCTTGATGACCCGCATCATGTTTCCATACATCGGATTCATGTCTCTGGTGGCTTTGGCCGCCGGGGTGCTCAACACCTGGGGACGCTTTGCCGTGCCCGCCGCCGCCCCTGTGCTCTTGAACCTGTCGATGATCGCAGTGGCTTGGTGGGGTCGGCCATGGTTCGAGGCCTGGGGCTGGCCCGCCATCTACACCCTGGCTGCGGGGGTGATGCTGGGCGGGTTGTTGCAGTTGGGTGCCACCTTCTGGGCCCTGCACCGCTTGGGGGTCACGGCTTGGCCCATGATTCGGCCCACCGACTGGCGCAAGTCCTGGCAAGCCGAGGGTTGCCAGCGGATATTGGCGCTCATGGCGCCTGCTTTGCTGGGGGTCGGGGTGGCGCAATTCTCTTTGCTGATCAACACCCAGATTGCCTCCCACATGACGCCCGGCAGCGTCAGTTGGCTGAGTTATGCCGACCGTTTGATGGAGTTTCCTACCGCCATGCTGGGTGTGGCGCTGGGCGTGGCCCTGATGCCCCGTTTGTCGGCGGCCAAGGCCAGTGGCGATGCCACCCGTTACAGTGAAATGCTCGATTGGGGCCTGCGCGGCGTGGTCTTGCTGGCCTTGCCCAGTGCAGTGGGTTTGTTCTGCCTGTCTACACCGCTGGTGGCCACGCTCTACCACTATGGGGCTTTTACGGCCCGTGACGTCACACAGACTGCCTTGGCCCTGACTGGTTATGGCGTCGGCTTGCTGGGATTGGTTGCGATCAAGGTCCTGGCTCCCGGCTTTTACGCCAGTCAAGACATCAAGACCCCGGTTCGAGTCGCGATTTGGGTGCTGGTGCTGACGCAGTGTTTCAACCTGGTGCTGGTGCCGTGGCTGGCACACGCGGGTTTGGCCTTGTCCATCGGGTTGGGGGCTTGGGTCAATGCCGCCTGGTTGTGGTGGGGCCTGCGGCGCAGCGGGCACTATCAAGCCGGCCCGGGTTGGGGGCGGTTTTTGACGCAGGTGGTTTTGGCTTGTGTGGTGCTGGCCGCCTGGTTGGTCTGGGCGGCCATGCGCTTTGACTGGATCGCTTGGCAAGCACAGCCTGTGTGGCGGCTGGCGGGTCTGGCGGGGGTTTTGGGGGTGTCGGTGTTGCTCTATTTCAGCGTCTTGCGCGTGGTTGGTTTGAAATGGCGTGCGCTGGTTCGCTTTTGAAGGCATGATGATGGCATGAGTTATCGCATCGAAGTCCCTACCGCCCTCGATTACTTTCGCTCGCTGGTGGCTGGAGATGGCGAGTTTCCCCTTTTGGAAGCCGCAGCCAGCCTGGCGCAGGACGAGTACCCCGATATCGACGTGGCCCAAGTTTTGGCCCAGGTCGACCGGATTCAGGCTCGATTGGCCCGGCGGGTCAGCACACACGAAGACGAGTTGCAGCGACTGCGGGTGCTCAACGCCTGCTTTTTCGAGGAATTGGGCTTTGCCGGCAATGTCAACGATTATTACGACCCGGACAACAGCTTCATGCACTTGGTGTTGCGCACACGCCGAGGCATCCCCATCAGTCTGGCCGTGATCTGGTTGGAGTTGGCTCAGGGTTTGGGCTTGCAGGCCAATGGCATCAATTTTCCCGGGCATTTCCTGGTCAAGGTCCATCTGAGCGAGCCGCGACACGGACAGGTGGTGTTGGACCCCTTCACCGGCGAATCGCTCGGGCGCGATGAATTGCTGGAGCGCATTCAGAGTGTCTCCACGCCCGTTCATCAAGGGCGGGTGCGCGACCCCGATGATTTGTTATTGGCACACTTGACTCCGGCCAGCGGTCGCGACATCATCGGGCGAATGTTGCGCAATCTGGAGGAGATTTACCGTTCGCAGCAGGATGCGTCACGCCTGGCCGCGGTGCGCGCTCGCATGGATATCTTGCGGGAGACTTCGGCCCAAGACAGCTGATGCCGATGGGCCCGAATGGGTCAATGACCCTCGCGGGTCCATTGCACCGGTGTGCCTTCGGTCCGCGACACGACTTCTCCAATCGGGTGCACGCGCTCGCCATGTTGGCTCAGGGTGCGACGGACATGGTCTTGCTCATGCGCTGGCACCACCAGCACCATGCCGATGCCGTTGTTGAAAGTGCGGTTCATTTCGGTGTCATCGATGCCGGCTTCGCTTTGCAGCCAGGCGAACAATTCACCGCGTGGCCAACTGCCCAAGTGCAGATCGACCCCCAAGCCCTCGGGCAATACGCGCGGGATGTTTTCCAGCAAGCCACCCCCCGTGATGTGCGCCAGCGCCTTGATGCCGCTGTCGGCACTGGCCGGGTGGGCTTTTAGAGCAGCCAGTACGGGTTTGACATATAAGCGGGTCGGTGCCATCACGGCTTGCTTGAAGGGCTGGCCATCGAGCTCTGCGGGCAGTCGCGAGGCCGCGCGCTCAATGACCTTGCGCACCAGAGAAAAACCGTTGGAGTGCACGCCGTTGGAGGACAGGCCCAGCACGACATCTCCAGCCCGCACATGGCGCCCGTCGAGGATGGCCGATTTCTCTACGACGCCCACGGCAAATCCGGCCAAATCGTATTCGCCTGGTGGGTACATGCCGGGCATTTCTGCCGTTTCACCGCCGATCAGGGCGCAGCCCGATTGCTCGCAACCCTGGGCGATGCCCGCCACCACCCGGGCTGCCGTATCGACATCCAGCTGGCCACAGGCGAAGTAGTCTAGGAAGAACAGCGGCTCGGCCCCTTGAACCAGAATGTCATTCACGCTCATGCCGACCAGATCGATGCCGACGGTGTCATGCATTTGCCATTCAAACGCCAGTTTCAGCTTCGTGCCCACCCCGTCGGTGCCGCTGACCATGACGGGCTCACGGTAATGCTTGGGCACTTCAAACAGTGCGCCAAAGCCCCCGATGCCCGCCAGTACCCCGGGACGCAAGGTTTTTCGGGCCAAAGGCTTGATGCGTTCGACCAAGGCATCGCCAGCGTCGATATCGACGCCAGCATCTTTATAGGACAAAGGTTGGTTCATGGCACAGTTTCGGCCTGTGATGACCGATAAAATGATCTCCATTCTAGTGACGCCCCGTGGTGGCCCTGTATGCAATTGCCCAAAGACCCCCAAAAACTGGCTCTGCTGTTGGCCCTCGCCGTGGGTGGGGTGGCGCTGGCCGTGGCACTGAGGGCGGTGCTTTCTCCATTTTTGATCGGTTTGGCCCTGGCCTATCTGTTGGCCGGATGGGTGGGCCGATTGACGCGCCTGGGCATGCCACGCCTCCTGGCCGTGTGGTGTGTTGAATCGGTGTTCTTGTTGGCTGTGTTGGCCTTGGCAGCCCTGGTGGTGCCCGTATTGGCGCATGAGTGGCCTTTGTTGCGCGAGCAGTTGCCCCTCTTGGCGCAGAAGATCAATGCCACTGTCACCCCATGGTTGCAGTCATTGGGCATAGATGCCCGACTCGATGTGGACAGCATCAAGTCATTCGTGCGCGAGCACCTCACTGGCAACCTGGGCGATGGGGCCGCCCGCATGCTGTCTTCTCTCCAAATTGGCGGCAGCATGGTTCTGGCGTTGGTGGGGCACGCCATATTGGTGCCTGTGGTCTTGTTTTACTTCTTGCTGGCCTGGCCACGTCTGATGGCGCGCTGGCGGCAGGCTCTGCCCCAGGGCTGGCGTGGCCCGGTGCTTGTGTTCCTCGAAGAATGTGATCAGGTGATGGGGGGCTATGTGCGCGGGCAACTCTCGGTCATGGCCGCCATGGCATTGTTCTATGGGGTGGCTTTGCACTTGGGTGGGCTCGATTTGGCCTGGCCGATTGGCCTTTTCACCGGGTTGGCCCTGTGCGTGCCCTATGTGGGTTTTGGTTTGGGGCTGCTGCTGGCCTTGCTGGCCGCCTTGCTGCAGTTTGAACCCCTTTATGCTTTGTTGCTGGTGGGCGGCGTGTATACCCTGGGGCAACTGATCGAGGGTTTCGGGTTGACGCCGCGATGGGTGGGGGAGCGGATCGGTTTACACCCGCTGGCCGTCATTTTTGCATTGCTGGCTTTTGGTCAATTGCTGGGTTTTATCGGGGTCATCCTGGCCCTGCCGGCCAGCGCCATGTTGTTGGTGGCTTGGCGTCATTTGATGGCCCGCTGGCTGAATGAGGAACAGGCTGCGCCATGAAGCAAATGGCTTTGGACATCGGATTGGCGGCAAACCCCAGTCTGAACAGTTTTTTCCCGGGCCCCAATCGGGAGGCGTTTGAGCACCTGCGCTTGTGGGTCTCGCATGCGGGCCGCTCACCGGTGCCTACTTACCTTTGGGGCGAAAGCGGCAGCGGCAAAACGCATTTGTTGCGGGCGGTGGCTCATTGGCTGACACAAAACGGACAAGCGGTGGGTTGGCTCGGGGCCGATGTCGCCGAGCCTGGTGCTTTCGATCCGGCTTGGGAAGTGGTCATCATGGATGATGTCGATGCATACACCGCAGTGCAACAGCATGCCGCATTCAACTGGTTTGTCCATGCCATGGCCCCTGGCCAGGGTCGCCAGCGTTGGGTGCTGGCTGCCGGGTCTTTGCCACCCAGTCATTTGCCTTTGCGCGAAGACTTGCGCACACGGCTGGGCTGGGGCCATGTCTTTCAACTCAAGGCCATGGATGAGTCGCAATGCCGGGCGGTTTTGCGCCAACAAGCCGAGGCCCGCGGCATTTTCCTGAAAGACGAAGTGATGGACTTCATCCTGACCCGCTTCAGACGAGATTTGGGTAGCCTCATGGGCTTGCTCGATCAACTCGACCAATTTGCCTTGCGCGAGCAACGCGCCATCACCATCCCGTTGATCAAGTCGATGATTCAAGATGAGGGTGCCCAGCCATGAAGAAGCGTCTGGCCCTGTTCGATCTTGATCACACCCTCTTGCCCATCGATTCCGACTATGCCTGGGGACAGTTCACCATTGCGCTCGGCTGGACGGACCCGGTCGAGTTTGGGCGACGTAACGATGATTTTTATGCCCAATACCAGGCTGGCACCCTGGATATTGCGGCCTATGTGCGGTTTGCCACCGCGGCGTTTCGCCAGCGCGGGCCCGAGAAAGCCATGGCGGCGCACCGCCGTTTCATGCAAGAGGTGATTGAACCCGCCATTCGCCCAGAGGCTCTGGCCCTGATCGATCGACATCGACAGGCGGGTGACCGCTTGCTGGTCATCACCGCCACCAACGAGTTCGTGACCCGGCCGGTGATTGAACGCCTGGGGATTGGTGAGCTGATTGCCGTCGAACTCGAGCGGGATGCCAACGGGTGGTACAGTGGTGAGATCAAGGGCATTCCTTCCATGCGCGACGGCAAAGTTCAGCGTCTGACGCAGTGGCTGCAATCGCAGGGCCTGGACTGGGGCCGAATCGAGGCCACTTTCTATTCCGATTCGAGCAATGATCTGCCCTTGTTGTCCCGGGTGCAGCACCCGGTCGCGACCAACCCCGACGCGCGTTTGCGCGAGCATGCCCTCAGTCAGGGTTGGCCCATCCTTGAATTGTTTGACCGCGAATGATCAAAAGCCTAATCCGACGCCTCATAGGCCAGCCTGAAGCGCCCAGCCGCCCCCATTTCGGCAAGCGCCAAAGCGTGCCCGTCAGTGCCCACCACATCGACCCCGGCTTGGTGGACGAAAAGGCCTTGAATGTGGTGCAAACCTTGCAGGATCGGGGTTATCAGGCATATATCGTGGGCGGGGCCGTGCGCGACCTCTTGTTGGGCCTGCGCCCCAAAGATTTTGACGTCGCCACCGACGCCACCCCCGAACAGGTCAAGGCCTTGTTTCGGCGCGCTTTCATCATCGGGCGTCGCTTTCGCATCGTGCATGTGGTTTACGGGCGCGGCCGTGAGCACGAGGTCATCGAAGTGTCCACCTTCAGGGCCTATATGGACAGCGCCAGTGCCGAAACCGTGAGCGGCAATGAGCGCACCGCCAAAGGCGAACTGGCCCGCATGCAACATGCCGTGGATGCCAGCGGCAGGGTGCTGCGCGACAACGTTTGGGGCCCTCAGGACGAAGATGCCGCGCGGCGTGACTTCACGGTCAATGCCATGTATTACGACCCGCGCACTCAAGAAGTGATCGATTATCACAAGGGGTTTGAAGACGCCCGAAAAAAGGTGCTGCGCATGATCGGCGACCCGCAGGCGCGTTATCGGGAAGACCCGGTGCGCATCATTCGGGCCATCCGCTTTTCGGCCAAATTGGCCAAACTGGGCTTCAAAATCGAATCCCGTACCGCAGCCCCCATAAGAAAGTCGCTTGAATTGTTGGCCGATGTGCCGCAAAGCCGGATGTTTGATGAGATGCTCAAACTGCTCCAGACTGGGCATGCCATGGCCAGCATCGAGCAATTGAAGTCTTTGGGCGTGGCAAGAGGCATCTACCCCTTGCTCGACTTGGTGGTTGAGCGGGCGGACGATCCGTTTGTGAGTGCGGCATTGCAAGACACGGACCGCCGAGTCTCGGAGGGCAAACCCGTCGCCCCCAGTTTTTTGCTGGCCTGTGTGCTGTGGTCTGATGTGCGTCAGGCATGGCAGGCCGAGCGCTCACACCAACCCCCTGTCCCTGCCTTGCAGGCCGCCATCGATCATGTGTTCGATGCCCGCATCGGCGATGTGTCCGGGCGAGGCAAATTGGCTGCAGACATGCGAGAGATCTGGATGATGCAACCGCGTTTTGAAAAACGCTCGGGGCATGGGCCGATGACACTGGTGATGCTGGCGCGGTTTCGGGCGGGATTTGATTTCATGCGCCTGCGGGCTGACGTCGGTGAAGTCGATGAGGCTCTGGCCGATTGGTGGCAAACCTTCAGCATGGCCGACGAGCCCGAGCGCGAGGACATGTTGGCCCAGGTTCGCCCTCCCCATACGCCGCGCCATCGCGCATCGTCCGTGGCATCTGCCGAAGCCCCCGAGTTGGGCCCTTCAGAGGAAGCCCCCAAGCGCCGACGCCGTCGTCGCCGCAAGCCCCAGGACGGTGGTGCTGATGGGGGCGGCTCGACAGCATGAGAGAGGTCGTGCGGGCCTGGGTCGCCCTTGGGGCCAACCTCGGTGAGGCGGCCCTCAGTGTGCGTCAGGCCATCGCAGATTTGCAGGCTTTAGCAGGCGTCGATCAATTGTTGGCCTCGCGTTTGTATCGCACTGCGCCACAGCAGGCGCTGGGGCCTGATTTCGTCAACGCCGTGGTGGTGTTCCAAACCCGCATGAGCGCCCCGGCTTTGCTCGATGCCTTGCAAGGGCTGGAGCAACTGGCCGGCCGTCAGCGCCCCTACCCAAATGCCCCGCGCACACTCGATCTGGATTTGCTTTTTTATGGTGACGCCCGCATCGAGAGCACCCGCTTGACCGTGCCTCACCCCCGCTGGTCTGAGAGGGCTTTTGTCTTGCGCCCTCTGGCCGACGTGTCGCCAGAGCGCGTCAGTGCGCCAATGCTGGCCCAAGTGTCCGACCAAGCGGTCTTGCTCATGGAGTGAATGCATGAATGCTTATGCCTCAGTACACCCCGTATTTTTAAGTGTGGCCATGCTGACCCTGGCCAATGTGTTCATGACATGGGCCTGGTACGGCCATTTGCGCCATCAGTCACACACGGCTTGGTACATCGCCGCCTTGACCAGTTGGGGCATAGCCCTGTTGGAATACCTGATTCAGGTGCCGGCCAATCGAATCGGATTTGCGGCGGGCCTCAGCGTGGGTCAGTTGAAAATCATCCAGGAAGTGGTCACTCTCACCGTATTTGTGCCCTTCGCTTTCTTTTTCCTGAAGGAACCGCTGAAATTGGACTATCTGTGGGCCGGACTGTGCCTGGTTGGTGCGGTCTACTTCGTGTTTCGTTCTTGATGCCGCACTTTCAGCGGTTACACTTCTTTGGTCATCAAAACTTCACCGTTTTGTCACCATTTCTGATTGGAGACTTGCATGTTGTTTGGGAAACTGCTGCCCCGAGAGGGCAACTTTTTTGAAATGTTCAACCAGCATGCTGATCGCATTGTGGAAGCGGCCAGGGCTTTTTCGAACCTGGTCAAGAATTACAACGACCCGCATTTGCGCGACAAGTACAACCAGGATGTCGATAACGCCGAGCGTGCCGCCGACCGGGTCACCCACGAGGTGAACAAGGCCATCCACAAAACCTTCATCACCCCGATCGATCGCGAGCAGATTCATTCCTTGATCAATACCATGGACGATGTGGCCGACCTGATTCAGGACTCTGCTGAAACCATGGCCTTGTACGATGTACATCAAATGACCGATGAGATCACCCGGCTCACCGCGCTGGCGGTCAGTTGTTGCGAGCGGGTGCGCGACGCGGTCAAGTTGCTGGATCGCATTGCCGAACCGGCCACCGCTGAAGCTGCCCTGAAGACTTGCGAAGAAATTGATCGGCTCGAGTCAGATGCCGACCGCGTCATGCGCAGTGCCATGAGCAAACTGTTCCGCGAAGAAGCCGATGTCCGCGAGGTCATCAAGCTCAAGGCCATATACGAGTTACTGGAAACCATCACCGACAAATGTGAGGACGTGGCCAACCAGATCGAGGGCATCGTCCTCGAGAATTCCTAAACCGAGGGTTGCCATGGACACCGTACCCATCGCTCTCTGGGTGGTCGTTTTGCTGGTCGGCTTGGCGTTGTTGTTCGACTTCATGAACGGGTTCCACGACGCCGCCAATTCCATTGCGACGGTGGTCTCCACCGGTGTGCTGCGCCCCACTCATGCGGTGTTGTTTGCCGCATTCTTCAACTTCATCGCCATCTTTGTGTTCCACCTCAGTGTGGCAGCCACCATCGGCAAGGGCATCGTGCAGCCTGGCGTGGTCGATACCCATGTGGTCTTTGGGGCGCTGACTGGCGCCATCACCTGGAACGTGATCACCTGGTATTACGGCATCCCCAGCAGCTCTTCACACGCGTTGATAGGCGGTATCGTGGGGGCGGTCATTGCCAAGGTCGGCGCTGGTGCCCTGGTGGCCAGCGGCATCATGCGCACCGTGGCCTTTATTTTTGTCTCCCCGGCCTTGGGCTTTTTGCTGGGCTCGCTGATGATGTTGCTCGTTGCCTGGGTGTTTAGGCGCACCACCCCATTGCGGGTGGATAAGTGGTTTCGCCGCCTTCAACTGGTTTCGGCGGGGGCATACAGCCTGGGCCATGGTGGCAATGACGCTCAAAAAACCATAGGCATCATCTGGTTGCTCCTCATCGCCACAGGTTACGCCTCTTCGAGCGACGCCACACCGCCCACTTGGGTCATCATCTCTTGCTATGTGGCCATCGCCCTGGGCACCATGTTCGGCGGTTGGCGCATCGTCAAGACCATGGGGCAGCGCATCACCAAACTCAAACCAGTGGGTGGATTTTGTGCTGAAACCGGCGGCGCCCTGACGCTATTCCTGGCCACATCCATGGGCATACCGGTTTCCACCACCCATACCATCACCGGCGCCATTGTGGGCGTGGGATCCACCCAAAGGGCCAGTGCGGTGCGTTGGGGCGTGGCAGGCAACATCGTTTGGGCCTGGGTGCTGACCATTCCAGCCAGTGCCTTTGTCGCTGCCGTGGGTTACTGGATCAGCTTGACCTTGTACGATTAAAGCAGCCCGGTAAAACTCGCTGCGTGCAAGTTTCGCAGCGCTTCCTTAGGCATGGCGAGAGCCCTCACTGAGAGATTTTTCGGGCTTCTTCGATCTGCACTTCAAAGTATCGCTGGAAACTGTAGACGATGCTCGACATGAGCACCGTCGCGCCCACCAGCAACGCCAAGGCGATTGCCCCAATGGTCAGCCAATTGCTGCGACCGGTCACAGCGTTGGTCGGCGCATCCGGGTTGAACCGGGTATTCCATTGTTCCGTCGACATCAGGCCATAGACGATCGCATTCAGCGCGCATGCGGCATAGGCGAAGCCAAAAATCGGGATTAACCACCAACTCAGCACGTCGTCCACGCCGAATTCGGCCACTCGATCAAAGCCCCACATGCCCAGCGCAGTGGGGATGGGCCACAGCCAACCCAGGGTGTCAAACCAGCCAAACAGGTAAAAGCGATGCAGGCCCAGAGGGCCGCCAATGAAAGCCAGCCAGGTGGCCAGGGTTTTGTTTTTCATGGGTGCATCATAGACAAGCGGCTTTGGGCTCAGGGGCCCGGGGGTGATTCATCGCCCGCACCCAGATGCCGTTGCATGAGCACGACATCCAACCATCTTCCATGCTTCCAGCCGCTGGCATGCAAGCGGCCCGCATCTACAAAGCCCAGTCCCTGGTGCAGGCCGATGGAAGCCCGGTTGTTTGAGTCGCCAATCACGGCCACCATTTGTCTTGCCCCCAGTCGCTCGGCGCGGGCGATCAACTCGGCCAACAGGACGCGACCCAGGCCCTGGCCGACCAAGTCGGGGGCCATATAAATCGAGTCTTCCAGGCAGTACCGATAGGCTTGTCGAGGCCGGAAGGGCTGGGCATAGGCAAAGCCCCGGACCCGCTCCTCGTGTGCCAGCACCAGGTGCGGCATGCCCAGCCCGATGACCGATTGCCAGCGTGCTTGCATATCGGCTTCGCTGGGGGCTTCGGTCTCAAAAGTCCCTGTGCCATGTCGCACATGGTGGCCATAAATGGCGGTGAGGTCTGCGATATCGGTGGCAATTGTGGGGCGGATCAGCATGGCGGGCAAATGGGCTACAATTGTGGGTTTCGGGCGTGTCGCTGACCGGGTGGTCATGCGCGTGTCTCAAACGCCTGAGATTTTCTACCACCCCAAGGATAACCCCATGGTCGTCATTCGACTCTCTCGTGGCGGGGCCAAAGCCCGTCCGTTTTTCCATATCGTCGTCGCCGACAAGCGTGACCGTCGCGACGGTCGCTTCATTGAGCGCATCGGTTTTTACAACCCCATCGCGGCCGAAGGCGAAGAAAGCATACGCATCGCCCAAGACCGACTGACCCACTGGAAGAGCGTGGGCGCACAAAGCTCGCCCACCGTGGACCGTCTGATCAAGCAGGCCGCCAAAAAAGCCGCCTGATCGATTCAGGGGGCTGCTTCTCACCGCCCATGCATACCGCTTTAGAACCTGTCGAATTACCGGCCGATGCGGTCGAAGTGGGGCGGGTGCTGGATGCCTGGGGCATCAAAGGTTGGCTCAAAATCATGCCTTATAGCGCCTCGCCGGAGGCGCTTTTTTCTTCCCGTCGCTGGTTTTTATTGCCGCCCGAGCGTGGTGCGCGCCCTTTTGAGGGGGCCATGTTGTTGCGCATTGCCCAATCCAAAGAACATGGCGACAGTGTGGTTGCTCTGGCTCAACACATGGACGACCGCAACAGAGCCGAGGCCTTGCGCGGTTGTCGCATTTTCATCCCTCGCTCCAGCTTCCCTACCCCCGAGGCCGATGAGTATTACTGGGTTGACCTGATCGGCCTGGCGGTCGTCAATCGAGAAGGTTTGGCCCTGGGGGTGGTTCAAGATCTGCTCTCTACCGGCCCGCAAACCGTGTTGGTGGTGCAGCAGACTGTCGACGACCAAGTGCAAGAGCGCATGATTCCCTTTGTCTCGGCGTTCATCGATCAGGTCGATCTTCCCGGTCGACGCATCAGCGTCGACTGGCAGCCCGATTACTGAGCTCGATTGCAGCACCCTACAGCCTGACGCATGCGCTTTGACGTCATCACCCTTTTCCCGGAACTGTTTGCGCCGTTTTTGCAAAATGGCGTGACTCGGCGTGCGTTTGACAGCGGACAGGTGTCGGTGCACCTGTGGAACCCGCGCGACTTCGCTCAGGGTGGATACCGTCGGGTGGATGACCGGCCATTTGGCGGGGGGCCGGGCATGGTCATGATGGCTGAACCGCTCTACCAGTGCCTGCAAGCCATCCGCGCCGAGCGGGGCCAGGATCGCACCCAAGCCCCTTTGTGGCTTTTCTCTCCCATAGGCGCCCCGCTTAACCAGGCCTTGGTCGAGTCGCACGCCCATGGCGCGGGCGCAGTGTGGTTGTGCGGTCGTTATGAAGGCGTAGACCAGCGTTTCATTGACCAGTATGTCGATGGGCAAATCAGCCTGGGCGATTTTGTCCTCTCGGGCGGTGAGATCCCTGCCCTGGCCTTGCTGGACGCCTTGGTCCGACTTCAACCCGGGGTCCTGAACGACCCGGGCAGCCACCAGCAAGACAGTTTCAGCCCGACTCTGGGCGGATTGCTCGACAGCCCCCATTACACCCGCCCCGAGGTCTGGCAAGGGCAGGAGGTGCCAGAAGACTTGCTCAGTGGGCACCATGCCCGCATTGAGGCCTGGCGGCGAGCGCAAAGCCTTGCGCTCACCCGCCGCTGGCGCCCGGACCTATTGCCCCCCGAAAGGATAAAAGGCGGTTTGGACGAATAAGTGCTACAATATCCGGTTTGGTTCCTCTACCCGCCGCGGTCGGCACAAAGATGCCCTTACCGCCCCTAGTGCAGCCGGCACGAACCAAATGCATGCAGGAGTTCCCATGAACCTGATCGAGACCCTCGAAAAAGAGGAAATGGCCCGACTGGGCAAAAACATCCCCGCGTTCGCCCCCGGCGACACCGTGATCGTCAACGTCAATGTGGTCGAAGGCACCCGCAAGCGCGTCCAGGCCTACGAAGGCGTGGTCATCGCCAAGCGCAACCGTGGCTTGAACAGTGGCTTTACCGTGCGCAAGATCTCCTCCGGCGAGGGCGTTGAGCGTACCTTCCAAACCTACAGCCCCTTGATCGCCAGCATTGAAGTCAAGCGCCGTGGCGATGTTCGCCGTGCCAAGTTGTACTATCTGCGCGAGCGCAGTGGCAAGTCGGCCCGCATCAAGGAAAAGCTGGTTCACAAGACGGCCCCTGCCGCCCAGTGACCCGTCGCTCGACCCAGAGCCACCTGGCCGCCCTGAGTTTCAGAGGCGGCTTTTTTTTCATCTCCTGACCCATGTCGTCTTCGCCCACGCCCTTGTCCAAATTGCCCGCATTCGACCCGCGTCTGGTGCCCGTGATCCGGCAAGATGCTCATATGCCGGCTGTGGATGGCGGTCGCTTGCAGGCTGACGCCTTGCGTCAGCGATTTGCCCGGCCGCCAGAATGGCAACCCGAGGTGGTGCGTGAGCGTCGTTTTTCTAGCCGCCAACCCGCATTGGCTGCCGTGCTGGTGGGCATCGTCATGCGGCCTCAACCGACGGTGTTGCTGACCCGGCGCACGGCCCATCTGTCGACCCACTCGGGCCAAGTGGCTTTTCCGGGTGGCAAGGTCGACGACAGCGACGCCAGCGTGCTCAATACTGCCCTGCGAGAAGCCCAAGAGGAAGTGGGCCTGGACCCTCGTCATGTTGAAGTGTTGGGCACATTGAGCGAGTACATCACCGGCACCGCATTCATAGTGACCCCGGTTGTGGCGCTGATTGAGCCCGGGCATGACATCGTGCCCAACCCGCATGAGGTGGACGAGGTCTTCGAGGTGCCACTGGCCTTTCTCATGAATCCGGCCCACCACCGTCGCCATGCCTTCGAGGCTGAAGGCGTGCGGCGCGAGTGGTTTTCCATGCCTTACGACGATCGGGGTCGAGAGCGCTTCATCTGGGGCGCCACGGCGGGCATGTTGCGTAATCTCTATCGATTTCTTAGCGCCTGAGCCGTTATGATCTGGCCATGAGCTTCATGGCCTTGTTCCTCGCACTCATGCTTGAGCAGGTTCGCCCCTTGTCTGAACACAACGGGGTGCGCGATCTTGCGCGCCTATGGGTGCGGTGGGTCAGGCAAGCCCTCGATACCGGGCGAGTACATCACTCGGCACTCATCTGGGGTTTGGCGATAGGCGTGCCCGTGTTGGGTGTGCTGCTGGTGCATTGGGGTTTGCTGGTTTGGCTCGGCTGGCCCTTGGCCATGGTCTGGTCAGTGGCGGTTTTGTATGCGACCCTGGGCTTTCGCCAATTCAGCCATCATTTCACTGAAATTCGCGACGCGCTGGAGGCAGGGGAAGAAACCCAGGCGCGCAGCCTGCTCGCGCAATGGCTGCAGGTGGACGCCAGCACTTTGCCCCGGCATGAGCTGGTGCGCCATGTCATTGAATGCTCGGCCATCTCGGCCCATCGGCACGTGTTCGGGGTCTTGGTCTGGTTCTCGGTGCTGGCGGCATTGGGATTGGGCCCTGCTGGCGCAGTCATTTATCGATTGGGTTGCGAGTTGCCGCGCTGGTGGGGAGAAGGCCGCGATGTGGCGGCCACCAACCATCCGAGTGGTGAGCTGGATTTGAATGAATGGGCCTTGTGGATTTGGCGCCGCATCGACTGGGTTCCAGCACGTGTCACGGCCATCACGTTCGCCATTGTCGGCAATTTTGAAGAGGCCATCGACTGCTGGCGCCACCACGCCCAGTCTTTCCCCGATGACAACGACGGGGTGGTGTTGGCCGCGACCTCGGGGGCTATCAATGTGCGCCTGGGCGGCGAAACCCTCAAGCCCCAATCGACCTTGGACATCACAGAAACACAGGCTCAGCCCAGCACCCCCGGTCTAGAACCCCATCTGGGTCATTTGCGCAGCATGGTCGGCTTGGTCTGGCGCAGCGTGGTCATGTGGCTTGTGCTGCTCTTTTTGCTGACCCTGGCGCGCCTGCTGGGTTGAAGAGATCTTTGGGTGCTTTTCTATCACCACTTGGGTGCGGCGGCCAATTCGGCCATCAACTGCTCGTAAATCCGGTAACGCGAGGCTGCGATTTGCCCAGCAGCCCATGCCTTTTTGACCCCACAGTCGGGTTCGTGCAGATGGGTGCAATTGTGAAACCGGCAGTCACTGATGTGCGTCCGCAAGTCGGGCATGTGCTGGGCCAACTCGGCCAAGGGGATGTGGTGCAAACCGAAAGACTGAAAGCCCGGCGAGTCAATCAGGGCGGTGCCCTGGCCTCTGTTCACCCAATGCAGGCTGCTGTGAGTGGTGGTGTGACGGCCTGAATTGAGTGCTTGCGAAATCTCTGCAGTCTGAGCCTGGGCCATCGGTACGAAATGATTGATCAGGCTGCTTTTGCCCACCCCCGAGGGCCCCAGTACCAGGGTCAGTCGGCCTGCCATGCGGTCTTCGACCGCTTGCAAACCTTGTGGCTGTTGTTTCAAGCTCAAAGGTAATACCGTCAAGCCCATGTCCCGATAGGCTTGCAAGCGGTTCCAGGCACGCTCAAATGCGGTGGGCAAGTCGGATTTGTTGAGCACGATCCAGGCTTCGATGTGAGCCACTTCACAAGCGATCAGGCTGCGGGCCAATTGCGTCTCGGAAAACTCCGGCTCGGCACCAAGCATCAGCATCACGCCATCGATGTTGGCGGCAAAAGATTTGGTGCGCCATTCGTCTTGTCTGTACAGTACATTGCGCCTGGGCTCAACCTCGTCAATGCTGCCGTCGGTACCGCTCTCAGACCAGCGCACCCGATCACCCACCAGGGCCTGATTTTTCTTGCCCTTCGGATGACACAACACCCGTTCACCGCTGTCGCGCTCGACCATCACGTGGCGACCATGGCTGGCAACCACCAGCCCTGTGTCTTTCATGCGTCAGCCAATCGGGCCAGCCTTTGGCCGGCAGGTGGATGCGAGTAATAAAACGCCACATACCAAGGGTCGGGCGTCAGGGTTGAGGCATTGTCGCGGTACAGCTTTAACAAAGCTGTGCGCAAATCTGCGCGTCTGGCGTGTTGGGCGGCATAGGCGTCGGCTTCAAATTCTTGTCGTCTGGACAGGGTGCTGCGCATAGGGTTGAGGAAAAACATCGGCAAAGGCAACACCAGCATGAACAAAATCAAGGCCAGGCCCTGGTTGGCTCCCTCAGTCCCCAGCATCGGGGTGACCCCCAGACCCGTGTAAAACCAGGTTTGACCGCTCAGCCAGCCCAGCGCCGCCAGACCCAGCAAGGTGGCCACAAAGCCGCGCAGCATCATCTTGAGCACATGGCGATGCTTGAAATGGCCGAGTTCATGCGCCAGCACCGCCTCCATCTCTCCCTCATCCAGTTGTTGCAGCAAGGTGTCAAAAAACACCACCCGCTTGCTGGCCCCAAAGCCCGTGAAAAATGCGTTCGAGTGCGCTGAGCGGCGGCTGCCATCCATCACGAAAAACCCTTTGGCGGTGAACCCTGCCCGGGCCATCAGCGCACTGACTCGTGCCTTCAAGGCTTCGTCTTGCAGCGGGGTAAAGCGGTTGAACAAGGGCATGATCACATTGGGTGCGATCCACATCACAAACCATTGATAGGCCACCAGCGCCGCCCAAGCCCATAGCCACCAGACGTCACCGCCTGCCGTCATGAGAGACAGCACCACCCACAATATGGGAACGCCCAGCACCAGGCCCAGCACCAAGCCTTTGAGCAAATCGCTCAGCCACAGTGCCAGCGTGCTTCGGTTGAAGCCAAATTGTTGTTCGATACGGAAAGTCTCATACCAACCCAGTGGGAGATGAATCAGCCCCCCGATCAGCATGAAGGCCACCACCAACACCATCTGTTGCGACAACCCGGGGTCCAACCACTGCATCAAGGCCTGATTCAGCGCATCCAGCCCGCCCAGCAAAGTCCAGCCCAGCAACACCACTGCATCGAGCGCAATGTCCAGCAGGCTCAGGCGCAGTTTGCTCATGGCGTAACGCGCTGCTTTTCGGTGCTCGGGCAAACCCACACTGTCGGCAAAATCAGCCGGCACCTGGTCGGCGTGGCGGGCGATGTGGCGCATCTGGCGACCGGCCAGCCACCATCGAACCAGAGAATTGGCCAACAATAGTGCGCTCAACGCCAGAGTGGCCACCCATGTGGGATCAGAGATCAGAGGCATGGGCTGAAGTTTAGGGCATTCGGGACGGCCCCTGTGCCTGGCAGGGTCATGCCTGCATCGGCGACAATGGCCCCATGAGCGCTTCTTCCACGCCTGAAAGTCAAACCGCCACCCTGGCCAAATCAGACCTCAATCTGGTCTGGATAGACTGTGAAATGTCAGGCCTTGACCCGGAAAAAGAACGCCTGCTGGAAATCGCCGTGGTCATCACCGGGCCCCAACTCGAACCCCGAGTCGAAGGACCGGTGCTGGTCATCCACCAAAGTGATGAGGTGTTGAACGCGATGGACGCCTGGAACAAAGGCACCCATGGCAAAAGCGGCCTGATCGACAAGGTCAAAGCCTCTACAGTGACCGAGGCACAGGCCGAGCAAATTCTGATTGACTTCATCAAAACCCATGTTTCGAAGGGCGCTTCGCCCCTGTGTGGCAACACCATCGGCCAAGATCGCCGATTTCTGGTGAAATACATGCCCAAATTGGAATCCTGGCTGCACTACCGCAACCTTGACGTCAGCACCCTCAAAGAGCTGGCTCGTCGCTGGAAGCCGGAGGTCTATAACGGCTTTAAGAAACGTCAGGCCCATACTGCTCTGGCCGACGTGCACGAATCCATCGACGAACTCATTTACTACCGCACTCACTTTCTCAAGTGAGAGATTGCGGCTGTGCCAGAGGCCTCCTCATTTTGACGGGAGAGCGGGCGCATTGGGACTGGACATGCCATGGCCGCAATATATTTTATTCATAAAAAATTATTTATTTTTTAAAAGTATTACTATAATATTCATTAAAGGGCGCCATGGTGCGCGCTTGACCTTTGACCACATCTAAGAGGCCGCACGATGAAACACCACCCTGAATCAAGCGCTGGCAAGCCCGATCACTGCGCCAAGACCCCGGCGCAGGGAGCCAATTTCACAGAACCGCTGGGCTTGAAACGCCGCCATTTCATGGGCTCTGCGTTGGCACTCGATGCCGCCGCCTTGCTCGCTGCCTGCGGCGGTGGGGGGGGAGGTGGAAGTGGGGGAGGAAGTGGGGGAGGTGCGAACTACCCCTGGGCAGTGACCACCTTGGCGGGGACAGGGGCCATAGGCGCAGACAATGGCGCAGGGGGAACAGCGACTTTTTACACCCCTGCCGGGGTTGCCGTGGACAGCAGTGGCCATGTGTATGTCGCAGAATTCAACAACCACCTGATCCGCAAGATCAGCCCGGCAGGTGTGGTCAGCACTTTGGCAGGCACGGGGACATCCGGGGCTGTCAATGGCTCGGGTGTCACGGCGTCATTCAGCTACCCCAAGGGCGTGGCTGTGGATGCCAGTGGCAATGTGTATGTCGCCGATCAGCTCAACAACCGCATTCGCATGATCAACCCTGATGGCGTGGTCAGCACGCTGGCTGGTTTGAGCATGGCGGGTCGTGTGGATGGCTCTGGCGTGACGGCCAAGTTTTATAACCCGTTTGGCGTTGCTGTGGATGCCAGTGGCGCCGTGTTTGTGGCTGATTTATCCAACCATCAGATACGCAAGATCAGCCCGCAGGGCGAGGTCAGCACGTTGGCTGGTGTGGGGGGGACAGCGGGGTATGAGGATGGTTCGGCAGCCACTGCAAAAATGGACAACCCTGCTGGCGTCGCAGTGGACTTCAGTGGGAATGTCTATGTGGCAGATTACAACAACCACCTGATCCGCAAGATCAGCCCGCAGGGCGAGGTCAGCACACTTGCAGGCACGGCGGGGGTGGCAGGTGCCGACAATGGCACGGGCACGACGGCCAAATTCAGCAACCCGAGGGGTGTCGCTGTGGACGGCAACGGCAATGTGTATGTGGCCGACGCGTCTAACCACCGCATACGCAAAATCACCCCGGTGGGCGTCGTGAGCACCGTGGCAGGGACAGGGGAAGTCGGCCATGACAATGGCAATGGCGGCTTGGCGAAGTTTTACACCCCCACTGGCGTCGCCGTGGCGGGCAACGGCGTTTTGTATGTGGCCGATTACAACAACCAGCTCATACGCAAAATCTCTCCGATTTTTTAACCCTTTATTGCTGCGCTTGTATTCACATTCAAGAGGCTCTATGACCCAGCACCGCCCGCAAGACTGCTCCAGCCACAATGTGGCACAGCCTACCGACCCTAAAGAGCCGTTGGGCTTGAAACGCCGCCATTTCATGGGCACTGCGTTGGCACTCGATGCCGCCGCCCTGCTTGCGGCCTGCAATGGTGGGGGTGTCGGTTGGGGTGAAGGAGACATCGCAGGCGCGGGAAGTGCTTCCGGCAGTGGTTCAGGCAGTGGCAGCGTGTCACCCCCCAACTATCCTTGTTTGGTGAGCACATGGGCGGGCACGGGGGCGAACACGCCCTTGACCGATGGCACAGGTGCAACGGCAACCTTTAACACCCCATATGGGGTTGTCGTGGACAGCAGCGGCCAGGTGTATGTGGCAGATTTCGCCAACCACGCTGTGCGAAAAATCAGCCCGCAGGGCGTGGTCAGCACCTTGGCGGGTGTGGGGGGGGTGTATGGCACTGACAATGGCACAGGCGCCACGGCGAAATTCAGCAACCCTACTGGCGTTGCCTTGGACAACAGTGGCCATGTGTATGTGGCAGATCACGCCAACCACGCAGTACGAAAAATCACCCCGCAGGGTGTGGTCAGCACACTGGCCGGGATGTCGCTGAAGGGATATGTGGATGGCTCGGGGGGTACGGCAAAATTTAACGCCCCGTCTAGTGTCGTCGTGGACAGCAGTGGCCATGTGTATGTGGCAGATTACGGCAACCACCTGATTCGCAAGATCAGCCCTGCGGGCGTGGTCAGTACCCTGGCCGGGATGAGGGCAGCGGGGTATGTGGATGGCACAGTTGGAACCGCAAAATTTGACGGCCCCTCTGGGGTCGTTGTGGACACCAGCGGCAATTTGTATGTGGCCGATCAGAATAACCGCTGCGTTCGTCAAATCACGCCGGCTGGGGTGGTCAGCACGCTGGCCGGGTTGAGGCCGGTGGTAAGTGTGTATGGCACGGGTACGGCATCGAAATATACCTCCCCTTTTGGCATTGCTGTGGATCACAGTGGCCAGGTGTATGTGTCAGATAGCATCAATTGCCAGATCTGCAAGATCAGTCTGGGGGGCGTGATCGGCACGCTGGCCGGGGTTTTTGGTTTTCCGGGATATCTGGATGGCTCTGGCGCAACGGCTAGATTCAGCATCCCATTCGGCATTGATGTAGACAGCAGCGGCCAGCTCTATGTGGCCGACTATGGGAATAACCGCATACGCAAAATCACCCCGATCTGATTTCAGGTGTCCCCACGGTTTCAGAGTCATGGGGGTCAGAAACTTGAGCCAGCCCCCCATTCATGACAGGAATATCATGCGGCGTTGAGTATTTGGGCGATGTGTGCAATAATAATGATACCCCAGCGAGTTTCCCTTGCTGGATTGTGCATCTTCCTCACACCTTGAAGCGCCCCCACGGCGCGTTGCGTTGTGGCTCTTTCGGGCCCGCCATGCCGAACTTTGTTTGCAGGTTGATGTGTTGAACCACCCTGTCACAAAGTCGCCTCTCATTGCCTGGGGCGCATATCCGCATGAACGCAGACCATCCTTTTGCATTGCTGGGGCTCGCCCCTGAACTTTTGAACGCTGTGGCCGACCTGGGCTTCACAGCACCCACCGCCGTGCAGGCGCAGGCCATTCCGCTGACCCTGCACGACCCAGAGGCCCAAAACCAGAATGACCTGATGGTTTCCAGCCAAACCGGCAGCGGCAAAACCGCGGCTTTTTTGTTGCCCGTATTGCACACCTTGTTGCAACAGCAAAAAGACCGGCAGGCCGAGCAAGAGCGCCAGTGGGCCGAAATGGTCGCTGCCGCCGAAGCTGCAGGCGAGCCTTTGCCGAAAAAGCCGCGCCGCAAAGACCCGACCAACCCGCGCCATTTCAAACCTGCCGTGCCCGGTGCGCTGGTGCTGTGCCCCACGCGTGAATTGGCGCAACAGGTGGCACACGACGCCATCGACTTGGTCAAGCATTGCAAGGGACTGCGCATTGCTTGCGTGGTCGGTGGATTGCCCTACGCCGTTCAAATCGCGCGATTGCAAAATGCCGACCTGGTGGTGGCCACCCCTGGCCGCTTGCTCGATTTGCAGCGCTCTAACCACCTTCAGTTGGACCAGGTGCAATTTCTGGTGGTGGATGAAGCAGACCGCATGCTCGATTTGGGTTTCTCTGATGACTTGGCCGAAGTCCACCGCCTGACTGAGCAGCGCCGTCAAACCCTGATGTTCAGCGCCACCTTTGCACCGCGCATTCAACAATTGGCCGCTCGCATCATGCGACAGCCGCGCCGGGTTCAGATCGATACCCCGCAAGAAAAGCATGCCAGCATCAAGCAACTGATGTTCTGGGCCGACAACCCCTTTCACAAGCGCCAGCTGCTCGATCACTGGTTGCGCGATACCAGCATCGATCAGGCCATCGTGTTTGCCAGCACTCAAATCCAGTGCGACGCATTGGCCGAAGAGTTGCAACAGGTGGGCTTCTCTGCGGTGGCCTTGCACGGCGCCCTCAGCCAGGGCCTGCGCAACCGTCGTCTGATGGCGCTGCGCGAGGGTCGGGTTCAGATTTTGGTGGCCACCGATGTGGCCGCTCGCGGCATCGATGTGCCCACGATCAGCCATGTCTTCAACTTTGGCCTGCCCATGAAAAGCGAAGACTATGTGCACCGCATTGGTCGCACGGGCCGTGCCGGTCGCGATGGCATTGCCGTCACCTTCGCCGAATGGCGCGAGCGACGCAAGATCCTTGACATTGAGTCGTATACGCAACAGGCGATCCGCTCTGAAGTGATTCCTGGCCTGGAGCCCAAGAACAAGCCCGAAAAATCAAAAGCCCCCTATGGCGAAAAACGTTCGCGCAGCTGGGGCGACTCGCGTGGCTCAGGCCGCAGCGATTACAGGGCAGAGGGTGGCCGCCCCGGCGGCGTCCCCAAGAAAGGTGAATTCAAGGGCAAGCCTGCCGGGCGGGGGCATGCCCCCACCACGGCACCGGCCAAAAAACACCACAAGACTTTTGCGCGGCCTACGGGCCCCCGCGTGGTCGGCTGATCAGACGACCATGGGCGTGAGCGCGCCGTCCATGGTCAGATTGACGCCAGTCACATAGCTGGCTCGGCCACTGGCCAAATAAACCACCGCATCGGCGATTTCTTTCGGGTCCGGCAGCCTTTTCATGGGCTGGCGGGCCTGCGCCTTTTCAAGCTGCTCTTGCATGCTCAGGCCGCTGACGCGCGACTCGGCCCGGAAGCCTTCATATAACCGTTCGGTGGCGGTCAGCCCCGGGTTGACGGCGTTGACCCGAATGCCGATTTCAGCGTACCCCGAGGCCAGCCCAGCCGTTGCCAACATCAGTGCTGCATTGGCGGCGCCACCGGGCAAATGAATGGGGCTGGGCACTTTCCCGCCTTGGCCGATCACATTGACCACGCTTCCCTTGCGTCGCTGGGCCATGCGCTGAATGGTCGGGTTGATCATGTGGATGTAGCTGAAAAATTTGGCCTGCATGGCGTCGTGCCAGGCTTGCGGGGTCAATTCACCGAGCGGTGTGCGGCGTGCGGCCCCTGCCGAGTTGACGAGCACCTCGACCGGCCCCAAAGCGGCTTCGGCTTGATCCAGCGCCGCGAGTGCCGCATCGGCCAGTGTCAGGTCTGCCGAGACGATGTGCACTTTGGCCTGGGGGTGGTTTTTTAACAATTGGGCTCGCGCTTCTTCCAAGGCCTGAATTTGGCGCGCCACCAGCGTCACACGGGCCCCCTCGGCCAGAAAGGCTTGCGCACAAGCCAGGCCTATGCCTTTGCTACCGCCCGTGATCAAAACGTGTTGGTCTTTCAATTGCAGGTCCATGCGAGGTCTCCGTGATAAAAATGGTGATTCAACGGCACACTTTGGCGGCCATGCGGCGCACCGGCGATTCAGGGGCGATGTCTTGCCAGTCTTGGACCATGCCCTGCTTCTCGACGCGTTGGCCGCCCATCATGGCACCGGTGTAATAGTTCATCTCGACGATGCGGCCCAGCTCGGCTTTGCAGTCAATTTCCATCAGCGATTGGGCCGAGAGAAAAGCCTTGCCGTTGTGGGTCGATTGGGGTTTGGCGTAATCGAGCAGGGTTCGAAAGCGGGCGATGCCTTGCTCACGACGGATGGAAGCTTGGTCGATGTAAAAGCGGCCGCGCTCAGAAGCTGTGATGGGCTGCCAATCGGGGGCTTTTTGGGCCGTGGCGAACAAGGCCGCGCTGGCGCACAGTGAGAGCGTCAGACTTCGGAGGGCAAGGGACAAAAAACGTGGTGTCATGAAGCCTGTCCGGATGGGCGCACGATGGCGTCGGTGTTCTGGGTCCATGACCCGCCATCGGGCCATGGTGGTGGAGAGGAGGAGGATCGAACTCCCGACCTTCGCATTGCGAACGCGACGCTCTCCCAGCTGAGCTACCCCCCCACTTTGCAAGAATTCTACACAGAATGGCCATGAGTCAAAGCCGCGATGCCCCTAAAATGCCATTTTTCACTTGATCAGTATCTATGAATGCGCAAACCTTGACGGGCAAAGTGGTGGTGCTGGGTACCGGCACCATGGCTGCGGGCATCGCGGCCGGTTTCATCGACGCCGGTGTGCCGGTGGTGGTGCTGGGGCGAGACCTCTCCAAAGCACAGGCCAGCATCGACTCGGCCCGGCAATTGGCGGCGGTCTTGAGTCAACCGCCCCGCACCGATACACCTGCCCAGACCGGGCTGTTGAACGAATACAACGATTGGTCGGGGGTGGCTTGGGTGATCGAGACCATTACCGAGAATTTCGACCTCAAGCGGGCACTGTTCGCCGACCTGGATCGGCGCGTGCCCGCCCACATCCCCATCGGCTCCAACAGCTCTGGCTTCCCCATCACCAAATTGGCCGAGGGCCTGGCCACCCGCTCGCGCATGTTCAATGCGCATTACTTCATGCCAGCCCACCTGGTGCCGTTGGTCGAGGTGGCTTTGGGCGAAGACTCTGACCCGGCACTGGGCCAGCAGGTGTGCGATTTTTATCGGGAGGCAGGCAAGAAACCCGTGCTGGTGCGGCGTGACATCCCGGGATTTTTGGCCAACCGCATCCAGCATGCCCTGATGCGCGAGGCGCTCGACCTGATCGATCGCGGCATCGCCAGCCCGCAAGACGTGGACACTGCGGTGCGCTATAGCTTTGGCTTTCGCTACGCAGCGGCAGGCCCGGTGCTGCAAAAAGAAATTTCCGGCTGGGACAGCATGGCCCAGGCTTCGCGTGAAATCTACCCTTCACTCAGCGATACCGAGCAACTGGCGCGCTGTATCACCGACCTCATGGCACAGGGGCGCACGGGCATGAAGGCCGGTGCCGGTTTTGTCACCTGGTCACCAGAGCAAATCGCCGAAGCGCGCAAAAATTACGATGCCCGCCTGAAGGCGGCGTTCCAAATCCTTTCGATGAAATAAACCGGAGGCCTGTGATGAGCATGATCGACCTGCACGCCAAAACCATGGTTGGACCCGTGATCCGGCTGCACCCCAACGACAATGTGGTGGTGGCTCGCACCGAAGTCGGCATTGGCACCGCCATCCCGTCCGAGGGCATCAGTAGCCGCAGCCAAGTGCCCTCCGGGCACAAAATCGCCGCCCGGGCGATCAAGGCGGGCGAGCCCATCCTGAAGTACAACGTGGTGATCGGTTTTGCCGCCGTCGACATCGCCCCGGGCACGTATGTTCATTCGCACAATGTCTCATTCAAAGAGTACAGCCGCGACTACGCCTATACCCAGGATTACGTGCCGACCCCCCTGTTGCCGCTAGAGCAACAAGCCACTTTCGAGGGCTATGTGCGGCCCAATGGCAGCGTGGGCACGCGCAATTACATCGGCGTGCTGTCCACCGTGAATTGCTCCGCCACGGTGGTTCATAAAGTGGCCGAAGCCTTCAAGCACGGCAAACTCGATGCTTACCCGAATATCGACGGTGTGGTGGGCTTGAGCCACGGCTTGGGCTGCGGCATGGAGATGAGTGGCGAGCCCATGCAGCTTTTGCGCCGCACCATCGGCGGCTACGCCCGCAACCCCAACTTTGCCGCTGTGCTCATCATCGGCCTGGGTTGCGAGCGCAACCAGATGCAGGGCCTGCTGGAGCAAGAGGGCCTGCAAACCGGCCCCAAGCTCTACACCTTTGTCATGCAGGAAGAGGGAGGCACCCGCAAAACTGTGGAGGCAGCGGTGAAAGCGGTTGAGGCCATGCTGCCCGAGGCCAACCAGGCCCGTCGCAGCACTGTCTCGGTCAGCCACCTCAAGATCGGTTTGCAGTGCGGCGGCTCAGATGGGTTTTCCTCCATCACCGCCAACCCCGGCCTGGGCGCAGCGATGGACATTCTGGTGCGCCACGGCGGCACCGCCATCCTGTCCGAGACCCCTGAGATCTATGGCGTCGAGCACACCCTGACGCGCCGGGCCTGTTCGCGCGCAGTGGGCGAAAAGCTCATCGAGCGCATCAAGTGGTGGAAGGAAGAATACTCACCCGGCCGCGACGTGCAAATCAATGGCGCTGTCAGCCCCGGCAACAATATGGGGGGCCTCGCCAACATCTTTGAAAAATCTCTGGGTTCTTCCATGAAAGGCGGCACCACCGGCCTGATGGAGGTGTACCGCTATGCCGAACCGGTGACTCAGAACGGCTTTGTGTTCATGGACACCCCGGGCTTTGACCCGGTCTCGGCCACGGGTCAGATCGCCGGGGGCGCCAATATGATTTGCTTCACCACCGGTCGCGGTTCGATGTTCGGTGCCAAGCCGGTCCCCTCCATCAAATTGGCGACCAACACCCCCATGTACCAGCGTCTGACCGAGGACATGGACTACAACTGCGGCGTGCTGCTCGATGGCAGCTCTACCATGCCCGAAGTGGCCCAAGGTATTTTTGAGCTGATCCGGCGCGTGGCTTCGGGCGAGCGCACCAAGAGCGAGTTGCTCGGACTGGGCGACCACGAATTCGTGCCCTGGAACATCGGCGTGACCAGCTGATCACCAGATTTCGATGGGCCCGTAAAGCGCGCGGGCGCTGCTTTTGGTGTTGTCGCTGTCGGTCATGATGGCGATGCCTATCAGCCGCCCGGGCGAGCGTCCAAAGGCCTGCCGGTAGTCGGCCACGATGTCACGCTCTATCGCCACGGTACTCAGAGCGCTTTGTGGGTTGGCGGCCACAATCTTGCGGATGCGGTCGGTGCGCGGGTTGTGCACCACCGCGCCGATTTCTCGCTTGCCACACCACACGTACATCAGCGTGGCGTAGGGCAGAGGCTCGCCCGTCATGAGCTGGGTCAACTCGCTCATTGCCGCGTCTTTGGCCGAGAACTCGCTGCGGTCACCGTCAAAAGCCAGCATCAGCCGCAGCGGCGAGTCTTCTTTGTCGCGCAATGCCACATCGGCCTCGCGCAGTGCTTGTTCGATGCGCCAGTCAAAGCGAATGCGACCATACTGTGTGACGTCGATGTCCACGGCCTGACTGAGCATGCTGGCAGAGCGCGTCGAGTCGGCCCGCAGCCAAGGCTGCCCCCCTTGGCGAACCAGTCGGTACTGAGTGGGGGCTTTGCCAGGGAGTCTGATTTCACGCCACTGCGCCGTTTGCTCTGGCTGCCAGCGTGCCGCCCCCTGTATGGGCTGTCGCGTTTCGGTGCCGGATGCCATGGCAGGGGAGTCCCATCTGTCTGTTTGGGGCAGAGGCGACCAAGATGAGCAGGCCCCCAGCATCAGCATGGCGACGGCAGAGATCAGGGCGCCCATGCTGCGCACTTGTAAATATGACCACATGCCCATGAATATACATAAATTTACAATTCAAAAGGGATCACCCCACGACAACAGGCATAAGAAAATACCCCGATGCGCCGTCTCAAGTAGGACAACCCCCACAGGACTGCCCCATGAATGCCCCTCTCAAGCGCCTTTTTTTGCTGATTGCCCTGGCCTCGGGCGTGCTGGCCCATGCGGCCTTGCCCGAGCCTCCCGACCCGCGCGAGGTGGCCCAACTCACCCCGCAACAGCGTTTTGAACAGGCCCGCAGCCTGCATCAGGCGCTGGAGCAAGCCAGCCCGCAAGAGCGACGCCAATTCCGTGACAAGGTGCGCCAAAAAATGGACAGCCTGACCGCGCAAGAGCGTCAGATGGTGCACGAACGCATGCATGCCGACTGGAAGGCCATGAGCGAAGCCCAAAAAAAGGAAATGCGCGAGATGCGCCAATCGATGGTCGGCAAGCTCACGCCAGAAGAGCGGGAAGAAATGCGCCAGGAACGGCGTCGCATGTATGACCGCATGAGCCCCGAAGAGCGTCAAAAGTGGCGCGATGACATGCATCGCATGCGCCACTCCCAAGGGGCGCCACATGGGCCTCATGGCATGATGTCGCACGGCCCCCATGACGACCGTGGACCGATAGACGCCGCAACCCATGGACCCTCACACCCCCAAAACAGCCGCTGACGACTTTGACCTGCTGGTGCGCGCCCACAAGGGCGACGCCTTGGCGGCCAGGCTGTTGGTGATGCGCTTGTCTACCCCCGCCCACCGGCTGGCGTGGCGCATGTTGGGTGACCGCGCCATGGCCGAAGACGTGGTGCAAGAGGGCTTGGAAAAGCTTTTTCGCTTGCGCCAATATCAGGGCGATGCACGCCTGAGCACCTACTTTCACACCTTGGTGGCGCGGCTGTGTCTCGATCGCTTGCGCGCCCTCGATCCTGTGCGTTTCGACTCCGACCTGGCCGATGGGCTTGAAGGCATAGACCCTGCCGCCGACCCCGTACAAGCCATTAGTCAGGGCGAGCAAGTCAGCCGGGTACAGCGCGCTGTGCAAGCGCTGGCGCCGCGCCAGCGCATGGCCATCGGGCTGTGGGTATACCACGACTTCACGGTGGCAGAAATCGCCGACGCGATGCAGATGGAGCGCAACGCCGCTGATCAGTTATTGCACCGTGCCAAGGCCCGGCTAAAAAAGATTTTGGAGCCCGCAAATGCTGAATGACGACCAACTCAAAGAACTGCTCCGCCAAGACCCCAGCCCCCCGCTGTCGGCCCAGTTTGCCGATCGGGCTGTGGGCCGGGTCTTGCCGCCCAAGACGGTCGCGGCGCGACGGATTCAATGGAATCTGGCTGGGCTTGGCGGTGCCTTGGGGCGTCGACCCGTGGCCACTTGGCGTCCCTGGGTCTGGATGCTGGCCGCCGTGGCCTTGGCCTGGTGGGCGCATACCCATGTGCTCAGTGTGTACGGTGATGAAGATTTGCTCAAGATTGACTCAGTCGGCATGTCCAGCCTGCTCACCCTCTGACCGCCTGGCGCAGTGTGCCCGTGATCTCGTGCGTCACGCCGTAACTGGTGACCTCGCCCTTTAGCGTCGCCCCTTGCACTTGCATGCGCACCTGATAGGTGCCTTCATCGGGGCCGACGAACACAAACCGCAGTTCAGACCCGCTCAAGCGGGCCCCCAGCACTGCTTGGGTCTGGCCCTCGATCTGCAAACTGCCACCTATATTTTGATACCGCTGCCTCAGCCCCAGCTGCATCGCCCAGCGTCGTTCGGGGAATTGCAAATCCCATTGCCCTTGGACCTGGGCCGGCACCACCCACATCAGGGCCAACTCGCGGCCTTCTTCAAACCGGGCGTCGGGCTCCCAATCGCCCATGTCAAAGCTGTTGGAGACCAGCCGTGTGCCGGGCTTCATGGCCAACAGGGTTGGGCGCAACTGCTGATTGATTTCAGGCAACAGGTACATGGTGACGATGCTGGCGCGGCTGAAGTCTTCGGCAAAGATGTCGCCAGTGATGATTTGCACCCGCTCAGACAAGCCAGCGCGCTGCACATTTTGGCGCGCATGTGCGGCCAGCTTCGGGTTGTATTCAATGCCCACAGCCCGCAAGCCCCGGGTTTTGGCGGCGTAAATCGGGATCACACCATCGCCAGCCCCCAAGTCGTAGAGCAGGTCTTGCGGGCCAGCGTTGGCCAGTTGCAACATCTTTTCGGTCAAACGCTCACTGGTGGGCAACCACATCACGTCTTTGCCCATCTGGCCACGCTGGGGTTTGTAGTCCGGGGCGCTGGCGCAACCGCCCAGGCCACCCCCGGCCGTGGCCAGAGCCCATGCCAAGACCTGTCGGCGTGCGTATGTATGAGTCATGGTTCGGTTCGGGTTTTTGTTGAACACCAGATCATCTCATGACCGGCGCGGCCCGATCAGACCCGTGGCCAGAGCCGTGCCCAATAGGATGATGGCGGCACAGCCCAGCATGGCCAGGCTGAATGTCTCGCCCAAAGCGACCACCCCCAAAGTGGTGGCAAAGACTGGGGTGACATACGTGACCGTCATGGCGGCTGTGGAGCCCAGGCGCTGGATCAGGCCAAAAAACAGGATGTAGGCCAAGGAGGTGCAAAACAAGGTGACCGCGCCCAGTGCCGCCCAGGCCGACAGACTGACCGGGGCTTGAGGCCACAGCAGCAGCCCCGGGGCCGCCAACAAAATGCCGGCCCCCATTTGGGTGCCTGCGGCAATCACCATCGGGGGCAGAGATTTCAACTGACGCTGCGTCAGGTTGCCGCTGATGCCGTAGGAGAGCGTGGCCCCCAAGCAAGCCAACACCGCCCAGCCAGAGCCGCCGGGTTGCAAGCTGATGCCCCCGGGCGCGTTCATGGCCAGCAATGCGGCCCCGGTGAAGCCCAGCAACAAACCCAGGCTGCGCCATCGGCTCAAGGGATCTTTGAACCACAGCCAGCCCACCAGGGCGCCAAACAAAGGGGCCATGCTGTTGAGTATGGCGGTCAGCCCCGTGCTGAGTTGCATCAAGGCGTATCCATACAAGGCAAAGGGCAAGCCCGAGTTGAGCAAACCCACCACCATCAAGGGGCGGGCATAACGCCACAGCAAAGCCGCCTGACCGCGCCACCAAACCAGGGGCAACAAAATCAGCCCGGCGAGGCTGACCCGCAACCAGGCGGTGGTCCACGACCCCAACTCAGACGCCGCCGCATGCAATAACCAGAAAGAAGAGCCCCATATGGCGGCCAGCGATACAAAGGTGAAGAGCCAATGTCTTTGGCCCGGTACATCGTTCAATGCGACACACCTTCCATGCGCAGCAGGGCCTGTTTGCGCGCCAAACCGGCGGCATAACCCGTCAGTCGGCCCCCTTGACCCACCACGCGATGACAGGGCACGAGCATCAACCAAGGGTTGCGCCCCACCGCCGCGCCTACGGCGCGTGCCGCACGGGGGTGACCCAAAGCAGAGGCGATTTCTGCATAGGTCCGCACTTGCCCCCGGCCTATGCGCTGAACCTGTTGCCAGACCCGGCGTTGAAATGGTGTTCCCACCCCGTCTAGCATCGGCAGATCGAAGTCGCTGAGTTCGCCCCGGACGTAGCGCTGCACTTGCGCGCAGGCCCGTTGCAGCAGCGGGTGTGCATCGTCGCGCTGCCAAGCTTGAATGTGGGGGCCGTGCGCCTGCCCTTCAAACCAAACACCGGCAAGCGCCGCGGCATCGGCGGCAATGATGACTTTCCCCAAAGGGGTCGGGACCACGGTGTAGACCACGGACATGGCAAGCCTCCTGTGCTGAAAGATCATTGTATGCCTGCGCGGTGCGCCGTGCCCGGGGCCGCCCCCTACAATGGAGGGCATGAAAGTGCCTGCTTCCATCTTTAAAGCCTATGACATCCGTGGCGTGGTACCCACGACCCTTGATGTCCATACCGCACAAGCCTTGGGCCGTGCTTTTGGAACCCATGCCCAGGCGCAGGGCGAACGGGTGGTGGCAGTCGGGCGCGATGGTCGACTGAGCGGCCCGCCATTGCAACAGGCGCTGATGAAGGGTTTGGTCGAGGTTGGCATTGAAGTGATTGATGTGGGCATGGTCACCACTCCCCAGCTGTATTTTGCGGCCCATACCCTTTGCCACAGCGGCATACAGGTGACCGGCAGCCACAACCCCAAAGACCACAACGGCTTCAAGATGGTGTTGGCTGGGCGGGCCATTTTCGGCGAAGAAATTCAGGATTTGCGGCGGCTGATCGAGTCCGAAGACTGGCAACTGCGCGCAGACGGTCTGCTGCGCCACAGCGATATACAAACCGCTTATCGCGATCGCATTGCAGGTGATGTCAAACTGGCGCGTCCGCTGAAAATTGTGGTTGACTCGGGCAACGGCGTGGCGGGCGCCTCGGCCCCTGCCATCTACCGTGCTCTGGGCTGCGAGGTGACAGAACTTTTTAGCGAGGTCGATGGAAACTTTCCCAATCACCACCCCGACCCGAGCAAACCCGAAAACCTGCGCGACCTGCAAGCCGCACTGCGGCAACACAACGCTGACCTGGGCTTGGCCTTTGATGGCGATGGCGACCGACTGGGCATCGTGACGCCTGCGGGCGAAAACATTTTCCCTGACCGTCAATTGGTCTTGTTCGCCCGAGACGTGCTGGGCCGTTGCCCGGGCGGGCGCATTTTGTTCGACGTCAAGTGCTCGCAACAACTCGCCCCGGCCATTTTGCAGGCGGGGGGCGTGCCCGAGATGTATAAAACCGGCCACTCGCTGATCAAGGCCCGCATGCGCGAGACCGACTCTCCGCTGGGTGGCGAGATGAGCGGCCACATTTTCTTCAAAGAGCGTTGGTATGGCTTTGACGACGGCACTTATGCCGGGGCCCGCTTGCTGGAGATCTTGAGCCGACACGCCAACCCTGGGCAGGTGTTGTCTGATTTGCCCCGCAGCGAATCGACCCCCGAGATCAACGTGCCGTGCCAAGAGGGCGAGCCGGCCAGCGTCACAGCCCGCCTGCTGCAACGGGTGCGCGAGAAGGGCTTACCCAGCATGGCGCATCAACCCCAGATGTCTGACATTGATGGCTTGCGCATTGACTGGCAGGACGGGTTTGGCCTGATTCGGGCCTCTAACACCACCCCCGTACTGGTGCTGCGCTTTGAGGGCCAGACCCCGGCGGCACTGCAACGCATTGAGTCTGACATGATGGCCTTACTGCGGGCCGTCAAACCCGATGCCCAAGTGAAAGAGGCCGCCCATTGAGGGTGCTGCTGATCAAGCTGTCCTCTTTGGGCGATGTGGTTCATACCTTGCCCGCCGCAATGGATATCGCCGCCTGCCTGCCCCGGGCCCGCATCGATTGGGTGGTCGAGCCCGCTTTTGCGCCGCTGTTGCGCCAGTGCCCGGCGCTAGATCGGGTGATCGAGATGGACTTGCGGCGTTGGCGACGCCAACCCTGGGCGACCGAGACCCGTCACGCCTGGAGGGCTTTTTTGACCCGGTTGCGGGCGCATGAATACGACTGGGTCATAGACCTGCAGGGGCTGACTAAATCGGCCTGGGTCAGCCATTTGGCGCATGTCGCCAGCACTGGATTTCGGGTCGCCATGGCGCACCGCACCGAGGGGTCGTCTTACGAGGCACCCACCCGCTGGGTGGCGAATCGGTTGATCTCGGTGCCCACGCACATTCATGCGGTCGATCGGGCGCGTGCGGTCTGCGCCCAGGCGCTGGCTTATGACCTGCCGTCTTTTCAGCCTGGTTTGATGCGACAGCGCGGGGCAAATGGCCCGAAGGCGCGCCAAGTGCTGTGCGTGCACGGCACATCGCGCGACGACAAGTTATGGCCCGAACCCCTTTGGATCGAATTGGGACACCGCCTGCAAGCTGACGGATGGGTGCCCGTGTTTCCCCACGGCAGCGCGGCGGAAGAGGCCCGTGCCCATCGGCTGAATGCTGCCATTTCGGGCAGCCTGGTTTGGCCGCGTTGGCCGCTGGACCGACTGAGCGCCGAAATGGCAGAGTTGGGCGGGGTGATTGGTGTGGACAGCGGTTTGAGCCACATCGCTGTGGCCTTGGGCCTGCCCCATGTGCAGTTGTATAACTTTGACACCGCCTGGCGCACCGGGCCTCAGCACGCGGCCCACCAAATCGGCTTGGTGGCCGCGCCATGTCCTGCGCTCGAATCGGTCTGGCAAGCCTGGCGACAGGTTTTGGAGGTCCGACCATGAGGTGGTGGCTTTATAACCTGCTGTTGCGAGCACTGCAACCTTGGGTGCGGCGCAAGCTGGCGCGACGTGCCCAAACCGAGCCGCTGTATGGCGAGCACGTCGCACAGCGATTCGGGCGCTATGAAGGCCCGCCTCAGCCGGTCGACCTCTGGGTTCATGCGGTCTCATTGGGAGAGGCTCGTGCGGCGGGCATTCTTTTGCAAGCCTTGCGGCGACAAGCCCCCGCTTTGCGAGTCCTGATCACACACGGCACGGCCACAGGGTGGGGACAAGGGCAGTTGTTGCGACTTGAGGGCGACCGACAAGCCTGGTTGCCTTGGGATACCCCTGAGGCCGTTGAAGGATTCTTGCGCCACTTTCAACCCAAACTCGGCTTACTGATCGAAACCGAGGTCTGGCCCAACCTGGTGCGGGCATGCCGTGCGCACGGTATCGAGCTGGTCTTGGCCAATGCCCGTCTGAGCGAAAAATCTTTGCGCAAAGCCTTGCAACTGGGTTTTTGGGCCCGGCCCACTTTTCAGGCGCTGGGCCAAGTCTGGGCGCAGACCGAGGCCGATGCGGCCCGAATGGCCAAGCTGGGCGTGACGCGCATGGGCGTTTTGGGCAACCTCAAATTCGATTTACAGGTCGACGCCGCACAGGTCGAAGCGGGGCGTGCGCTGCGTGCCGCCTTGCCCAAGCCTGTGATGTTGCTGGCCAGTTCACGCGAAGGCGAAGAGGGCGCCTGGGTAGAGGCACTGGCCCAACACCCGACTGATTTCTTGCCTTGTGTGGTGCCCAGACACCCGCAACGATTTGACGAAGTGGCGGCATTGTTGGAACACGCAGGCTGGCAAGTGCTGCGACGCACCCGCTGGTCCAAAGACCCCAAGGCCCTGGCGCAGGCGTGCCAATCTGGTCGAAGCGCATTGCTGGGCGATACCTTGGGCGAGATGCCCTTTTATTATGGCTTGTCGCCACTGGCCCTCATGGGAGGAAGTTTTGGGCGATATGGCGGCCAAAACCTGATCGAGGCCCTGGCTTGCGCCTGCCCGGTGATCTTGGGCCCGCACACCTATAACTTTGAGCAAGCCAGCGAAGACGCCATCGAGGCCCAGGCTGCGGTCCGGGTGCCCGACATGGCGCAGGGCGTGGCGCTGGCGGTGCAATGGTTAGCCCGCACCGATGTGACGCAGAACATGGCGACTCATGGCCTGGCCCTGTTGCAAGGGCACCGGGGAGCCGCCGACCGCATGGCTTCGGCCCTGCTGCAAAGGCTGGGCGTTCAGCTCACTTCAAAAGATCGCTGACCGACTGCAGGTCTTGGGCTTGCAAGGTGCCATTGGCTTGGCGCAATTTCAGTGAACCCAACAAGACGTTGTAGCGAGCTTGGGCCAAGTCGCGCTTGGTCTGGTAGAGCTGACTTTGTGAATTCAGCACATCGATGTTGATGCGCACACCCACGGTGTAGCCCAGTTTGTTGGCGTCGAGCGCCAGTTGGCTTGAGTCTTCGGCGGCTTTGAGGGCCTTGACCTGACCGATGCCGGATACCAGGCCCAAATAGGCCGTTCTCACCGCCTGACTCACGTTGCGGCGCGCTGCCTCGAGGTCCAGGCGGGCTTTTTCTTCAAGGGCCACAGTCTCTGCGACCCTGTTTTGCACCGAGTAGCCCGCGAACAAGGGCATGCTCAAAGCAAGTCCTATGGCCTGGCTGTTGATCTGGCTGCTGGTGCCACTGAGCGCAGTGCCACCCGAGTTGCGGGTCTGACCCATGCTCGCTTGCAGTTCGAGTGTGGGCAGATGACCGGCGCGGGCCCGATCTATCTCCATTCTGGCCACTTCGGCATTGAGTTCGGCGCTCAGCAAACTGGGGTGTTGGCGCATGGCCACAGAGACCCATGCTTCGGGGTCATTGGGTGCGGGTGGGCTCAATTCGGCCTGGGTGTTCAAGGGCAGGGGCTGGGCATTGGTCATGCCCACCAGTTGGTCAAGCGCCAGGCGTTTGACCCGCAAATCGTTTTCAGCGGCAATTTCCTGCGCCCGGATCAGGTCAAACCGCGCCTCGGCCTCGCGTGTGTCGGTGATGGTGGCTGTGCCCACTTCAAAATTGCGTTTGGCGGCGGCCAATTGCTCGCTGACAGCTGCCTTCTGGGCGCGCACAAAGCTCAGGCTGTCTTGGCTGCCCAGCACATCAAAATAGGCTTGACCGGTCTTCACCAACAGGTCTTGCTCGGCCGTCACCAGCGACTGCACCGCTTGCGCCAATTGTTTGCGGCTTTGTTCGTAAAACAGTCGGTTGGCCGGGTTGTAAAGCGGTTGCGCTGCGTTGATCGTTGCGCCATGGGTGGAGAAATAGCGGCTGAAAGGCGAGGTGGCCGCAGACACATTGGTGCCCGGGCCAAAGGGCTCCACATCCACGCCCGTGCGTTGTGTGCTGGCGCTCAAGGAAGCGCGAGGCAGCACACCGGCCAAAGCCTGATCGGCGCGGGCGCGATTGGCTTCGTACTGCGCCACGGCAGACAAGTAAGTGGCGTCATACTTTTTGGCGGCGCCATACAGATCGACCAGGCTTTGCGCCTGGCTGCTGCCCACGCTGGCCAAGGCCAAGGCAAAAATCATGGGGTGCAGACGCAGGTGTGTCATGGTACTTTGCTCGTTGATGTCAATAAACGGGGACCGATGGGTCGACTTGGGCCGACCAGGCATGGATTCCACCAGCGATATTGGCCACTTTGTGGAAACCCTTTTGGGACAGGTATTGCGCCACCTGCATGCTGCGACTGCCATGATGGCACAGACAGGCGATGGGGCGATCCGGGTCAAGTTCAGACAAACGGGCCACCAATTGGCCCATGGGGATGTGACGCCACTCAAAGCCTTCGGCGCGCACACTGGCGTTTTGGACTTCCCAGTCTTCGCGCACATCGAGCAGCAAGGCGTCGCCCAAGGACGCGTTTTGCGTTTTCCACTCGATCCACTGGGCGGGGGTGACTTGGTCAATCATGGTCAGAATTTAAAGCGGCTGGGTTGGGCAAAACCACTCAGGGGGGGGGCCACCACATCCCAAAGGGCCCGGCTGGTCCATTGCTCTGCAGCGACCCGCTGGTAGAGACAGGCTTGCATCATGGGCTCTTCGCCCACGATGGCGATCAGTTTGCCGCCGATTTTCAATTGAGAAAGCAACACCGAAGGTACTTCTGTCACCGAGCCCCCCAAGACGATCGCGTCAAACGGGCCTTCATCCATCATGGTGCGTGAGCCATCGCCCACCCCGACCTCGGCGTTCGTGATGCCAGCCCGGGCCAGGTTCTTTTGGGCCTGCGCCGCCAACTCGGGCTGGATTTCCAGGCCAATCACGCGCTGGGCGCGCCGCGCCAGCAAGGCCGTCAGATAGCCGTGGCCAGAACCGATCTCCAGCACCTCTTCTGTCCCGGTCAGACCCAGGTCATGCACCAGGCGGGCGTCGACCCGAGGCGGCAGCATGAACTGACCTTGACCCAGCGGGATCTCAGTGTCTGCGTAGGCCAGGCTTTGATAAGCCGCAGGCACAAATCCCTCTCGTGGCAAAGAGGACAAAGCCTGAAGAACGGCGGTGTCGAGCACATTCCATGTGCGTATCTGTTGCTCGACCATGTTGAAGCGGGCTTGTTCGAAATTCATGATGACATCGGGTCTGAAATCAAAAAAGACATTTTAAGCGTTGTGGTCTTGCCGTTGGGCCGTACCGATCAGGCGGCGTTTCAGCCATTGGGCGAGGTCGTCCATATAGCAATACACCACCGGAACCACCACCAGGGTCAAAATGGACGAGGTGATGACCCCTCCGATCACGGCCTGGCCCATGGGCGCCCTTTGCTCAGACCCTTCGGTCAGGGCAAAAGCCAGCGGCACCATGCCAAAAATCATCGCCAAAGTCGTCATCAGGATGGGGCGCAATCGCACCTGGGCTGCCAGCAGCAGCGCCTCCTCCCGTGACAAAGGCCGAGCCCCACTGCCTTCACCCACCAGGCCCTGGCGGGCGCGGATGGCGAAATCGACCAGCAAAATGGCGTTTTTAGTGACCAACCCCATCAACATCACCACCCCGATGATCGAGAACATCGACAAGGTGGAGCGGAACATCAGCAAAGCCGCCACCACCCCGATCAGTGTCAGGGGCAAGGAGGTCATAAGCGCCAGCGGCTGCAAAAAGCTTTTGAACTGGCTGGCCAGGATCATGTAGATGAAGATCACGGCCATGGCCAAGGCCGACAGGGCATAGCCAAAGGATTCGGCCATGTTTTTGGTCGAGCCGCTGAACTGGAACGCGTAGCCCGGGGGCAAATCGATCTCGGCCATGGCTTTTCGGATATCGCCAGAAATTTCACCCGCTGATCGGCCATAGGCGTTGCCGTTCATGCTCACTTCGCGCAGCAAGTCACGCCGGTTGATCTGGTTCGAACCAGTGCCAGCCACCACCTGGGCCACCTGGTCGAGCCGGATGACCCGCTGCTGGCCGTCGGCTGCCGGGGCAGGCAAGGCGATGGGCAGGCTGGCGATGTCGCCCTCGGTGTTGCGTCCATTGGGCGGCAGGCGCACGATCACATCGTAAGTTTGGTCGTCGGGTGCGCGCCAGTTGCCGATGGTTTCACCCGCGACCCAACGGCGCAGCTGCGAGCCCAGACTGCCCACGCTCAGGCCCCATTCGGCGGCGGCGGCCCGATTGACCTCCACATCCAGGGTCGGCTTGTCGGGCTTGACACTGGAGTCCAGGTCCACGAGGCCAGGAATTTTTTTGAGTTTTTCCATCAGCTTCATGCTGAGTCGCTCCAGCTCTTTCAGGTCGGGGCCGGTCAGCGAGAACTCGATTTGCTTGTTGCCTCCGACCAAATCGAGTTGGCCCGCGTGCGTGACGGTAATGCCTGGCACCTGCGCCAGGCGCTGCCTGAACTCGGCCACAATGTCATCCAGCCCCTTATTGCGCAGATTCCGATCCACCAGCCGGATGTAGACACTGGCGTAGATCTTTCCCTGGGCGTTCCCGGTGTTGATGGTGGTCAGGGTATAGCGCACCTCGGGCCACTCGCGCAAAATCGCATCCACCTGGCGCGATTTGGCTTCAGTCATTTCGATGGATGAACCGACCGGGGTGTAGAAGTTGACGGAAGTCTCAGAGAAGTCGGCCTTGGGCACGAACTCGGTGCCCAAAAAGCGCACCATGAAAACACTCAGGGCAAAGATGCCGACGGCACCCAGCAAGGTTTTTTTGCGGTGCTTCAATGACCAAGACAGGGCACCTTGGTAGCCATGGCCCAGGCGATCGGTCCATTGCTCAAACTTCAGGGTCAAGCGCCCCAAGGTTCGTTCATACAGGCTGCCGCCATGGCCGCTGCCGTCGCGGCGGTGGATGCTGGGGTCGTGCCAGATGCTAGACAGCATGGGGTCGAGCGTAAAACTCACGAACATCGAGATCAAAACAGCCACCACGATGGTCAGGCCGAATTCGTGGAAAAACTTGCCGATGATGCCTTGCATGAAGCCGATGGGCAAAAACACCGCCACGATAGATAACGTGGTGGCCAGCACGGCCAGCCCGATTTCTTGCGTGCCGTCCAGCGCGGCATTGAACGCGCTTTTGCCCATTTGCACATGGCGCACGATGTTTTCTCGCACCACAATCGCATCGTCGATCAACAGCCCCACGCAAAGCGAGAGCGCCATCAGGGTCACCATATTGATGGTGAAGCCCAATGCGTGCATGAATAAAAAAGAGCCGATGATGGCAATGGGCAAGGCCAGGCCCGTGATCACCGTCGAGCGCCATGAATTCAGGAACAGGAACACGATCAGCACCGTCAAACCGGCACCCTCGATCAGGGTGCGGCGCACATTGTTGACCGACACCCGGATCATGCGCGAGCCGTCATAGATGGGTTCCAGGCGCAAACCGGCAGGCACCAGGGTTTGCATTTCGCGCAGGGTCTTGTTCAAGCCGTCGATGACGTCGATGGTGTTTTCATCTTGCGCTTTTTGCACGGTGAGCAGCAGCGTGCGCTCGCCGTTGTAGAGCGCCATGTTCTCAAGGTCTTGCGGGCCGTCAATCACGGTGGCGACTTGCCCCAGGCGCACCGACTGGTTGCCACGTCGGGCGACGATGATGTCGTTGAAATCTTCGGGTCGCTTCATGCGGCCTTCAATTTGCAAGACCCGTTCGCGATCGCTGGAGCGCACACTGCCCAACGGGAAATCCTGGTTTTCGCTTCTTACCGCCTGCGCCACCTGGTCAGACGTGATGCCCAGGGCGTTCATGGCCTGGGGCTTGAGCTGAATCTGGATTTCACGCTTGGTGCCGCCCACCAAATTGACCACTCCCACGCCCCGCACGTTCTCCAGACGTTTTTTCAGCACCTGGTCGGCCCATTGCGTCATGGCCACCGTGCCCGGTACGCCAGAAGGTCCGGCGCTGTCGCTGTCGGGCACCACCGCCAGTGACCAGACGGCCCGACTGCTCGGGTCAAAGCGCAGCACACGCGGTTCTTTGACTTCGGCGCGCAAAACGGGCCGCACAGCGGCTACCTTTTCGCGCACATCTTCAGCGGCTTTTCGGCCATCGATGTTGAGCTGGAACTCGATGATCACCACCGACTGGCCCTCGTAGCTGCGCGAAGTCAGCGCATTGATGCCGGCGATGCTGTTGACGCTTTCCTCGATCTTCTTGCTGACTTCTGCCTCGACGATCTCGGGCGCGGCACCGGGGTACTCGGTGGTGATCACCACCACCGGCAAATCGATATTGGGGAACTGATCAATCTTCAGTTGCTGGTAAGAGAACAAGCCCAGCACGACCAAGGCCAGCATGACCATGGTGGCGAAGACCGGGTTTTGCAGGCTGACTCGGGTGAACCACATGCCTTCATTTTCCTTGGGTTGTGGTGGTGCGAACGCTGATGCCCTCGCGCAGGCGGCCCAGATGGCCGCCCAGCACACTCACACCCGCGCTCAGGCCCTCGACCTGCACCCAGACCTCGCCATCAGGCACAGACACCAAGGGGCCGCGCACACCCAGTTTGACCTGTGCGTGCTGCACCAGACCGTTATTGACCCATTGCACATAAGGCGTGGATTGGTCAGTCCGCACAGTGGTCAAGGGCAAGGCCAGGGCGCGGGTTTGGCTGGCCCCGATCTGCCCCTGCACGAACAAACCCTGGCGCATGCCCGGCAGCGGTGTGACTTGCACATAAGCCAGCACATTGCGGCTGCCCGCTTGCACGCTGGGGTTGATGCGCGTGACCCGCGCGCTGACCGTCGCATTCAGGCCTTCGACTTGCAAACTGGCCATCTGCCCGACTTTGATGCGCGCCGCATCGACGGGACTGAGGGTGGCTTCCATTTCCAATTGGCTGAGGTCTATGATTTCGACCACCTTGGCATCGATGCCTAACCGTTCTCCGTTTTGCGAACCGCGTGTTGCCACCAAGCCACTGATGGGCGCGCGCAGCACAGAGTCTTCCAGTGATTTGCGCGCCACATCGGCCCCCGCCTGGGCCGCCCGCAGGCTGGCCTGGGCAGATTGAAGGCTGTAGAGTGAGGTGTCGAGCGCGGTTTTGGAGATAAAGCCCTGTTGCACCAGGGCCGCATTGTTGTCGTATTGTTTTTGGGCAATGTCCACCTGGGCGCGGGCGGCTTCGGCCTGCTCTTGAGCTTGGCGCAGGCGGCGCTCGAACTCGGTGGGTTCGATGCGGCCTATCACCTGCCCGGCGCGCACCGCGTCACCCTCGCGCAAGCCGAATTCTTGCAATTCGCCCGCCACACGGGCCTTGACCCACGCCGCTTGCACCGCGCGCAAGCTGCCCGACACTGGCACCCCTTCGGTCAGGGTTTGCTCTTGCAGCATGACCTTGTCACTGGGTGCCAATTCAATGTGATCGGCCTGCGTCACCGCCTTCGCAACCGGTTCGTTGGCGGGTTGCGCCTGACGCTGTCGCCAAGCGAACCACGCCAAGGGCACGGCCAGCGCTACCGCCCCCACAATCCATTTAGTGGTCTTCATGACTGTCCTTGTTCGTTCCAGAGGCGTTGGCAGACCAGGCCTGCAGCAACGTCTCCAGATGTGTATTCAAAAAACCCTTGGGGTCAAAATCGGCCCCTGGCGCACACCCTGCCATCGAATGGCGCCACATCATCAAGAACACCATGGCCGAGATCAGGCTCAGGCTGGCGGCTGGCACATCCAAGGGTCGAAACTCACCCCGGTCAATGCCACGTTGCAAAATGCGTTGCAACAATGTTTGGCCTGGCTCGATGACTTGCTCGCGGTAAAAGGCCGCCACTTCCGGAAAATTGCGCGACTCGCTCATCACCAGCTTAGTCAGGCCACCGGCCAGGGTGCTGCCGATACGCTCCCACCAGGAGCTCAGGCCGTAGCGCATCAGATCGGCACTGCTGCCCTCAAACTGTGCGTATTCCTGATCCCAGGCGACGAAATGATCGCTCAGGTGGGCCTGAATGACCGCTTTGAACAACTCTTCCTTGCTCTCGTAATACAGGAACAGCGTTCCCTTGGACACCCCGGCCCTCAGGGCCACCTCTTCCACCCGGGTGGCGGCGAAGCCTTTTTCGACAAAGAGCTCAAGTGCCGCCTGCAACAACTCGCCCGGGCGCTCATGCTTGCGACGTTCACGTCTTTGGGCGGGATGGGCTTGGGCTGGCACGGTAGGAGAGGGTAATAAATGACCGATCGGTTAGTAATATACCGCAAAGCGGTTTTTCCGTCAAAAAGTTCACACCGATTTGCGCCTAGGGCACCACAAAAGGGGGGGGCTTCAGGGCTTTCCTAGACCTCTTGGCGGGCATGCAAGATCTGCAGAGCCTGCGCCAGCCGCTCAGGGGTGTCTACATCTAACACACAGCCGATGTCGTCTGTAGACAAACGATAAGGCGGGCCATGGCGCTGCACCACGCTGCGCGCCCCTTGGTCGCCGCGCAGGGCCATCAGATCGGGGCCGCACTGGGGCGCAAAGCCCACCGGGTGGCCTGGTTCACCCGCATGCACAGGCATCACCACGGCGTACTGCGCCAAAGCGTGCGCCACCGCCCGCAGGGTGTCGGGCTGTATCAGGGGCAGGTCAGCGGGCAAGATCAACCAGCCCTGGGCGGCGGGTGTGGCCGCGACCCCGGTGGCGATACTCGTTCCCATGCCCTGCTCTTCATGGTGTGCGGTGTCGGTAGGGGTGACCAAGTGCCAGGGCAGGCCACTGGCCTGCACGGCGGCCAGCACATGGTCAAGCACAATGCGGCCGGCCAGAGGGGCTTGTAACTTGCCTGTGGTGCCTCCCGCAGCACGGAAGCGGCTGCCCGCACCTGCCGCCAAGACGACCACCGTGGGGGCAGGGTCGGGCGGCCGGGTGGTGGAAGTCGGGCTCATGGGGCCAGTCGCTGGCGCACCCAGGCGCCGTCGACCAGGCTGTAGCGCAGTCGATCGTGCAGGCGGCTGCGCCGGCCCTGCCAAAACTCAAAGCGGTCGGGTACCAGCCTGTAGCCGCCCCAGTGTCCGGGGCGTGGCGGCGACAGCAAAAACTTGGCGCCATAGGTGGCCGCGTTTTTCACCAGCACCGAGCGGTCAGCAATCACCTCGCTTTGCGGGCTGGCCCAGGCACCAATGCGCGAATCGAGCGGGCGGGTGGCGTAGTAGGCGTCGCTCTCAGCGTCGCTGGTTTTTTCTACCCGACCCTCAATGCGCACCACCCGTTCCAGCTCAACCCAATGAAACTGCAATGAGGCAAACGGGTTGCCGGCCAAATCACGCCCCTTGCGGCTTTGGTAGTTGGTGTACCAGACCATGCCGCGCTCGTCGCAACCTTTCAGCAGAACCACCCGCGAGTTGGGGCGCAGATCGGGCCCCACTGTGGCCAAGGTCATGGCGGTGGGCTCGGGAATTTCGCCTTGAATGGCCTCTTGCAGCCATCGGTCAAACTGGGCAAAGGGGCTGGCATCAGAGGCGGTTTCGTCCAGCTCGGCGCGTTCGTAACTTTTGCGCAAATCGGCAAGATTGGGTTTCATGGCACTGCGGGGGTGGGGCTGCGGTTGAGCTTTAGGGTTTGAGCAGGGTGGCAAAGTTTTTTTCAAACTTGGCCACCTTGGGGCCGACCACAAAGGCGCAATAGCCCTGGTTGGGGTGCTGCTCAAAGTAGTCTTGGTGATAGCCCTCGGCGGGGTAGTAGCAGCGCAGCGGCTCGACCTCGGTCACGATGGGCGAGGAAAAGCTGCGTTGCGCGGTCAGTTGCGCGATGTAAGCACGCGCCAACTCCAGGTCAGCCGGATCTTCTGAGTAAATGCCGCTGCGGTACTGCGGCCCCACGTCGTTGCCTTGGCGGTTCAAGGTGGTGGGGTCATGCACAGCAAAGAACACTTGCAGGATTTCGGCCAAGCTAGTCAGCGCCGGGTCATATTGCAACCGCACCACCTCGGCATGGCCGGTTTCACCCGAGCAGACCTGCTCATAGGTGGGGTGTTCGATGTGGCCGTTGGCATAGCCCGATTCGACATCGGTGATGCCCTTCATGCGGACATACACGGCCTCGGTACACCAAAAACAGCCGCCGCCCAAGGTGATGGTTTTGTGGTTCATGAGGAGATGATAGTGGGTTTGGGTTGGACTTGGGTCTCGGCTCTAAAACACACCGACCCAAACCCCATACACCGCTATAAATGGAGGGATGAGTCCAGCCAGGCCCTGGCCGAGCATGGTGGCATTTGGGTCATTGAGCTTAAAAAATGTCACTGGCCAGAGGTTGTGAACGAAGAACAAAGGTGGCTAAAATTGTTCAAGGAAGGGCAAATGTTGGATGATGTCAATCTGCCCGATTGGATGCAAACCCCTGAAATGAGGAAAGTCATGACGGTACTGCATCAGTTTTCTGACAAGGAAGAAAATTACCATATCTATGCATCGCGCCTGGATTATCAGCGCACGCAGTTGACGATTGAGCATTGGGCAAAAGAAAGTCTTGATCAACTGACAAGAGCCAAGCAGGAATTGGATCAGATCGAGCACAAGTTGTCTGATACCGAGCACAAGTTGTCTGATACTGAACACGCGCTGCAAGAGGCATTGGCAGAGATTCAACGACTCAAATCTGGGCAAGGCTGAGACTAAAGGTCAGTGCACTTTCTTTTGTTCCAGATCCCAATCACAGTGAACACATGGTGATGGGCGTCCTGGTTCATTCGGGTTTTAAGTCAAAAAATAGATGTAAATATGACCATCAGAACCATCCTCAAAATGGGTGACCCCCGGCTGCTGCAAGTCAGCGCACCGGTGCAGGCCTATGACACCCCCGAGCTTCACGCTTTGTTGCAAGATCTGCGTGACACCATGCGGGCCGCCAATGGGGCGGGCATTGCGGCTCCGCAAATAGGTGTGAACCTTCAGGTGGTGATTTTTGGCAGTGGCAAAGTCAACCCGCGCTACCCGCAGTACGAACCTATTCCGCCCACGGTATTGATCAACCCGACCATCACCGTGCTAGATGCCACCGAGGAAGAGGGCTGGGAGGGTTGTTTGTCGGTGCCCGGGATGCGCGGCGTCGTGCCGCGCCCGCGCCGGGTGCGCTATGAGGGGTTTGACGAGCTTGGGCAGCACATAGAGCGTGAGGCCGAGGGTTTTCATGCCCGGGTGGTACAACATGAGTGCGACCACCTGTGGGGCAAGCTCTACCCCATGCGGGTGCGAGACTTTAGCCGATTTGGCTATATCGACGTGCTGTTTCCCGAGGTCAAAGACGCCTGACGCCGCAAGTGAGCTCCTGGCTCAGTCCGCAGGGTCGGCCAGCCGCACCAAGCGCTCCAGCGCCGCATCGCGGATGCCCCATTCGCGCAGGCACTGCAGGGTGCTGACAGCGTAATCCAGTGTGTGGCCATAGCGTCCGCCCACCCGGTCGGCGAAGATGGCACGGTATTGCGCATCGCTCAAGGGGCCCGTGTGGCTGGGGTGATTGCGAGGCAAGATGAAACTCAGGGCGCGCACCACCCCTTGCCCGGTGTGGCAGTTCAGCCATCGGGGCAGATAAACCTTGCTGGGCATTTCGCGCGCCCACAATGACCCCAGGGCCGCGTCCACATGCTGAGCGGGCACGCGCATGGCCACGCCTTGGCAACTGCCCCCGGGCAGCAGGGCAAATACCAGACCGGGGCGCTCGGGCGTGCCCCGATTGATGCGGCTCCACATCTTGAGCGCGCGGTGCCAACCGTGCACCTGCGCCAAACGCCGCTCTGCCACCTCGATGTCAGGGCGCCATATCAGCGAGGCATAACCAAACACCCACAGGTCACCTGTGCCGCCCCATTCGCGCTGGATGCACTCAATGGATTGAGGATCGTGGATGACCCTGTCACGCATGGGTACTGCCAGACGGTGTGTTCAGCCGTGCGTGCCGTTTTGGATCAGCTCGACTTTGTAACCATCGGGGTCTTGGACAAAGGCGATGATGGTGCTGCCACCCTTGACCGGTCCTGCCTCGCGTGTGATGGTGCCACCAGCGGCGCGGATTTTTTCGCAGGTGGTGGCGACATCGTCCACCCCGAGTGCGATGTGACCGTAGGCGCTGCCCAAATCGTACTTTTCGACACCGTAGTTGTAGGTCAGCTCCAACTCAGCCTGGCCCGGATTTTTGTCATAGCCGACAAACGCCAGCGAGTACTTTTGATCGGGGCGGTCGGTGGTGCGCAGCAACTGCATGCCCAGCACACGGGTGTAAAAATCTATCGAGCGTTGCAGGTCTCCGACCCGCAGCATGGTATGTAGGAATCTCATGGATGGCTTTCAATGTCAACGGGGGCGTCAGCCCCTTTGCCACGCCCTCACACCCGCTATCGTATGATGATCGCCGTCTAAACACAATCGACCCGAGAGCAAACCCATGGCCGCCATCGAAATCCTCAAAGTCTCAAAACTTTTGCCTTTTTTGACCGACGATCTGTATGCCCGATACACGGTGCATGAACTCGACGACCTGAAAGACCCCTCGGCCCTGAGCCGCGTGCGGGCCATTGTGGGCGGGGGTGAGAGCCGCATAGATGGCGAATTGCTGGATCGCTGCCCGCAAGCCAAGGTGGTATCTTGCTTTGGCGTGGGATATGACGGCGTCAACACTCAGGCGGCGGTAGAGCGTGGGGTGGTGGTGGGACACACCCCGGATGTGCTCAACGACGAGGTGGCCGATTTGGGCTTGGGCCTCATTCTGTCCATCGCCCGACAGATTCCGCAGGCCGATCAGTATGTGCGCAGTGGCCGCTGGGCGCAGGCCCCGTTCCCCTTGCAACGCAAAGTCACGGGGGCCAGATTGGGATTGGTCGGCATGGGCCGCATCGCCAAGGCGATTGCCAAGCGTGCCGAGGCGTTCAGCATGTCCATCGCCTACACGGCCCGCACGGCCAAGGCCGATTTGCACTACGAATTTGTGCCCAACGTCAAAGATCTGGCTGCGCGCAGCGATTTTTTATTGGCCATCACGCCGGGGGGTACGGGCACCCGCGGATTGATCAATGCCGAAGTGCTCAAGGCCTTGGGCCCCAAGGGCTTTTTCATCAACATCGCACGTGGCACCGTGGCCGATCAATCGGCTTTGCTCGATGCCCTGAAAAACGGCACCATCGCAGGCGCGGGCCTGGATGTGTTTTATGACGAGCCACGCATAGACCCGGCGCTTTTCACGCTGCCCAATGTGGTGCTGACCCCGCACATGGCCAGCGGCACGTTTGAGACGCGCCGTGCCATGGCAGATCGATTGCTCGATAACCTCAGCGCCGGGCTGAGCGGGCAAAAAATGCCCTCAGCCGTACCCGAGTGTCAGGGCTTGTGAGTTAACCCCTGAAGCCGCCGCGGTAACCGCCGCCACCACCACCGCCACCGCCACCGCCACCTTTGCGGCGGCGATTACCACCACCCCCGCCACCACCACCCCGGCGCTCGGTCATGAGGTCGATGCTGGTGCGGGTGGGGTCAGGGTCGCGCATGGGGCGATTGGTGTTTTTGTGCCCGTAGGCGTTGACGCCGTTGTGCGTGCCCAGGTGCGCGTTCGCGCGTGGCTGGAAGTCGTCATCGCGATCTTCGCGCTCTTCGCGCACTCGTGGCTGGCTTTGCAGCATGGGATCGCGCGGTTGGCGCTCTGCCTGTTCGCCGCCCCGGTCGTTGCGATGATTGCGGTTGCGGTTGCGGCCGCCGCGATCGTTGCGAAAACCTTGTCGGTCGGAAGGGCGATCGCCACGAGGCCCATGCCCCGCGCCTTGGGGCAAGGGCTGGCCGTTGGCGTCCAGGGCCGCTTCGCTCATGGGCGCAGCACCTGACCCCGAGTCGGCAGCACCAGGGCGTGGCCCGCGTGAGGGGGCGCCGTTGGGGCGCGGCCCCCGATTGGGGCGGGGGCCGTTGCGACCACCTTCGGTTTGTTTCTTCTCGCGGATGCGGTCCATCATTTCGACGCGGGCGGCTTTGGCCGCTGCGGCCATGACCTCGCGGCTGGGAGGTTTGCCCAGGCCACCCCAGAGCGTTTGCCGGCCCATGGCAATGGGCTCGGCCTGCTCGTCGGGCTCGGGGCCAAAGCCTTCGATGACTTGCACCTCGATTTGTTGGCGCGTGAACTGCTCGATTTCCTTCATGAAACCCTCTTCGTCCAGCGACACCAGGCTGATGGCCTCGCCGCTGGCCCCGGCACGGCCCGTGCGGCCTATGCGGTGTACGTAGTCTTCGGGGATGTTGGGGATTTCGTAGTTGACCACATGGGGCAGGTCGTCGATGTCGATCCCGCGCGCTGCAATGTCGGTGGCGACCAAGGCCCGCAACTCGCCGGTTTTGAAGCCGGCCAGGGCCTGGGTGCGGGCAGTTTGGCTTTTGTTGCCGTGCAAGGCCATGGCGGTGATGCCCTGCTTATTCAGGAAATCGGCCACATGGTTGGCGCCGTATTTGGTGCGGGTAAAGACCAGCACCTGGCTCCAGTTGTGCTCGGCGATGATGTGCGCGAGCAAGGCCTTTTTCTTTAGTCGCCCCACCGGGTGAATGCGCTGGGAGATGAGTTGCACTGTGGTGTTGCGTGGCGTGACCTGAATGCTTTGCGGATTGCGCAGCAATCCGTTGGCCAAGTCGCGGATTTCATCGCTGAAGGTGGCAGAGAACAGCAGGCTTTGCTTGTCTTGGGGCACCAGGGCCAGCACTTTTTTGACGTCGTGTATGAAGCCCATGTCTAGCATGCGATCGGCTTCATCAAGCACCAGCATCTGCACGGTAGAGAGGTCGAGGTGCCCTTGTTGTTGCAAATCGAGCAAGCGTCCCGGTGTGGCGACCAGAATGTCCACACCTTTTTGCAGGCGGTTAATTTGCGGGTTCATGCCGACGCCGCCAAAGATGACGGCTGAACTCAGTTGCAGGTATTTGCCGTAGCTGCGCACCGATTCTTCGACTTGGGCCGCGAGTTCGCGGGTCGGGGTCAGCACCAGCGCGCGGATGCCATATACCCCGAAGCGGTTGGTGATGCTGCGCGCCATGCTCAGCTTGTGCAGCATGGGCAAGGTGAAGGCCGCGGTTTTGCCAGTGCCAGTTTGCGCACCTGCCAATAAATCGTGGCCTTCCAGCACAGCGGGAATCGCCTGCTGCTGAATCGGGGTGGGGGTGTCGTAGCCTTGCTCGCGCACGGCTTTCAGGATGGCCGGGGCCAGTTTCAGTTCTTCAAAGTTCATGTTGTGGCGTCACATTCCAGGACGCATGGAACCAGCCCGATCGGCCCGATGGGGCCACCCAGTGTTAGGCTGGCAAGGTTAAAAGTTGAGCGCGTGACATTCGCAACCGTGTGTGAAGTGGGTTGCGACCCGGCTCCAGCAGGGACGCTGAGATCAAGGCGACTGGTGGCCTCGACTGAATGGATTGTGACACAAAACGCCGATCATTCATAATCGGGCTTGTCGCCCCATCTTGAAGGGGCTTAAGTGACCCCAACCACATCCAACCATGTCGCAATACGTCTTTACCATGAACCGGGTCGGCAAAATCGTGCCGCCCAAGCGCCAGATCCTCAAGGATATTTCACTTTCTTTCTTCCCGGGGGCCAAAATTGGCGTGCTGGGTCTCAATGGCTCGGGCAAATCCACTTTGCTCAAAATCATGGCGGGTGTCGATACCGAGATCGAGGGCGAGGCCATCCCCATGCCCGGCATCAAGGTCGGGTACTTGCCGCAAGAACCTCAGCTTGACCCGGAAGAGTCGGTGCGCCAGGCAGTCGAAGGCGGCATGGCCGAATTGATGCATGCCAAAGCCAGGCTGGAGGAAATTTATGCTGCCTACGCCGAGCCGGATGCCGACTTTGACAAGTTGGCGGCCGAGCAAGGCGAGCTGGAGGCCATCATTGCCGCTTCCGGATCGGACAGCGAACACCAGCTTGAAATCGCCGCCGATGCGCTGCGTCTGCCTCCCTGGGAGGCCACGATCAAGCACCTCTCGGGCGGTGAGAAGCGCCGCGTGGCCCTGTGTCGCTTGTTGCTCTCCAAGCCCGATATGTTGCTGCTGGACGAGCCGACCAACCACCTCGATGCCGAGTCGGTCGACTGGCTCGAACAATTTTTGCAGCGTTTCCCGGGCACTGTGGTGGCCATCACCCACGATCGCTACTTTCTTGACAACGCCGCAGAGTGGATTCTGGAACTCGACCGTGGCCACGGCATTCCCTGGAAGGGCAACTACTCGACCTGGCTGGAACAAAAGCAAGACCGTTTGCAGCAGGAACAAAAAGGTGAAGAGGCCCGTGCCAAGGCCTTGAAGAAAGAACTGGAGTGGGTGCGCCAGAACCCCAAGGGCCGTCAGGCCAAATCAAAGGCTCGCATCGCACGGTTTGAAGAGCTCTCCAGCATCGAGTACCAAAAGCGCAACGAGACACAAGAGATTTTCATTCCGGTGGCCGAGCGTCTGGGTAACGAGGTGATCGAGTTCAATGGCGTGACCAAGAGCTTTGGTGACCGGGTGCTGATCGACAACCTCAGCTTCAAGGTGCCGCCCGGGGCCATCGTCGGCATCATCGGTCCCAACGGGGCCGGTAAGTCGACTTTGTTTCGCATGATCACCGGACTGGAGAAACCCGATGCGGGCGAGGTCAAGATCGGCCAGACCGTGCAGATCGCCTTTGTTGATCAGACCCGGGACGACTTGTCTAATGACAAGACCGTTTGGGAGGATGTCTCGGGCGGCCTGGATATTTTGACGGTGGGCAAGTTCGAGATGCCCAGCCGCGCTTATTGCGGGCGCTTCAACTTCAACGGTGGCGATCAGCAAAAGAAAGTGGGCATGCTGTCGGGCGGTGAGCGGGGCCGCTTGCACTTGGCCAAGACGCTGATCAAGGGTGGCAATGTGCTGCTGCTCGACGAACCCTCGAACGACCTCGATGTGGAAACCTTGCGCGCACTCGAAGACGCCTTGCTTGAATTTGCCGGCTCGGTCATGGTCATCAGCCACGACCGCTGGTTCCTGGACCGCATTGCCACCCATATTCTGGCGTGTGAAGGCGACAGCCAATGGGTGTTCTTTGACGGCAACTATCAGGAATACGAAGCCGACAAAAAGAAGCGACTGGGCGAAGAGGGGGCCAAGCCCCATCGCGTGCGCTTCAAGGCGCTCAAGTAAGGGCAGCGCAGGGCCGTCAGGCCAAGTCGCATGCGGCAGGCCACCAGCGCCCGCCATGGCTCAGGCTGCTGGCCTCTAGTACCGCCCGCACCGTGGCTTGAGCCACCGCTTCGGCGGCCATGGTGCACAGCAGCATGGGGTCGGGCATGGGCTCTAACTGGCCTGTGGCCAGGCCAAACAGGGTGTCGCCGTCCATCGGGGTGTGCACCGGGCGTATCGCCCGCGCCAGCCCGTCGTGACCAGCCACGGCCAAGCGCTGGGCCTGGGCTTTGTCCAACCGGGCGTTGGTGGCGACCACGCCGATGCTGGTGTTGGCCCCCACCACCGGTGCCCCCATGGGCTCTGCAGCCAACATGGCGCGTGTGCTGTCGCGCAACTCCAACGAATGGGCATCGGTTCTGGCTCCTGCCAGCAAGCGGCTTGTGGCAGGATCGACCACGTCGCCCAGTGCGTTGCACACCACCAGCGCCGCGACCTGCCAAGGCCCCACCTGCACCAAGGCGCTGCCCAGACCGCCTTTCATGGCCACCTCAGCCCCAAAAATCTTGCCCACCGTGGCCCCTGCCCCGGCACCCACATTGCCTTGCGCCACGGGCGCAGTGCTGGCCGCCTCGCAGGCGGCGTGACCCGCCCAAGCGTCGGGTCTTATGGCGGCATCACCCACACCCAGGTCAAAGACCACTGCCGCCGGCACGATGGGCACCAAGGCCGGGCCCACCCGCAAACCATGGCCATGCGCCTCGAGCCAGTGCATCACGCCGCTGGCCGCATCCAGCCCATAGGCACTGCCCCCCGACAACAGCAGGGCGTGGACATGGGGGACGGTGTGGCCCGGGGCCAGCAGGTCGGTTTCGCGCGTGCCCGGTGCCGCACCGCGCACGTCCACCCCGGCCACCGCGCCCTGCGGACACAGCACCACGGAGCAACCCGTCGGGCGCTGGGGGTGGGTGAAATGACCCACGCTCAAACCTGCGAGGGCGGTCAGGGTGTGGTTGTGGCGACGGTCATTCATCTTGCAGAGCTTCCCTAGGCATTGTGACCCAAGTGCGGATGCTTGGCTGGGTGGGTGAGGTAGAGGTACATCCTAAAGAAATCAATTTGCAAATTTATGCGTTATTTGGTATTATTTATAGACAATGTCTTAATTGTTTTAAATACCAAAGAAAGGAAGCCCATGAGTACCCCCCAAGCGATTCAGACCCCGCCCCCTGGACAATTTTGCGGCACCACCGAGGTGGCACGCATGCTGGGCCTGTCGGTCGGCACCATTCAGTCTTTGGTCGAGCGACAGGAATTGCAGGCCTGGAAGACCCGGGGGGGGCATCGCCGCATTTCTTTGGCCTCGGTGCAAGAGTACCAGCGGCGCAATCATTCGCAGGCTTTGGGTTCTGCGGGAAATGAGCGCATCGCCTGGGTTCAGGAAAGCGGGTCACAGCGTCAAAAATTGGCCCAAACCCTGGCCCGTTGGGGCATCAAATTACAAATCGACTGGTTCGACAATATGGTCGAGGCGATGATGGGTTTGCAGCACCTGCGCCCCGGCCTGCTGGTGATCGACCAGAAGATGCCACAAGGGGATGCCATGCAGTTCATTCGCCATGTCCATTCGCATGCCGATTTTCGGACCATGACGGTGCTGTCCTTGTCTTCATCGCGCTTGCCTGAAGATCTGCTCACACCTTCCCAAGGCGCCCGGGTTCATGGCGCGCGCAAACCCGTCGATTGGTCATGGCTGCGCGGCTATCTCGAAGCCTACGAGATGTTGCAGCAGCGCACGCCCATGCACTGATTTTGTGGCCCGCTTCGGGCACACCACAGGGCAGACCCCAATCGGGGCTGGCGTGGGCTTGGGTTAGGCTATTGGCCAGGAGCGACCATGAGACCACATCACCAACACTGGCCGACGAGGGTGCCGCATGCTCTGCGTGTTCCCGCCACCTCGCTGTGGGAAAACCTGTCCATTTCCGCGCGGCGTTTCCCGGACAAGGTGGCCTTGGAATTCCTGGGACGCTCAACCACTTATGCAGAGCTTGACCGGCAAGTGTTGGCCCTGGCAGCCTACCTTCATCAAATCGGTGTGCAGCGTGGCGACCGGGTGGTGTTGGACATGCAAAATTGTCCGCAACTGGTGGTGGCGCATTTCGCCATCTTGCGCGCCAATGCGGTGGTGGTGCCGGTCAACCCCATGAACCGCGCCGAAGAACTCAAGCACTACATCACCGACCCCGATGCACGGGTGGCCATTGTGTCCTCCGACCTGGCCGCCGCGATGGCGCAAGCCAGCAACGGCCTGCCCGCCGGATCTGGTTTGACCCACCTCATCGTCACCCATTACACCGATGCCTTTGACCCCAATCAGGCCGAAACATGGCCTGAGGGCTGGGCCCCCTGGCTGTTGGCCCGGCCTGAACGCCCCGAGGTGACGGGTGCCCAAGTGGTGGCTTGGGACGATGCGCTGGCTTGTACTGCGCTGCCGCTCCCCCATGTGGTGGGGCGTGACGACATGGCTTTGTTGCCCTATACCAGTGGCACCACCGGGCTTCCCAAGGGCTGTATACACCCGCATCGCACCATCATGCACAACGTCATGGCCGGGGCGTTGTGGGGCACAGGCTCGTCGGAGAGCATCACCCTGGCGGTGGTGCCCATGTTCCACATCACTGGCATCGTGGTGCTATTGCACACCAGCATGTATCTGGGGGCAACCATGGTCATCATGCCGAGGTGGGATCGCGAGTTGGCTGGGCAACTGATTTCCCGCCACGGGGTGACCCAGTGGACCAATATCCCGACCATGGTGATTGATCTCTTGGGCAGCCCGAACTTCGACCGGTTTGACTTGAGCAGCCTGCAGTACATCGGGGGCGGCGGTGCCGGCATGCCGCAGGCCGTGGCACAAAGGCTGTTTGACCTGTACGGATTGCGCTATGTCGAAGGCTACGGTCTGACCGAGACCGCTGCACCTTCGCACAGCAACCCGCCTGACCGACCCAAGCAGCAATGCTTGGGCGTGCCCTATATCAGTGCGGACGCCAGGGTGATCAACCCGGACACTTTGCAAGAAGTGCCTACGGGCGAGAGCGGGGAAATCGTCATCAGGGGGCCGATGGTGTTTGAGGGCTACTGGAAGCGGCCCGATGCGACCGCCGCTGCTTTCATCGAGCTGCATGGCGAGCGTTATTTTCGCTCTGGGGACATGGGTCGGGTGGATGAAGAGGGCTACTTTTTCATGACCGATCGCCTCAAGCGCATGATCAATGCCAGCGGTTTCAAGGTCTGGCCAGCCGAGGTCGAATCGCTGATGTTCAGGCATCCGGCGATCCAGGAGGCCTGCGTGATCGCCACCCGCGACGACTATCGGGGCGAATCGGTCAAGGCGGTGGTGGTGTTGCGCGCGGGACAGCAAGGGCGGGTCAGCGAGCAAGACATCATCGACTGGTGCCGCGACAATATGGCGGTGTACAAAGCGCCACGTGTGGTCCAGTTTGTGGACGCCTTGCCCAAGAGCGGCAGCGGTAAAGTCATGTGGCGCACCTTGCAGGAAGCGGAAAACGCATGAAGTTGTCGATACTTGACCAATCGGTTGCCGCGGCGGGTCGCACCCAGGCCCAGGCCCTGACCCAAACCCTGGCCTTGGCCACCTTGGCCGAAAGCCTGGGGTACCACCGTTTCTGGGTCAGTGAACACCACAGTCACCCCAGCATCGTGGGAACCGCCCCCGAAGTGCTGATGGCCGCTTTGGCGATGCGCACGCAACGCATCCGCTTGGGCAGTGCCGGTGTGATGCTGCCTCATTATTCGGCGCTGAAGGTGGCCGAGCAATTCCGTGTGCTGGACGCTTTGGCCCCAGGACGCATCGATTTGGGGGTGGGTCGCGCGCCAGGCAGTGATGGCCGAACCGCACAGTTGCTTAACCCAGATCGCTACGCCTCAGAAAATTTTCCGCAGCAAGTCATAGACCTCTATACCTGGGTTTCTGGCGGCACACCGCCCCAAGGCCATCCCGGCCACGGGGTCTGGGCCTGTCCGGCAGGTGAGACCCAACCCGATGTCTGGATGCTGGGTAGTTCGGACTATGGGGCGCAATTGGCCGCTCATCTGGGCTTGCCTTACGCTTTTGCCTATTTCATCACCGACGGGCGCGGGGCCGAGCAGGCCCTGAAGATTTACCGCGATGGTTTCCAGCCCAGTGTGGCGCGCAGCCGACCCGAGGCGGTGGTGTGCGTGTGGGCGCTGGCGGCAGACACCGAAGAAGAGGCCTGGCACTTGTTCCAGAGCCGGGCGCGTTGGCGCACAGACCGCGAGGTGGGACGCCTTGGCCCCTTGCTGCCGCCGGAAGAAGCGGCGGCACGCGAACTCAACCCTGCCGAAGAGATCGTTTGGGCCCGTCTGAAAGCCAATGCGCCGGTGGGCAGCGCGCCTCAAGTTGCCGCCCGATTGAAGGAGTTGGCCCAGCGCCTGGAGGTGGATGAGTTGGCCGTGATCACCTGGACCCACGACCCTGCGGCCCAGCGCCGCTCTTACGAGCTTTTGGCGCAGGAGCTGGGCTTGTCAGGTCAAACGACGCCAGCACAGGCGCTGGCGGCCTGAGGCGCTTGGGCCTCGGGCCGTCGCCCGGCCAGGTTGGGGCGATGCCGGTTTAGAGGCGCTCAAAAATGGCGGCGATGCCTTGGCCGCCGCCGATGCACATGGTCACCAGGGCGTATTTGCCCTTGATGCGTTCCAGTTCGTACAGCGCCTTGACAGTGATGAGGGCCCCGGTGGCACCGATGGGGTGGCCCAAAGAGATGCCTGAGCCGTTGGGGTTGACCTTGGCCGGGTCAAGGCCCAATTCACGGGTGACGGCGCAGGCTTGGGCGGCAAAGGCCTCATTGGCTTCGATCACATCGAGATCGTTCACCGACAGGCCGGTCTTTTTGAGCACGGCTTGCGTGGCTGAAATGGGACCCACACCCATGATCTTGGGGTCCAGGCCGGTGTGGGCATAACCCACCAGTCGGGCCAGAGGCTTCAGTCCACGGGCTTGCGCGGCTTTGCCTTCCATGAGTACGACAGCGGCTGCCGCGTCATTGATGCCCGAAGCGTTGCCAGCGGTCACGGTGCCGTTTTCCTTGATGAAGACTGGCTTGAGCTTGGAGAAGTCGTCCATCTTGGCACCGGCCCGGAAATGCTCGTCGGTGGCATAGGCCACTTCGCCCTTTTTGCTCTTGAGCATCACTGGCACGATCTGGTCTTTGAAGCGGCCTTCGGCGGTGGCGCGCTCAGCCCGGTTGTGGCTTTCAACGGCCAGGGCGTCTTGCATTTCTCGGGTGATGCCGAATTTGGCCGCCACGTTTTCTGCGGTCACACCCATGTGGATGGTGTGGAACGGGTCATGCAAAGCGCCGACCATCATGTCAACCACCTTGGCGTCGCCCATGCGCGAGCCCCAACGCTGGCTCAGGTTGGCATAAGGGCCCCGGCTCATGTTCTCGGCCCCTGCACCGATGGCGATGTCGCAGTCACCCAGCAAAATCGACTGGCTGGCGCTCACGATGGCTTGCAGGCCCGAACCGCACAGGCGGTTGACGTTGAAGGCGGGCGTACCCTCGGCGCAGCCCCCGTTGATGGCTGCCACACGCGACAGGTACATGTCTTTGGGCTCTGTGTTGACCACATGGCCAAACACCACATGGCCCACATCTTTGCCTTCTACTTTGGCGCGGCTGAGCGATTCACGCACCACCAGGGCGGCGAGCTCGGTAGGGGGTATGTCTTTCAGGCTACCGCCATAAGTACCGATGGCGGTGCGCACACCGCTGACGACGACGACTTCACGCATTTCAGTCTCCTGTTTGGAATGGAATGATTAGATTGTGCAACCGCTGGGCTACAGTCTGCTGACAAAAGCCAGACAGGAACGCGTCAGGCAGGGGGCTCTGCCAAAGCCGAGAGTCTTCTGTCATGGGGTGTTTTAGTCCCAATCGCCAGGCGTGCAAGCCGAGTCGGGTGGCCCTCTGGGCGATGGAAGGGGGTGCATACAGGGCATCGCCTTCGATGGGCAGGTTCAGCCACGCCAGATGTACCCGCAACTGGTGGCTGCGACCGGTGATGGGTCGCAACGCCAGCAGGCTGCGGCCAGCCGCAGGGTCGCACGCCAGCACCTGCCAGGCGGTCTGGCTGGCTTTGCCGCCTTGTCCCACATGATGGCGTGGCCGGTCAGGCCAGTGCAGGGCAATGGGGGCATCAATCCACTGCCAGTCGTCGCCCACATCGGGCACCCCGGCCACCACGGCCAGATAGATTTTGAGGGTGGCGCGCTGGGCGAAGGCCGCTTGCAGGCGACGCTGAATCTCGGGGCTGCGGGCCATCAGCATCAGGCCGGAGGTGGCCTGATCGAGGCGGTGCACCTGCAAGGCCCCGGGGTCATGCGACTGCATACGGGTCAACAGGCTGTCTTGTTTGTCGGGGCCGCGCCCCGGGGCGCTCAGCATCCCGGCGGGCTTGTCCAAGACCCATAGCGCCTCGTCGTGGTCAATGACACCAATGCCGGCGATCTGCATGCCCATCCCTCAGGCTTGGGGCCAGACCTGCGCGGCCAGCGTCAACACCCGTTGTGTCCGGTCGGCCTGATCGCAGGCGACCACATGGCGGTTGGTCAATCCTCGCAGCCAGGTGAGTTGGCGCTTGGCCAATTGGCGAGTGGCTGCAATGCCCCTTTCACGCAATAAAGCCAGCGGTTCGCCATGCAGGCTCTGGCCAGTGCGTTCGGCCTCATCCAGGGCTTCCCAGGTTTGGCGATAGCCCACACAGCGCATGGCGGGCAAATCGGGGTTCAGGTCACCGCGCGCACGCAGTCGGCGGACTTCATCGACCAGGCCATGTGCCAACATTTGGTCAAAGCGCAGGGCGATGCGCTGGTGCAGCCAAGACCGCTGGGCTGGCTCCAAGCTGATGATGGGGGCTGAGGGTGTCTCTGGCTGCGCTGGTTTGGGACTAAAAAACGAGGATATGGGACGTTGGGTGTGGCGCCAGACTTCCAGCGCACGCCCGATGCGCTGGGCGTCGCGGGGGGCCAGTCGGCGGGCGGTGTCCGGGTCGACCAGAGCCAATTGGGCATGCAGGGCCGGCCAACCCGATCGCCGGGCCTCTTCTTCAATTTGCACCCTCAATTCGGGCTGTGCAGGGGGCAATTCGTCCAGGCCATCAAAGAGGGCCTTGTGGTAGAGCAAAGTGCCGCCGACCAGCAGCGGGTAGTGGCCCCGTGAACGGATCTGTGCCATCAGGGCACGGGCATCGCGGGCAAAGTCGGCCGCACTGTAATTTTGGGCGGGGTCGATCAGATCGATCAAATGGTGGGGCACTGCCGCCCGCTCTGCAAGGGAAGGTTTGGCTGTGCCGATGTCCATGCCGCGGTAGACCAGGGCCGAATCCATGCTGATGATCTCAATCGGCCAGCGTTGCGCCAAAGCCATCGAGGACTCGGTTTTGCCGCTGGCCGTGGGGCCGGTCAGCACCAGACACGGGGGCAGGGCCATCAGCGTCCCCGCAGGAAAAGCGCGTCCAGTTCTTTGATGGACAGCATGCGCCAAGTGGGTCGCCCGTGGTTGCATTGGTCGGCGCGTTCAGTCACCTCCATCTGACGCAGCAAGGCATTCATCTCGCCCAACGTCAGATTGCGGTTGGCGCGCACGGCAGCATGGCAGGCCATGGTGGCCAGCAATTCGTTGTGTGCCCGCTCGACCACCGTGCTGGCCGGCCATTGGGCCAGTTCGGCCAATACCCCGCGCACCAGTGCCAACACGTCGCTGTCGGCCAGGCTGCTGGGCACACTGCGAACGACCAGGCTTTTCATGCCCAAAGGGGCAATGTCCAGCCCCAAAGAGAGCAAGGTGTCGCGATGCTCCTGGGCCATGGCCCATTCGCTTTCGGTGGCGGCCAAAGACACAGGCACCAGCAGCGTTTGGCTGCCCGTGCGCTGTGCCGCGCCTAGTTTGAGCCGTTCATAGACGATGCGCTCGTGGGCGGCATGCATGTCCACCAGCACCAAACCCTGTTGGTTTTGCGCCAGGATATACACCCCGTGCAATTGCGCCAAAGCTTGCCCCAAGGGTTGGTCCTCATCGGGCAGGGAGGTGTCTGCCACCGGCATTGATTGGGGCGGCGTGGGCCCGCCCATGTCGCTGGCCTGGGTGGTCAGGGGTGAGCGTGGCTCAGTGGAGAGTGGCGAGCCCCAAAGCTGCTTGAGTTCATTGAGCGCCGCACCCATGGGCATGCGTTGTTGTGACCAGTTGGGTTTGAAGGGAGGCGGGCTTTCGGGGCGTTCGCTGGTGAACGGGGGTGGGCTGGCCATAGTGCCCGTTTGGCCGGTACGGGGCACAGCCAGTGATTGCTCAATCGCATGGCGCACACCTTGATGAATTTCCCGGCTGTCGCGGAAGCGGACTTCGATCTTGGTCGGGTGGACATTGACATCCACCCGCATCGGGTCCACGTCGATGTAGACCACATAGACGGGTTGGCGCTGACCATGCAACACGTCTTCATAGGCGCTGCGCACCCCATGCATGACGACCCGGTCGCGCACAAAACGGCCATTGACATAGGCGTACTGGTGGTCGGCACGCGATCGGGCATGGTCTGGCAAACCGGCTCGCCCGCGCACGCGCACCGCCCCCGAGGTGGTGTCCAAGGCGATCGATTCGCTCAGAAAGTCTGGGCCCAGCACATCGGCCATGCGCCGGTCGATGGCGTCTGCCCCCGTCTGTGCGCGCCACTGTTCTAGCAATTTGCCTTCATGCCAGATTTCAAAGCCCACATCGAATCGGGCCAGGGCATGGCGGCGCACAGACTCGACACAGTGTCCCAATTCGGTCTGGGTGCTTTTAAGGAATTGACGGCGGGCCGGGGTGCTGTAGAAGAGTTCGCGCACTTCGACGGTGGTGCCTCGGGCCCGGGCTTGGGGTCGCATCTCTCCGCTGCGGGCATCTAGTGCGGAGGCGTGTTCGGCCTGGGCCGAGCGGGAGCACAAGCTGAGTTCAGACACCGAGGCGATGGCGGCCAGTGCTTCGCCCCGAAACCCCATGGTGGCGACCGATTCAAGGTCATTCAGGTTGCGAATTTTGCTGGTGGCATGGCGACGCAAGGCCATGCCCAGGTCGCCCGGTGCCATGCCCACGCCGTCGTCTTCCACGCTGATGAGGCGCACACCGCCCTCCACCAGGCGAACCACAATTTGGCTGGCCCCGGCATCGAGGGCGTTGTCGACCAATTCTCGCACCACCGAGGCAGGGCGCTCGACCACCTCGCCGGCAGCGATTTGGCTGACCAATTCATCTGGCAATTCAACAATGGGGCGGGGGGGCGGCAGGGCGTTCACCCGCTCATTCTATTCACCCTTGGTGACCCTGGGCATCACTGGGGCCGCCGGGTTCTTTCCCCCGATGGCGATAATGGCGGCCATGGAATGGATTTTATGGTTGATCGATTTGGTGCTGCATGTGGACCGCCACATTGGTGCCTTTGTCCGCGAATACGGCATTTGGGTCTACGCCCTGTTGTTTGCCATTGTGTTTGTCGAGACTGGCTTGGTGCTCATGCCATTCTTGCCTGGCGACTCTTTGCTGTTCGTCACTGGCGCTTTATGCGGCGCTGGTTATATGAGCCTGCCGGTGGCTTTGTCGGTCTTGTTGTTGGCGGCGGTGCTGGGCGATCAAGTGAATTACCACATCGGTCATCGGGTGGGGGATGCGGTCTGGCAGTGGGAGGGTCGCTGGTTCAACCGGGAAGCTTTTGAGCAGGCCCATCGCTTTTATGTGCGTTATGGCGGCATCACCATCATCCTGGCGCGATTTATGCCCTTTGTGCGCACATTCGCCCCCTTTGTCGCGGGGGTGGCTCGTATGGATCGGGCCAGATTCACTTTTTTCAACCTGTTGGGGGCGCTGATCTGGGTGGGCGGGCTGGGTATGGCCGGTTATTGGTTTGGAAATCTGGAATGGGTGCAAACCCATCTGAGCAAGATCATCTGGGGGCTGATCATCGTGCCTGGCCTGATTGCCATGTGGGGGGCATGGCGGGCGCGTCAGTCGGCTCGCCAAACCCAGGGTTGAGCGGCCTCAGGCGCGGATGGGGTGACGCCGAAAGAAAGCCAGTACCCCCTGATGCAGAGCTTGAACCAGTGCGTTCTGATAATCGGGGGTGTTGAGCAAGGCCTCTTCGAGCGGGTTGCTGATGAAGGCCGATTCGACCAGCACACTGGGTATTTCGGGTGAGCGCAAGACGGCAAAACCAGCCTGTTCGACCTGTGGCTTGTGCAGGCGCCCAACCTGGCGCATTTGCCCAAGCAACTCCTGGCCCAGCAACAGGCTGTGGTTGATTTGCACCGAGGTGCTCATGTCAAAGAGGGCCTGACGTACCTGTACATCGTTGACCTTGATTTGGCTGAGCCCGCCAATGGCATCTGAACGATTTTCGCGTTGAGCCATCCAGCGTGCGGCGGCGCTGGAGGCGGCGCCCTGGCTGAGGGCGAACACGCTGGCGCCTCGGGCCTGGGGTTGAAAAAAGGCATCGGCATGGATGCTCAGGAACAGTTCGGCCCGGACCTGATGGGCTTTTTGCACCCGCACATGCAGCGGCACAAAGTAGTCGCCATCGCGGGTGAGAAACGCCCGCAGCTGAAAATCTCCGTGCTTTTGTGTGACCTGCGTCTGATTGATGCGGTCGCGAAGTTTCATGGCCAGACTCAGCACCACGTCTTTCTCGCGCGTGCCTGCCGGGCCAATGGCGCCCGGGTCTTCGCCCCCATGCCCGGCGTCGATGGCGATGACGGCAAACCGTTCGGGTGCGTTGCCACGGCGCTCCGGGCTGGGGGCGGTTGGGCCAGGCCCCTGCTGGTGGCGTTGCCAGATTTCGGCAATGGCGTCCGGGGTGGCTGATTCGGTGCGTGGCGTTGGGGCCCGCAAATCCCTGATCAGGGCCTCCAGCGGATCCAGCGGTTGCAGCGGCATCAAATCAAGCAGTAAACGGTGTTGATAGACGGCCTCGACCGGGGGAAGATTCAGCCATTGAGGCCGCACCGGCTGGCGCAGGTCAAACACCAGGCGCACCACGTTCGGGGTGTATTGGCCTGCACGCACGGCGGCAATGAATGGGTCATCGGGGCGCACCTGGCTGACCAAGTCGCGCAAGGACTGATCGAGCACCAGGCCCTGGATGTCCACCGCCAGGCGCGGGGGTTGGTCGATGAATTGCACCTGGGTTTGCAGGGCAGTGTCCGATTCAATCGTGACCCGGGTGTATTCACGGGCAGGCCATATGCGCACCCCCAGCAGTGTGGCGGCACGGGCGGGGGTGTGACAGAGCAGGCAAAGCACCAGCCCGGCTTGCAGGCCGGCTCGTCGGGTCAGGGGTCGCATGAGGGTCAAAGCACCTCCAGCAGCCGCAGGCCCAAATCTGATTGGGCTTGCGCCCGGATGCGGCGCAGGCCCTCTTCGGTGCAATCGATGTGCAGGGCCAGGTCGGCCCGAGGGCGGTCGGCCCCCGCTTGCGCTGGCCATTCCACCAGTTTCAAGCCGTTTTGAGTGAACAAATCGCGCAACCCGGCCTCGGCCCACTCATGAGGGTCGCTGAGCCGGTAGAAGTCAAAATGCCAGATGTCCAGCACCCTGCCTCGCCATTGCCCTTGGTGGGGTTCGACCACGCCATAGGTCGGGCTTTTGATGCGGCCCGTCACGTCCAGGGCGCGCAGAAGGTGTCGCACCCAGGTGGTTTTGCCCACCCCCAGGTCGCCGTGCAGTTCAATGATCGCATGGCCCAGCGCGTCACTGGCGGCCAGGCGGCGGGCGCAAGATTGCGTCGCCTGTTCATCCGGCCATTCCGTATTTTTTACAATGGGTTCAAACGCCATGAGGACATCCTTTGAGCCAAGCAGACCAGTTGCCCGATCCGCTCGCCCAGTTGCAAGACTGGGCGCGAGAGCTAGGATTCTCTCAAATTGGCGTGACCGACATCCATTTGTCACACGCCGAGGAGGGTTTGAAAGCCTGGCTGGCTCAAGGGTTTCATGGCAGCATGGACTATATGGCCCGTCATGGATTGGTGCGCGCCAGGCCGGCCGAGCTGGTTCCGGGCACCGTGAGCGTGGTGAGCGTGCGCATGGACTATCTGCCCATCGATGCACCCCCGGACTGGGCCAATCGGGAGATGGCGCGATGGAGCCAGCCTGGAGAAGCCGTGGTATCGATTTATGCCAGAGGGCGCGATTACCACAAGGTGCTGCGCCAGCGCTTGCAGCAACTGGCGCAGCGCATACAAGAACATTGGGGCCCCATGGGTCATCGGGTGTTCACTGATTCGGCCCCGGTGTTAGAGGTCGAGTTGGCGCAACAGGCAGGATTGGGCTGGCGGGGCAAGCACACTTTGTTGCTCGACCGGCAGGGCGGTTCGATGTTTTTTTTGGGCGAAATCTTTGTCGATCGCGCCTTGCCGCCCACATCTGCGGTGCAGGCCCATTGCGGACAATGCAGCGCCTGCATGGATGTCTGCCCAACGGGGGCCATCGTGGGTCCATATCGGCTCGATGCCCGCCGCTGTATTTCATACCTGACCATTGAGCATGCCGGGCCGATTGATGTGGCGTTGCGGCCTTTGATGGGCAATCGAATTTACGGCTGCGACGATTGCCAGTTGGTTTGCCCCTGGAACAAGTATGCGCAAAATGGCCGAGTGCCCGATTTTTCTGCCCGCCACGGCCTGGATCAGGCGGGTTTATTGGATTTGTGGGCTTGGGACGAAGCGACTTTTTTGCACCGCACCGAGGGCAGCGCCATCCGTCGCATAGGCTACGAGCGTTGGCGCCGCAATCTGGCCGTGGCCATGGGAAATGCCTTGCGTGAGTCCGCCGATCAGTCAGACCCAGGGCGCTGGCGGAAAGCCTTGACAGAGGCCCTTCCTCAGGCCAGCGCCTTGGTGGCTGAGCACATCGAATGGGCGTTGGCCCAGCGACCTCAGTTCTGAGGGCTGGGAAGGTTTAGCGCAAGACCAGCACCGGCACATCCGAGTGGGTCAGCACCTGCTGCGTTTCGCTGCCCAACAAAAGGCGCTTGAGGCCACGGCGGCCATGTGAGGCCATGACGATCAGGTCTGCTTTGGATTTGCGCGCCGTGGCGATGATGGCGTCAGAGATGATGTCCGACTTGACCACCACTGGTTTGACTTTGACGCCTTTGGCCAGTGCTTGTTTGGCCACTTGGTCAAGGGTGGTTTGTGCGGTGTCGCTCCAGCGTTGCTCGATTTTCGAGACTTCGCTGGCCGACAAAGGCAGAGAACCCTCGAAGTAGGTTTGTGCGTAGCGTGGAGTCACCCGCAGTGCCAGCAATTCGGCCCCGGTGGTGGCACACAGGCTGATCGCATGAGTCACCGCTTTTTTCGACAAGACCGAGCCGTCGGTGGTGACCAATATCTTTTTGTACATACAGATGCTCCTTTTTTGACAGATGGTTGTGAATACGGCTTCACAGTGGACAGCTTACGCGCATGAAATGGAATTGACTTGATGCAGGTCAAGGTTGAGGCAGGCGAGCATGATTAACCTTGAGTCATGTCAAATTCGGCAACCTTGCAAGCCGATCTGTGGGATGACCCCCAGGTCTGGCAACAGTACAGCCAGTCAGGCCCCGTGCCAAGCGAAAAGGGGCCCGTTTGGGAGTCGCAGCTTGTGATTGAAGGCATGCACTGTGCGACCTGTGCCTTCACCATTGAAGATGCCTTGCGTGCGCTGCCGGGCGTGAAGTCGGTGATGGTGAACGCCGCGACGCATCGGGCCAAAATCACTTGGGCTGAAAGCGAAGTCAAGCCTTCGGTCTGGCTGAAGGCCATTCAAGGTGCGGGCTATCAGGCCATGCCGGCTCAGGATCACAGCCTGCGCGAATGGCGCTTGCTGGAGACGCGGCGCATGCTGTGGCGTTTGTTGGTGGCGGCTTTTTGCATGATGCAAGTCATGATGTATGCCGCGCCGGCTTATTTCACACAGCCGGGTGAGATCGCGGCCAACACCTTGCAGCTGTTGCGCTGGGCCTCGTGGGTGCTGACGCTGCCGGTCGTCTTGTTTTCATGCACGCCTTTTTGGCGCAATGCCTGGCGCGATTTGCGTCAGCAGCGCGTCAGCATGGACTTGCCTGTGGCCTTGGGCATGGGGCTGACTTTTGTGGTCAGCACCGCGGGCACTTTTGACCCCGAGGGTCCGCTGGGTCATGAGGTGTATTTCGATTCCTTGACCATGTTCGTGTTTTTCCTGTTGGCAGGGCGCTGGCTGGAGTGGCGCTTGCGCGACCAGACCGCGGGTGCGCTGGAGGCCTTGATGAACCGCTTGCCGGAGAGCGTCGAGCGGCTGACCGAAAAGGGCTGGGCCAGCACCCCGGTGCAGCGTTTGCGGGTGGGTGATGTGGTTCGAGTCCGGCCCGGCGAGGCGTTCCCGGGCGATGGTGTATTGCGCCTAGGGCAAACCTTGATTGAAGAGGCTTTATTGACAGGCGAATCCCGCCCTTGTGCCCGTGGCCTCAACGACGCCGTGCTGGCGGGTAGCCACAACCTCTCGGCCACGGTGGAGGTGCAATTGACACGGCTGGGAAAGGAGACCCGTTATGCCCAGTTGGTGCGACTGATGGAGCAGGCGGCGGGCAGCAAGCCCAGATTGACCTGGATGGTGGACCGCATGGCACACCCTTTCATGTGGGCTGTGCTGGCTTTATCGGTGGCAGCGGCCTGGTACGGTTGGTCCACTGACCCGGGCCGGGCCTTGATGGTGGCGGCATCGGTTCTGGTCGTGACTTGCCCGTGTGCCTTGTCTTTGGCCACCCCCGCCGCCATGCTGGCCAGCGCGGGCCGCTTGGCCCGGGCTGGGGTGTTGGTGCGCGAGTTGCAGTCGCTTGAAGCACTGAGCCAGGTCGATACGGTGGTTTTTGACAAAACCGGGACACTCACCCGCGACGGACAGCGTTTGCAAGTGGTCTACAGCGTGGCTGGTACGTTCATGCCTGAACAGGCGGGAGATTGGATCGATCTGGCTGCCGCGCTGGGGGCGCATTCCTGGCACCCGGTTTCCAGGGCCCTGGTGGAGGTGGCACCCCAACGGATGAGGGCTACAGAGGTCCGGGAGCATGGGGGCTTGGGCCTCGAAGGCCATTGCGTCGATGCCCAAGGTCAACGGCTGCATTTGCGCTTGGGTTCGCTGGCTTTTGCGCAGGGCTTTCATACGGGCATGGCCTGCCCTGAGCACGCCCTTGGCGCGTCAACGCATCTTTTTGAGGCCAAACGCGGTTGGCTGGCCAGCTTTGACCTGGCGGAAGATTTGCGTGCCGATGCGGCATTGGCACTGCATCAATTGCGAGGACTGGGTCTGGATGTCTGGATCATGTCAGGCGATCGGCCGCATGCGGTGCAGCGGGTGGCCGAGTGGGTGGGCGTCAGTCCGTCGCAGGCCCTGGGCGCTTGTTCACCGCAAGACAAGCTGCACAGAGTGCAGGCTTTGCAACAGCAGGGCCATCGGGTATGGATGGTGGGTGATGGTTTGAACGATGGGCCCGTGCTGGCTGCAGCCCAGGTGTCCATCGCTTTGGGTGGGGCAGTGCCGCTGGCGCAGGCACGTGCCGACTTGGTGATGATGGGGGCCCATTTGCTGGCTCTGCCCGCTCTGGTGCGGCGCTCACGGCTGACGGCCAAGGTGGTGGCCCAGAACCTGGCTTGGGCCCTTTTTTACAACGCAGTTGGTGTGCCATTGGCGTTCTTAGGCTGCTTGCCCGCCTGGTTGGCTGGTTTGGGCATGGCCGTCAGCTCGCTTTGGGTGATGGCCCATTCATTGCGATTGGCACGCCCCGTCGAAGGGGAAGCCTTGGCCAGGGAGGTTTGAATGGACATTTTGTATGTATTGGTCCCCTTGTCGGTGGCACTGGTTTTAGGGGTGTTGGTGGGCTTGTGGTGGGCCATTCACTCGGGTCAATTCGAAGCAATCGAGCAGGAAGGCGAGCGCATTTTGCATGACGATTGACTTGCATCAAAACCGACTCGATGGAGTCTGAGCATACTGAAACGGTTAGATGAAAGGTTCCCTATGAGCACAACAACACAGCCAGCCGTATATACCGATGGCGTGGTGAGGCAATTTGCCTTCATGACGGTGGTATGGGGCGTGGTGGGCATGTTGGTTGGGGTTTTGATTGCCGCCCAACTGGCTTGGCCCGAACTCAACTTCGGCATCCCCTGGCTGAGCTATGGCCGTTTGCGCCCCTTGCACACCAATGCGGTGATTTTTGCGTTTGGTGGCTGCGCCTTGTTTGCCAGCAGTTATTACGCGGTACAGCGCACCAGCCAAGTCAAGTTGTTCGCCCCGGCGCTGGCCAGCTTTACCTTTTGGGGTTGGCAATTGGTCATATTGCTGGCCGCCATCAGTTTGCCGCTGGGCTACACCACCGGTAAGGAGTATGCCGAGCTTGAATGGCCCATTGACATCCTGATCACCTTGGTTTGGGTGGCCTACGCCGTGGTTTTTTTCGGCACAGTGGGGACCCGTAAGGTGCGCCACATCTACGTGGCCAACTGGTTCTTTGGGGCCTTCATTCTCACCGTGGCGGTTTTGCATCTGGTCAACAGCGCAGAAATCCCGGCTGGCTTCATGAAGTCATATTCAGCCTATGCCGGTGTTCAAGACGCCATGATCCAGTGGTGGTATGGCCATAATGCGGTGGGCTTTTTCCTGACCGCAGGCTTTCTGGGCATGATGTATTACTTCGTGCCCAAGCAGGCCGAGCGTCCGGTGTATTCGTATCGACTGTCGATTGTTCATTTTTGGGCCCTGATCTTCACCTATATGTGGGCGGGTCCCCACCACTTGCACTACACCGCCTTGCCAGACTGGGCGCAGTCGATAGGCATGCTGTTCTCCCTTATTTTGTTGGCGCCCAGCTGGGGCGGCATGATCAATGGCGTCATGACCCTGTCTGGCGCTTGGCATAAATTGCGCGATGACCCCGTGTTGCGCTTCATGATCGTATCGCTGTCCTTCTACGGCATGAGCACCTTTGAAGGGCCGATGATGTCGATCAAGACCGTCAACGCTCTGTCGCATTACACCGACTGGACGGTGGGGCATGTGCACTCGGGTGCCCTGGGCTGGGTGGGCTTGGTCTCTATGGGTTGTATTTATTTCCTGATTCCGCGCCTGTTTGGACAAAAGAAGATGTACAGCGTGAAGGCGATTGAATTGCATTTCTGGACCGCCACCATCGGTATCGTGCTGTATATCGCCGCCATGTGGATTGCTGGTGTGATGCAGGGCATCATGTGGCGGTCGGTCAATGAAGATGGCACACTCACATATACCTTTGTCGAGAGTGTGAAAGCCACCTATCCCTACTATGTGGTTCGTTTTCTGGGAGGTGCCCTCTATCTGTTTGGCATGTTGGTGATGTTTTGGAACACCATCATGACCATGGTCACGGGTCGCTCGGTGTCGGCCCCTATACCCGCCGCTGCCGCCCACGCCTAAGGAGTCAATGATGTCATCACCTAACCAGACGGGCTTCAGCCACGAAAAAATCGAAACCAACAACTTGCTGATGATCGTGCTGATCATTGTGGTGGTGTTGTTTGGTGGCTTGGTTGAAATTGTGCCCTTGTTCTTCCAGAAGTCCACCACACAGCCGCTGGAAGGGGTCAAGCCCTACACCGCGCTGCAGCTCGCAGGACGTGACATTTATGTGCGAGAGGGTTGTTACAACTGCCATTCTCAGATGATCCGCCCCTTGCGCGCAGAGACCCTGCGCTATGGCCACTATTCTGTCGCCGGTGAGTCGGTCTATGACCATCCCTTTCAGTGGGGCAGCAAGCGCACCGGCCCTGATTTGGCCCGGGTGGGCGGGCGTTACTCGGACGAGTGGCATCGCATCCACCTGAACAATCCGCGTGATCTGGTGCCTGAGTCCAATATGCCTGCCTACCCCTGGCTGGAAAAGAACATCGTCGATGACAAGCAGATCGGCGCACACATGAATGCCCTGCGCGTGGTGGGCGTGCCTTACAGCCATGAAGAAATCGCCAAGGCCGGTGAGGAAGTGAAAGGCAAAACCGAAATGGAAGCCCTGATCACCTATTTGCAAGGCCTGGGCCTGGCATTGAAATAAGGCAAACTCGTCATGGACATCAATACCCTGCGCATCGCCGTCACGCTGGTCAGTTTTCTGGCCTTCCTGGGCATCATTGGCTGGGCGATGGATCGCCGCAAAAGCCAGCAATTTCAGGAGGCGGCCGAGTTGCCGCTCAAAGACGACTGAGGACATCACATGAGCGATTTCATCCACAATTTCTGGTCGGTGTACATCACCGCCATCACGCTCGGCGGCATCGTCGCCTGCGCCCTTTTGCTGTGGGCCACCTCGCGAAAGAAAGTGGTCGCCAATGCCGACAACACCACCGGCCATGTGTGGGACGAAGACCTGCGAGAGATGAACAACCCCTTGCCTTTTTGGTGGGTGGGTCTGTTCATCATCACCATCGTGTTTTCTTTGGCCTATCTCTATCTGTACCCCGGCCTGGGCACAGCAGCTGGCAGCTTTGGCTGGACTTCCAAGGGGCAGTACAGCGATGAAGTGGCCAAGGCGAACGAGGCCCTCAAGCCCCTGTACGCCAATTTCGACGGTCAGCCCCCAGATCAATTATCGAAAGACGCTAAAGCGATGGCCATTGGTGAGCGCCTGTTCATGAACCATTGTGCCCAGTGCCATGGCTCAGATGCCCGGGGTTCGAAAGGCTTTCCTAATCTGACCGACAGCGACTGGCTGCATGGCGGCAGCCCGGACAAAATCAAAGAGACCCTGACCCTCGGACGTATGGGGGTCATGCCCCCGATGGCCGCCGTCGTCGGCAGCCCTGAAGACGTGAAAAACCTGGCTCACTTTGTCCTGAGCTTGTCCGGTAGCCCGCACGACAGTCTGCGCGCCGCACTGGGTAAGCCGAAGTTTGGCGCTTGCGCCGCCTGTCACGGCATCGATGGCAAGGGCAATCTGGCCGTGGGTGCGCCCAACCTGACCGATAAAGTGTGGTTGCATGGCTGGGGGGAAGAAGCCATTGTCGCCATGGTCAACAACGGCAAGTCCAACCAGATGCCAGCCCAAAAAGACCGCCTGACCGAGTCGCAAATCCATGTGCTGACGGCTTATGTCTGGGGCCTGTCCAACAAGTAATACCAAGCAGTATCAAGATGTCAGAAGAGTTGCGTCGCAAGACCATCCCCATTTTGCCCATGGAGGGTGATGGCGAGATGGTCTCGCTGTATGCGGCCAGTCAAAAAATCTACCCTCGCACCGTACAGGGCTTGTTTGCCCGCTGGCGCTGGTTTTTTGTGGTGCTGACCCAGTTGGTTTTTTATGGCTTGCCTTGGCTGGAATGGGGCCAACGGCAGGCGGTGCTGTTTGATTTGGGCTCTCGCCGGTTTTACATTTTTGGCTTGGTGCTCTATCCACAAGACTTTATTTATCTGACTGGCTTGTTGGTGATTTCGGCCTTGTCGCTTTTTTTGTTCACCGCAGTGGCCGGGCGTTTATGGTGCGGATATGCCTGTCCGCAAACGGTGTACAGCGAGATCTACATGTGGATTGAGCGCAAAGTCGAGGGGGATCGATCGGCCCGTATGCGCCTGGACGACGCCGATTTCTCGCTCGAAAAACTGGTCAAGAAATGGTACAAGCACATCCTGTGGATTGGCTTGTCGATCTGGACGGGCTTCACTTTTGTGGGTTATTTCACGCCCATCCGTGACTTGGGAATGGCGTTTTTTACCACCCAAATGGGGTCTTGGGAAATTTTCTGGGTCTTCTTCTACGGGTTTGCCACCTACGGCAATGCGGGGTTCATGCGCGAGCAGGTTTGCAAGTACATGTGCCCGTATGCACGCTTTCAAAGCGCCATGTTTGATCACGACACCTTGATCGTGACCTATGACTCCCGGCGCGGCGAACCGCGTGGCGCACGCCACCGAAGTGCCGACCCCAAAACCATGGGGCTGGGCGGCTGTGTGGACTGCACCTTGTGCGTACAGGTGTGCCCGACAGGCATCGACATCCGCAACGGCTTGCAGTACGAGTGCATCGGTTGTGGGGCTTGCATCGATGTATGCGACACCGTCATGGATAAATTGTCTTACCCGCGCGGCCTGATCAAATACACCACGCAAAACGCCATCAAGAACCTCTGGACTGCCAGACAGACCTGGAAGCGGGTTTTGCGACCGAGGGTCATGGTCTACACCGCCATCTTGTCGGTCTTGTGTGTGGCCCTGCTGGTGAGCCTGAGTTTGCGCCATACGCTCAAAGTGGACGTGATCCGAGACCGCGCATCGCTGGCCCGGATCACTGAATATGGCACCATTGAAAACATCTATCGCTTTCAATTCATGAATGCGACCGAAAAAGAGCAGACCTACAAGGTTTCGGTATCCGGCTTGGAGGGGATTTTGGTGCGAAACTTGCCCTTGGTGCAGGTCGGACCCGCCGAATCGCGCTGGGTGGTTGTGCACGCGGAGATTCCCTATGGGTCGGCCAGTGCAGGCTCACACAAAATTGTGTTCATGATCGAGTCTGAAGACGGGCCAGCCTCAATCCAGGAAAAATCCGTCTTTTTGGTGCCAAGATGAATACACAGAACGCTGCTGAGACCTCGAAGCCGTGGTATCGCCACGGCATGGTCTGGATGCTGATCGCGGGGCCGGCGCTGGTGGTGGTGGCTGGCGTGTTCACAGCCTTTATTGCCATGCGATCAGCAGACCCTGTGCTTGCCAATGACGCCTACGAATATGGCCAAAAGAGTGAGGGGCAGACACAGCGCAATTTGCTTCCCGCGCAAAGGGCTCGCAACCACGCGGCCACGCCCGAAGATGCCCCGATCAAATAAAACCCGAAGAGGTTTTTAAAAAAAGGAGAGCGAGACATGCTGCAACAAAGACTGATGTGGATTTTGTGGCCGGCCTTCTTGGTGGCGGGGGTGTTGGAGATGGGCATTTTTGCCATGTTCGACCCGCATGATATGCATTGGTATGGCCAACCGATTGAGGCCTCAAGGCAAACCGTTTACACCTTGTCTTTTTTTGCCTTATGGGCGATCACGGCCTGCGCCAGTGCCCTGACTTGCTTGCTGAGCCAGTCACCCTTTGAGGTCAACCGATGCCCTTTGCCTGCCAACGATCGGCCCGATGGCTGCCCCAAGCAGGGCTGCGGCCACAGCGCCTGATCAGTGGGTCGTGCAGGTCTGTGGGTTGACGATCATTTTGAGCGCATCGGCATTCATAATGCGCACATGGCGCTGCTTGACTTCGACAATGCCGTCTTCGACAAACTTTGAGAAAGTGCGGCTGACTGTTTCCAGTTTCAGGCCCAGATAGCTGCCGATTTCTTCTCGTGTCATGCGCAAGACCAGCTCTGACTGGCTGAAGCCGCGCGCATGCAGGCGTTGCACCAGGTTGAGCAAGAAGGCCGCCAGCCGTTCTTCAGCCCGCATGCTGCCCAGGAGCAACATGACGCCATGCTCGCGAACGATCTCACGGCTCATGATTTTGTGCACATGCGATTGCAGGGCTGTGACCTCGCGCGAGATGCTCTCGATTTTGTCAAAGGGCATGACGCAGACTTCGGCGTCTTCTATGGCCACAGCGTCACAGGTGTGCTGATCGTTCACGATGCCGTCCAAGCCGATGATTTCGCCCGCCATTTGAAAGCCCGTGACTTGGTCGCGGCCATCTTCAGTGGTGATGCAGGTCTTAAAAAACCCCGTGCGTATGGCGTACAAGGCGTTAAAGCGCTCGCCATTGCGGAACAGTGCGGCTCCGCGCTTGATCTTGCGCCGGGTGGCCACCACGTCGTCCAGCCGCTTCATTTCGTTGTCATTGAGCCCGATGGGCATGCACAGTTCGCGCAAATTACAGTTGGAGCAGGCGACCTTGATGGCTTGGATGGGAATGGGCGAAAGCATGATGTGGGTCAGCGCATGAACGAGATGGTTTGATTGTGGTCATTTTATGCAAGCCATTTATTGATCTGTGTCAAATTCTTTTGCCAGCACTCAAGGCAATATCGTGACCAACACGGCCAAACATCATGATGAATATTTCCCCAGAGTTATTGCAAAAGTACGATGTGCCAGGACCACGGTATACATCGTATCCCACGGCAGATCGTTTTGTCGAGGCTTACACCGAGGCCGACTATATTCGCGCCCTGCATGACCGGCGTGACGGCATCGCAAGCCGCTCGCAAGCTTTGTCGCTTTATGTACATATTCCGTTTTGTGAATCATTGTGCTACTACTGTGCTTGCAACAAAATCATTACCCGGCATAAAACCCGGGCGGCAGAGTACTTGCGCATGCTGGAGCGCGAGGTGGCGTTGCAGGTGAGCCATTTGGGTCCGGGCCATGCAGTCTCGCAACTGCATCTGGGAGGTGGCACGCCCACCTTCTTCAGTGATGAGGAACTCAGTGGCCTGATGGCTTTGTTGCGCGCGCATTTCAACCTGGTGCCTGGTGGCGAGTATTCCATCGAGATCGACCCGCGCACCGTCAGCCCAGAGCGATTGCGGTTGCTGCATCGGCTGGGGTTTAACCGCCTGAGTTTTGGCGTACAAGATTTTGACCCTCAGGTGCAAAAAGCGGTGCATCGCATTCAGCCCGTTGATCAGACCTTTGCCTTGACACAGGCGGCCCGGGAGATCGGCTTTGAGTCGGTGAATGTGGACCTGATTTACGGCCTGCCTTTGCAGACTGAAGCAGGTTTTGAGCGCACCATCGCGCAGGTCAACCGACTTCGGCCCGATCGGATTGCTTTGTACGCCTACGCCCATTTGCCCGAGCGCTTCAAGCCACAAAGGCGCATACACGCCGAGCAATTGCCAGCGGCCGGGGCCAAAGTGGCCATGCTGGCCGGGGCCATGCGACATTTGATGGAAGCAGGCTATGTGTACATCGGCATGGATCACTTTGCTCTGCCGCAGGATGCCCTGGCGGTGGCCAAGCGCCAAGGGCGCCTGCACCGCAACTTTCAAGGTTACAGCACCCAGCCCGACTGCGACTTGATTGCGCTGGGTGTATCGGCCATTGGTCGCGTCGGGGCCACCTACAGCCAAAATGCCAAAACACTGGATGAATACGCCGATTATCTCGAACAGGGTCGCCTGCCCATCGTCAAAGGGCTGGCGCTGAGTCGCGATGATCTGGTTCGACGCGCCATCATCATGGCGCTGATGTGTCAGGGGCGCTTGGCCTTTGAGTCGATCGAGGTCTCACACCTGCTGAATTTTCAGCAGGCGTTCAAACCCGAGTTGGAGCGGCTGCTTGAATTGCAGGACCAGGGCTTGGTGCGTTTGGACGACGGCGGCATAGAGGTCACCCCCATGGGCTGGTTTTTTGTGCGCGGCGTGGCCATGGTCTTTGACCGATATGTGCAAGCCGACCGCAACCGCACGCGATTTTCTAAAATCATCTAATCTGGACTTTCTGTTCTGGCGTGGGCTGGCTGTTCATGCGCATGGAGATCAAGCCGCGCCGAAGGCGCGCATGATGGAGAATCTCGGTTCAATGTTTGAAAACCTTTTGTTCACCGCTTTCCTCATGGGGTGGGCGGGTGGCCCGCATTGCCTGGCCATGTGCGGCGCGCCATGTGCCGCCGTCGCCCAAGCCGGGGCGCCGCATGGCACTGCCGCACTGGCCGGTTTTCAGTTGGGGCGGGTGCTGGGCTATGGCGTGATCGGCGCGTTGGCGGCTGCCGCCATGCAGGGTTTGGGTTGGCTCACGGTTTATAGCGCTGCCCTCAGGCCGATCTGGGGCCTTTTTCACGGTTTTGCTTTTGCCTTAGGTCTTTGGCTCATCTGGCGCGCCGAACTGCCGCAATGGGCCTTGGCCATGGGGCGCACCACATGGCGTCGCCTGCAGGCGGTGGCGCAGCGTTTTGGTTCCCCCCGTCTGGGGGCCCCCTTGATGATGGGCGCTTTGTGGGCTTTTTTGCCTTGTGGTTTGCTCTATTCGGCGCTGGTGGTGGCCGCACTGGCTGCCCAACCCTGGCAGGGGGCGATGGTGATGTGGGCCTTTGCCCTGTCCAGTGGTGCCGTGCTGGCGCTAGGCCCCTGGGTGCTGTTGCGCTGGGGGCACCGCATCCGTGTGCCGGGCCTGGGCATGCGGCTTGCAGGTTTGGCCCTGGCTTTCAGTTCGGCCACGGCCCTTTATTTGGGGCTGTTCCACAATCAGGCCCCATGGTGCCTCTGAAGTCTCGTGCATCCACCCGTTTCAGCGCAAGTGTCGCGCCAGCAAGCTGGCCACATGGATGGCGTGACGCTGGCTGCCATCTCTGATCTGATGGCGGCAACTGGTGCCGTCGGCCACGACCAAGGCATCGGGCGATGAGCGCAGGGCGGGCAATAAACTCAGTTCGGCCATTTGCATCGAGATCTCATGGTGCTCTTGTTCGTAACCAAAGCTGCCCGCCATGCCGCAACAGCTGGTCTCGATCAGCCTTGGGTTGGCACCGGGCAAGAGCTTGACGATGTCCATGATGTCGGGCATCAGACCAAAGGCTTTTTGGTGGCAATGGCCATGGACCAGAATGGGCTGGTTGATGGTGCAAAGCCTGGACTTTAGCGCGTCGAGTCGGCCAGCCTTGAGTTCGCGCACCAAAAATTCTTCCAACAACAGGCTGTGACGCGCCACCAGATTGGCAACCTCGCCCAAACCCATGACGGTGTATTCGTCGCGCAGCGTCAACAGACATGAAGGCTCCAGGCCCACGATGGCGATCCCTTTTTCGGCAAAGGGCCTAAGCGCACTGAGCAGTTCTTGAGCCTTGACGCGAGCCTCATCGACCATGCCGTTGCTGAGGTAGGTGCGGCCGCAGCATAAATGCCCCTGATTGGCGCCGTGGCCTTCGTGGGTTTTGCTGGCGATGTGAACGTCGTAGCCAGCGGCGCTGAGCACCTTGAATGCGTCCAGCGCATTTTCTGACTCGAAGTGGCCGTTGAAGGTGTCGACAAACAGCACCACCGCCTGGCTGGAGGCCAGTGCCTGTGCCGCACTCACGCCCATGGTGCCTCGATTGAAAAAATGGCGCGATTCCCACTGCGGCAGCGAACGTTGCGACGATAAGCCCAGCAAGCGCTCACCCAGCTGGGCCAGCCAAGGCATCTGGTTGCGCAGGTTCAGCAGTCCCGACAGACGGGCCGCATGGCGCGCGTAGTCGGGCAGGGTGGCCACCAGTCGCTCGCGCAGACGCAGCCCTTTTTTCTGGCGCACCTGATGAGAGACCTCGATTTTCATGCGCGCCATGTCGACCCCTGTGGGGCACTCGCGCTTGCAACCTTTGCAGCCCACGCACAGCGACAGGCTGTCGCTGAGATCGTTGCTGCTGAGTGCGTCAGGGCCCAACTGGCCCGACAAGGCCAGGCGCAAGGTGTTGGCGCGGCCCCGGGTCAGGTGCTTTTCGTCGCGTGTCACTCGGTAACTGGGGCACATGGTGCCGGCATCGAATTTGCGGCAGTGGCCATTGTTGTTGCACATCTCGACCGCTTTGGCCAGGCCATGGGCGGGGTCGCCGCCCGTGCCAGGGGCACTGATTTCCTCGGTGCGCGGGTCGTTTTGCACATTCCAGGCCGACCAGTCCAGCGCAGGCCGGATCGGGATCACCTGATAGGCCGGAGGGAAGCGCATCAGCGAGGCGTCGTCCATTCGTGGTGGTGCCACGATGCGACCGGGGCAGAGCAGGTTGTTCGGGTCTAACTCGGCCTTGATGTCTCGCAGAGCATGTTGGATCGCATCGCCGTATTGCCAGTGGATCCACTCGCCCCGACACAAGCCGTCACCGTGTTCGCCGCTGTAGGCCCCCCGAAAGCGGCGCACCAAGGCGCTGGCCTCTTCGGCGATGGCCCGCATTTTGGGGGCGCCGTCGCGTCGCATGTCCAGGATGGGCCGCACATGCAGGGTGCCCACCGAAGCGTGGGCATACCAGGTGCCCCGGGTGCCGTGGCGCTCAAACACATCGGTGAGTGCGGCGGTGTATTCAGCCAAGTGTTCCAGGGGCACGGCGCAGTCTTCGATAAAGCTCACCGGCTTGCCGTCGCCGCGCAGACTCATCATGATGTTCAGGCCTGCTTTACGCACTTCCCACAGGTTTTTTTGCGCGCTGTCATCGGCCATCTTGACCACGCTGCGTGGCAAGCCCAGGTCACCCATCAGCTCTTCCAGTTGGTCCAGCAAGGGCTCGATCTCGGCTTTGGAGTCGCCGGCAAATTCGACCAACAGCACGGCATCGGGTTCACCGATCAGGGCGGTTCGCACCGTGGGAGCAAAGGAAGGGTTTTGAAGAGAGAGCTCGATCATGGTGCGGTCCACCAGTTCGACTGCCATTAATTGACCCGGGGCACCCAACTTCACAATGTGCTGGGCCGCATCCATGGCCTGATGAAAGCTGGGGAAGTTGACCACGCCCAGCACTTTGGTGCGTGGCAAAGGCTGTAACTGCAGCTTGAGCTGGCGGGTCAGGGCCAGTGTGCCTTCGCTGCCGATCAACAGGTGGGCCAGGTTGACCGAACCGTCGGCAGTATAGGGGCGTGGGCTTTGGTTGTTAAAAATGTCCAGGTTGTAGCCTGCCACCCGGCGCAATACTTTGGGCCAGTTGGCTTCGATGTCCGGCGCCAGTCTGTGGGCCAACTTGGCCAGAAAGTCGCCGATCTGGCGCACCCGCCCCGTGCTTTGCTCATAGGGGCCCCAATCGAGCAAAGTGCCGTCAGACAGCCAGGCTTGCACGCCCAGCACGTTGTGCACCATATTGCCGTAGGCGATCGAGCGGCTGCCACAGGAGTTGTTGCCCGCCATGCCGCCCAGGGTGGCTTGCGCGCTGGTCGAGACATCGACCGGATACCAAAGCCCGTGTTTTTTCAGTTCGGCATTCAGGTGATCGAGCACCAGGCCGGGCTCGACCACGGCGGTGGCAGACTGGGCATCGACTTGCAAGATGCGTCGCACATGCTTGGTGTGGTCGATCACCAAACCAGCGCCCACCGTTTGCCCGCATTGGCTGGTGCCACCGCCACGCGGCACGATGGGCACATCCAAATCACGGCAGATGTCCAATGCCACCCCGACCTCGTCTATAGAGCGCGGCACAAACACGCCGGCAGGCATGACCTGATAGATGGATGCATCGGTCGCATAGCGGCCTCGATCGGCGGTATCAAAGCGCACCTCGCCCTGGGTGTGTTGGCGCAATCGGCGCGCCAACTGAGCGGCGACTTCATGGGTCACCCGGGCGACATGCTCGTAGGCTTGGTCCGGGCTGACCTGGGCGAGGGAGGACAAGGGCGCGTTCATGGCTTCGATTTTCCTGTAAAAATGGGACTTTTGCTCAATCGCTTGAGGAAGCATATGCAACTCGATGCCCATCCCAGTGGCCGCCACTTCTTGCAGATCCCTGGCCCTTCGCCCGTGCCCGATCGCATTTTGCGGGCCATGAGCCTGCCCACCATCGACCACCGTGGCCCCGAGTTTGGGGTGTTGGGACTGAAGGTGCTGGGTGACATGCAAAAGATTTTTCAGACCCGCCACCCGGTCATCATCTATCCCGCCTCTGGAACTGGGGCCTGGGAGGCTGCGCTGGCCAACGTGGTCAGCCCTGGTGACCATGTGCTGATGTATGAGACAGGGCATTTTGCGGCGCTTTGGACCAAGCTGGCCAAGCGACTGGGGCTGAACACCGAGGTGTTGACTTTGCCGGGCATCGAAGGCTGGCGCCGTGGCGTGCAGGCCGATCTGATCGAGCAGCGCTTGCAGGCGGACAGCGGCCACCAAATCAAGGCGGTTTGTGTGGTCCACAACGAAACCTCTACAGGGGTCACCAGCGACATCCGAGCGGTGCGCGAGGCCATCGATCGCTGCAAGCACCCGGCGCTGCTTTTGGTCGACACCATTTCGGGCTTAGCGGGGGCCGACTATCGCCACGATGAATGGGGGGTGGATGTCTCGATCAGTGGTTCGCAAAAGGGCCTGATGTTGCCGCCAGGCATTTCGTTCAATGCCCTATCGCCCAAGGCCATCGAGGCCAGCAAGCACTCTCGCCTGCCCAAATCGTTTTGGGCCTGGGATGAAATGATCGAGATGAACAAGACGGGCTACTTTCCCTACACCCCAAGCACCAATTTGCTCTATGGCCTGAGCGAGGCTTGCGACATGATCTTGGCCGAGGGCCTGCCGCGCGTCTTGGCCCGTCACCAGCGCTGGGCGGCAGGGGTGCGTTCGGCGGTGCAAGCCTGGGGCTTGCCCATTCAATGCGCCGACCCGAAAGTCTACTCGCCCATATTGACAGGGGTGATGACGCCGGAAGGCATAGATGCCGATGCCGTGCGGCAGGTCATTTACCAGCGTTTTGATTGTTCGCTGGGCACGGGCTTGGGCAAGGTGAAAGGCCGTATGTTCCGCATGGGCCATTTGGGCGATAGCAATGACCTGACCTTGGTGGCCATGGTGGCCGGATGCGAGATGGGCTTGAAGCTCTCTGGCGTGAAATTGGCAGGGTCTGGCGTGCAGGCGATCATGGATCACTTCAGTGCCCATCCGGGTGGATTGGCGGCCTGATCTTCTTCTGCGGTCGGGTTCCAGTGGCCGATCAACCGGTCAGTCGTCAATCAGGCCCAGGCGCTTGGCCATGCCGATGCGTTGCATCTTGCCGGTGTCGTTCAACGGGATCGCCTCCAGACGCAAGACGCGGCGCGGCACCTTGAAGTCGGCCACGCGCTGCGCCACAAACTGACGCAACTCGGCTTCGGTCGCTTCCATGCCGTCGCGCAGCACCACCGCAGCGCCCACTTCTTCGCCCAGCTTGGGGTGCGGGATGCCAAAGCAGACCACCTGGCGCACGGCGGGGTGATCGAGCAAGATTTCATCAATTTCCAGGGGGCTGATTTTTTCGCCGCCCCGGTTGATGATCTCCTTGATGCGGCCCGTGATCGTGACATAGCCGTCGGTGTCCATCATGCCCTGGTCGCCAGTGCGAAACCAGCCGCTGGTGAAGTTTTCGGCATTGGCCTTGGTGTTGTTTTCGTAGCCCGGTGTGACGTTTTCACCCCGGATCACGATCTCGCCGATGGTGCCGCGATCGAGCAAATTACCCTCGATATCCATGATGGCCACCTCGGGGCCCGCAGGCAAACCGACCGAGCCCGGCTTATTGACCCCGGGAGGCAGCGGGGTACAGCACATCTGGTGCGCAGCTTCGGTCATGCCGTAGGCTTGTATGACGGGGGCATTGAAGAGTTTTTCCAGTTCGGCCTGTACCTGTGGCAACAGCGCCGATGAAGAAGAGCGGATGAAGCGCAAGGGGTTGCGCTCGATCACATCGAGGTTGTTCGCTGCGCGCGAAAGAATGGCCTGGTGCATGGTGGGCACCGCCGTGTACCAGGTCGGGTGCGCCTCGTCCATGATCTGGAAAAATTTCAGTGCATTAAAACCAGTGGTGCAATACACCGAGCCGCCCTGAGACAAGGGGGCCAGGATGCCAGCGATCAAGCCATGGATATGAAACAGCGGCATGACATTCAGGCCGCGATCCTGGGCCGTGAACTGGGTGGTGGTCGCAATGTGGCGCGCAGAAGCAGTGATGTTGCGTTGGGTCAGCGGCACGATCTTGGGCTTGGACGTGGTGCCAGAGGTGTGCAAAACCATGGCCACATCGTCGGGCATGGCGGGGCCCGGGGCATGGGCACGCACCGAGTTCATGCCCGAGGTGTCCATGGTGAAGCTGCCTGCGCCTTGCTCAGGCGTGGGGTCGAGGTAAATGACGGGAACTTTGAGGCGTTGTGCCACCATCAGCGCCGGGCTTTGCGAGCCTCGTTCGACCACCAGGGCCTGCGCCCCCAAGTCGCGCATGTAAAAGTCGTATTCATCCACCCGGTACGAGGGGTTCAACGGCGCGGTCGTGGTGCAGGTCGTGAAAGTGATGAAGGAGGCGGCCATCATGGGGCCATTGGGCATGACAATCGCCACCCGGTTTTCGCGCCCGATGCCCGATTCGTTCAACATGCCCATCACGTAGGCAGACAATTGGCGCAAGCGGCCATAGGTGAGGGGTGCCGAATCGGCCGCGGCAAGACAAACCGCATCCGAGGCCCCGTGACCCATCCATTCATTGAGGGTCTTGATCCGATTCGACTCCATCTTGACTCCAGGCTGAAAACACTCCGCCCGGGAGTGCAAAACGATACGCAAAGGGAAAACCCTAGATGGTATCGACAAATTCACCGATATGAAAACTGTCGGTCGCTTTGGTCGGATATTTTAAGCATCCATTGGTATTCAAATCTGGCTTACAGCACCAAGCCGCGACCCCGGGCCAGCACCTGACGCTCCAACATCCGGGTCATGGCGTAGACCGCACGCAACACCGGGGTGTCCACTTGGACCACCTGGGCCAACTCGATCACGCTGCCCAGCAGGGCTTCCAGCTCCAGGGCTTTGCCCGCTTCGATGTCCTGCAGCATCGAGGTTTTGTGGGCGCCCACAGCCTGCGCGCCTGCAATGCGTTTGTCGATGCCTATTTTGAACTGAACGCCCAATTTTTCCCCGACCCGCTGGGCTTCGGCCATCATGGTGGCGGCGAGTTCGCGGGTGGGTTGGAATGTGCAGATGTCCTCCAGGGTGGCGTGCGTCAGTGCCGAAACGGGGTTGAAGGTCAGGTTGCCCCAGAGTTTGACCCACAGCTCGCTGCGTATGTCGTTCGAAATCGGGGTTTTGAAGCCGGCCCCGATCATGGCTTGGGCCAGGGCGGTGATGCGCTCGCTTTTTTCCCCGCTGGGCTCGCCCAAGGTGAATCGGTTGCCTTCAATCAGTTTCACCACGCCTGGGGCCACCAGTTCAGCCGCTGGATAGACCACAGAGCCTATCACTCGCTGGGGCCCGATTTGTTGCCACAGCTTGCCGCCGGGGTCGACCGAGTTCAGCTGGCGACCTTGGTGTCCGGGCAAGCCGAAAAAGTACCACCAGGGCACACCGTTTTGCATCGTGACCACGGCGGTCTGATCGTGGCAGAGCCCTGCCAGTTGATTGGCGACAGGCTCAACCTGGTGTGACTTCATGGTCAAAAAGACATAGTCGTGCGGCCCAGCCTGATCGATGGTGCAAGCCCTTGTATTTTGGGCGTGCAGCGTCTCGCCGTTATCCATCTCCAACTTCATGCCCTGGGCCTGGATGGCTTTGAGGTTTTCGCCCCGAGCGACAAAGGTCACATCATGCCCCGTCAAGGCCAGTTTGACACCCAGATAGCCGCCTATGGCTCCAGCGCCGACGATGGCAATTTTTAAACTCATGATGGCTCCAATGATGAAAACTTCAGCCCTGGGCTTGCAGGGTGTTGGACAACACGCCGATGGCCTCAATGGCCACTTCGACGGTGGCCCCGACCTGCCAAGGCATGGCACCGAGCGAGGTGCCACAACTGATGATGTCGCCCGGCATCAGGGTCACATCGCGCGACAGTCGCGAGACCAATTCGAGTGGCGAAAAAAACATGTCCGAGACCGGGTAGTTCTGGCGCTCACGCCCGTTGACGCGAGCCACGACCTGGCAAAGGCTCAGATCCACTTCGGTTTCGATCAAGGGGCCAAATGGCGTGAACCCATCCATGCTTTTGCAGCGTGTCCATTGGGCAAAGCTGGCATCGGCGTGCAGCATTTCAAGCGCCGTCACATCGTTGACGCAGGTGTAGCCAAACACATGATCTGCGGCCTGGGCCAAGGGAATGTCGCGTCCGGCGCGACCAATGACCACGGCCAGCTCGGCTTCAAAAATGATGCGGCCTTCGTAGTGGCGAGGCTTGGGCACCGGGGCCAAATGGTGCGAAAAGGAGTTGGCCCCCTTCAGGAAATACAGTGGCTCGGTGGGTTCGGCCCAATTGTTTTTGGTCGCCGCCGAACGGAAATTGTTCCAAAGGGCAAAGAACTGTCCGGGTTCGCAAGGGGGCAGCAGCTGCAGGTCGGCCAAGGCCAATTGCTCGCCAGTGGGTTGGGGGGATGCATACATATTCCCCTCGTGGACCGACACGACGCCCTGGTTCAAGACACCAAATGCAATGCGCCCATGATGGGCAAAGCGCAGCCATTTCATGGGGGCAACTCCGCGAGAGAAAAAGAGAAGGTGTCTGCAAATACCGCCGAGCCGTCATCCTGAACGCAGGGGTTCAGGTGGGCGAGGTCAGACTGGTGTTGGGTTCATCTGACGCGAGACGATCACGCTCACCAGACAATGTTCCAAGCCCTGGCTCATATGAGCATTGGTTCAAGGAAATATAAAGCCCGACAGATTTGCAGACAAACCGATTTTATATGGGGAAGAATAACCTACGAAAGTCCGGCACCAGTGGCTCTGACCAGTGGGGTCTGGATCGTCTGGTGTCGTCAGAGCAACTGGCCATCCGAGGTCAAGACCGCATCGAGCCGGCCCAGCAGTTCGGCCAGCTGGGCTTCGTCTGTGCCGACTGAGGCGGGGGCGGCTGCCGGTCGGTCGGCCAAGTCGAAGGCCAGATTCAAGGCCGCCAGCACTGCAATGCGGTCGCGCGCCTTGATCTTTCCTGCATCGCGGATGCGACACATGGCTTGGTCCACTGCTTGTACAGCTTGTTGCAAGCGGCCTTCTCCGCCTTCGGGACACCCAAGCACATAGCCTTGTCCCATGATTTGCACTTCGACTTGTTTCATGGGCTGGGGGCGTCGGAGGATTCTTCGGGTAAACGCTCGAGCAAGGCGTCGATGCGGTGGCGGGCAGTTTGCAAACGACCTTTCAATGCATCGCGCTCCTGGGTCAATTGCGTCACCTGCTGCGCCAACAATTGGTTGGTGCGTTGCAACTCCTCGTGGCGCACGAGCAAACGCTCGATGCGGTCTGTGATTTGCGACAGCAGGTTGGACATGCCGTCATTCTAGTGAAAATTCCCAAAAATCAAGCACCTGAGCGCATCAGTTTGGTGAAAGGCTGAGCATTAGAATGCCCAATGTTGGTGCTCGCACTCTGGTTCACAGCGTGCAGTTCAACGGGAAGCAGGAGAAGACGGGTGCATGGCATTGGTCTTTTAGCCTGCGCTGCCCCCGCAACGGTCAAGCGAACAGCCCTTTGGGGCTCGCCTCGTCCTACATAGCCACTGAAGGCCTTGAACAAGCTTTTGGGAAGGCGGACGAGGTTGTTTTCGCCAGCCCGGATACCGGCCAACAGGGGGTTTTGGGCCCAGGCTCAAAACCATATCGTCCATGCACTGTCGGGGAAGGCGGTGAGGACACCATGTTGCGAGTTCATCATGCATTCTTTTTCCATCCGATGCCGGCCCTTGGTGTGGGCTTGTCTGTCTTTGTGTGTATCTGCCGCCCAGTCCCAGTCTCGCTGGGTCAAAGGGGAGGAAGTGGTGGTCACGGGGCAGTTTCAAAAAGAACCCCTGGCCGATGTGTTGCCGTCTTACACCGTGATCACACGCGAAGACATCGAGCGGGCACCTGCCCGCGATCTGTATGAGTTGATTCAGGGTTTGCCTGGCGTGGATGCCACCCGGGTCGGCCCTCCGGGAAACCCCATCACGGTATCGATGCGTGGGGCCTCCAGTGCCCAAACTCTGGTTTTGGTCGACGGGATGGCATTCAGCGCGCAAGGGGCCATAGGGGCGATATCGCCTTTTGAGGCCATTCCACTGAACATGGTTCAGCGCATCGAGATTTTGCGCGGCAATGCCTCGGCCCAATATGGACCAGGTGCCGTGGGAGGGGTCATTCATATCATGACCGACATGGCGGGTGATGATCTGGCCCCCGGCACTCAGCGCTACAAGGCCGGCATCACTGTGGGGCGTTTTGGCGAACAGCAAAAGTCGGTGGGCATGGTGCTGCGTGGGGACGAAACCCGGCTGCAATTGAGTGCGGGGCAAAACGAAAGCAGGGGCTACGATGCCCTGATGCCAGCGAAATATTCCACAGGCGGTTTTGGACGCAATGCCAACCCCGGGCCCAACGGATACAAGCAGGAGTTTTACAGCCTGGGTTTGACACATGACCTCAGTCGCCGGACCCAACTGGGTTTGCGGCTGACGCATTCCCGCTTGAACGCGGAATTTGACAACGCCTACGCCGATCGAAGCAGCGATGTCTGGCGAAACAAAACACAGCTCGGCTTTCTGGGCATGCACATCAAACATCAGCTCACAGAAAATTGGTCCACCCGTCTGCAATACACCGAAAGTCAGAACTTGCAGTCGACCGACACCAACGGCAGCTTCAACCCGTCATACGGGTCTTTCGATTCCAAAATGAAGGGTTGGCAGTGGGACCACAGTGTGGCACTGTCGGATCGGCACATGCTGACCACTGGCTTGGCCGCCTCCCGGCTGCAACTCGATGCCAAGCACACCGGTTTTGTCTATGTCGGCCCCGGCTTGTACGATTACGCCGAAATTCCCGTGGTGTTAAACCCCAAGATCTCCACCCACCGGATTTATGCGGGTTTGGGCAGCCAATGGGACGCATGGAATACCCAGGTCACCTTGAGCCGCGATGAATTGGGCGGCGGTGTGGGCAGCAATCATTTCCTGCTCGGGGCGGGCTATTCGCTGGGTTCTGGTTACAAGCTCACGGCCACCCGATCAAGTGCGATGCTGGCCCCCACGGTCGGTCAGCGCTATGACGCCTCCTTTGGAGGCAACCCCGGCCTGCGGCCAGAACGGTCTTATTCAGACGAGGCGGGGCTGCAGTTTCAGGGCGAAAAATTCAAATGGCGGCTGGTTGCATTTCAGGCCCGCTACAGCAACCTCATCAGCGCCGGCAGCCAGTTGGTGTCTGATCCATTCTGGCGCGATCAAGGTGTTTATCAATTTGAAAACATCGGTGAATCTCGCAACAAAGGGTATGAGTGGGGGTCCAGCTGGGTCAGCGGCCCCTGGCAAGTGGGCTTGAGCATGACCTGGCAGAACCCGGAAAACCTCAACTCCACCATCAAGCCCCTGAACAAGGCCAACAGGTTTGGGCAATGGCGTTTGGGTTATCAGGTCAGTTCGAATACTCGCCTGAGCTGGGTTGTCTATGGCACATCCCAACGCTATACCTTGGCCCCCGGCGATTCTTCTTCGGCGCCTTCGGTCACCTCGGGCTACAGTTTGCACCATCTCGCTGCCGAGCATCAACTCAGCCGACAGCTCAGTGCCAAAGTCAGTTTGCTCAATGCAGGCGATCAATCACAAAGCCCGGTGGCTGGGTATGCCCCTCAGCCCCGAACCTGGCTGTTGGGCCTGAGTTATCTGTCAAGATGAGGCAATATGGGCCCGCAACGCATCGTCTGCCTGACCGAAGAAACCACCGAGTGGTTGTACTTGCTTGGGCAAGAGCACCGCATCGTGGGCATTTCTGGCTATACGGTGCGACCGCGTCGGGCCCGTGCTGAAAAACCCCGCGTCAGCGCGTTCCTCAGCGCCAAGATCGACCAGATCCTGGCGCTGGAACCCGATGCGGTCTTGGGTTTCTCTGATTTACAGGCCGATATTGCCTCGGCTCTGATCCGCGCCGGGGTGCAGGTCACGGTTTTCAATCAGCGCAGTGTGGCGCACATTTTCGAGGTCCTGTTTCAGGTTGCGGCCATGGTGGATCAGGCCGAACGCGGCAAAGCCTTGCTGCAAGAGTGGCAGGAAGCACTGGCGCGCATGCGCATCGCCAGCGCCGACTGGCCGCGCCGCCCCAAGGTTTATTTTGAAGAGTGGGATGAGCCTCGCATCTCCGCCATTCGATGGGTCTCTGAGCTGATCGGCATTGCTGGTGGGGATGACATCTTTCCCGAGTTGGCGCAAAACCCCATGGGCAAAGACCGCATCTTGGCCGATGACAGCCAGATACTGGCGCGTAGGCCCGATATTGTCATTGGATCTTGGTGTGGCAAGAAGTTTCGCCCCGAGCGAGTGGCCGCACGAGAGGGTTGGGCCGATTTGCCCGCTGTGCGGGCGCAGCAATTGTTTGAAATCAAGTCGGCCCAGATTTTGCAACCGGGACCGGCGGCCCTGACCGATGGCGTGCAAGAGTTGCATCACCTCATGCAACAGTGGGTGCAAAGCCATGGCTGACCTTGCAACGGCCCGGCGACTTGCCTGGGCCCGGTGGCGACGAGTTGGCCTGATGGGGGTCTGGCTGTGTTGGGCTTGGGGTGCTGGGTTGCTTCAGGCGCAAACGGTGGTCCGCGACGACCAAGGCCAAACGCTGTCCTTGGCCAGACCGCCTCAGCGCATTGTGAGCTTGTTGCCGGCCATGACCGAAATGGTGTGCGAACTGGGGGCCTGTGAGCGCTTGGTGGGAGTGGATCGCCACTCGAACCACCCGCCCCGGGTCCGAGGCCTGCCTCGGCTGGGGGGGATGGATGACACGCCGCTGGAAGCCCTGATTCAGCTCAAACCTGATCTGGTTTTGGCGGCTGGCTCGACCCGATTGCTGCCGCGCATACGAAGCCTGGGTTTTCCAGTGCTGGTCTTTGAGCCGCGTGATCAGGCCGATACCGAGCGCATGGGCCTGGCCTTGGCCCGCGCGTTGGGGGCGGGCGAGGCCGCATGGCAGGCTTATCAGGACAGAGAGGCCCAGGTTTGGCAACTCATGGCCCTGAACATGAACCCAGCGCTGCGGGGCCAACGCCTCTACATCGAGGTGGGCGAGGGGCCTTATGTGGCCGCGCAGACGTCCTTCATTGGGCAAGCCTTGCAGCGCGTACAGCTTCAATCGGCGGTGCCCGGCGACTGGGGGGTGTTTCCTCGCCTCAGTCCGGAATGGGTCCTGCGCGAGCAACCTGACTGGGTTGTGCTTTCATCCACTGCCCAGCCCGCCGCAAAACGCCCTGGATGGATGCGTTTGAAGGCGGTCTCTGAGCAACGCGTCTGTGTGTTGTCTTCTGCCGAAATGGACACTCTGGTTCGGCCCGGCCCAAGGTTGGCCGCAGGCATACAGGCGATACTGGCTTGCATGAGTGGCCCAACCCCCAGACCATGAGCCCCGTCGCGCACAGCACTGATCGTTCAAGCCGCCCCATTCGGTGGGCGCTGGCCTTGGCCTTGCTGGGCTTAGGGGGTGTATTGCTTGGCTTGGGGGTGGGTGTAGGTGGTTGGACTTGGCCTTGGGGGACTCAGGGCCAACTGGGTTCGCAGATTTGGCTTGATTTGCGATTGCCTCGCTCGGCCGGTGCATGGCTGGCCGGGGCCTTGTTGGGGCTGGCCGGCGCACTTGGGCAATCGCTATTTCGCAACCCACTGGCCGACCCCTACCTCTTGGGCAGTGCTTCCGGTGCGGGCTTGGGGGTCGCCCTGGGGTTGGTGCTGGCTCAAGGTCTCGACTCGATGGCCATGGGCGAGCCCACGGCATGGCTGGCTTGGGGCAGTGGCTTGCTGTCGTTTGCAGGGGCCTGGCTGGCGGTCATGCTGGCCCTGCTTTGGTCAGGAGGCTTGGCGCACACGCCGCGCTTGTTGCTGGCCGGGGTGGTGGTGGGTGTGATTTTGTCGGCCATGACTTCGGCCTTGATGTTGTGGGTGCCCCAGGCTTGGGCCGGGTTCCAGTCTTTCATGCTGGGCACGACGCAAACCCTCGATTTGACTGGTCTGGCCACACTGGCCCTGGGCCTGGGTTTGTGCCTGGGCGTGGTCTGTCGCTGGGGCCCTGCGCTCGACGTAATGAGCTTGGGCGAAGACACGGCGCGCAGCATGGGGCTGAATCTGGCGCGCACGCGAGGCATGCTGATTCTGGGCATGACGCTGGCGACTTCGTTGGCGGTGTCTCACACCGGCCTGATCGCATTTGTGGGTTTGGCGGCCCCGCATCTGGCGCGCGCCCTGGTGCAGCCCAAGCCATCGACGCTGCCCTTGTGGTCGATGGGAACGGGTGGATTGTTGCTGGTGCTGGCCGATGTGCTTTCGCGCTGGTGGTGGTCGCCACTCGAGTGGCCGGTGGGAGTGCTCACCGCGCTGATCGGCGGGCTTTATTTGTTGCTTCGTCTGCGCCGTCAGTCAGGGGGGCAGGCATGAGCGCCTTGAACTCAGAGACCTTGTTGCGGGCTGAATCTCTCCAAGTCAAGGTGGGCGCACGCCAACTGCTCGATGGCGCGTCGGTCTGCCTGAGCAAGGGTCAGTGGGTCTGCGTTTGCGGGCCCAACGGCGCTGGCAAATCGACGCTGTTGCGTGTTTTGGCGGGTTTGCAAGCCAGTGCGGGCGAAGTGCAAGTGATGGGTCGCCCGTTGAGCCAGTGGCCCGCCGCACAGAGGGCCGCACGCCTGAGCTGGATGGGCCAGGCCCAGCCTGTGCCTTTCGATTTGAGCGTGCATGATGTGGTGCAACTGGGGCGTTGGCCCCATAGACGTGTTGGCCAGCTGGGTGACGCGTCGCATGACCGTGCCGTCAACGATGCCCTCATGGCCATGGGTTTGCATAATCTGGCCCAACGGGGCCTTCAAGAGGTCTCCGGGGGTGAGTGCCAGCGCGCCCTTTTGGCCCGGGCCATGGCGTCACAAACGCCAGTCATGTTGTTTGACGAGCCCCTCAACCATCTGGACATGCCGCACCAGCACGCTTGGCTGGCCTGGTTGAAGGCGCACGTCGCCACCGGGGCGGGCGTGCTGACCGTGATGCACGACCTGAATCTCGCTTTGGCCGCCGATCAGGTGCTGGTCATGCACCAAGGGCGGGTGTTGCATCAGGGCCCCCCGGGTCAGTCACAGACCCGAGAAGCCTTGCAAGTGGCGTTTGATCAGGCCTTGGCGTTCCATCTCGTCGACACGAAAGGGACAGCCCCGCGTTGGGTGGTTTTGCCGCGCCCGATTTCTTGACCATAATTGGTCAACAGGCGACACAGAAATGCGCCAACGACTAGACAGGAGTCATCCATGACACAACAAAAACTGGTGCAAGACAAAGTGGTGGTGGTCACCGGCGCAGGTGGTGGCATTGGGCGCGACATTGCAATGGCCATGGCCCGCGAGGGAGCCCGGGTGGTCGTCAATGACATAGGGGCCTCGGTCAGCGGAGAGGGGCATAACGACGGCCCGGCCCAACAGGTGGTCAATGAAATCAAGGCCTTGGGTGCGCAGGCAGTGGCCAATACCGACAGTGTTTCCGAGGCGGCCAGCGGCGCCCGCATCGTGCAGTGTGCGCTCGACCATTTTGGGCGCATTGATGTGGTGGTCAACAACGCTGGCATTTTGCGTGACCGGTTTTTTCACAAAATGAGCACCGACGAGTGGGACGCCGTCATCAAGGTTCACCTTTATGGCGCTTACTTTGTCAGTCGTGCGGCTGCCACCCAATTCAAAGAGCAGGCCTCGGGCTGCTACATTCACATGACCTCGACCTCGGGACTGGTGGGCAATTTTGGGCAGGCCAATTACGCTGCCGCCAAATTGGGTATTGCGGCGCTCTCCAAGTCGATTGCATTGGATATGCAAAAGTTCAATGTGCGGTCCAACTGCATCTCTCCCTTTGCCTGGAGTCGAATGATCGGCTCGATCCCGACCGACACGCCCGAGCAACAGGCCAGGGTAGAGCGCATCAAGCAAATGACCCCGGCCAAAATTGCCCCATTGGCGGTGGCCCTGGCCAGTGATGCCTCAAGCGACACCAATGGCCAAATTTTTGCCGTGCGCAACAATGAAATTTTTCTCATGAGCCAGCCCCGACCGGTGCGCTCGGTGCATCGGGGCGAGGGTTGGACCCCTCATGATGTGCTTGCGCACGCATTGCCAGCCTTGCAAGCCAGTTACTTTGATCTGGATCGCTCGGCCGATGTGTTCAGCTGGGACCCCATTTAAGCCATGACCTCTCCTAAGCAGGGCGTGCAAGCCCAGTACCAGCAGGCCCTGAATGAGGGGCGTTTTGTGTTGCAGCATTGCGAGGGCTGTGGTCGCGCAGTGCATTACCCGCGCGAGGTGTGCCCCCATTGCGGCAGTGACCAGCTGCATTTCAAGCCCTCGCCAGGCCTGGGCACTGTCTATGCGGTGACCACAGTGCGGCGCAAGCCCGAGGCAGGTGGCGACCTCAATGTGTCATTGGTGGACCTGGATGAAGGGCCGCGCCTCATGAGCCGTGTCGCCAATCTGGCGCCCGATCAGGTGCGCATCGGGCAGCGGGTGCGTGCCCGCCTTGTACAAGAGCAAGGCGCGAGCCTGCTGGTGTTTGATGCCGAGGGAGAGCAGACATGACACTGGCCGAATTGCGCGGGCAAACCGCGATTGTGGGGGTGGGTACTTTTGGCTTCGGTGAGGCACATGGCTACACCGACATGGAACTGTTGGCGCGATCGGCCCAGCAAGCCGTGAAAGACGCCGGGTTGACGATGCAAGACATCGACGGGGTTTGCACGGCCAGCGTCTCATCCAGCATGTGGGGCTTGGCCGTGCCTGAATACCTGGGGCTGAACGCCCGTTTTGTAGACAGCACGATGATCGGTGGGTCGAGTTTTGTCGCTCATTTGTTGCCAGCCATGTTGGCATTGGCCAGCGGACAGTGCAATGCGGTGCTGGTGTGCTATGGCAGCACCCAGCGCACGGCCACTTTTGGCCGCAAAGAAATCAATGCCAGTCGCAAGTTTTTGGACCCGATGCCATATGAGCACCCTTACGAGCCCATGATGCCTGCCAGCGCCTATGCGCTGGCTGCCTCGCGCCACATGCACCAGTACGGCACAACCCGCGAGCAACTGGCCGAGGTGGCGGTGGCGGCCCGTGCCTGGGCGCAGCTCAACCCCGAGGCCTTCAGCCGCGACCCGCTGACCGTGTCTGATGTGCTCAACTCGCGCATGGTTTCTGACCCCTTGAGCGTGCGCGATTGTTGTCTGGTGACCGATGGTGGCGGTGCTTATGTGCTGGTGCGTGCCGACCGAGCCCGCGATTTGCGTCAAAAACCGGTCTATGTGCTGGGTGCGGCCACGGCCACCTGGCATCGACAAATCGCCAGCATGCCCGACTTGACGGTCACGGCGGCGGCCCAATCGGGTCGCGCCGCCTACGACATGGCGCGTTTGGGCCCGAATGACATGGACGTGCTGGCGTTGTATGACGCCTTCACCATCAACACGATTTTGTTCCTCGAAGACCTGGGCTTTTGTCTAAAGGGTGAGGGTGGCGCATTTGTGCAGGGCGGGGCCATCGCCCCTGGTGGCCGTTTGGCCGTCAATACCAATGGCGGGGGCTTGTCTTGTGTGCACCCGGGCATGTATGGCATTTTTTGTCTGATTGAAGCGGTGCGCCAATTGCGCGGCGAGTGTGGCCCACGCCAGGTCGCTGGCGCAAACACCGCATTGGTGAATGGCAATGGGGGCACCTTGTCCAGCCAGTCCACGGCGGTGCTGGGCACAGAATCGACGATCTGAAGGTCGGCCTACTGACCTTTATTCACGCTTTGCCATGCTTCAAAGTCAACAGATTCATCCTTTAGTCACCTTGGGATGAAACGACGCATGGGGTTTTGCAGAGCTTCCGTAGATACAACCGGGTCATGCGCCCCGACCTAAAATGGGCCCATGCAAGACGTCAGACACCTGGACCCAGACCTGTTGCCCCAATTGCAACAATGGAGCGGTCGCACCGAAACCCTGAGCGACCTGATCACCCCGGCCCCATTGCGGGCGATGGCGGCGACGCTTGATCGCAATGACCCCGATCCTCAGACTGGAACGCCATTGCCTTTTTTGTGGCACTGGCTTTTTTTTCTGCCTCACCATCGCCAGAGTGAAATCGGGCCTGATGGTCATGCCAAGCGCGGGGGCTTTCTGCCGCCCGTGCCGCTGCCCCGGCGCATGTGGGCCGGAGGCCGCCTGAGTTGGCAAGTCGACAACCCCTTGCGTGTGGGCGACGAGGTGCATCGCCTATCGACCATCCGATCGGTGACCCACAAGTCGGGACGCACAGGTGATTTATTGTTTGTGCTGGTGCAGCATGAGGTCAGCAATGGCCGGGGCCTGTCCCTGACCGAAGAGCACGATATTGTGTATCGCGCGGCCGCCCAAGCCAGTGACCCGGTGCCTGCCCCCACCCCAGCCGAGACGGGCGCTGCATGGCAGCGTGAGGTCACCCCCGACGATGTGCTGCTGTTTCGTTATTCGGCCCTGACCTTCAATGGGCACCGCATCCACTACGACCGCCGCTATGTGACAGAGGTTGAGGGCTACCCCGGCCTGATCGTGCACGGTCCGCTGATTGCCAGCCTGTTGATGGATTTGTTGCGCCGCCACGCCCCCGATGCGTTTGTGACCCGCTTTGAATTCAAGGCGGTGCGCCCCACCTTTGACCTTCACCCTTTCCGATTGAATGGCCAACCCAGCCCCGATGGCAAAACCGTTCGCCTGTGGGCGCAAGATATGGGCGGTTGGCTGACCATGCAAGCGACCGCCACCCTGGCCTGAAATTTTTGAACCAAGATGAAACACAACCCCGACGCTTATCAGGATATTCGCGACGCCGTACGCGATCTGTGCCAACAATTTCCCGACGAATACCACCGCAAAGTGGATGAGCAGCGCGCTTACCCCGAAGAGTTTGTGGATGCCCTCACCAAGGCCGGCTGGATGGCCGCCCTGATCCCGCAGGAATACGGTGGTTCGGGTTTGGGCCTGACGGAAGCCTCGGTCATCATGGAGGAAATCAATCGCAGCGGTGGCAACTCGGGGGCCTGCCATGGCCAGATGTACAACATGGGCACCCTGTTGCGACATGGCTCGAGAGCGCAAAAAGATTTTTATTTGCCCAAGATCGCCAGTGGCGAGTGGCGCTTGCAATCGATGGGGGTCACCGAGCCCACGACCGGCACCGACACGACCAAGATCAAGACCACTGCCGTTAAAAAAGGTGACCGCTATGTGGTGAACGGCCAGAAGGTATGGATCTCGCGCGTGCAGCACTCTGACTGGATGATTCTGCTGGCACGCACCACGCCTTTGGCCGAGGTACAGCGCAAATCGGAGGGCATGTCGATCTTCATGGTCGATCTGAAGCAAGCGGTCGGCAAGGGCCTGACCGTGCGCCCCATACCCAATATGGTCAACCATGAGACCAACGAGTTGTTTTTCGAAAACCTGGAGATTCCTGCCGAGAACCTGATCGGTCAGGAAGGCCAAGGCTTCAAATACATCCTCGACGGACTCAATGCCGAGCGCACCCTGATCGCCGCCGAGTGCATCGGCGACGGCTACTGGTTCATAGACCGCGTGGCCAAATACGCCAGAGAGAGGGTGGTGTTTGGCCGCCCCATCGGGCAAAACCAGGGTGTTCAATTCCCCATCGCCGACGCTTACATCGAGGTCGAGGCGGCCAACCTGATGCGCTTCAAGGCCTGCCAATTGTTCGACGACCACCAACCCTGCGGGGCAGAGGCCAATATGGCCAAGTACCTGGCCGCCAAAGCCTCATGGGAGGCAGCCAATGTCTGCATTCAGTACCACGGCGGTTTTGGTTTTGCCTGCGAGTACGACGTCGAGCGCAAGTTTCGCGAGACTCGCCTCTATCAGGTGGCACCGATTTCGACCAACCTGATTTATTCGTACATTGCCGAGCATGTGCTGGGCTTGCCGCGATCTTTCTGAGGACTGCACATGACCCGACCGCTCGATGGCATCACTGTGGTCTCGTTGGAGCACGCGATTGCCGCGCCTTTTTGCACCCGCCAGCTGGCCGATTTGGGTGCCCGGGTGATCAAAGTCGAGCGCCCCGGCGTGGGTGACTTTGCACGTGCCTATGACACCCGGGTCAATGGTGAGTCTTCGCATTTTGTCTGGACCAACCGATCCAAAGAAAGCTTGACCCTGGACCTGAAAAATCCGCAGGCTCTTGATGCCCTGATGCGGTTGCTTGAGCGTGCCGATGTGCTGGTGCAAAACCTGGCGCCGGGGGCCGCTGCCCGCATGGGCTTGTCTTTCGAGGCCTTGCAGGCCCGCTTGCCGCGCTTGATCGTGTGTGACATATCGGGTTATGGCGACGATGGCCCCTATCGCGACAAAAAAGCCTACGATCTGCTGATTCAGAGCGAGGCGGGTTTCTTGTCGGTCACCGGTACCCCTGAAACACCCAGCAAGGCGGGCAATTCGGTGGCTGACATCGCCGCTGGCATGTACGCCTACAGCAACATTCTCTCGGCCCTGCTGCTGCGCAATCAAACCGGGCTAGGCAGCCACATCGATGTCTCGATGCTGGAGTCTTTGGGGGAATGGATGAATTTCCCGATGTATTACGCCTATCAGGGGGCCACGCCCCCGGTGCGTGCCGGGGCCTCGCACGCCAGCATCTACCCCTATGGGCCGTTTCCGGCAGGTGACGGCGGCACCGTGATGCTGGGCTTGCAAAACGAGCGCGAGTGGAAAACCTTTTGTGAGCGGGTGTTGTTGCAACCCGCGCTCACCACTGACGATCGTTTTGCCAGCAACTCGTTGCGGCATCAAAACCGCACGGCCTTGTTTGAACTGATCAAGCAAGCCTTTGCCAATCTGGACACAGAACAAGTCATGCAGCGCCTGGAAGACGCGGGCATCGCCAACGCCCGCATGAACGACATGGCCGGCTGGTGGGCACACCCGCAACTGAAAGCACGAGGGCGCTGGCGCGAGGTGGGCTCGCCCGCCGGGCCGATCCCGGCCCTGTTGCCGCCGGGTAGAAACAGCGCTTTTGAGTACCGCATGGACGCGGTACCCGGCGTGGGTGAACATACCCAGGCCATATTGCACGAACTGGGCCTGAGCGACGCCGATGTCGCCAGCCTGAAACAGGCCAACGCCATTTGATCTACACAGAGGTTACGCATGTCTGATCACCCTTCAGCAAAACTGGCGACTTTCGCCGCCCAATTGCGTTTCGAAGACATTCCCGAGCCGGTCGTGCGCCGAGCGGAAGATTTGCTGGTTGACTGGTTCGGCTCGGCGGTGGCTGGTCATGGCGCTCGGGCAGTTGAAACGATGGCGCAGTTTGCGCTACAGATGGGGCCGGGCGATGGGCCAAGTGAAATCATTGTCAACCGTCGAGGCACCAGCCCTTATATGGCGGCCATGGCCAACGCCGCCGCATCGCATGTGGTCGAGCAAGACGATGTGCACAACAGCTCGGTGTTTCACCCCGCCACCGTGGTGTTCCCGCCCGCCCTGGCCATGGCCCAGTCGCTGGGCGCGTCGGGCAAGGCTTTTCTCACTGCCGCCGTCGCCGGTTACGAGGTCGGCATTCGGGCGGGTGAGTTTTTGGGTCGTTCTCACTATAAGGTTTTTCACACCACCGGCACGGCGGGCACCATCGCGTCTGCTGCTGCAGTGGGCCACTTGATCGGGCTGAGTCCAACCCAGATGTTGCATGCCTTTGGTTCGGCGGGCACGCAGTCGGCGGGCTTGTGGGAATTTTTGCGCACCGCCGCCGACAGCAAGCAGTTGCACACTGCCCATGCTGCCGGTGCCGGGCTGATGTCTGCCCTGCTGGCGCAGAACGGGTTCACTGGTGCCGAGCGCATTTTTGATGGTCTGCAAGGCATGGCTGCCGGGATGTCCAGTGATGCCAACCCCGCTTGCCTGACCGATCAATTGGGTCAGCGCTGGGCCCTGGCCGAGACCTCTTTCAAATATCATGCCTCGTGTCGCCACACCCACCCGGCTGCCGACGCCTTGTTGCAGGTCATGCGTGAGCATGGCCTGAAGGCCGGCGACATCGCACGCGTGGAGACCCATGTGCATCAGGGGGCGATAGACGTGCTGGGCCCGGTGGTGCGGCCTTCAACCGTGCATCAGAGCAAATTTTCGATGGGCACAGTGCTGGCCCTGGCGGCCATTCACGGCCATGCCGGTCTGGGCGAGTTTGACCAACACTTTGGCAGTGAGGTCACTCGCGACTTCTGTGAGCGGGTGAGCATGACCTTGGACACCGAGGTCGATGGCGCTTACCCCCGCCGCTGGATCGGCAAAGTCACTGTGCATACCCTCGATGGCCGGGTACTGAGGGGGCGCGTCGATGAGCCCAAAGGCGACCCGGGCAATACCCTGAGTCGAGATGAAATCACCGATAAGGCGATGCGGCTGGCCTCGCACAGCCAGGGTGCCACGGGTGACGAGATGCGCCATGCCCTGGAACAACTTTGGGGCGTCGTTCGAATCCAGCATATGGGGCGTTTGCTGACCTGACAATCTTTGGGGTTGATCGGGAGATTGGCTTGGTTCCAAACATGAAATAATTTACATTCTCGACACAATTTAAAAAGAGGAGTCTTTCATGCAACCTTTCTTCAAGCGCTGTCTGACCTTGGCCGCTGTGTCATTGGCCATGGCCTCTGGCGCTCAGGCCCAGTCTTTCCCCGACAACAAACCTGTGACCATGGTGGTGCCCTTTGCCGCGGGCGGCCCGACGGATGTGGTGGCCCGCATGCTGGCCATCCCCATGGGCAAAGCGCTGGGTACGACCGTCACGGTTGAGAACACCGTCGGAGCCGGTGGCACCATTGCTTCGGCCCGCGTGGCCCGCTCGGCCCCCACCGGTCACACCATTTACTT
>JACCDW011586909.1_pt1 | contig 159121 bp, 212 predicted proteins | sample 7449781 | NCBI WGS metagenome assembly JACCDW01 (sample SAMN15323449, study PRJNA562643) | freshwater metagenome | isolation source: river surface water | place: USA:Blue River Watershed | collected 2017-08-18 | reverse complement strand
CACCGAGAATATGCCGCCGCCATCCGCGCCGCGCTGGAAGGAGAGAAAGAATGAGCCAACCTAAAGTCATAATCGAAACCATCGGCGGCAACTGCCCAGTACAGGCTGAAGGGCAGATCGATGGATTCGGCTTCTACTTCCGCGCACGTGGAGAACAGTGGTCTATTGAGATCTACGACGGATCTGAGAAAGGTTGGTACTACTCTGAACCATACGGCACAACGTTTGAGGCTGGTTGGATGGATAAAGAGGAAGCAGAAGCATTCATTGAAAAGGCTGCTGAAAAGTTCCACAATGAGAGGGTAGGATAATGTACATCTTTGACATTGATGGGACTCTAGCGGATTGCAGTCACAGGCTGCACTTCATTCAAGGTGCAAAGAAGGATTGGAATGCATTTCACGACTCGATGGTGAATGATGAGCCGATCAAGCCGACGATCACCATCATCAACGCGCTGAACTTCCACTACAACGAGTTTGCGTTCTGCACCGGTCGTCCAGCATCACACCATCAACAGACTCGCAAGTGGCTTTGTGAGCACGTAGGCAAGTGGACCGACAAGCACCCACTGTATATGAGGTTTGAGGGTGATCACTCACCAGATTATGAGATCAAGCAAAGGATGCTTGATTTCATTCGAGATCAAGAATACAATCCTATAGTTGCATTCGAAGACCGTCAGCAGTGTGTTGACATGTGGCGTCGAAACGGTCTAATCTGCTACCAAGTAGCTAAAGGAGATTATTAAGACAATGAGTGAGATGGACGATCTCAAGCAACTATTAGCAGAAAATGGGGTTATCGTTCATAGAGATATGGAGGGACCCACCGATAAAATAGATGGAGTGCTATTATCTGCAAGGTCATATGACGCAGCTAATATACAACTTATTATAGAACATATTAAGAATTATAATAATGTATCGTTTTATAATTTAGTGCAAAAGAAAGGTATGATTCGGTATGCTGTTTGGTAAAAGGAACAAGATGCGATGAGTGAGATGGGTGACATGAAGTTCACCACAGCAGGTGATATGATGAAGGATACTGTTCGAATGATCGATCCACCTTCTGGTTGGAAGTATGGATTTCCAAAGGCTATTCCTAGTACTGTAGAGAACGTATTGGAATGGCTAGTCGAGAATGGATATCCACAAGCCGAGATTGATGCTTGCGGAGATCACTTCTACTGCAGATATTGGGAACAAGAAGTTTAATATAACTTTAATAAAAATTTAGCCTTTTTTGAGATAACTAATAGTATGAATTCAAAGGAGGCTAACATGCACCGTAGAACGTTTCTTGCCAGTTCCATAGCACTTTTTTCAACACCAGTGCTAGCACAACAAGTAGTAACAGGTGCTGGAGCAACATTTCCTGCTCCATTATATTACGCATGGGCCAGTGAATATCAGAAGTCTTCTGGAATTCAAATTAATTATCAATCAATAGGATCTGGAGCAGGTATTAATCAGATCAGAGCACGAACTGTAACATTTGGTGCTACAGATTCTCCTCTTGAATCTCCTGGTGATCTATATCAGTTTCCCACAGTAAGTGGTAGAGTAGTTCCAGTATACAATCTTCCAGGTGTTACTGATCTCAAACTAACAATGCCAATAGTAGTAAAAATGTTCCTGGGTCAAATTACCATGTGGAATGATCCTGCTATCGTGGCTCTGAATCCCGGTAAGAGTATGCCTCGTTTGGCTATAGTTCCCATCTATCGCGCGGATGGTTCAGGAACTACTTTTATCTGGACTAAAGGTATGAAAGAAAGTGGTGATGGTCTCTGGAATGATGTTGGCACGTCTGTTAGATGGCCAGCTGGACAAGGTGCTAGGGGAAATGAGGGTGTCGCTGCTACAGTACAACGTACACGAGGTGCTATTGGTTATGTAGAATACATCTATTCCAAGAATAATAATATTCCATTTGCTGGAGGGTTTGATCCTCCAGCTGGAAGAACATTCATTCTATTACCAAGAGAACCCCGTGATAGGCAAGCTCATAATGCGGCTGTCAAATTCTTTGAGTGGTGCTTGACTCAGGGAAGACCTATTGCTGAGTCAATGCACTACTACAATATTCCTGTTGAGGAAGCCACGAAGATTATAGAAGAGCTAAAGGCTCTTTAAGTAAACTCATCCCATGATATAGAACTAATAACGTTACTAGTTGCTGTTCCACATGCGACTGCTAACGTTAATGTACTTGTGGTATTTGCAAAACTATTACGTTCTAACTGATACTTAAATATACTGTCCTGTATTGATGCTGCGCCTCCGGCTTGAACGGTAGATGTTACGTAACCGGTAGTTAGTGTAGTGCCACCAGACATAGTTGCACTAGTGTTTGAATTATATTGTACAGAAGAATTATTTACGTTGGCCCATACCGCCCCAGTAATTGTGGCATCTGCTACTAATTTCCATTGATAATTGGCTGCTTGTACGGGAAGCACTCCAATTTGTGTAGGAAGTGCAATGGCATCTTTCCTATCTGGATTTAATCTAATACTTTGAACTGGATAAAACGTACTGGGCGTTGTCAATTCTTTCCCGGTTAATGCAGCGGACGAAACATTATAGGGTTTACCTTCTAGGTGATAACCACCTTCAGAAATAACTGTAGAGCAAATTTGCTTTAGAGTAGAGTTAGATGCTGTAGTTCCTGTGTTCTCAATCTCATATCTAATCGGAAGACATGCTGTTTGCATATACGCTCCCTTTACAGCATTATCTTGATTAGCATGATGAAAAGAATGACAGTGAATAAGTTGGCCGTTTATAACAAACCCCATTCTCACTGACCCTACCCCTAACCATTCTATATCCGCAAACATAATTTGTGGGTCGTCTAAATTTAATGTAAGGAGAGACGGACCGGTACCGTCGAGTTTATCTAAATTCCAAGATGATTGTAGAACAGGTGTATCTACTACACTTCCATTAGCAGAAGAACGCTTTACAAATGCAATAGATGAGGTACCTGACTTTTCAAGAAATACACCGTTATAATCACCAAAGTACCCTACACGTTGTCTTAAATTAGCTTTGGCGCTATTCATAACAAAAGAATTAAATATTTGCAATGATTTACCAGGCTGATACGCAAATACTCTCTTGGATTCTCTATAAACATAATTAGTAGATGTAGTATCTACTGTCATATCAATCGAAGCAGTGTTTGCAATATAATTAGCAGTACAGCCTGCGCTATTAGCGGTATTAAACTTACCGTTATCGGCATATCTGTGGAATGAATCAAATAGTGTAAGAGGTTGCGATGTTCTGGATCTTCCGAAAGCATCTATCGCCATCCCTGTTGGATTTGATGGTCCAACCAAGTTACCATACTGATCAGCAAGCATGACGACTTCAAATATTGTCTTACCGTCAGCAAGGTATTGATGTGTGTCTTTTCTAAACTGTGCCATGGAATTACTCGCGATCAGTTCTGGTAAAAGCGCGAAGCATCCAGGCGTGTTTTGTATGAGCTTCTAAACGTTCACCGATAAAATTTACTACTTCTTCTAGATTCTCTGTCTTAGCTGCTTCTAAGCATTCGCGAAGAGATCTAATAACCATATCATTAGAGGTATATAATCTGGTGATCATTTCGCTCGATGAAGGAATGGATGTCTCTTCTGGAACATCAGCTAGTTCCTTGAAGCGAGAATATGATCCTGGAGCATATGCATTAAGAGCGCGAATATGCTCAGCAATAGCATCTACAGCTCCATGCACTTCTTCGTAAATACCTCCGAAGAACTCGTGGAGCTGAGCAAAGTCTCTACCTTCAACGTTCCAGTGAAAGTTATGCGCGTTCAAATATAGTCCGAAGGTATTAGCCAATACCTTCTTAAGTGCAGATACAGTATCCATTATATTTCTCCAGATCTTTTAGATATTTATCGATCTGGAGTTTCTGCCACCTCAATTAAAGGCTTTTCCCGGTAGAATCTATGTCCACCGATAGTAATAACATGATCGTACTTCCTAAACGAGATAGGAGTCCGAGTACTGGAATGAAAGTAATGAGCGTTATTAGTAACGTCTTTTACTAGTTCAGGTTGATTGAGAACAATCCAAGCAATAACTTGAGATTGACGCCATGGATCTCCTCCTGGAGGTCTCAAGCGCTTGGACGTCCATTCGAACTGACCACGTGCATATACTATTTCACAAATAGTCTTATTAGAAGCGTTGAACCTATTCATGGTAACATTAGCGACAGCTAACTGACCTAGAATAGGTTCTCCTCTTGACTCATAATATATGTTCATAGCTAAACATCTCAAGTCATTATCTCTTGCGAGATTGCTTGGAAGTGTTTGGTTGTGATGTTGTATTAGTGCTTGAAGATATTCTATATAATCTTCTATAGTTGTTGAACTAGTATTATAATGTTCAACAACTGGTTCTATATCGAGGTATTCTCGATTAGCTTGGTGACTTGTTACCTTCTCTGGAATCATTAGCGTCAGCATGCAAGCTGCTGCTAAGGTCATGAGAAGAGATCTTTTTGTGATTATACTGTCCGTCATACATTTTTAACGTTTCAGCAGAAGCCATGACTAGCTGACACAAACGTGTCAATTGCTTCATCTTGATTCTTCCACCGAAATTGTATATCGTTCCTCCTACGTAGCCTTCAAAACCTGAGTCATAAAGACCCGAAATAATGAAGATGCCATTGCGGTTAAATGACGATCTAGTAATTAAGTAGCCACAATACCCCGCGGGGATTGTAACATAATGAGGTGATGTAAACTCGTAAGCACCTCTAGACAAAACCCAAAAACCGTTATCATCTACGGTAATAGGTTGTGACTTCTTCTTATGTACTGTTCCCTCATCCGAGATTTCGAACAGTTGATTATGAAGATCACCATATTGGTTCTCATAATCATCAATCAAGCGAAGTTCACTTACCCTAATATCAACTGCATTCATCTGAATGCACTTAGGGTCTAGATCAGATACATTATTTAGCACATTGCCAACTGGATGAATGAACATATTATAACTCCAACAAGTAAGGACTATTCTTAGTACTGAATGTAGATTGGATTATAGAGGATTTATTGACTAAATCAAGCTTAAAAATCGTATTTGGCTTTATAGAGAAAGATTCTCCTCCATCATGGGCTCCTATCTCAAACTTAGTAGAGGATATATTCATATCAAAATCGATGAAAAGAGGAGATATCTCATTCCTAAACATAAACATATCGCCCATGTGATACATCAAGCAAGCAAAGGAACCATCGATATCCGATAGATTACCCCTTGTTACCATATAATGTAGTAGTAATTCTGTATCCCAAGAGGAACCCAGGCCTGTCTCTTCTTGTAACTGCTTGATAGTCTTAGGTTTTAAGATACCATTATGCCAGAGATAACTAATATCTCTTACTTCATTATGATGTAAAGCAGCTGGATGAATAGAATCTTCACTAGCATTCTCTGTAGTAGGTGCTTGTGAATGAATAACATAATAATTACCAGGAAACGTTCTAGTAACGTTGATAATATGCTTCTCTGGTAAAGTACCTAGACGCTTATCAGAGTATCGGATCTTCTTATTGCGGTGATCATACACTGTGATAGAATGCGAGTGAGTACCTCGATAAGAATTAAGCTCGTACAAGTGTACGAGCATTTTAGGTTCAAACGATCCGATGATTGAGCACATTAAGCTGCTTCCTTATACCTCTCAATTAACTTATCCCAATCGATATCAATTTGATAATCGATCATATCAGGAATACCTGCTTTAGCAAAGTTCATAATACGTTCACTACAAGAAGGGCACTTACCGCAAGAATGACCTTCACTATCAGGATTATAGCAAGTAAGAGTATGTGCTAGTAATCCAACATGATTGTCTAGTTCTTGCAGAATACGAATCTCGTCTAACTTACTAAGTTGCGAGAACGGAGCGAGAATCTTAATCTTAATAATACGATTCTCGCTTAGTACGTTATTTACCTTATCGACAAAACGTTGCGTAGTATCATGATATCCATACTCATCATGCACTTGCAAACCCATAACAATATTAGTCATATTCTCTACCTCTGCATAAGCAGCAGTAAGAGACATAAGAATCATATTGCGATTAGGTACATAAGTCTTCGGTCTAGGTGAACCTAATACTTCATGAATGGTAGGCATAGCAATAGAGTTATCAAGATTAGCAGAGAAACCTTGCCCAATATCTCCGAGAATTCGAAGATCCAGAACTTTATGCCTAACACCCAATAACGAAGTCGATGCTTTTGCTTTATTAATTTCGATAAACTGTTTCTGTCCATAGTCGAACGTTAATGCGCGAACGTTTTCGCGTCCATATTTCTCAACGCATAGTCGCATAGCCACAGTACTATCTAGGCCTCCAGATAGTACGACTACCGCTCCTCCAGAATCAGGAAGACTAGCTAGTGCTGACTTAAGATCGGACATTACAGTTTCTCCTTATAGCGCTCCAGATACCAAATAGCCTTTTCGATATCTTCTTTTACCTTTGATGACTTTTTACCTGCACGTAAGATATACTTTATACTATTTCCGAGATGAAAGCCAAGGTTATAATGTTCGATAATATTAATAACTTCGTACACCCCTGGATTATAATGTGCTGGGTGATTTACAGTCTCTACATGGTCATCATCTAGAGTAATAGCGATATCATTAACGAACGCGACTGAACCGATATCGAAAGTACTATCGCCTCCACCTCCTGAGATGTTAATACTCATGTTATCGTACTCAGGTACATGACCTGTTGGTAGAGGTGGCTGTTCGCCGTACATGTAGGTAACAGTATTACTGAAAGATTTCATCTTACTGCCTCATTGTCTTTTTCATTAGACTAGTTGAATTAACAATCTTATCCATTACTTCTTCGCTACTAGCGCGCATGGGGTTAATATCGATACCACCGCGACGAGTATACAAACAAGCAACAAATAGTTCGTCTGGATTGAGTTTATCCATCAAGCGCTTATAGATCATCTCACAAATCTCTTCATGAAAATGATTTTCTTTGCGTAGAGATACAATATACTTTAGAAGACTCTCAGGTGTTACTGCTCTAGGACCATCAATATGAACAAATACATCGCCCCAGTCAGGTTGATTAGTTACACGGCAATTCGATCGTAATGCACTAGTATGAAAACGTTGTGCATACGAATGGGTATTCATTGTCACTAACGTATTAGGATCTTCATTAAAGACGTCAAACTGAACCTTATTAACGTCAATGATATCTTCGATCGTATTGAAGTTAACCTTAAACGGGTCACGCGCGTTGTTTAATTGCTTATTAGCAAAGAATAATGCACGAACTGGACTAAAAATACCATCACCTTCGTTATCTTTACCGTATAAAGTCTTATGCAGATCGTTTTCTACCATCTCCTCCAATTGCCAGTAAGCATAATCATAACCTACCTTATTAGGAATCTTCATCATATTATATGAGTTCAAGTACAACTTTAGAGACTTGGACTCTACAATATTAGGAGTATCGGATGGATATTCAATTACTAGTACGCCGTTAACGGGATACCCGCTTTCGGTTAGATATGATACTTCATAACAATTCCACACATCATGACCTACAAAATCACTATCGGTGATATTATAACCGGTCCTATTAAGATGACGAGGAATACCTACTAGTAGTGAAGGATCGCGGCTTTCAGGTGTTTCGTATGGCTTTACAACAGTACCATCTCCTGCCTTACCTAGATGTACTGATGCGATCTTTTCAATTTCAGATCTTGTCGTATGGTCCATGTTGGATCCTTTCATAAACTGTCATGACTTGATTTACTCGATTCACTACACTGCCGCTGATATAGTGAAAGTTATCTTTATGTAATTGCAATTCTGCAATTGCGCTATTAAATTCCGTGCAGATATTCTCTCTAAAAATACTATCGATACTACGAACTCCATCTGCAACAATATCAAACTCAGGTTGTATATAGAATACTACATCATACATATGCCACATTTTACTGAACATATTACTAATATGGTTCATAGTTTCAGTAGTAACTCTTTGATTACGCCACAAGTAACGTGTATAGACTAAACAATCCAGAGCGGTCCTATCAGTAATCATATCCTTATTAAGAAATACATTCTCTAGATGCTTCATCATAATAAGTCGCTGAGTAGTATCGTTACCTGCTTCGTTAATATCAACACCTAATGCTCGTACTTGACGAGTTACTTCATCACAAACTTGATATTCTTTAAAGCAAGGTTCTGATCTGAGTGCGTTAAGTAATGTTGTTTTTCCTACAGAATGAGCTCCTGCAATACCTATCCTCATATACCACCTCTTGTATTTCTATGTTGCCATAATAGATCAGTCATAAAATTAGTCCAGAGATCTATTGATGTGCTCCGTAGATGATCGCATAACTCATTCAACGACCATTTTGCATCTATGTCAACTCGCTTGAATAGATGAATATCACCACCATCCAACTCCTCAGTAGCTCTATGAATAACGGTACCAGATGATGGTAGTTTTAGATTAAAGGCTTTCTCTTGAGGATCTTTACCCTTAAGTTCTGGATACTTAATAATATCACCTGGGTGACCGTTAAACACTTGATGTACTTTAGTAATTTCTGTTGGTAGAATACGATTATAGCCATGCATTGTAATAATACATGGCTTCATGTTAAGTAATGTATTATGAATGTCTTTGGTTTTCATAATACCAATTCTGGGTATCTTATGCACATCTTCATACCAGGTATTGACATCCATATTATTAGTAAGAATGATGTCAGGGCATGTACCAATATTACGCGTAATATGATATAATTCCTTACCTGATTGTGAGAAGAGTGCTACCCATTTCATTGGTTACAAAAGCTCCTGAACATCATAATATTATACTTAATAGTCTTCCATTGATCTTCAGTAACTTCATCGTCAATCAATGTAAACAGCTTAACTGATGGCTTGGATTCAAGACCAACAATACTATACTTAATGTTAAGTAGACCGTTTACTACAGGGCTACTAGTATCGACTGACTCAATCCAATCTACATTACGGTAAAAGTACATTTCCTGAGGTAGAGAACAACCCAACAAGTGATGTGGCTTGTTACGGTTAGCAATATTCTCTTCTTCTAGGTATGCCAGGAATCTAGAACGACCTCGCATAAAAGCTGCTTCCTTACTAAGAGTAGGATTATGACCACCTTCACTAGTTAAGTAACAACTTGAATCGAATGAAATACCAACCTTACCTACCCGATCGTCGAATGCAATCTTACGATAGGTATCGATAAGCTCTTCATAAGTACTGCCCTGCACTACCGCCATTGGCTTAACATCAGGAGGAGTTTCGTACTTATCGAACCACGCATTCATCCGTTCAATGGTCTTCTTACCATCGTTCAGAACATCTGGAATGATAAAGTACATTGGCTTTAGTTCATTAATCCAGTGATAGTATCGTTCGCTATCGTAAGCCTCACCCAACTCAAAAATAGAGTTGTCTAGCATAATATGATTCCCGTATTCAGCTGATTCCAGGAATAGGTTACGATAGGTCTCGTTTTCATCCATAAGATGTACTAGACAGTAATCACCATCTGTCATTTCTTGTACATCTTTAAAGATGCTATTAGGAGCTTCGTGGAAAATAAACTTTGACATGATCTTACCTTTGATTCAATACTTGCTGATTATAGCATATTTGCATATAAAATCAATATAATTATTGCAATTGCTCAATAAAATTGCAGTCTACCGGTACCCATAGCAGTATGTCTCCACTCTTGCTCATCTTAGCCCGAGTTTTATTCTTATTAACGTATTCTTTCATATCAGATACTTTATATCGGAAAATTGAACTGGTACGCGTATCTACACCGTAAATTTCCTTGGCGGTAGTAGTAAATAACCAACCCGGTTTATTACCATCGGTTTCTAGTTCTACAGCGAGATATCCCATATAATAGTTTGACTTAACGTCAACCGGTACATCTTCGATTAAGCAATCGATTTTTAGATGTACTTGGCTAACAATATCGTTCTTATCTTCAAACCTAATATTATTTTGCTTACAGTATCCCTGTACAATAGCTTCACCTAAGTCTCCTTTGGCGCCAGTTTTACCGTAGCGCCCTTGGGAGTTAGCATACCAAACCATTATTCATTTCCTCTTAATAAAGACCTGTGGTCTTCTTTTGAATTTGGATTTGTTGAAAGAATTCGTTCTTAACTTCTAGCTTCTCAAACTCACCATGTACTACAGATGTCTGAGTAGCACTATTAAATGCGTTCACACCTCTGAAGCTACAGCAACCATGAGATGCTTCTACGTAGACGGCAACGTCTTTGGATTCAGTAGCATCCATAATATGATTAGCAATCTGAACAGTTAGTTCTTCTTGCAATTGACCTCTACGAGCATACCATTGCGCAATACGAATATACTTCGAAAGACCAATTACCTTCTTACCAGGAATAATACCGATGAAGCATAGACCCCATACTGGTTGATGATGGTGTGAGCACATAGACTTAATCTCGGCTCGTACTACAAGCATACCCTTATAGATGTTTTGACCATCGTTAGGAAATGCAGTACAACCAGGAGCTTTATCAAATCGACCACTCATCAACTCCTGCACATACATCTTAGCTAGACGCTTTGCAGTACCTTTGGAGTTAGGATCATTCTCGGTATCGATGATTAGCGAATCAAGAACACCTTCGAACTTATCAGTAAGCTCTAGGATAAGTTCATCCTTCTCATCAGGATTAATAAATTCAGAAACGTTATCGCAAGCGTAAAAGCGAGCATTTGCACGCTTAATACGACCCTTAATAATATCAGAAATAGACATCAGGTACCCCACTCATTCTTGTATAATGGTACTTGTATCCTAGGTGAGAATCTAAATCCATTGTCTCTACAAAAATCTGCGACTTTTCTTTCGTTCATATCGTACACCGAATTAACACCACCAACAGGCATTAAGTATACAGGAATATTAATACCAGCTTCCTTATACTCTTTGACTGCTCTTTCTGCATCAATAACATCTGCAGTAGTAGATACCACAAACTTAAAGTAACTACGATGACCGGGAATATTAACATACTTCTTTACTACATTAGGACGAATAGCATCTTCCCAGGCTTCACCACTAGAAGGTAGTTTAGCAGAGATAGAGAATGTAGTTTCTACACCATGTACCATATACAAGTCATGGAGATAGTTATGGAAGTCATTGGATAGATTCTGAGTACCGTTGGTCTCGAAAGTAAGATGAGTAAGATTCATATTGCGTTTACGAATCTCATCTAGTAAAGCAGGAAATGACTTTTGCCATCCTAGTAGAGGTTCACCACCAGTAATAATAAGATGCTTATCACGACCAAAGCAACCATCAGGTAGTAGTTCTTGAATCCTATCAACGATAGCTTCAATTGTAAGCATAGGTGATAGATGCTTGAAGCGAGGATCCCATGATGCATAAGAATCACAACCAGTAGATACTAGAGGTAATTCTTTGTAATCCTTATATCTCAAAGGATTAGCTTCGAGTTGCTCTGCTACCTTATCACGTTCAGTAGATAGTTCTCCACGAGGCATACCAAAGCCACTGCAAGAGAAGTTACAACCAAATGTACGAAGGAAAATAGATGGTACTCCAACGTATTGTCCTTCCCCCTGCAAGGAGTAGAACAACTCCGATACTTTAATTTTTGCCATTTTACACCTTAATCGAATAGGTTTTCGTTATCTTCGCGATGACCTTCGCGATATGCCATATTAGCGATTGTCTCGCGTACTTCTACACGGAAGCACCATAGACGTTCAGCTTCAGCAGGACCCCACATCTCAGGAATATAAACACCATTGACATATTTGTATAGTTGATCGGCAAGACCTTCGCAACCAAGCTTAGGTAGAATAGTAAGCTTAGCCATCTTCTTCTGCTCTAGAAGCTTAAACGTTTCTAGTTCAGGGTCATCCTGAGCAACAAGTAGGGTATGATCGAATTGTTCTTCGAGAGCTTTCTTTAGTTCTTTCAAACCACCATAATCTGCAACCCAGTTACGAACATCTAGTTCATTCGTACCGAAATAAAACTTCATGGAAAAGCTATAACCATGAATGAGGTTGCAATGAGAATCTGCTCTCCATTGACGATAAGCACATGGAAAAGCGTTATGGTATTCTTTAGTAGATACGTATTTGTATTGCATACTATGCTCCTAGTTTGGCATTGCTACTGGTGGAAGGGCACCAGATACTTTACTTAGCTTACGCTTGATGGCTTTCCAGTCTTTTAAAGCCTTATTACGATTTAAAAAGTTACAGTCTTCCCAGAAATGTCTACCTTCAATATGACAGATCTCGTGTTGAATATGTCTTGCAAAACCACCTGTAAACTGAGAAGTAGTTAAAGATCCGTCTGCTTTATTATAGCGTACACGGATAGTTAATGGCCTAGTAACTTTAACACTAAGACCGGGAAAAGAAGGGCTAGATTCGGTAGCAATAGCCAACTCATCGGAGTAGTGTACAATTTTTGGGTTAATGAGTGAAACATGCGGATCTCCCATAACGTGAATAATAGCTATGTTTTTACCAATCAGCGGTGCTGCAAGAGAAGGTGCTCTATATGTACGGCAAGTATTAATTAGGATATAACGTAGTTCTGTTAGATCACAGAAAGGGTTAGTAAAGTCCCACTTTGCTGCGACGTCTAAATTAGGCTCGATTAAAATTCGATGAGGTCTAGTTGCTTCCTCAAAAGCTTTTTGTGATTCTTCAATTGTCATGCGGCTATCCTCGAAAAATTCTTTACTTTCTCAAAACGAATCATATTAGGAAACTTATCAGATATAACATCTACTTTATGACTAATAATGAAGATATTAGTATCTGTAGTTAGATTATAAATGATTTTCATAAAATCATCAATACCTGCATTGTCAAGAGAACTATCTAGTACTTCATCAAAGAACAAGATATTCATCGATGCACTATTGCGTAGCTTAGCAATCGCTCTCCACGCAAAGAGAATAGCAAGATTAAGTCGCATCTTTTCACCTTCACTAAAAGACGCATAACTAAATTCATCACGATAACGCGACTTAATCTTCTCTTCAAAGTTCTCGTTAAGTTCAAAGTTAACGAAGAAATCCATCGATGCAAGGTACTTGTTAATAAGCTTATTCATTACAGGAATATACTGCTTGATAATCTTAGCCTTAATACCTGTATCCTTTAACAAATTACCTACAAGTTCTAATACGTTTTGTTCTTTTACTAACCTATCTTTTGCATCTTGACCTTCCTTGAGCATTAATTCAAGTTGATTGAACTGAGTATTGTTTTGATCAATCTCGGTCTTCTGTTCACTATACTTTTTTAGTTCATCATTATAGCGTGTAATGAGACTCTTTTGTAGATTAATTTCATTATTAATGCCAGATATTTCTTTCTCTACGTTACTAATCTCTAGTAGAGTGTTCTCAATTTCACTCTGACGCTGTACTGCTTTCTCGTGTTGTTCGATAAGAGAATTGAGTCCTTCTGTTACTTCTGTAATAGTAGCAGATTTAGTTTCAATCATCTCACACTTAAAATTACCATCAATACCTTGCCTGCAAGTAGGGCAAGTATCATAGTTATGGAAGAAGTCAATCTCTTTCTTAACACGAGATAGTTTATCTTCGAGTTGTGCTTCTAGTTTAGATAGCGATTGTAGACGATTACTATTCTTTTGCTGATCAGTAATTGTAGTTAATAACTCACTTACAGTAGTACGTTTTAGTTCAATAGCATTAGTACGTTCAGCAATAACTTCTTCGCACTTTACAATATTACTCTTAATATTACCAATAATCTGTTCTTTATCTTCTTTGAGTTGTTTAATATGCTCACGCTGTAGTTTAAGCTTCTCACGTAGAATGGATACTTGATGATCAGTATCATAAATCATATTCTTATTCTCGGTCAAGCGGGACTTGAGAATTGCATTCATTACAGAGAATATCTGGATATCTAGAAGATCTTCAATTACGGCTCGTCTATTAGCAGCAGTTAACTGCATGAATGGTACAAACGAAGCAGAGCCTAGAACAACAATCTGAGAGAATGATTTATGATTTAGTTTAAGAATATTCTTCTCAAGAAACTCTTGATAGTCACGACTAGCAGCGTCTTGATTAAGCATGCTATCGTTCTTGTATATTTCAAACACAGTAGGTTTCATACCTCTGCGAATCATATACCTATCCCCACCTACGTTAAACTCAATCTCGACGATTAAGTTCTTCATATTGATTGAGTTTAGTAGTTGAGGTTTATTAATATTACGAAAAGGTTTATTATAGAGTACGTATGACAATGCGTCTAGAATAGTAGACTTACCTGCACCATTACTACCAACAATAAGTGTTTGCTTATTATCGTTCAGCTTGACTTCGGTAAATACATTACCTGTACTAAGAAAATTTTTCCATCGTATAGATTGAAAGACTATACTCATACGTTTTCCGTGTTCAATGCATCATTATACAGTTCTAGCATTACTTTCTTGATATCACCTTTCTCAATCTTAGTATTAAGCGAATCTACGAATTTATTCAAGATAGTAATTGTATCTTCCGCTTCATTTACGATATCTTCTTCGATTTCGATATCAAGATTCAGATGATCTTCTACTACCTGAATATCTATAGGTTCACATCTCTCGATATTATCGATAAATGTATCAAATAGAGAAGGTGATGACTTGTTTTTAACTACTACTTTGATATAGGTCTGCTTATACAATCCTAAATCTAGGTTAAGTATTTCTTCTGTAGGCACGTTAACATCGTCATAGAATAGTTTATAGAATAATCTATGAGGGTTGGGTATGAATTCTAGTTCACGAGTCTCAAGATCAAAGATATGAAATCCGCGCGGATCGTTAAAGTCAGACCAAACCATCTCGTAAGGTGCACCGAGATAGTGAATATTACCAATACTTGACTTATGGTGAAAGTGGCCTGAACATACTACATCAAATCGCGATAGTAGATTTGACTCCATACCAGAATCACATACCGTACCTCTATGCATCTCAAACCCATTGAGCTCAAGATGACCAAATAGTATTTCTGCTCTAGTATTATTAATCGCTTCGATACTAGCCTGTTGAGTGTCTTTGCAGATCCAAGGCATATACAGAATAGGTATACCTTTAACGTCAACAGTCTCTGGTTCAGTCCAATACCTAATATTAGAGTATTGCTCTAAACCAAGAGCATCAATAGCATTGATTGAGTTAGTATTCTTATAGAACGTATCATGATTACCAACCATAATATCAAGTTTAATATTACGTTTAAGTATTGGCTCTATAAATTGAGTTTGTAATTGCTTGGTAGTAAGAAAATTAATAAATTTACGTCTATCGACAACGTCACCTAGATGAATAATATGATCAATACCATACTTGTCAATAGTAGGAAAGAATACATTCTCATAAAACTTTGCGAAATGAGTATAGAGTGAAGGATTATCGCCCCTCACTCCATAATGCGTATCGCAAATAAGCGCGATCTTACTCGGCATGCGCTGCACGAATAAAACGCTTACGCGTATTGTTTACAACGACTCGGCTTGATTCCTTATCAAACTTACGAACCGCCTCATCACATACACTGCGAATGTAATCAATATTATCACGATAGTTCTGCCTAACGTGAATATTGTTACTCTTATCATCAAACATAGCGGTAATATACTCCTTCAAGATAGGAGGGAGCACATTACCGGATCGATCATTGATTTTCATGTTGCACCTTCTTTGCTGCGAGCTTTGTTTTAGTCTGTTTCTTTTTTGAAAGCAACTTATTTTCAAAGTCTGATACAAAATTATCAATAAAAGATCCGTCCAACTTTACAGCAGGAGTAAAAGTAGAAGTATCTTCAGTCTGTTGCTCTACAATGCTCATATGTATTACATCACGTTCTAATACTTTATGTTTAATGTAGAGCTGCTTCTTTTCCTTCTGAATACGACGAAGAAATGCAAAGTAGATAATCTGAGTAAAGTATGCAAATGGGTTAGATGACTTATTAGGATCAAAATTATTAAGATAAATTAGACAGTTCTCAATACCATCACTTACCATCTCTTCACGATAAGAGTAGTTTGTAAAATTAAACTTATGCGCAAGCCTAGTTGCGATATTGTAAATACATTCACCAATATAGGGAGGTACTCGAGGTGCTGGTTTACCCTCATCCGCACACTGCTTTACCTGCTCTTTATACTTAATAAGAGCAGCAAGAAAGTCTGGATTATTTACGTAATGAGGTTTGCTAGGCTTCTTAGTGTATTTGGACACTGTCGTATTGTTTAAATGATGCATTTTGTTGACTATCCACTATAATTGCATGAGTATAGAAAAGAATAAGCTCTTCATTAGGGATAGTATATGTTATAATGTTATTTAAATCAATCTCAAAAATATCGGATGCTGCAAAAGGTAACCATTTATCCAATTGATAGTTTGTTTTTGCTTCACCTAAAATACGTACAATATAGTACGGATTATTGATTATCATTTTACCTTTAGATAGTTTAGCGCTAGCAACTAATAGCTCTTCACCACTAGATAATTTCAAGATTAGAGGAGTGTCCTTTATGGATCTCGATGTTAAACGTTTGGTAGGAGAATTTTTCGCTGTCATACGTTTTTACTCTTTCTATTAAATGATTGAGAGTATAATTTCTTTTATTTTTATACGTTAGATTATCAGCAATATCGTAAAGTGTAGCGTGTTTTTTAACGTCAGATACTCTAAGCCCTCTACCAATGGATTGCAAGTTACGTATTTTAGATTTCGAAGGGCTCGCAAATATAACATTATGTAGGTTGACGATGTTAACCCCTGTAGAGAACGTACCGTAGGAAGCTACGATTATACTATTATCGCTATTTTCTACTAGACTTCTTATCTCTTCTCTATCAGTACCTTTCACACCACCATGTACAAAATGACATGTTCTACCTGTTTGTTGTAATTGATCGAATAATACCTTACCGTGCTTTTCTACGTATTGATATAATATAAGAGTATTACCTTTTATATCCAACGCTAAATTCTTGATAAACTCATTACGTTCTGTATCGTTACATAAGAAATCCATCTCATCTTGATAAGAGTAATCTTTTACCATCTTGCATAGTTCTTCTGGGTATTTAAGAACAAGTATCTTAATATTAAGATCTGCAAGTTGTTGTCTATCGATAAGCTCTCTAGTAGTAATTACTTTCTTGGTAGGTCCAAAAAGACCTTCAATAACTAATTTATTAACTTGTAAATTATCCAGTGTACCTGTAAACCCAAAGCGATACTTACACGAGGTTAGTTTACCTAATATACCTGTTAATGATTTACTTTTGTATTGATGGCACTCATCTCCAATAACAACTTTAAACTGATCAAACCATTGTCTTGGCATCTTATAGATTGATTGCCAGGTAGAGATGAATATTGGACAATCGGAGTGCTTTTCTACACCAGCTGTAATGCGATAGATTTTATCTTGATCATATCCATAACTGACAAAGTCATTTGCCATTTGGTGTACTAGACTGATAGTAGGTACTATAATTAAACACTTACGAGGGGAAGGATTAAAAGTATAGAGTCTTGATAGTAAGTATATGATAAAGGATTTACCAGAACCGGTAGGAGATAGAGTCAACGCTCTATGCTCTCTGACGCAATTAACAAATGCTTCTAATTGATAATCGCGAGGCTCTTTTGTAGGTTTAATTATCTCTACGAACTTCTTGGCGTCTTCTATAGTAAATTCTTGTTGCTTAAACGAAGACGTATACTCTATCTGTATATCGCGTTCTTTGCAGAAGAGCTCTAAATGTTTAAGTAAACCAGCGTATAATGTCTTTGTTTTAAGCGAATATAGGTATATCCAGCCAGACCACATTTTCTTTCGAAAGGCTGGCATAAACTTAGCTACCGGTACGTCGAACTTGAAGTACTCTGATAGCTCTTGTTCTATATGAGGTTCGCTAGTTACACGTAAATATACCTCGTTTAATTTCTGTATTGTCAAAACATGCATTAAGCACCCACTTTAAATCTTTCATAGTCTATATAGTTCTTAATTTGAAACCCTCTATTAGAGATGCTCTTCATGATAGAATCCAACACAGAAATTTTCTCTTTTTGTAGTTCTTGTTTCATTTTAAGCTTACTTAAGTCTTCGTCACTATTAAGGTAGATATCAAGATCCTGTCTTAGTATCTTTAACCCCATGGGTACCCATCCACGTTCACGTAACGTTTCATCGTCTAGAATACCGAGATAGTATTCCCATTTAAGCTTATACATCTTATTATATTCATGCGTAAGTGAACGTAGCTGAACGCTTTCAGCCGTCATAATACGCAAGTACTTGTTATGTAATTGAGATATACTTAAGCTTTCGTTGCTTATTTCGATTCTATCAATCTTAGAATCGTTATTCCATTCATTAAGAATTTCTTCAAGCTTCATTATATAATACCTATCATCTCGACATAGTCATTATATGGTAATCTTGAGATTACTGCAAGCGTTTTATTACGTGTCTACGATATTTAAATGTTGCAGTGGCGGATAGGAATTCGATATTATTGTCAGAAGAATTGAATACAAGATCAGTTAATGAACGAGGAAACGCATCTAGAAACTGAACTTCTATAGAAGGATTGCGAGCACTAGTAGTAATAATTAAAGACGCATCTGACAATAACCCCTCGCCAGATAATTGACTTTTTTCTTTAATTGACTTATACTGATCAAATGAGTCAGGAAAGCCGAGCCCGAGTATCCAATCACTTACTTGAATGTAGTTGTTCATATCTTCATCAACTTTAAACGTTACCGTTAAGTCGTTATATTTGACATGATCACCAGGAATAGGAATACTAATGAATGGAGTATCTTGATATGGGTTAGCCATCTCAATACCAGGCAGATTTACAGATTGTACAAAAAAGTTTACTGTAGGTAGTTTCTTAATATTAAATTGAAACCCTACCTGGGATAGAAAATTCTTGTTCAGGGGTTGTGTAATGTTTGCCATGAATACCTCACTGTAGTATTTAGTAAAAAAGAAAGGGGGCCGAAGCCCCCTTCCAAGTCAGTCTCGTTAACCGAGATCTTACTATTACATAAGATTGGAAACAATAACTCTACGATAGTATAGGTTAGAGTTCTGCTCTAGAGTAGCATTCGCATCGGCGTCTGTTGTGCCTTTCGCGAATGGATTTGGCGCCATACCATAACGGGTCTTGAAGCCGATACGTGGCTGGAAGTTGTCTTCACCAACCGCACGTACCATCTGTAGAGGTACATATGGGCAGTAGAATAGACCAGCATCGAACGCACTGGAACCCTTATAGCCAACTGTCATGTAGTTGCCAGATGTGGCATATGGGTCAATGTAAACGCGTACGCGACCATTTAGAACACCGGCGAAAGTATTACCTGTGTCATCAACTTGTAGGTTGTTGGAGTTTAGAGCTGGGGCATAATCCAATACACCGGCCATCTGAAGAGCAGAAGCAACGTCAGAAGAGCAGAGTAGGATATTACCCTTACCGCGACGAGTGTCCTTCGCGATTTGGTTAGCTTCACGCTCGATCTGGAACATTAGACCCTTGAACTTCTCAACCATCCAACGACCGTTGGAATCTGTATCGAGGTCGAAAGTACCCTGAGTTGTTACATTGGTGTTGGCACCACGAACAGCTGTTAGGTTAATAGAACGAACGACTTCACGGTTGATTTCAGCCATGATTTCTGTGGAAAGAATATTCGCTAGTTCTGTTTCAGCATCTAGGCCATGGATTGCCTTTAGATCCTGAGCTAGTTCTAGGGTATATTCAGCCTTTAGCGCACGGCCCTTCGCAGTAACTGTAACCTTCTCGATCGAGAAAGCCATTTCATTGAAGGCTGTGTTGCCAGAAGCACCAAGCTGTTCTAGCTTCGCTGTAGAAGCGCCGCCACCGAAACCATATGTTTCAGAGTTACCTGTTGGAGCGCCAGCATTACCGATGTTACCATTAGCACCACCAACTGTTGTGTTGGAAGATGTGCCCATATAAGAACGGCCAGAGAAACCTGTGTTGGCTTCGTTATAGAACGCTTCGTCGCCACCTTGGCTACCATAACGTGAGCGCATCGCAAAGATCAAGCCTGTTGGACCTGTCATTGGCTGTACGCCGCAAACGTCATAAGCAATGAGGTTTGGCATAGTACGACGAACGAGTGAAATTAGTACTGGGTCGTAGTTATCGACAGCGCTGCCTGTCGCATTAGCAGGAACGCCAGCTTCTAGAAGAGAAGTAGGAGCATAACCGCGAGTTTCGCGTAGAGCTCTTTCTGTGTTCTCGAGTAGAACAGCTGTAACAGCCTTACGATGAGGATCGGCGATTCTTGATAGAGCATCATGCTCTAGAATTGGCTGCCACTTTCTTAGTACTTCTTCATTAAGGTACATTTAATTAGTCTCCTTTAGATTTATTCTTATTTATAAATTAAATCTTTTTGATTGTTCTGGAAATAGCTTCGGAATAGACAGCCATTGACCCTGTGGCAGGCGCCGCTTTGCTATCCTCACTTAGCATATCAATACCCACTACTTCTTCAGAAACAACCTTAGCGGCAGGCTTCTTGGAGAAGTATGTCTCCTTGATAACATCAAGCTTAGAGCGATACTCGTCAAGGTTGTTATATGTAACACCTTCACTTAGAGTTCTTAGCTTTTCAACTTGGGTATCAGCGAGTCCGTTTGCAGATTCGACAAAGATTTGCTCTTTCATGAGCTCTTCATTTACTTTTGTCAACTGCATATTCTTTTCAATTTCTTCATTGACGCGTGTTTCTAGAGCTTCTAACTTAGCTTCTAGATCGCCAACGAGAGAAACTTCCTCATCGGGAATAGATACGTTATTTTCAATGAATAGGTTCTTTAGACCGTTGAAGAAGTTCTCGAAGATTTCGATCTTCAAGCCATTCTCGATCTGTAGACGATTTTCTTGTACCCACTGCTCTACAGCATAGGAAAGATATTCATCGACCTTTTCTGTGAGTTCACCCTTGTATTCTTCAATCATTGTATTGAAACGAGCTTCATTCTCTTCTTCGAGACGAGCTGTTTCGACTTCAAGCTTGGCATTGACAGCAGCTTCAAATACTGTCTCTACCTTCGCCTTAAATTCTTCAGAAAGTTCACTATCGTTAGCAAACATTTCTTCAACATCTTCCTTTACGGAAGCCTTTGCTTTAATGGAAGCCATGTTCTGAGCAGCCTTATCAACATCGCCAGAACCTGGAAAATTGTTTGGACCGAACTGGGACATTGTCTTGTTGAAAAAGTCGACAATTTCTGACTTCTTCATACCGTTCATGGCACCCATGACATCAGCCATCATACCGGCTTTTGTCTTACCATCGGCAGGTTTGGATTCAGGAGCAAGAGTTGCAGCAGCAGCGGTAGCTTCCGTTACTTCTACTTCTTCTGTCTCTACCTGTTCTACTACTTTATTCTTAGGCATTAAATTTTTCCTCCAAAATTCTCAAATATTTATTTTTTTGCTAGATTAGAAAGAAAGCGATTAAAGATAGATAGCTTTTGTTCTTCAGATAGAATCTTACCTGCTTTCTTGGTTCTTTCTGCTATTTCCATAGCACGCCATGAACCAGTTGCGGCCTCGTAAACCCATTCTCTATTCTCCATGATACCACGAACAAATGCATCTGGAGCAGAAGGGTCAGCTACAATATCGGCAGCTGTAGCAAGATGAAAATCATCCTGTACTTCCATAATACCTTCTTTATTTGGCTTTAGTGTACCCATACCGCGAGATGATACACCAATATTTGCACCCTCAGCTAGTAGATTACGAACAATCATACCATAAGGTGTTTCGAGAATTTTGGCTTTACCTATAAAATTGTCACCATCTCTATGGAGAGATTTGATCATATGAGAAACACGCTCTAGATTAATATTTGGGCCGTCTGGGTGACCTAATTCACCATATGCACGCTTCTTCTCAACGTTTTCTTTCATATATCTAAAGACTTCTTTTTCCAATACAGGTACTGGATATACGCGACCGTTACGGTTCTTGATATTACCCTGTAAGAAAATACCCTCGATGAAAAAGCCTTTCTTACCAGACTCTTCCATTTCGGTGATTAGTTTTACTTCTTCTGTAAGTTCAGTGATAAGTTTCATATTAGCCTCTAAAAGCCGCTGGTGTTGCGTATACTGCTACGCTTGCAGCAATAGTATCTGTTGGATTTTTTTGAACAAAAATGTACTGATTAGCAGGAATAGTAAACGAACTAATAGTACCACCAGTATTTGCTACGGTAATAACCGATGCATTAACAGCACTAATATACACACATACAGCACTACTAACTGTATTAGCGGTTGTAAGTGTGATTTGTGCGCCTAGACCTTTAATAATATTCATTATTCAGTTTCTTCTTCTAAAAACTTTACAGAGAAGTCAACACAATAATCAAAACCTGCATAACTTTCAGTTAACGCATACTCAAACTTTTCTCTGGATTCTTCATCGAGACTTTCATATACTGCAAGAAGAATATCAGCGACTTCTTTATCAATTAGTAGACCATCTTCACCTTCTTCTAGGAAAATTTCCGCTACAGTATCTTTGTCTGATACAACCTGTAGTAGAGAAAGGATATCGTCAGTCTCAAATGCTTCGTTAATGTCTGATTCTGGGTTAAGACCCATTAGTAGACGTAGTTCAGCTGTTTCTTCTGCAACACGCTTTGCTGTCTTTGTAGCAATTGCCATCTTCATAGCCATTGGCATACCAGGATGTTCACGTTTAATAGCCTTGGCAACTTCTTCGCGCTTCTTCATCTCAGCAGGCGTTAGAGTCTTTTCATCTAGTTCGGTATCACTTGCAACTGTATGCCCACTCTTTTTCAAAGCTTGGACGTCTTTGTCCGATAGAGTATGACCAGGCTCTAGAGGCGTACCTGGCTTAGATGGATGGTCAGCTTCTACGTCATGACTCAATGTTACTACTTCATGCTTTCCAGCGCCGGTAGGTGTAACATAGACATGCATTGAAGGTAGCTTCTTTTCGATAATCTCAGCTTCTTCCTTGTATGACATCTTAGCAGCTGCTGAACTACCTTTCTGTCTAGACATGCCACGCATATATTCAATGCCTTTGGCATTCTTAGTCTTACCAACTGTGACTTTACCACCTTTAGCAAGATAAGCCTTTACAGCATCATCTTCGGCTTTGCCTTCATCTACAACTTCTTCATTTGCTTTTGTATAAACAGTTGCTGGCTCTTTTGGAGGATCGTAAGTAGCGGGCTTCTTATGCTGAGGGCCGGCAGTCTTGATACGATCATCACGGAAAGGTAAGCCGTGATCGTTCTTTACTGGGTAGTCAAAAGTCTTAACATTATGCATGTTAACAAACTTGGCTTCATCAGGTGTATTTGGCTCGTAAATTTCGTTAACGAGTTCTTTAAACTTTTTCATCTGCTTCGCCTTCCGGTGTAACTGCTTCTGGTTCTTCATCTTGAGGTGCAGCAGGGTTAATGATATTCTGAGCTACTTCTTGACGCATGCTACCAATAGCTTCAGCTGCTTTTCTGTTTAAAATACTATTTACTGCATCTACAAAAGAAGACGCATTTCTTGTAGTGGCAAAATCAATCAAATCTGCTGGCATTTTATCCACGGGTTATCTCCTTATTTATAGTGTATTTATTGTCTGCGTAAGAACGGAGGTAACTCATCGCCACCAGTACTATCACCAGACACTTCACCGCCTTGACCTTGTTGTTGACCAGGTTCTTGAGGCATACCTTGTGCTGCAGCCATCTCTTGTGCTGCTTGCACTTCACCATCAATAGTAGCTTGTTGAATTCTTCTCTGAGCAACAATATCGACTTCTTCTTTCATCTCTTGATCCATCTGCTCAATATCTTCATCAGTCTGCATGAGGACATGTCTTTTGACATAATCTTCTGAGAAGAATCTACCTACTAATGGATCTAGTAGATTAGCTGTATTGACACGCTCTTTTAGAATCTGAGCAGCTAATAGTTCAGAGAAGTGATTATCACTAGCGTATTGGAATCTGATATCATCCCTAACAGCAGCCCAATCATCATATGTCATAATATTCTTAAGGATTAGTTGCTTTTCTAGAATACTAATAAACAGACCAGCAAATCTTAAACGTAATCTTTGAATAAACTTGAAGAACTTTAATTCATCACGAGTAATTTCACTAGTATTACCCATGGAGAATGGTGAGTTAGGTACTAATCTATCAATAGGAATACTTAGAGCCTGATAAAGTCTCTTCTGGAAGTATTCAACATCTTCCATCTTGCCTAGATTTTCACCACCCTTAAGGGTTTCAATCTGAGTACCTCTACCACCTTCACGACGTGGAATCCAATAGTCTTCAACCATTGTCATCATCTTACGATCGTCGCGAATTTCACCTGTAGTGGCATTATAAACAAGGCGATTCTTATGCTTAACCATCATATCACGAAGGTATTGCTCAGCTTTCATGGTAGGTAAGTTACCAACGTCGATATAGAAAATACGACGTTCTGGCGCACGTGAAATACGGTAAATAACTGTAGAGTCTTCCATAATGCGAAGCTGGTTTAGAGGCTTAATCGCTTTATGAAGATATGATAGTACCATCTGACCTGTAGAGTCCATTAGACCAGATGTAACATAAACAATACTATCTTTAGCAATTTTTAAAGCTTGGCGAGGATTATAACCCTTAGTATCAAAGCCCTTATTGGAGTAAATGAAATACTCCTTCATGGTGGTGCCTTTGATATCTTCTCCACCTACTTTATCGATAGTACGAGGAGGTTGAACTTCTTTAACCTTCTTAATAAATCTCGGGTCGATATATCTTAATTCTTTGATACCAGCCTTAACATCTCTTTCATCAACAATAGCGTGATAAAAAAGGCGACCGTCGATATACCATTGACGAAAAATCTCATATGCCTTATAATTGAAACGTAGAAGCTTTAGTACTTCTTCAAATTCATCTTCGATTTTTGCTTTGATGCTATCAGATGCTTCCATATCATCCAACACAATACTGACAATTCTATTATCAGCAGGGGATGCAATAGCTTCATTAGTAATTTCATCAACAGCCATCTCGATCTCAGCTTGAGTGGAGATATCGCGATAGCGTGTTACTAGTTCTGATTCTGATCTGGCTGAGCCTTCTAGATCTACATACGAACCGTAGAATCCAGACGCTGTAATAGTAATACCACCCTCATCATCCTGAGGTGGTGCAAAGGACCTGGGCTGAGTAGTCTCTTGCCCAGGTCTACGAATCTCAAATCCAAATAATTTCATAATATATTACCTTAGTTTTAAATTAGATACCACCAGCGTTACCGGTGATACCTCCTGAGACTTCCCAGTAATCGTATTCGAATGTAACTGTAAACTCTTCGATACGATTTGTAGCAGACCAGTCTAGACCAATGTTAGAAATCGCTGATGGATAAATGCCATTGAACTTATAAGTGCGAACAGGAACACCTGTCTTGGAGAACTGAATTACTTCAGCTGTCGACTTATATAGTAGCGGACTGGCACTGCCTAGATTTCTTAGGTTACCTTGGTGTGAATTGATCGCGTTAGACCACTGTTCCATAGAATTACGAATTAGGAAATCTTCATCGTTCATGACAGTTACCTGCCAAGGACGGAAAGTTCTATCACCTGCTAGTTTAACAACACGGCCGAAATAAGAAACAGGTGTAAGACCGAGTTCTGATTCGGGTAGTGAAGTGGCACGGACCATAAATGGAGTCTTGAGATCGCCAACGCTGTTAACGGGGTTAGTGATTAGGACCTGGAATAGTGTAGGTCTTGCACCGCCCGCGATAAGTTGCGATCTAATTTCTTCTACGTTGAAGGCCATGGAATTTACCCTTGATTAATAATGTTCTATTATATTTATAGTAAGTGACTCGGGGAGTGACCCCGAGTCTATTGTCCTTAGAACTGGCCAACGATTTCACTAAACTCAACACCAGTTCTCACAGCTACGAAGTTGAGCTGGATGAAGTTGATCGAGCGAGCTGGCTTAATGTAAATATCACCAACAAATTCGTTACGATCAATTACTTCACCGGTATTGTTTGTTTCATCACATACTACACGATAATCGTAGATACCTCTGCGGCCTTGTACATCTCTTAGGAATGGCTCTACAAGATTTCTGAACTGAGCTCTTGTAAATGTATCATTGAATTCAAAGAGTGTGAACTTAGCAGCAGTTGCAATGGCCTTCTCGAGTGTAATAAACAAGCGACGGACATTGATACGGTCAAACGCAGATGGCTTACCAAGTAGAGTCTTATCACCATATAGTAGTGTGCCCTGGCCAGGGAATGTTACTACTGGGTTAATATCAGACTTATAGAGAATGTCGCGATCAGCCTTACTTGGGTTATAAGCAAGCTTAATTACGTTCTTGATAATACCACGATTGAAGCCAGCTGGCGAGAACCATGGATCACGTGTACTATCTGTACGTACTGTTAGACCAGCGATATCACCATTTAGTGGTACATAACGGTAAATGTCGTTATACTTGTCATAAGCATACTTGTAGCCACTATCGAGCATAGCATAAGAAGAGTTTGTTAGGCTGTTACGGAAGGTAACGATATTAGAAGCAATATCGGCTGCCGCGGCAACACCAACAACTGCTGATCTCTGTGGAGAGATATAAGCAACGCAATCCTTACGGTTTTCGCAGATGTTATCGATAATGTAATTGGCTACCTGAGTATTAGCTGTACCACCGCGAGCCTTACCAGCAAGGATAAGCGATACATCTACTTCTTCAGCATTCTTGAATAGGTCATAACCTGTTGTGATAACACCGATAGCGGCATTGGCTTCAGACTCACCCATGACACCACTAGCAAATGAAATTGTAGTTGGCTTTGTCAAGGATAGAGGTGTTACGCCAGAAGCAGCACTACCTGTACCATTACCACTGAATGTATGATTGCCCCACCAGATGTAGTTGGAGTTATCATTGATAATTGTTGGATAGTAGTTTGTGCCACCATCAGCAGTCTGTGCATCAGATGCGCGAGATACGGCAGAGAATACTTCTAGAACTGTACCGAGAGCACCAGTGAACGCACCATCTTCATCGATAACCGCAATGTGCAATTCGTCACCAGAACCACCACGAGCAGCAGCGTAGGTAGAAGTACCTGGAGCCTTATCTACATTCTTATAGAATTCCCAGTAACGGTCAAGTGTTAGAGCACCAGTGTTACTGATTGCAACGTTAGATACACTTGTTGATAGAGAGAACGTACCAGTAAAGTTAATGTTAACGTTGGAAGAATCTACTACAGTATTAGCAACTTTTAGTTCTTGATAACCAATAGTGGAGTTACCGATACGTAGGATATCACCAGGTGTGAATACATTACTGATAGTAGTGGCATTAGCAGAATCTGTCGCAACTACAGTAGCGGAGGACGCACCTACTGTTAGCGAGAACGCTGCACCGTCTGTATTTGCAGCACTAGCAGCAGAAGATACTGCTTGAGAATAAGCAGAAGGTGTTGGGCAAACAGATACTTTAAGTGAATTGCCTAGATCACCTGGATACTTTGCAATGAATCTTGTATTTGCATTGAAAGTTACTGTATCGTAGTGATCACGATTCTTTACTGCCTGAGCAGAAATACTTGTGATTGAACCTACGTTTGCAATCGCATTATATGTCTTCGTAGTGTCAGCTGCACGTACAGTATAAAGCTTGTTACCATATGCAAGGAAACTTGCAGCGGTAAAGAACGTCTCAAAATTATCAGATGTTGGTTTACCAAAGCGTTGTACTAATTCGTTCTCTGATTCGATGAGTACTCTCTGCTCAACAGGACCCCATCTAAATACACCAGCAATACCACCTTCGGTAGTGGAAACTGCAGGGATGACTGTTGTTAAATCTACCTCAGATACGTTAACGCCAGGACTTACTTGGAATGGCATTTCAAAAGCTCCTTGTTTTTAGTTATGACTATTTATAAATTACTCTGTTTCATTCCAAAGCCATCGATCAAACGCACGCGGTGTGAGCTCTTTGATTTCGTTATTAAAAATATCATCTGCTCCTGTATTAATAGCAAAAGGCAGCAACTCTTCTTCGAGTAATTTAAGGTTATCTTGATATAATTTTTCTCTTAAATTTGTGTTAGTCCAATCTTTGAAATACGGCTGCATAGTAAGCCATGAAAATATAACACAACACATTGCTAAGTCATCGTGAGCACCTTCTTCGGCCTCATACGACTCACCTGATTCTACGAAAGTATATAGTTCATTGATAATATTGACGTCGTTTAGAATAATCTTGTCATTTTCAACGAGTGCTTTGAAGTTAGTGCAACCGATACGTTTTAACTGCTTGGTAGTTCTTACACCAGGTGCCATTGACGTGCCGCCGAAGCCGCCACTGATCTGCTGACCTCTTCTACCTCTCATTTGGGTAAATACTAAATGTTCGTATTCTAGTTCACGGTAAAGAATATCCGCTACCTGTCCACCAATATCATTTGTTTCGATACAGACATATGCTTCGTTATACATCTTAGCGAAGTGGTGTATAATATTAGGATATAGGATAGGTGTTATGGAGTTATTTTTATATACTGCTGCAATAGTATAAGGCATTTTAGTAACGTTAACTACTACAAATGCTGAGAAATCTCCACCAACACCTCTGGCGGTATCGGCAACCAATACGTAGATGCTATTTTTATTTTCCGGTAAAGTAGGATCTTCGTATAAGAAGTAATCATCTGTACTTTTATATGCACCTGAACTAGCTAGTGTAATAAGTTTGGATGGATTGATTAGGGTGTTTGTACTACCAATGAACTCGCATTCATATTCTTCACGAAACTGTTGCTCAGAAGTATTTCGAACAGTCTCATCCTTCCATGCCTCATCTCTGCCCGGTACGTCAGACCAATGAACAGAGAATGGTACGAAAGAGTTTTTACCTTGCTCGGCTTCCGTCCATAGTTTATAAAAGATGTTGAGCCCTTTTGGAGTACTCGTTACAATGATCTTGGTTGTATTACCAGATGAAATTGTAGGATAAACCGATGCGAAGAACTCACCTTGAATATTAGCAGGTACGAATGCAAACTCGTCCAAATAAATCATATTGAACGAACCACCACGAATTGCAGAGGATGATGTGGCGGCTGCTAGAATCTTACTGCCGTTCTCTAGTTCAATATTACCTTTGTTCCAGTTGATAACACCTTGCTGTAACCATTTGGGTAAGTTTTCATACGCTAACTGAATACGGCCTAGAATTTCTCTCGCCTGTAATAGCTTATGGGCAAGTAACGCTACGTTATAATTTTCATGAAATAGAACATACCATAAGATAATCGCAGCAACAACGGTTGTTTTACCTACCTGTCTAGGTAGCTTGCATATAGAGAATCGATTATACACGAACGTATTGACCATCTGCTCCTGAAACGGCCATAGTTCAAAGTCAATAAGACCTCTATCAACGTTAACGATCTTTACATACTTTTTAACAAAGTATACTACATCGTTGGAGCAGCGTATATACTCTTGAATCTCTTCTTTGGTATAATTTAACGGTACGTTTGCTTTTTTAAGTTTTTGATTGCCAAGATAGTAGGTATCTCTACTTTCACTCATCGTCATCTTCTTTCTTTGACTGCTTCATCATCTTTAAAAGATCAGCAGTACTACCCACATACATGTGATTGTGGATTTGTCTATTATCATTATTAACGTTTTTTTCTACTTTCTTTAAAGAAAGCTCTGCTAATTCTTTATTAGCATCAACTAATGTCTTAAGAAAGGTGGCTGCTACTTCGTAAGCTCGAGGGTTTTCCAGCTGATTGGCCAGCGATAATAACTCATCAAAAGAGTTATTGCCTTTCTTGATAAGGTCTTTGAGGTTATTAGATGCTTGATCATGATCATCACTCGCATCATTCACCGCAGCAACTACCTGCTTCTGCAACGCCAAGGGTTGCAGACCAAGGGCTTTCGAAATTTTATCATCCATAATTAAGGCTCTGTGATTGAGATATTAATACCATAGTTATCAGTTGATTTAATATAATTTACATCAATCGATTCACTAACATTAGCTGTAGGAGTGTTTGCAGAAGTAAGTGTAGGTCTTACTGTTATTACTTCTGAAGGTGTATTAGCGCTAGTAACAGAGTTAACTGTTGCAACCGCCTTTGTGTATTCTGATAGAAGATTGTATTCTGTTGTAAAATTACCACTAGTATCACCAAGCTTTATAAATGACGAATTAGCTTGTACTACAGTACCAGAAGCGATTCGTCTTGCACCATTGAACTGATAAACTTGATCGCCTTCTTGGAAATTAGTGATATAAGAGTCGACATTTAAATTTACCGATTTGGTTAATGTGCTGTTATACATGTTGACGATAGCACGTTTGATGACTCCTGTAGAACCGGTAGGTCCAAAGAAGTATCCTTTCATATTAAATGTTAGTGTATGAATAATATATCTTCTATCTAGATCGCTTAAATTACCCTGGTATTGATCAGACATAGTAGAACCAGTAAGAACCAAAGGTACATCTAATGATAGATCTAACTCAGGTAAAATATGAAGTGTAGATGTCCATTCAGGTGTAAAGTACGGAAGAATCTGTTCTAGTATCTTCATACCATCTTCAGCATTCTTTGTATAGATTGAGAGCTGAAAAGTAATGTTATATGGTACTGGTGCATATACTGATAGTAATCTACTATCGTAACCACCTTGCTTTACTATTTTGTTTAGTGTGGGTAGTTTGCGAGAACCATCATACTGAAACCCTGTAATTTCGAAAGATAATCTAGGAAGTGTAATAGCAATTTCTCTATTCAAAGTAGGGTCTTGCTCTAAACGAGCAATAAACTTCTGCTTCGGTCCATATGAAATAGGTACTAAGAAATCCTGAACTGTATCATCATTTGCATCAGTACGCTTAATGGTAATATCGTTAAACATATTACCAAAATATATTACGTACTTGCGTAGTAGTCCATGATAGAAATATGAATTAAACATTATGGTTCACCAAATGGATTTTTTTCTGTAAAGTCAAATATATCATTATCATAAAGATCAAAATCTTCATTCTCAGAACCTGGATCTTTATCAGCGATTGACTCTGTAGCAAGAATAATGTTCTCGCTCGCTTCAGTTACAAGCTCATCATCAAACTCTGTTGTTAGATACGAAGTACCGCCAGTACCATCAAGAGAGAATTTCTCCTCAACATTATCGATAGCTTCAATACCGGTATCGAGTCTTTCAGAACTATACTCAAACTTCTCACACTTCAACTCATAAACATATCTACCGCTTAGTTGATAGAACGGCTGGTCATGATCTACGAATTTAATTTCATACAAACCATTGTTGATAGGAAAGAAAATTAAATCACCTTCTAATGGTCTGGTTCTGTTTTCGTACGAGCCTATCTCATCTTCAAACCTACGTCTTGCAATAACGAATGTTACTTGCTCTCTAATCTCAATACCAAACTTAGTAAGTATATCTTTCTCGCCACTAAACCCATTAACACTCTTAACAAACATCTCAATAAAATATCCACGATTGAACGTAGATAGAACATCTTCTTCAAATATTTGATCTTGATTAAATAGAGTTCTTGGTAGATAATACGCATCAATACCATTAATCTTGATCATCTCTATAGCGAGATTTTCAAGTAACTCTTGCTCAAATCTGTTGGACTTGTTGAAGTAGAATGATGTAGCCATTCTACTATCCTACCATATAAGTCGGCGGCAATGAATAAGAAGTTATCATCTCATCTTCTAACTTAGTAATCTCTTGTACGGCTTCATTGTATATTTTTTCACCGTTGAATGTAATGCCGCCAATAAGCTGCACGCCAGAATACTTGGTGAGATTAACGCCCCACTGCCTTTTAATTAGTGCAGTGGCATAACGCAATAACCAACGATCACTCCAGGCATCTGTAAATGTATCAGGGTCGATTACTTCATACGCTTCTACTACTAAGTAAGCACCAACATTAACTCTACCCCAATCCATATCGACATGTAGTCTATCTCTATGCTTAGAGTAACGAATCGGCTGTTGACCGACTAGTAGTTGTTCTAGAAACTGAATCTGCATCAAATTCATATAGTATGGTACCATTGACTGTCTATAGAACTGATAGAGATCGTTAAGAGCGATTTGATAACGCACATCGAATAGGCTTGATTGAGAGATCATATCACCAATATTAAAGATGCGAACTGCGCCGATGATATTTTCTGGTAAAGTAATATATTTGTTATCTACATTTTCTTGAGTAATGATATGCTTATAAAAAATTCTCTCAGTACCATTAAAGTGATAATCCCAGAAATATGCCAAAGCTTCATCAATGCGATCTTCTAACTGATCGTCATCAACGTTAACTTCTATAACTGGAGCGCCTAGTCTACGTAAACAATTCGCTTTGAATTCTGCTCTGGTGGTAGGATTGGCCATGACTCTACTCTTGTAATTTTATTATATTTATATAAGAGGAGTTCTTAGTGATTATAATACTCTAACCACACGTCACTATACTCGCAATTCTCGTAACCTGTATATAAAGGAATACCGTCCGTATAATGTAACGCGCAAATATCATCACTAGGCGGGTAGTATCCTACTAAGTGATTAAATTTAGTGGGTAGTTCTCCTATAGCTTTTTCTGCCCATTCCATTTGATGTAGATATCCTGCAGAAACCGTATTAACGACATCGGGTGTTAAATGCTTTGTAAGAAGATGCTCACAGTTAAAAAGCATTAAGCTACTCCAATTTTTTCTGGGGTACCATAACTGCTTCTTACCATCCATCTTTACATCAGTAAGATGTTCTGGTGATATGTCATGCTTAACGCATAAAACAGCATACTGAGGGTCGCAATACTGACTTAGTGCAGATGGATCATTAATCCATAAGAAATCTCCATCGCAAAAAACAGCCCAACCTTTATAATTATTTAAATAGGGTACTAAAAATCTAGTAAAGCTAAACTCAGTAGCTTGATTAGGATCACGAGCTCGTTTATATACAGATAATTCATCAAGCTTCAAAAGCTGTACATCATCAACCCATTTATTGATACTGTCATAACACACTTTTGAAGCTTGCGGGCAAGTACTATCATACCCTACGTAAAATTTTACTGTCATTAATCCTTATCTTTTTTCCATAACTCTATCTTTAAATGATCTGGCATCATATACGTTAAGGTTCTAAAACGTTCACGTACACGTAACGTCTCCATAAAGTAAAGTTTAATATTTTCCTCTAGATTAGGATCTTCGGGAAAGAAAAAGCCACTAAGTGGGCTGCCTAGAATTCTAGTAGCTCGGTTTTTTGCTTCTTCACCTCGCTGATTCCATAGCAAACGATTAACAGGCATATGACTACCAATCTGCTCTTCGAAGAAGTTACCAATATTAAATACTGGTATACCTAGTAGTGCTGCACGAATAGGCATTTCACTTGCAGTGGTACCCCAAATAAAACTGGCATCTTCAAGTAATCTATAACCGCTAGCGGTTGGACCTATAAGTCTATGATATCCAAAGTCACGACCCAATTTTCTCAATAGATCGTTATTACTTAATGGGTGAGGCTTAATCATAACTTCCTGATCTTCATGCATCAGACGATACAATGCTTCTCTACTCACTAGTCTGTTGAATAGATTACTACCAGGTGGGAATACAATCTTCTTACGAATCTGTTCAGGCTCGATAATATCTGTACTTAAATTATACTTGTCGTAAGTATCTTTCTCACTCTTACCTTTCTCAAACGATGCAGTAAAATCAAATCTTGGATTAGTATCATCATCCAATGCTCTCTCAGCCATAATAGCCGCAATTTCTGTACTCTGAGGAGAGATATAAATTGCATCCATACTATCATTATACGTATATTCTGTGAAGAATGGTAACTGCAATCTACCAATATCGTAAGTAATAGGTAGAGGTGCATATTTACGTAATAACTTTTCTACCGACCCTAGACGTTCATGTAGACTTTTCTTTCGATACTTTGCAAAATCACTAATCTTCTCTTTCTGATGCTTGATATCACTCATCATATGTCTATGACTATCAAGTAAAAACATAATATACCCTTTCATCAATCCTTATAAGGAAGCAATCTTATATTATACTTACTAGTTAAAATATCGATAATTGAACGCTCTAGATCTGCACCATGAGCTAATTCATCTGGTGGACCTACCTTGTTAGGTAAATGCCAGCTAGTATATACCCTATCATTTATAATAGCTTTTTCAGTAAAAAAATCAAATCCTATAATATCAAAGCTTTGATGTTTTACTATTCTAGCCAGGAAATCACAACATACTATACCTTGACTCGGTCTTACATCTTTACTAAACCCCATACTAAGCCAGAAGTCTTTGGTATTGTAAATACTATCACTCCAGAAATAATCTCTATAAGGCTGAAAGTCGTCGTTAAAAAGTGCTTTGTTGACTGGAATATAAAAATCTGTATCGTATAATGATTTAGTGCTGGGTGTTAGAATTTTCCATTTACAATCTATCTTATTATACAATCCGGCTCTGAGCATTCCAGAAAACCATACATCTGTCTTGGAGCCTATGTTATTGTAGATATTAGGTTCTGGTATACCTTTACCCAACCTCACTACGACGTCGTAACCGTCTATTAGAGATCCATATTCAGCAGATAGCATTTTTACGCTATTGCCTACTACAATAACGCTTTTATTTTGCATCCAGCTTCTTAGCTGAGATACTCTTTTATTATTAAGCTCGCTCCAGTACATCTTAACCGTGCCAGGCTAATGTAACTTTCTTAATATCCATTTGTTGAGCGATTTGTTGCTTCCACCAGTTTCTATCTTTAACTGTAATATGAAGATTCTCCCCATTATCAGCAAAACTCTTCATAGCAGGTAGCCCGCAAATACTAAACAATACCTTGGTATCTTCATGCATATAACTTGCTATGTCACGTATAACTGTAGGAACGTCTTCTTCGGCTATATGCTCCATTACGTCAGCACATACAATGATATCAAACTTCATCATGACTGGAGGCTTTCTCATATAGAGAGGGTTAGCTGGATCAAAGCAATAATAGCATTGACACTTACCGTTAAAGTACTCATGGAAAGTAAGCTTATTGGGTAGTACAGGATTAAATACATGCCTTGCTCTACCACATCCATAATCTAATAAAGTAAAGCTCTGCAAAGGCTCTATGGCTGCGTTAAGTTTAGGCCATAGATGCTTGTACATGCTGAAGCCATCAAATATGGTCTTTTTTTCATCTGTGACTAGATTGTTTTCTTGATAGTATTCTTTACCATTGTAAATGTCATTATATTTTTGAAGGAGCTCTTGCCCCTTATCACTTAATCTCATTACTTGGTTTCCCCGGAAAAACGACCATAGTAGGATGTTCTACATTGGTCATATCACGTAATTGTTGTCTATATGTATCCCATGCAGTAGCCCATTCAGCACTTCGAATAGCTCTTACGCTGGGTAACTCAGTCCAATCACTTTCCTTTAACAGCTCATTTCGTAATTCTCTGGTTCGTTTCCATAAACGGTCACTATAATCTTTATCAATAGGTACTACAGCCCATGTTCTGATTAGTGTATCATTCTCTCCCCATTGTGGTACTCCAAGTATAACTCGTGAACCAGCTGGTGGAATAGGCATACTGTTTAGATCACTATCAGGTGGTACTTTGTAATAACCCAAACTACGAAGATCTGCAGAGTCAATATCCAGCGGTATACTAATATTCATCTCTTTCAAACGCTGTTGAACTGCCTTCGTCTGTATAGGGTATTCTTTAATTTCTTTGGTTTCTAAATCTACTAATGCATATAACATTAACTTATACCTTTAAAAGGAAGTTGTCTTGAATGTATCGAATGTTGTATTAAAGGTAGTTATATAGTCAGTTGTACGCGTGGTACTAGCAGAAGTAGCTCTGACTGTACTCTTACTAGTAGTACGACTTGTAACTAGGGTTGTGCTCGTCGACCTACTAGTATCGAAGAATGTATTAAACAGAGTAGAAGTACTAGCACTAGTGCTTTGAGAAGTATCATATGTTGTATTGAATGTAGTTGCGGTACTCTTGGATGTATTCTGTGACGTATCATAGGTAGTGTTGAATACAGTAGTAGTAGCTCTACTAGTACTAATAGATGTATCGTATGTAGTGGTAGTGCTTCTCGATGTACTCTGTGATGTGTCGTATGTAGTATTGAATGTAGTGGTTGTAGCTCTACTGGTAGACCTTGTAGTATTATAAAATGTATTAAATGTAGTTGTTGTGCTTCTACTAGTCGACCCAGTAGTAGATCTAGTGGTGTTAAATGCTGTATTATATGTGGTTGTACGAGAAGTACTTTGACTGGTTGATACGGATGTATTAGTACCTGATAATCTTTGATTGGCTGCTTTAGTAACACCTTGCCATGTGTATGTCTGAATACCTGAAGGGTAAGATGCATAGCAACTATACGTGCCATTACCGTCAGTGGTGCCCCAGAAGTGAGCTTCTGCAGTAGTTCTTGTCCATGTACCTGAATCTAAATTACCTGTATAATAGTCTACGCCACTAACATCTCCGGGTCTGCCAAGATATTGCTGATATAAAAAGATAATAAACACAGGATTGTTATAAAAACTATACGCATTAGGGTCAATGCGCGTTTGACTCGCAGCAACTACTCGAGTTATAACAGTGGTACCAAACGTCGTAGTATACGTCGTGGTTCTGCTAGTACTTTGAGTAGTATCGTATGTTGTATTAAAGGTCGTATTAAATGTAGTAGTAGTACTTCTATTAGTGCTCTGAGATGTATCAAATGTAGTATCAAAAGTAGTCGTTGTACTTCTAGAGGTGCTACCGGTAGTATTGAAGGCTGTATTGAACGTAGTCGTAGTAGCCGCACTAGTATTATAAAACGTATTAAATGTTGTGGCTGTATTGCGGTTAGTGCTACCTGTAGTATTAAAGAACGTATCGTATGCAGTAACAGTATTGCGACTTGTACTACCAGTAGTGTTAAAAAACGTATCGTAAGTAGTAGTTGTGTTACGACTTGTAGCAGCAGAGGTTTGAAATACTGTTGAGTAATCGTAAACGGTATTAAAGGTTGTCGTGTATGTTGTATCAAACGTAGTATTGAAATTTGTTACAAACGTAGTATTACGAGTAGTTGATCTATTCGTCGCTAGACTTGTCTCATAATATGTAAGTTTTTCACCTAGCGCACCAGCTAGTAATCTAGCTAGCTGGTTCATCTATTATTACCACCGTTAAAGGCCTGGGTAGTAGTGCCCCCATCTACTGTATAGAAAATAAATGTCTGTGTATCACCAACTGTAGAGCTCACAATAGGAGGTGTTGCATCTTTCCATTTGAAGCTAGCAGGCCAGGAAATAGAATAACTACCCTGAATGTCAAATCTAATAATATAAAACGCTACTACACCTGTTGGGGTATTAGTGACCGTAATAGAACCAACATTTTTGTCTAGTGTTACGGTAAAGAAATTACTCTGCGCAAGATCTATTGCGAGATTGTTATTGGCTGCAATAGTTGCTGCTTGGAATTTATTAGTCGTTGTTTGACTATAGAAATTACTATTAACAGCAACGTTACCGGATACGTTAGCAGAACCAGCAATTTGTAATTTAGTATCAGGCGAAGATGTCCCTAACCCTACATTACCATTCGCAACAAAGTAATTAGATGTACCTACAGTGAACGTATTTGTTACAGATGCATTAGCATATGTTGCACTATTAGCTGCTAGGGTAGCGATGTATGCAGTATTTACAGATAAGGTGCCAGTAGTAGTAATAGGTCCACCATCTATACCGTTACCAGTTGAGATATTAGTGACAGTACCGGTACCAGCGACAGCTGACCAATATACTCCTGTACCACTACTAGTAAGAATTTGACCCGCTACACCTAATGAATTGTTAGCGTAAACACCATAAGAACCCATATCGACAGGGGTATTAAACCTAAATGCGCCTGATTGAGTGGAGGTGTTAGTATTAGCGTAAATATTAAATACAGGCCTCTGAGCATTAGATGAATTAGTAGTATAGAAAACAAAATTATCATCACTCTGGTGCTCAAAAAATACGTTGCTACTACCCGATAATGTTGTGAATGAAAGTCTTGATCCGTTCTTTTTAAGATCAATATCATTATTAGCTAGCAACCTACCATTCAAAATAGTATTGCCAGTAACTGTTACAGTATTAGTAAACGTAGGATCTATTATAGTGGCATAGTTTGAAAGATTACTACTCAATTGAGAAGTATTAACGTATAGTTTATTATCAACATAACTAACAGCATTAGTATAAGCAGTTGCTGAGTTAGCAGTTATTTGTGATTGGACTAGTGCTATATTAGCATCAAGCTGTGATGTATTTGCATACACCTTATTATCTACATACGAAACTGCATTACTATATGCTGTAGCACTGTTAGCAGTTATTTGAGATTGAACTAGTGCTATATTAGCATTTAACTGATCAGTATTAGCATAAACTTTATTATCAACGTATGAGACGGCATTACTATAAGCAGTGGCAGCATTGCCAGTAATTTGACCCTGTACCGTTGCTAGTGATAAACCATCAAAGTTAGTACTGTTATTAGCAGTGCCAGAATAAGACGTAGAATTAAGAACTGTAAATACAGTAGAATTGCCTGCGATAAAGCTATTGGCTTGTACTGTACCGAGTGATTCACCTGTAACGTTTGTATTACTATTAGGGTCAGTAGCAGCTGAATACCATACAAGATACCCTGTTGCATTATCTCTTAATAGTGCAGCATGCTCATCCTGAGTGTCATAATAGTGAAAAGCAATACCAATATTTCTACCATCATTGGTAGTAAGAGGAGCTCCGTTAGCAGGTGAATGAATACTAATAACAGCATCGTTAACGACGAGATTATTGGCACCTACTATAACTGTATTACCCTGTAGAGTTAAATTACCAGATACGGTGAGGTTGTTAGTAGTCACGTCACCAGTAAATACCGCACCTGATAGTAGAGCGTAATTTGAAAGGTTGCTACTTAATTGAGAAGTATTTACATATAATTTACCATCCACGTAACTAACAGCATTGGAATATGCAGTAGCACTATTAGCGGTAATCTGACTCTGTACTAGTGCAATATTAGCATCTAGTTGAGATGTATTTGCAAATACCTTACCATCTACATACGAAACAGCATTAGTGTATGCAGTCGCTGAGTTAGCTGTGATCTGACTTTGTACTAATGCAATATTAGCATTTAGTTGATCTGTATTGGCGTATACTTTGTTATCTACATACGAAACTGCATTAGAGTAAGCAGTAGCACTGTTAGCGGTAATTTGAGATTGTACTAATGCAATATTAGCATTTAACTGATCGGTATTAGCGTAAACTTTATTATCAACGTATGATACAGCATTAGAGTATGCTGTAGCTGAGTTAGCTACTATTTGACTCTGTACTAGAGCTATGTTAGCGTTTAATTGAGATGTATTTGCAAATACTTTATTATCAACGTATGATACAGCATTTGCATAAGCAGTAGCACTGTTAGCAGCAATACTAGTGCTATTAATACTAGCACCACCAACTGTTATCTGTACGATATTGGTTGTATTTGCTGATATACTATTGTAGACGCCATTAGCTATACTTGCTAGGTCTGATAGATCTTTACTGAAGGCCATTAATATTCCCGCCACTTAGCGTCAGGTTATTTTATACTTATTTATTATTATCCGCATCAACGGTTGGAAATAGACACTTTTTAATAAAAGCATCAACAGTTTCGCTATCAAAGCCAAGCGATTGCATTACTTTAGGTGTATGGGGGTTTTGTCTTTGATTATAACAATAGTAATTTTGTGCATCTGTGGAGTCTATAGTATCGTCCGGAGATCTACCGACATGTTCAATATAATATAACAGATTAGATCTACCTAAATTAGTAATTGTTTTTAACTCTGCTGGATCTTGTACATTACCAGCTGCTACCATACTATCAGAGAAGATATTGCGAGCCCATTCTGGTAACTCTCTTTTTTTAGACCACTCGAGACCTTTCACGCTTGTTCTAAAGAAGTCAATCATATAATGATTTTTATCATATCCAGCTGAAAAGTCGTGAAATGCTCCAGTTACTTTCTTGGGCCCAGCAATAATATCAAAACCGTAAATAGGACTACTATCGTTTGTGTTAGGAAATACACAAAGATGCATCATGTATAGCTTTTTTGTATCTCTCGCATCCACAATATCAAGGTGGGCACGTCTGAAAAAATTGGATCTGAATACGTAATTAGGCCAAGGAAATCTTTTATCTTCATGTAGTTCACCACTATTAGCGAGAAGAATATCGTAGAAGTCTTGCTTTAATTGTATGAGTGCATCAAAGGTGATACTCATTACTAAGCTCCTCATATAACCGAATAGCGTAATCAAACACTACATTGGCTTCCTCGGCTAGACCATCATGCAATTTAGATCTTAGTTTCTGAATAAGTTCATTCTTATTATCGAACTCATACATTTTACCCTCGCCTGGTACTACCTTCTTTAACATAGCACCACCAAACATATCACCCATATGTCTTACGTAAATATGAGCTAGTATCTTATCCACATCTAGTGTTAATACATAATCAATATATGCTTGTGTACTCGGATAAAGACGTACAATACTACCATACTGCGAAAGCGATTTTATATCCTCTAGTATAAGCTCGTTACGTTGAATACTTTCCAATCCATCTAACACAGATAACTCTTTGGCTTTTTCCTCCAAGGCTCTATAAATGTGTAGCTGGTTGTATAGGTAATCGAGATATAACTCGGGTGATATATTACCGCCGAATAAATATTTTACAAAGCGATGATTTTCGGCTAAGTCATGCTTATCTTTAATTAATTCTCTTAAGCTCACGTCACTTCTCCATTTTAAATTATTTATAGGATGTTAAACATGGCAATTAATGTATTGGAATACGCGGCTGTTAGTAACCCTGCATACACCGTAGGTAGTTATGATAAGCCAGTTATTGGTCTTGATAGAGACGGTGTTTTAAACTTTGCAAATGCATCGGGTAAGCATGTATGGAGAAAAGAAGAGTTTAATCCTATTCCTGGTAGTTTAGAAGCAGTAGCGCTAATACGTAGTAAAGGATATAAGATCGTTATTATAACGAATCAAGGCGGTATCGATACTGGTGAATATACAACTCAAGATCTTGATTATATGCATCAATATATGTTTGAGTTGCTAGGACAGGCTGGATGCCCTAGTGTGGATGGCTTATACTATTCGGCATCTTTGAATAAAAACGACCCTTATGTTAAACCAAACACGGAAATGTTTAAACGTGCAGAGAATGAGACTGGAGTTAAGTTTGCTAAGGGCTGGTATGTAGGTGATAGTCTCAATGATATTAAAGCATCAGTTAAGATGGGCGCAAAGCCTGTCCTAGTAAGAACAGGCTTTGGTAATCAAACAGAAGAAGAGTTGCAAAAATTTGCTTATAGAGATTTAAAAAAGAAGGTTACTATTTTTAATAACCTTCTTGAATTTGCCCAATCTCTAGATTAGTCACAACCACAGCTAGATGGTAGCGACTTAAACATATTCTTAGCAACGATTATTTTATTATACTCTGGTAAATAGAGATATTCAATTTGACTTCTCTTGAGCGTATCAACAGCATCCTCTAGAGTCTCTACTAGTGGATCACCACCTAGATTAAAACTGGTATTGAATAGTAGCGGTACTCCAGTTCTTTTCTTGAACGCATTAATCAAATTATAGAAGTTTTCATTCTGTTCTTTTGTAACGGTTTGAATTCTACAAGTGCCATCCACGTGAATAACACTAGGAACTTTTTCAGCCACACCTGGCTGACAGTCCACAGCATACATCATAGATGGAGACTCTTTCATACCTCTTAGATCGAACCACTCGGCTGCATCTTCAGCAAGAACTGTAGCAGCGAAAGGCCTAAAGTATTCTCTACGCTTTACCTTATTTACAAAATCTTTACCGTCTTCGAAAGTAGGATCAAACAAGATAGATCTATTACCCAACGCTCGTGGTCCATTTTCTGATCTACCCTGGAACATCGCAACAATATTTTTATCACGTAGCAGGTCTATTACTTTATCTGCGTCACAATCTTCAACTGTAACATCTAGTAAATCGATAACATCATCCATATCATATGAATAGCTAGGGCCAAGATAGAGCGTTTCGTTTTTCTGTCTGACAGGTGCTTCTTCATTGATACCGTGATATACGAGCATGGCAGCACCCATCGCAGTACCTGCATCATTACTTACAGGTTCAACATATAGATTAATACCCAACTCATTTAGTTCAGTTAGATAGTGATAATTAGCAACACAGTTTAGGGCATATCCACCAGATAATACTACGTTCTTATTACCAGTACGTTCAACAGCCATCTTGATTAAACGTAGTGCTTGTTCTTGAGTTTGTGTCTGAACGGCATATGCGAGATCACGGCGTGATTGTAGTAATGTAGGATCGCCTTTTGATAGTTCTTCCAACTCACCATACATTAAGAAATCAACCATTGCACCATTAGGATATCTTGGTACAATTAGGTTTCTATTTGATACTGGATACTTACCTGATGTATCAAATAGAGGTGGTATTTTATCATTAGGTTTACCGTATGGAAATAATCCCATAGTCTTACCAGCTTCAATTGATTGCCACCCGCAATACTCAGTTACAGCTTCGTATACTTTCGTAATACCTGCACGTTCAGTCACAAAGCATTCATGTACGCCTTCCTCACCATACATCTGACTTTGCATATCTTTAATTATAGCTGACGTCAATGGCCCTCTAGACCCTAGATGTTTGTAAATGGTTTTAAACATTGCTGGGTATGCGCAATCAAAAATAGATTCTGTTTCCCAGAACATCATAGGTTCACCGTACTGGGTTTGTAGAGAAGAGAAAGTGCCAGCACCGTCAATTACTACACCAGTCGCTGTCTCAAATCCAGAGCGATAAAAAGCTGCTGCAGCATGTAACTTATGATGGATATGACTAAGATCAATCACTTGTGGGTGATTATGTAAGTCTTGCTTTCTATCAATAAGCCCTAGCTTTCTAGCCAAGCCAGTATACATATCATCACCAGTATAATCGATTTTACCTGCAGTATCTTTTAGACTCTGCGTATGAGCGATTACCAAGTAATCAATCTTATCTGTATATTCTTTAATTTTGAGCATAGAAGCTAAAGGTCCACCGTCGTACTTTGTACGAGTAAGTCGCTCCTCTTCTATAGAAAAAACTATCTCACCATCTTTAAGTAAACATATGCCCGCGTTGTGGCCACGAGCAATACCTGCGATATATCCTGTACTCATCTTATTCTCCAAATCACTTCGCGCCAAATTTTGACTTAATATCTTTCTCTGGTTTACCGATACGTTGCTTTACAGAATCGATAATCTGCTTATAATTATCTTCCGTTAAGATCATGAGCTCTTCATTACCGCGTTCAACAATATCATCTTGAGTAACTCTAAATGGTGCGTATTTGCGTCTGCCTTTACCTAGATCAATTATATGAAATTTTTCTTCGTTTTGATACGAGATGTTTTCTGGAAAAGTAGAACCGATAACAACAGTAGCAGGTTTATTAAGAGAATAAGCGATATGCTGACCCAGACTATCACAGCCTAGAAAATAATCACTAGCGTTAATAATACCCATCCATTGCCGTATACCTAAGTTTTGAGGCCAAGCAACGTCCTGTGTATCGCAAGGAGGTATAGGAATCTGTGACATAAAGATAATACCATAATCTTTCTTCAACTCATTAATAATTTTAATAGTGTCAGATAATTCAAAACTACGACCAGAAGAATCAAATACAAAACGATCAGTCTTTTTTATACCACTACCAAACGGTTGAAAAACGATTACCTTATCTTTACCCTTCATCTTACGCACATCATCTACGATATGATGACCGTCGATTTGCTCTTGCTTTGATAACTCCATAGTAATTTTGGAATTAGCAGGCATATAATTAGTAGGTCCGTTGATAAGAATATCAAACGCCTGAATGAGATTTACTTTTTGATTATAATATTCGTTAAGCCTGTAAGGCTCTGGAGATACTATCTCCATATGCTTAAGATGATCTTCGAATATTCTATTATGCATTACATGGAATACGCGATCGCGTAATTTAGGTGAGCCAGCAAATACTTCCATCCACCCTTCAGCAACAATCATAAAATTTTTATCTGGATTGTTCTCAGCGTATTTCTCTAGTGCTGGTATAGCACACATAACTCTACCAGCACCACCATTAATAAAAAATGCTTTATCCATAGATAACCCTTCACATCAAGATACATTATAATATTATATATTATCTATGGATAGAGTTGATTAGCAGCAGCACCAAGAAACACAAATCATACCCATACCGCCATGATCACCGCCTTGCGCGCCAGTCCCGCCAAATACTTGAGATGCAGATCCACCTACGGCAGGTATTTGCTGGTATCCGTTAACAGCTAGTCTACCCCCGCATGAATTACCGTTACCCCAATCTTGAGTACATGTACAACTTTCAAATCCAAATACTGGTGCGCTTGTAGTTTTAGCGCAATTCAAACTACCTGTTCCCATACAGAAATACGGCCACATAGCTGGTATTCTTGCCCAACAAGGACATCTTACCGAACATATTTCAGCGTAACAGCACACGCAACCTTTGCAAAAATAATCAAAATGCCACAATACTTCTGAATTATCCGCAGAGGCATCCCAACAGAAAGCTAGGCCGTGTGAGCATACCTGAACACCTTGACAGGTAGAATTACTGGGATATTGAAAAAGGCATGATGCGCAATAACTGAACCCTGATGCCTGTAAAGTGCAATGCCATCTACAAACACAACCAACGGGTGACCCTGAAGCGACTGCTACTGTACGGGGGGTAGTAGAACCCGGAACGGATAGAGTACCAAACGAGTTAGTTAGGCATATAAATGAATCTTCACCTTGCTGCCCAGGGGTAGTTAGAGTAGCACAGCAGCAGAACGCGCAACCAGCATATAAACAGAATCCTTCACCTGCAGCTACTCTCATTTCAAACATAGTGTATCCACCGTTTGGACCGAATGTTGATCCACCGCAGCAGCACATACTAGCAGTTCCAGCACCTGCACCCCACAACTGAAATAATACCCTGGTTACGCCAGCCGGTACAGTCCAACAGCACAAACCTCCACATCTATAATTACCCGATGTATCACATACTTTAAACCCATTAGGTCTAGGTGTAGTATAACTTCTTATCGGTGCCCAATCATTGTATAAACATTGTATTGAACATAAGGTACTACCTACGGGTGATACAACACCCGTGGAAGGCGAGTAAGATTGTAAAGGTGGTTGTTCTGCTTGCCAGTTGGATAATACTGGTATGTTACGATCTAGCGTACGTTGAAGAGTATCTAATCGATCTTTCTCCTCCAAAGCGGCGTACATTAAAATATCTGACATGGTTATTACTCTATTTCTGGAAGAGTTTTAAATAGTGTAATTAGAGAAATTGGTATTTTGGGAATCTCGTCTTTATCCATAGTCACATATCTCCAAGGATACGCTCCACTTAAAGTATCAAGATACTCATTACAAGCAGTTATAAAAGTGTTTATTTTAGCTTGATCTGTCGCTTCAAACTCATATGTATTTGCGTATTTTTGTACGTAACTAAGACGCTCCTTAGTTATTTTTTCGTTAATAGTCTCTATATCTTTGTAAATAGGATTAAGTGTCAACCTAGCAGGTGTATCATCTACTTTAGGTATCACACTACATTCAAAAATATCTGAAAGCTTAGGGTTTGCTACTTCTTGATGCGTACTACCATCATGGTTAGTGATAGTATTGTAGGTATAATCTACATTTTGATTCCGGGTGTATAAGTTATACACGCCCGCCACATTATCATCATTAACAGTAATCTCAGCTACCCTGTTAGGCTGATCTTCTGACAATACTACTTGCTCTTCCGAAATATAAAGTGCAGTTAAACAATCATCATAAACTACATATACTGTTTCGGGTCCTTCATAGGTAAGAGAAATAGTTTTACCTTCTTCCCATTTGTTAACCCACCAGTCATCAGGAATATTAACTGTAAAATCTTTTCTCATGTATTTACCCTTTAATCTTTTTCTTACTTAGCACCAAGATACTCTCACCATACCTGCTCTACCTCTGTCACCAACTACAGATACGGCACCACCCATAGCTCTTGTGGGGAATCCTCCTAGTCCAGGATAACACCTTAAAACTTTACAGTTTTGCCAAAAATAACATCCACAGCAAGAACCACTGGTAAACTGCATGCAATACCCTAAAGTACCGGTATCTAACGGATTATTATGACTAATACCCACCGCAGGGGCCGAGATGTAGTATCCATAAGAGTTAGTATCCCAGCATGCTTGACCCCACATCGCAGGTAGTCCGCACACTATTCCATTAGTTAGTGAAGTACTACCATACCAGGTAATTAGTGCGTCTTTGTTGAATCCAATAACACCACATGATGCACAGCTTGCATCACAGGTAAACCCGCCACTATCACAAGTACATGAACCTGCACCTGTCTGACCTGCAGCTTGGAATCTACAACAACCAGTCGCCCCATGTATGGTGCAAATCCACCTGTTAATACTATAACATGCACCTTCAGCACAAACGTTTGTTAAGCCGTAACCAGTAACGTAAGACTTACATGATTGTGGTACCCCGCCGATACCACCAGAAGACGCGTAACAACAATGTGAGCATCCAGCACATAAGGTATATTGACAACCAGGTGTTACTGGTATAGATGCTACTACATATGCACCGTTCTGGCCATATGGAGCACCACCGCAGCATTGCGGAGCACCTGTGCCAGCGCCTGCACCCCAAATTTGGAAAACTGCACGGGATGCACCAGCTGGTACTGTCCATAAACAACATACATTACATTGTAAATCACCACTACCACTGTCATATACGCATAAAGTACCGGTAGGAGATGTTATCAGTGAAGGTAGATACTGAGACCATAAACAACTTACCCACGGGCAAGTTTCTACGCAGGTAATAAGACCTTGTGACAAACTAGTAGATTTAGTTTGTATTTGCTGCATCAGTTCGCTATATCTTAATACGTCTGGCACTTTATTCTCCTAATTTATATACTATTTATTATACAGACGTTATTGTATTAACCGCGCCATTTGCGAGATACGTTACTGTAACAAATTTAGTATTACCTGAGTAAGTCTCAAAATAGCTAGTAATTCTTACATACGCTCCGGAACCTATACCAGCGCTACTATATGTAACGTTAGAATATGTAATTCCACCTACGGTAGTATTACTAATATACTGAGTACCATTAATAGTCTGGTATGTTGTGGAGGTTGAACTATAGTTAGATGTAAATAGTAGAGGGCCTAACTGCCCGGATACTCCCGATATGGCATTAGAATATGCATTAGCAGCGAGGAGAGTAGCGGTTGATATAGCATTGGTATACACGTTAGCAGCATAAAGTATTGCATTTGCATACGCATTATTAGCTCTTAAGACCGCATTTGCATATGCATTACTTGTTGCATTATCTACATAGATTTTGACTGCTTGTTCTGTAGGTACAGCAACGTTAGAATTACCTGCTAGTGTACTATCAGATGAGAACTCATTAATAGATTCACCTAATTGAGCACCAATAGAGCCTAGTCTTAGTTCTGTTAGACCGGAAAGATCAAACGCAGAAGCATCAAGTGTTGCTCTACCGGTTGCCTGATCGATACGGAAGTAATCACCTACTCGGAAGTTACCGTTCTGGTCTGTTGATACGTAATAAACACGGCCTGGACGACCCTCTACAACTTCATTAACCTGGGATTTAGACTGAGTTGGAATACCAGGGTAATTAGTCGTTACTGTATTACCAGTACCAATATCCAAGAAGTCATGGCCTGTTAGACGAATCTGCGAGTAGTTCTGTCTGATAGTAACGTTAGCACCATTACTAGACGCAGTAGTTTTTTCCTGAGCAAGAGTAAAGATCATCTTACTCGCTATATTAGTATAGGTACCGCTTACTGACTGAATAACATACGCGCTAGAATCGCCAGTAAATTCAATGCTTCTACCTGAATAATTCGTAGGATCAACAGAGAAGTTATTGGCGACTACAATAAATCCTTTCTGACCGGTAACACCACTACCTGTAATAATACCTGTGGTACCAGAAGTGCCGCCAGTAATGGTTTCACTATTAGCAAAAGTACTACCATTGGTGCGAGAATAGTATAGTTTATTTGCAGATGCCTGAACGTTATTAATAACACCAGTAGCACCTGATGTACCGCCAGTGATAGTTTCACCTACAGTATATGTCATTACTGAGTTAGCAGTTAACTGTAACTGCTCGCCAGCTACCTTGGCTGCAACTGTTACTTCACTAGCGTCGAAGCCTCGAGATACAGCACCGTAATTACCGTAAGAGTTGTTATTGTTTAGACCTCTAATAAAGCCACCAGCGGTTGTTGCGAAACCAAAATAACAGAAGTATGTAAAGCAGGATACAATTTCTGCTCTACCATTGTTACTTACCCAGTATCCAATACCTCCGTCATTAATATTAGTATAGGCATGGAATACCATACTTTTGAAGCCAGATGCATGAGCGGAGCCATCTACGATAACCCCTGTACCGCCAACCGATTTAGATGTACATTCTAGAACATATGGGCTTTTTGTAGTGATAGGGCTCGCTGGATTCAATCTAATGAATACACCACCGACAGTAGCGGTTGTAATATCGTCGGGTGTAGCACCGGGTACAAACCCTGTCATGCCAGTAAATGTCATCTGCTTCAATAATGTAGCGTCTGATAACAACCACATGGTATACCCAGCACCTGAGTAACCTGCAGCAGGTGTTACTGTAACAGTTCTTTGACTGTCACCCATAACGGATACGCCAGGCGGTACTGTGATCGGTAGAATTTCTTGATAGGTACCGGCTTTAACCATAATAACTGAGTTATTAGGTACATTTTGAGTAGCATACTTAATAGTTCTATAAGGTCTTTGTAACGATCTACCAGCGTCAGTACTATCGACACCATCTGTACTTACATAGTATACATTATTAGCAGCAGCGTTTAACTTCCACTCTGGAAATCCAGTAGTATTAGAAGTTAGAATATAATCATTAGCACCGATTGGTAAATTATCAATACCGGATATATTTAAATACAACATATCCCCAGTATTGGTCATCTGCGCGTAAGTATTTGACCCCTGCGCTACTAAATTCCAATACGTGTTGCTGGCTGGATCAGGCTCGTTGTTTATATTGTCATGGGTAACAGAGATGTATGCTGAACCACCATATCTTACAGTATCGCCTTTATAATAGGTAGAAGTGTTTGCCCAGGCATCATTCCATCTTTCACCGTAACTTACTATATCCCAATTAGATGTATTGGATGGCAATACACCGGTTGTATCTACTTTAGCGACATATACGTAACCACCAAACTGTACTACATCACCTGGCTTATACGCAGTAGCGTTACTATAGGTACCCTGTACTGTAAACCCTGTCGAAATTACACTCCAGTAGGATGTATTAGTAGGTAGAATATTTGTAGATTCGTTTGTAGATACGAACTGATAACCACCATATCTAACAACATCGCCTGGTTGATAAAGAGACGTATTGGCCCATGAGTTTTCAAACTCAAGGCCACCTACAAACAGAGTAAAGTTAGCTTCAGTATCTACCCAATTAGACCCTGATGTGTGACCGGTATTGCAGATATAAAGACTAGATCCCCACTTAACTACATCATTAACTTTATAGTAGGTCGCAGCTGCCCAAGAACCTTTATTTTCTATACCATCATTATATAATTGCCAATTAGATATATCAGAATAGAAACCACCATTAGCTGTTGCATTAGATGTGTGACCGGTAGTTGCAATATATGTACGTCCACCATACTTTACGATATCGTTTAGCTTATAGTACGTAGATGTAGACCAGGAGCTCTTATTCTCTACACCGTCATTTAGTAATTGCCAGTTAGCACTATCAGAGTAGAATCCGCCACTTGATGTGCTATTGGATGTATGGCCAGAAGTAGCAATATAGGTCTTACCGCCATACTTAACAATATCGTTTAACTTGTAGTAGGTAGAAGTGGCCCAGGTGCCTTTATTTTCAACACCATCGTTTAGTAACTGCCAGTTAGCGCTATCGGAATAGAACCCCCCAGATGAAGTAGCATTAGATGTATGACCTGTAGTAGCAATATAGATCTTACCACCATACTTTACAATATCGTTAATTTTGTAGTAGGTAGAAGTACTCCATACACCGCGATTAGCCACGCCGTCATTAATCAAGTTCCAATTAGCAATATCGGTATAGAAACCACCAGATGCGTTAGCACTAGAATTATGATTAGAAACACAAACGTATGAGCGTCCACCGTATGTTACGATATCGTCTTTAATGTATGCAGTAGATGTAGCCCAGTTGCCCTTATAGACAAATTTTAATCTACCTAATACGAAATCAACCATTTACCTACTGCTCCTGAAACTTTATTGTATTTATGAATAGTCGTAATCGGCGCCATATCTAGCTACTAGATAGCCGTTACTATTAACATAATAGTTTAACTTCTGATTATCGAATCTTATCTGCTCATATCTACGCTTATTTGTATTAGTCAGTTCTGTAGATATTGTAATAGTACCATAAGTGTTAGCATCCTGACCAGATGCATAATATAATTGTGAAGGTGCATCCATAGGTACTTTGAATTGTAATGGTTCTGAAGTAGCTACGTTTGCATTAACCGTAATAAATCCTTCACCTGTATTTGCTGTTCTAGAGTTTGTTACACCTTCAAGATATTCATAAGCATATGTGTTGCCACCTGGTTGAGTGGAAATAAAGAATGGATGGTTTTCAGTACTAGGATCTGATGTATCGAATTTGTAAGTAGAACCTCTTACTAGATTAAGAGTAGGGTTAGTAGCTGTATCGCCGTCGAACGTAAACGCAGGTATACCATTAGCGGTTACGACTCTAACAACAAAATCTTTATTTAAGATATCACCAGTCCCTGGTACGGATTCAGATATCTTTGTTAGATTATATTGTATACCGCCTTGCGATACTCCCATAACCAACTCTTCAATACCATTATATGCAAAACCGTCACCAAATGTTAAGTCTACAGTCTCGCTAGTATTCGCCCATAACACCTTTGTATAAGTCAATAACCCTTCTGAATCACGTGATAGCGCATGCATGGCGAACTGCGAAGGAGTAGCCGCTTCTGTTATAGCATTTGTGTTTTGAATTAGATTAGATAACTTAAACATCTACTTTTTCTTTTTACTTTATTTATATTTAAGCTTGAGCTTCTGACCAGCGCAATACGGTGTGTACGATTGGAGTACCGGTAATTGCTCTAATATTAATCGCAAGTACATCAGGCCCGTTAGGGAACGCACCTCTACCACCGATAGGAGTAGATGTTAGTTCTTTAAGACCTGATAAGTCCAAAGTTTTTGTATCAGTACCACCAGCTACGAATGAGAAAATAGTTTCGCCGGGTGTTGCGAATGAACCGGAACTAAAAGAGAATGATGTCGCGACTTGAGTCAGGCTGGGCTGACCTGAGCTAGTAGTAGGTGCTAAACTAAACCAAGTTACAGAAGCTGGGTTAGTAGGATAGTTAGCTGGGTTAAGAATACCTTCTACTAAAATTGGCGCTGCAGTTGCCGCTGTAATTTCTAATGTTTGTAGTAGAATTTGCGCTCTATTGAGTAAGTCTTTTACTCCTAAGTCACCAACCAGACCGTTCGAAACACTAGGACTTAATCTAATCATAAAAGCTGTCTGGAATGTAGTTGATAATGTTAGACTTAGTCGCTGTGTGCTAAAGAGATAACCACGATCTTGGTCAAAATTACCGTCCATAATCAAAGCTGAGCCCCAATGGCTCAACGTAGGTGAACAAGTAATTGATTGTAAAAATACTGTGTCACCTGCGGTATGACTCGCTGCAGATCCTGCAGTAAACGATCTATTACTACCGCCTGTGAAAGCAGTATACGTTGCTGCTCTAGTAAGACCTGTAAGTGTAGTATTATTTGCTTTACCAGAATAATTAATTATTTCATTATTAATGTATAATGAACCACTAGATGGGTATCTACTTGCATCTACTAATGTAATGGAAGAAGTGTTGACGTTATTAATTGATTGAGCGAGGCGTGTTCTTGCACCGTCATTTAATACCCCGTATCTAACGGGCAAGTTACCTGACCTCATAAACGCTTCATCATTAACGTTATTGTTTTTTACTCTATGAGCGGTTATAAAATTACCATCAGGTCCTCTGATCATAAAATCAACAAACCCTGCACCATACCAAGAATATTGAATGGCCATCATTTGCATCTTATTAAGATCAACAACATAACCTGAAGGACCGTTACCGTCTAGAGTATCAAGATTAAATTCTGTAGATGGGGTTCTAGTCTCACGCACTAGACATACGCGTACTCCACTAGCACTGTTTACACCTCTATAATCAGGTGTCATGGTAAGACTGGTCTGGCCGGATATACTAGTAACAGTATGCACCATACCTCGAATTACAATTTCGTCACCAACTTTTAACTGATCTACAAATCTTGTATTAGTGCCAGACAGAGTATTACTATCTGGGCTTACAGTTACAGTACCTGATATTTGTAGTACAGAATTTCTTATGACTGCGTTTAAATTCAACCCATCATATTCCCAGAACATACCATTCTGATCATCATGGGGACCTATTCTTACAGAAGATCCGTGCCATGACTTTACATATACTTTGGGTTTAATATCTAAAGAAGCTGTGGTGGATCCTAGCGTAGTGGCTGCTAATATTTGAAAACTGGTATCAGTGTCTACGCCTGTTACAGTATATGTACCGTTATAACCAGAGGTTAGTATACCAGATAGTTCGATTTGCGCACCGATCTGCAGGCCATGATCTACACCATCAGTAGTTACTGTAATTGTTGAGCCAGCGGCACTTCCTGTAGATGTTATACTTTGAACATCATAGTTAGGTTTAAAAACAGTACCAGTACTAAAGAATAAACCTTTACCAGATTGATATCTAAAGTATTTCTTACTTGCACGGATAGCATGAGAGCCTAGAGCGGGTCCGCCAGGACCTACTAATACACCACCATCAAATGGTCTGTGAATGAAAAAGCAATCCGGTCTAGTATATACCGCACCGGTCAAGCCTGATGCTACTACACCACCAGAACGTGCAGAGTATGTAAATTGGGTAGCATTAAGCACTTGCTCTACAAAAAAAGGTCCAGCTGCCAGTGCGTGGTTTGATCCACCAGAACTTATGGTGACTGAAATTGGTGACCCGGGAAATAACCCGTGGTTAGTTGCAGTATTTACTGTAATAATAGACGAGCTAGAGCCGAATGACGATACGTTAAGAGGTGCAGCAGTATAAAATGCTCCTTTTCTTATTACTATACCATCAGCTAGTAAACTTTGACCTCCAGTTCCCACCATACCTTTGGCGTAATATCTCATTTGAGAAGAACTAGGTGTATCAAATAACACAAACGCACCTTCAGCACGACTGTACCCTGCTATAGATCTTAACACACCTTGCATAGTTATAGGGCTGTTAGTTGATAAGCCGTGAGCTTCAGCTGTACTGACTGTGATTAAACTTGGAGTGCCGCCATCTGTAGAAATACTAGTGATAGTTAAATCAGCACCTGGAATCTCGTAAATAGATGGATAATTTCTAAGTAATCCTAGACCTAGCCATTTTGTTGGCTGTAATCCATATTCAAAGTCAGCATCGATCAATGACTGCGGATCTGCTGTGCGCATACGTTCAATAGCATCAGTACCGAAGTCAAAAGGTCTTACTTGTAGATTAACTTCATCAACCATAATATTAAGTTTATGAGCTGCACTCATAGTAGCGGTTGATGCTTCTAATGTAAGAGTAGTAACGCCATTTAACCCGTTAACGAAAGTACTTGTATCAGATGCATTGTAGGAAACAGAGCCGCCAAAACCGTCTTCAAGAAAATTAAAAATAATATCATTAGTTGTAGAATTAGTAATCAATATAAAACGTTCTAGTGCAACCTTACCTGGTACTTTAATCGTACCTACACCTGCCGCCCCTGGAGTGAACACATATTTTGAAATAAGTTTTTTAGACATCTTTAAATCCCCGAGAGTGCAATTGCTAAACGAACTTTACGATCAACATACGACTTATTAGCTAATTGTGTATTAGAAGTTGGCTCAGTTACTACAGTAACTGATGTAAAAGCAGCGGTATTAGGATTAGTTAATCCGATCTGAGCTTGATTAATCGATTGACCGGTAAATGAAACGACACTAATAGAATTAGCCGATATACTATTACTGGTAATACTACTAGTAACTATTAGATTATTAGTTGATACATTACTAGTAACTATTAAATTATTAGTACTGATACTAATGCTTACTATATTGTTCGTATTTGCATTAGTAACATTTATACTTGTACTATTAATACTTGTAGTAATAATACTAATTGCATTTACAGTGTTACTAGAAATTGTTCTAGTACTAATAGTATTAGATGTTATATTATTTACAGATAAGTTACTACTAGTAAGTATATTAGTTACTATAGCGTTACTATTAACATTTACTGTACTAATATTAGTACTATTTAAATTACTAGTTGTAGTGGTAGAAGTCGCAACTAAATTAGTAGATACTATAGTACCATTTGAGTTAAGTAGCGCTGTGCGTATACCACCTGGTGTACTGCCGTTATGAATGCGAATAGTATTACCGTCAGTGTCGTAGGTAATCTCGCCTACATGACCTACGTAATTAGAATGTACTGCGTTAGAGCCTTTACGTAATACAACTCTTACCGTCATGCGAATACTTTCCAGGTTGATCCTGTATAGACTATTTCAACGTTGAAATCTGGCACATCTAATTCTAGATCACTGTTAGCGCCATTTATTGAATTACCATTACGTAATACAAATACAGGTTGTGTATATTTATCGCCGCCTCCGTCTGCTAGTACTACGGCTTGACCTGTATTTGGAGTAGCAGGTAGAGTGATGTATACATTACCACCAGAAGTGTCAATCATATTCTTGGTAAGAACATTAATAGTAGTATTAGATGTAATTAAGGTGAAAGGGCTAACCCCTGTTATAGCAGGTAGTGATTCCCAGTAGATACTAGTACCATTTGAATGTAGTACTTGACCGCTACTACCTACACCACCATTGGCAGTAAACGATCCTGCAACAACGAAATTATTAACAGCGATTGACTGCCCGTTAGTGAACCCTGCAGAAGACCAATACATCGAACTACCGTTCGATACTAATACTTGACCCAGAGTACCTATTGATCCGTTTGCAATAATACCAGCCGTGTTACTAAAGGTAAGATTACCCTCTACAGTATCACCAATTCTTAATAGGTAATTAGCAGCTACATTACTAGTAGCGCGGTAACCAAATACATCAACAACATAGTTATTACCTGGAGGAGTAATAAACGATATTATATTACCTGAAGATACTGCTACTTCTAAACCAGGTACTTGCTTTACACCGTTAACATAAACTTCAATAGCGTTAGGGGTATAGCCGCCTGGTACTGTAAATGTATTTTGAGTACCATTACCTGTAAATTGAGTTGACACTACTACTGAACTAATATTACCAGAAGTAACTGTACTCCAGTAAGCAGTAGTACCGTCTGTTGTAAGTACCTGCCCGGCTGTACCACTTAATCCATTAGCTGTAAAGCTACCTGTAAAGTTAAAGTTATTTACAGAGATAGATTGACCATTAGTAAAGTTAGAAGTTAGTGTACTAATATATGCTGAGTTAACATGCACACCACTTGAGTTAACTACTATACCGGTACCTTGAGTAACATAAAGACCGGAAAGATTAGCAGTAACACCATTATTAGCAAGGATAGAGATGGTACCTACTGAAGTAATAGGTCCACCTTCTAAACCATTTCCAGAATTAATAGAAGTAACTGTGCCGGTCCCAGACGCAGAAGTCCAGTATACGCCACTACCATTAGAGACTAAAACCTGACCGGCTGTACCTAGTGAACCGTTTGCTATTAATGCAGTTACGGATAGGTTACCAGATACTAGTAAATTAGTTAGGTTTGATCCTAGCTCAAATACACTGGTAGCGTTAGCAGTAAATAACTTCTTATCGGCTAAATTAACTGCTAATTCACCAGGTGATAAGTCTAATGTGGTAGGTACAACACCGCTTACAGTACTTCGTTTAATCTGAAACTTCGTTGCCATCTATCCACTCTGAATCGACAGGTTTATTAGTCGTCTTTTTATTGGGTTTCTTTTTTTGAGGTGGTTGTGGTAGGGCTTTTTCGCAGTCTTCTAAAGATTTAGTAACTAGATCGTAATTATTTTTCATAGCAATTAATGTACTCTCAGACGTAGCAAGCTTTTCTTTTAGGTCGCGAGTCTCGGCCTGATAATGTACAATAGTATTATGGTACTGACCGCACTTGTTGCGTAAATCTTGCAACTCATTAGCAGTACTCGCTTCAACAGTAGATAACTTACTTTTAAGAGCTTTGTTTTCTTCTGTCAAGCTATTCAATGCATTTAGTTTATTACGTAAATCTTGTAATTCATTATTTTGCTGATTGTATTTATTTTCAAGATCTTGATATTGCTTTTCAACTGTTTCTTTGCCTACTGTATGCACTTTGACACTATTAAGAGATTGCTCAATAGTGTCTTGTAGTGAAGATATAGTATTATTTTGATCTTCAATAATCTTGTTCTGCTCGTTAACCGCCATCTCGAGCAGAACATTTCTTGATTCAGCATCTAGTTGCTTGCGAATATGCTCTAATAAAATGTTCTCGTGTTTCTTTATATACGTAGAAACAAGAAGATTTTCATTCTGGTCTTCACTCATTATATAATACCTCTATTGTTGTATATAGAGTTATTTAGAAGGTACCGCCATCAAGAGGTGCGTATAGAATAGCGCTTCCGTTTGATTGTAGTACATAACCATCAGCACCGACTGTTAGTTCATCATAACCATTGGTTGTGTTACCTACTAGTAGAGCCTGGTTTGTAGTTGTGAGTCTACCTGTACCGCCACTTGTACCAGCAAGAGCAGATGTCAACGTTAGTGTATTGGCTGTGATACCTACACTAATTGTCGAGTTAGCAGTAATACTTACTGTAGTTGAGTTCGATACTAACGCGCCTGAATTTAGATAAGATTGTAAAGTAGCAAGAGTATAACCAACACCTGCAGTGTTTACAGTGGTTGTAGGTGCGTCTTGTAGGCCTTTGAATAGCTTGAACGTATCATCTGTTGCATCGCGGAAAAGACCGGCATGCTCGTGAGTGCCACCATCACCGTTATAGTTACCGTAGAAGCCGATATCAAGTAGGTCAGAAGATACATTATTAGCACCGAGCTGAATCATCGAGTCATCGATGATCAAGTTATTCGAACTTACTGTAAATACTGTACCTAATACAGATAGGTTACCGGAGATTTGAACATTGCCGCTGAATATACCAATATCGCCGCGAACAGCACCAGCGTTAACATTGGCCCAACGTGCAGTAGAACTACCAAGATCATATACTAGATCAGATGTAGGAATAATGTTGGTATTAACATGACCGTTAAGTGATATAACATCACTACTTGAATCACCTAAAGCTACGTTACCTGTTGCATTTATTGCATCGAAAGTAACACTATCTGTAGTACCAACCGGCTGACCGATATAAACACCAGTAGCATTAACTGTTACACCAGTATTACCTAAAACAAATACACCAGCACCGTTAGATACGATACCATTATTGGCTAGTACTGCAATTGTACCAGTCGATGTAATGAAACCGCCTGTTAAACCGTCGCCTGTCGAAACGGAAGCTACTCTCGTATCCCAGTAAGCTGTAGTACCATTCGAAACAAGGACGTTGCCGTCGTTACCAATAGATCCGTTAGCAGAAATACCTACCGATGTACCGATTGTAACCTGACTAGAGTTTACAATGAAATTACTGCCAACTTGAAGTACAGCGGAGTTAACACCGCTAGTAGCTAGTACATAAGCAGTAGATACAGTATTGGCTACTGTTAGAGTGCTTGTAGACTTATCGAACGTAAAGTTTACATTTGCACCAAGGTTACCTTCGTCGTTAAACTGTACTTGAGTATTAGAACCTACTACGGAGGGAGCAGGTGTATTCCAATATACATTACCTGATGCATCGGTGGTTAGTAGTTGGCCAGCTGTACCGAAACTACCATTTGCGTAGATTTTATCGATAGTGGCATTTGCTACTTTAATTTGATCAAGATAACTAGATGCGTTTGCTACTAGTGCTTGATTGGCAGTTAAGATACCAGGAGTTCGTGCACCACCGATAGCGACAATAGAACCATTAGGACTACCTACGTAAAAGATATCGCCAGCAGCGGTATAAGCTAATTCACCGTTTGCTAGTGACCCTGGAATAGCAGATGTTAAACTGCGTTTAATTTGAATTAAATTAGCCACTAGAAGGACCCTCCGTCAAGACCTATTTCTTTTACTTCGTATTTATCAGTTACGTTATTGTAAACTAACGTTGCGTTATTTGCTGGTGATGCACCTTCAATAACATCAGCAAGACCATCCAATCTTACAGATGCACTATTAGCAGACACTATAATTGCAGATCCGTTAGAGGTAACAGATGTAAACCCACCACCGTAAATAGGTACAGTATCTACCCCACCAGCGGACGATACTAAATTCAAAATACCTAATTGTGTATTTGCGGGTGTTTGAAGATCGTAGGCCAAGTCTCCGCCTCTTAACGTAGGACTAAGAATACCTACTCTTAAATTAGTATTAGCACCTAAAGTTACTTTATATATCGGCCGTGGTAGTTTTACAACCCTAAACTCAGACATTATCGAGTCACTTGTGGACTGATGGTTACAATACCCTCTACAAGTCTAACTACAGAACTATCTGATGTATTTGTAAGCTCAACATCATAAACATAACGACCTTCGTTTAGATTACCGGTTTGATTAGCAGTAAGTCCGGCTCTAACGGTACCGTTTGCATATACATTAATACTAAATGCAGTGGATGAGTTTGACGTATAGGTTTTACGTATTTGACCGGCGCCCGTATAACCTGTTAGATCAGCACTAGTACCGTTAGCAGTACTAACTATAAAATCAACAGAGAAGGTAGCTCCCTGATCAACGGTAAGGTTAACTTTATCTGCCATAGTCTGAGTCTTTAAACCTTAGAGTTTAGTTGCGCTTCAAGTTCTTTAACACGAGCGGATAGTTCTTGTACTGCAGCCCATAAAGTAGGTACCATTCTACTGTAATCCATTTGCTGCATTTCTTTGCCGTCTTTTACACCACTAACAGCTTCTGGTACATACTGCTGGGCTTCATGAGCGACGAACCCACTAGATTTAACACCATCAGGCTCACGCTTCCAATTAAATTTATATACCGGTACGGCCTCGACTATACTTACAGCATTAGCTATAGGCTCTAGATTTAACTTGATTCTATAATCTGAGCCGCTAGCGTAATTAACGGACGACCCTGCACCTATCATCTGCACTGCAGCAATGGCTGTACCTTGATAATACCAGTCAACCATGTTATCATTAGAATTATTTTGATTAACACGCAGAGGCGCTGAACTACTTTTACTTAAATGTAATGTACCACCCTGTGCATTATACTGTAGAGATCCACCTATGGTTGCATTACCTGCACCTGGATTAGAAATAGCTGTGGATGGATTTTGAGCGAAGTAAATAGTACTATTATTAGCAAATATACTCGAATTAAAAATCATATCACCGGTAGCTACGTCACCAGCTTTCGCGAGAGTACCTAAATTAGTTCTCGCACCTGCCGCTGTAGTAGCACCCGTACCGCCACTACCTATACCCAATGTACCACTCAGTGTAACGGCACCGGTTGAAGAGGTAGAAGGAGATAGTCCGCTTAGACTTGTCTGGAAACTTGTTACACCGCTAGCTGTAGAAATAGTAGCCCAGGTATTATCACCTCTTAAGTAGGTAGTAGAGTCTCTAGTACCAGAAGAACCTAGACGTGCTACTGGAACAGTGCCGTACGCTAACTGACTTGCGTTAAGACCGCCACAGTTGAAGTTGCCAGTTACGGTCATATTACCGCTTGTATCGGTAGTAAATCTGGTAGTTGCAGATGTCACGTCATATAGACCGATCGTACCACCAGCAGAACTCAAATACCAATAAGCATTAGTGGAACTATTCCACATTCTTAAACGTTTTTCGCCTGCATTACCGTTACCAGCACCAATAGCCTGGCTGGTCGTCAATAAGTCACCAGTCATAGTATCACCAGCGAGATTGACTGGTGTGTAGCCTAGTCTACCGGTAATATCGGTATAATAAGCAGGGCCTTGATTATTTAACTGTGCTGCGTTTGTAGCGGTAATACCATATGTACCGGATAGTCTGGTATTAGCTAATGTACCGGCGTTAATGTTACCTGCGTCACGATAATAAGATGCAGGTTGACCACCCAAATTCGTAGCATTGGTAGCAGTTGCAACCGTACCAGTATAAGAAGTACTATTAATAGTTGCCAAACCACCAAGAGATATAGTATTACTTACAGTAAGAGTATCGGTAGTTTTATTATACGTTAATCCAGCATCACCATTTAAGGAGCCAGCATCGTTAAACTGAATCTGAGTATCTGAACCAGCAGCTGCTGAACCGGCCGCAACAGATCCCCACTCGACACCTGTACCTGTAGACTTTAATACCTGACCTGAAGTTCCCGGACCACCACCTGCGATTAATCTGGAATTTAAAGTAACGTTAGCACTGAATGTAATAGGACCAGATAATGTGTATGTACCAGAGGTATTAACATAACTGGTAGAAATAACCCCGCCTAGATGAGAAGCATTGTTTGCGGTAATATTATATGTGCCGGATAGAACTGTGTTAGATAACGTTCCACCTGTAATATTAGTAGCGTTTACAGTACCTGAAAATGCCGTTGAATTAATTGTAACATTAACTGATGAGTTACCTACACGTACCTGCGCAGGTACAGCCATTTCACCGTTATTTTTATTGAATGTGAAAGTACTCGTGCCGCCTAGAATACCACCGTCGTGAAACTGAATACTAGAATCGACACCCGCTGGAGCTGTATTGGCAACACTAGGGATAGCCCACTCAACTCCAGAGCCTGTGGATTTTAGAAAGTATCCATTAACACCAGTATTACCACCGGCTACTAAACCTGCACCTAATGCGAGGTTAGCATTATGTGTATGAACACCTGTAATAGTAAAATCACCACTAGTTCTAACATAGTTAGTAGCAGCAATATTACCTAGATGTGCTGCATTGTTAGCTGTGCCGGAGAAACCTGAAGTATTAATTACAAACCCACCGGCATGTACTGTATTTGAGTACGTGTTAGTAAAGTAGCCAGCGCTCCAGGTATTACCCGGTAGACCTACTCTCCATGTATTATTAGGTGTAGGTACTAAGTCAGAACCTACTACGAAATCATCAAACGATACTGTACCATTAACAGATAAGTCGCCATTAACAATAACATTACCGTCTATTAAAAGAGTATTACTTACAGCTACATTACCACCTCTTAAAGTACTTGCTACTAGCGTACATGCACCAAAAATACCGTTAACAAAACCATTACCAGTACTTACACTGCCTGTAGAAGTAGTATCTACTGTTACAGCATTAGCAGTAAGAATACCGGCAATCTGGTTTGTCTTCTGTACCCAGGAACCAAATGTATCTGTTACAACATCAACGTTTGATACAGGAATTGTCATGTCTTATTTTTCTCTATAAATGTACGTAATAACTGTTTGATCTCACTCACTTCATTTTGTAAATTATCATATTTACTAACGACGTCTTCCAGCATCTTTTCTCTATTTCTTCGAGCTCGATACAGATTGAGTGATTCATTATCAGTATTTAGTATTGCTTTGCTAACATCATCTCGTACTAATTCTTTATTATCTTTTACTTTTATGTGCATTTTACACCTGCAAAGCAATAGCTCTCATATCAGAAACTCTAGGCACTAGGTGTGAACCTTCATCCGAAACCAACACTAATTTAATAGCGAATGTTTTGTAACCATCGAATATAGAATTAGCATTGTTACGGTATCTTACAATTCCACTATTATTACTATTAAGGAAAGCTGATGTAGATACTAGTGAAGCTGTATTGGATGGAAGTCTGTATTCATATTCTCTATAATCATCACGATATACACGGCTACTAACTACTGCACTAGAAGTTCTTTGATCTAGTAACGACCATGTCTTTTGATCGATAGTTTCTGGATCTTCACTGTTTAGTAATTTGCAGTATACCTTAATATCAGTACCTGAAGGTTTATAAGCAGACAAGTAAATGATTAGATCTTCCGCGTCTTGCCCTTCGGCTAGTACAACACGCTTGGAAATATACTTTGCTTGCGTGTTACCACCGATACTACTACTCTCACCGCTAATAGAAGTGGAATCGCTGATTAGATTCTGAATCACTACCATGTTTGATTTAATATCGTCAAACATAGGCGATACTTTACCAATCTCAGTAGTAACAGGTACTGTTACTTGTAGAGACTTGGCTCCACTATATACACTCAACTCTGTAGATCTGGAAAGTACTTTTCTTTCCTTATCAGAGAAGAATGTTTCCATATCTACTGTAGTGCGAGTAGTGGTTGTTTCTACAGCACCTAGACTATCAGAGAACCCTGCCATGTTAATACTAGCAGTTGTGCCTGCAGGGGTTAAGTAGGAGAACTGAGGTACTACTGTACTGTAAGTAATACTATCTACAGATACTAGGTTGGCGCGAGCTTGCGATACTTCACCAATTAGCATAACATTTGATAACTGCGAACTATAAACTGCAACGAAGTTGGTTGCTGTTGTAGCAGAACTACGCTCTAGATGTAATAGATTGTCTGGCTTACTATTACGATTTACGTAACCGTACAAGGCACCGTTGCCGTACAAGTAACCGATAGATGCATTACTATCACTAAATGATAGATTTGAACTTACAGTTATATGAGTGGCGTTAGGTAATGTTGATACTGTTCTTAAATCAGTAACAGCACCATCATTAGCAGTTAAGTAAATGTATGATCCGATTGTAAATGCAGTTTGAGCATTCGCAACCATACCTTTAAGGTTAACGGTATTACTTGTTGTAGTAAATGACGCGTCACTAATAGTTACAACGCCATTGGATACAAAGATTCTCTCACCTGGTAGGAATGTACCTTTGTAGTTATTAGCTGACAAGAACTCAGTATTAGAATTATAGTACTTAATAGTGCCTGTGCTATGTGAGAATTGCTTTCTATGGATAGTAAATTTAATATCTTCTTTTTGATATGGAGTCCACACATTGTCTGTAGAAGATGTAAATAGTACACCAGTAGAATTGTTTACATAGATTGGACGGTTAGTAGTAATATCGGTTTGTCCGACTTCACCTACCCATACTGTCCAATTAATACTGCTACCAATTGGAATTAGAACAAAGCAGTATTCTTTACCGGATTGTAAGAATACAGGTGAGTCAAATTCAAATGTAGTAGCAGAAGAAGCGTCGTTACTTACCGTGCACTGAGATGACTCTAGCACCTTTCTACCGAACGGTACAATGTACGGTGTTGGGAAGCCATTATCTACTTCACGAATCTGTACTTCGATGCCAAGTGTTGGATCTTTAGTCTTAAAGTATACATCCAACTTAGAAATAACGATACCTGGAATACCAGCTGGCTCACCGACATAGAATGTCTGTGCGATTGGATCGTTACGTACCGGTGTTGGTGTAGGAGTCGTAGTAGGTGCGAGATCTGACGCAGGTCTTGGTGATGTAGTTGGTGCGGGACCAATGATTGTAGTAGTCGTCTGTGTTGACGTCTGTGTAGTCTGAGAATCAAGAGCTAGTACAGATGTAACGGCAAGCTGTGGAATACGTGTAGTTAGTTTTACGTTGGCTTTTGTAATACCAATGTTACTAGCAGTATATGTTGCAGCTGCACGTGTTGTAATAGCTTCTGATTCATTCTCTAAACTCTCAACGTCAGCAAGAGTAAATAGACGATCACCTACTTTGAATCTACCTTCTGGGATGAAGAAGATGCCTCTTACTTCACCGGTAGCGGATGTTACAAAGCCATTACCTGACTTGGTATCTAGAATACTAACATAAGTGTTAGAATTCCCTGCGGGTAATCTACTCTTATCAGAAACACCTTCCCAAGCAGGGCCGCCAAGAGTTGTAATATTATTGATTCTTACTGTTGCGGAGTTAGCAACAAAAGAAACTGATTGGCAATGCGCGTCGACGTTAACACCATCGAAGAATGGATATACTGTCGTACCTGGTCTCAAACCAGTAGCAACAAAGCCTAATGCACGAGGTCTAACGAACTGCTGAATCGCAACATCTTGTACTACTTGACCAAAGTTATAAGTGTTCTCAACTGTAGAAGCACTAAAGTCAATTTCATTACGGAATGTTGAGCTGATAGTTTGAATATCAACTTCTCTTTGACTTGCTAGGTTTGTTCCAATAACGGTTAGTCTAGCGGTGTCTCTTGTAATGATCTGTTCAGTGGTAACTACACGCTCTGTACCTAGTACATTTGGTAGACCGTTGAAGAAATCTGCTAGACCGGATAGGTCAATACTTGCAACGATATCTGGGTTGGTGTAGATATCTGGCTCTGTGTCACCTTCAGGGAAGAGTGAAAGATTACCGCGGAATGTATAGATGATATTTTCTACACAGTTTCTGATCTTACTAGCAAACTCTTGAGTAATGTATGGAGTTTCTGTATTATCAATAGTGATGATATTATTAGCTTGTACAACATTATTACTATTAACAGAATCAAAGTCAAGTTCTACATAAGTTCTCTTGACAGTAGGTGCCATTTCCTGCACTTTAATATCAACAGCAGCTTTAAATTCTGGACTCTTTGTATCTGCAATGGTGAATCCCTTGAACGGTTCTACCAAGAATCCGTTCTTATATCTTTCCAAACCACTGCTATCCTTGAGAGATAGAGTCTTTGCAGAAGCTTCAAGTAGTGATAATGATGTGTAGTACTCGAGGCGATCAACCTTCTTATCTACAACACCAATATCTCTCATTGTATAACGACGGTTTTGTGTAAGATTAATACCTACGCCGTAATCAGGTCTACTATACGTACGAGCTTCAGTTTGAGAAAGAGATGGATATGGTGGAATGGTTAATACACCAAGAGTCATTGCACCGTTAATATCTCTAGGAGCTTGTGGAGATACTGAAGGTGTACCTTCAACGTCGATAATTCTACCTTGAGGGGATAGAGCTACTTTATCCTTTCTACCGAGATAGTAGGAGAAGTGTGTAACGAAATTAGTATCTGGTGTAGCAGTATATGGACCATTAGGTAGAGTGAATACACCATTTGAGGATGGGTTAATCGTAGCACCTGCAATAGTATTGGAGCTATTAGCAGTAGCAGTCATATACGGTCTAAAGTCGATACAGTCTCTTAGATCCAATACTATACCTGTAGTAGGTGATGTGTATACTGGAATCTCTTGAGTTGTAATCGCTGTTGTATTAGCTGTATTAGCATCGTCAATCTGATATGAAGTTACGGCAAAGAAGCCAATACCTGTAGTTGTATCTTGCTCGAAGTGATCAAGCTCAACAAGGAGTTTCTCAGATGCACTTACTGTATGATTAGTACCTGGCTTGATAGAAATCGATGCAATACCATAATGGCTATCGCGCTGACCAGAATCTAATACAAACTTCGAAGCATAATTTGTATTAGTATTAGCGTAGGTTGTGCCCTGATAGATGTTACGAATCTTGTACACATCTGGAAGCCCTAGCGACCATGGACCTATTGTACCGCCAGCATTATTAGATGCGTCGATTTTTACAAAACGACTCTTTTTAACAGTCTTCGAAGCTGGGTTGGCATTACTTCTATTTACATCATAGTATACAGTAGCAGGTAAAGTAATAGAACCTGCAAGGGCAGTATTAAGTCTTACAGCTGCAGAAGTAGCATTTGCTTCAATAAAGACGTTAGCACTATCTTCACGAGTTAGACTAATGATACTGCCGTTAGGGAAGTATCTAGCAATCTTACCGCTACCAACTACTTCAATCTTAGTAGTATTGTTAGCGGTATTAGCTACAACCATATGTGTACTATTAGTCACACTTACAATTTGATGTACAGCGGACTGCGTACCATTGGAGAATATAATATGATCTCCAGCAGCAAATTCAGTATTGAACGATGTAGACAGACCAACAATGTTAGCAGTACCGTCAGCAATTGTTGCAGTCCCGTTTACGTTAGCACCGTTGGCATTTGCACGCGATACTACAATAAACTTTGCTTCATTAGCTTCAGATAAAGAACCTGTAGCAGTAAATGTCTCGGTACCACCACTGAAAGGTACATCGAGAGCAAAGGTAGCAACACCATTCGCCTGGAATGTAATATCTTTTTGTGTTCTGTATGTAAATTCTGTAGCGTTCTGGGCTGCAGCATTACGTAGATTACGAACTGCTTTCTTACCGAGGTTAACTACTAACTGATTACCAGCTGGTTCTCTTAGTACTGCGTTACCGTTATCGAGAACGATATCAGCAAAAAACTTACGAGAAGATCCATCAATAGCATATACTGAGCGCACATCTTTGAAGTTCTTACCGCTATCCATATTAATATTAAACAAGTATAGTTTATACTGAGCGGTAGGCGTACCGGGTGTACCAGAATAATAAGTGATAGTACGCGAGCTTGCAGTACCGATCTTATTACCTGCAGGTGTAGCGGTAGAATAAGAACCTTTGGTTACGATATCATTAACAGTATCGTATAAATCTAAAGAATCAAGATTAGTTAGATCAAGAGTACCTGCCGCTTCATCTACATAAACATAATTACCGTAATTTGCAGTAATGATTTGATTATCATAATAAGCAACGTCTGTACCTCTACGAATACTACTACGTCTCTTATTTAAAAATTCTACTCTGTATCCGCTTACATAACCATGACCTTTGTCTACTTCTAGTGTAAGACTGTTTGTATTTGCGGTGTTAGAGGTGATATACATCTCGAAAGGATCGATGATATAGTCACCACTTTCTTCAAATGTTCTACGAGCCATTTCAGCGCCAAGAGCAGCGTATTGTGACATAGCTCTATTTTGAACTGGTAGACCATCTTCAAAATCGATAATTGAGAAGAACGCATCTGTATTAGCCGCGTCACTGGTATCGCGTACTACTAGATTAGCAGTAAGCTTGAGTCTGTTCGCGCCAGGGGCGTTATAGTTAGGAGCACCAATAGCATTATCAAAAAGAGAACCATCAGTATCACTAGTGATAATGGATTCTAGTGTTTTAAACCCGATCGATACATTATTAGGTACATTAGAATATTTTGCAACAACAAGAGTTTGCGGTAATACTGAAATAAAGAACCCTTTCTGAAAGATCGTACCTTCAGAAATAGTAGCTGCATAACCTTTGCCTGTCGCATTACTAACCGAATTAGCTACAGTGACAGTACCAAAAAGAACATTAGCTGTAGTTCTTACCTCGATAGATTCATCTGGATCAAATAGCTTTTGTGGAGATGTATTAGCATAAGTTGCAGAATTTAAATATCTAACATAGAGTGTATTAAGATTAGGTGCGTCGGATTCTAGACCTTGTAGAGCATTGACAATATATGCTTCAAGGCCATTAGTACCAACTGCTTTCTTACCTATAAAGTCTTGAATATTAAACGCTACACCGTTTGCGTAATTATCAAGCACCTTTACGTAATCATAACTAGAATCTAAAGTGATTGTACACCCTTCGATAATAGAACCATCTCTGAAAACATGCTTACCAAACTTCTCTACTTGATCCTGTAGAATAGTTTGTAGCTGTGTTAATTCACGAGCCTGAACGGCTGTAGAAGGTCTGAAGAGGATCTTATGATAATTATTATTGGCGTTAAAGTCATCATAATATGGCGGTGTGTTTAAATTAGTCTCTAAAGGCATTTGACCCTCTAATTAAAACTTAATAACAAGTTTTACTGCTTCTTTGCTCGTGCTTGATTTCGTCACGGGACTTATGTTTTCTATATATAGGGTAGATCCCGTATCACGAACTAGCTCTGGATATGTAATAGTATTGGCTATTGCACAGAATCCATTAGCGCCAGACGTAATACCATATACGTAGTTGCAACTACTGACACTAACTACACCCTCAACATCTGACAATATTAGCGCTGGATAAATTGATACAACGTTAGCCTGCGCACCACTTGTAGCTGCTACGACGTTTGCCGTGTTAGTAAAGGTGCCTTGTGTTTCGGTTAATTTTAAATATGTACTGTTAGCAAAAACGACTATACCATTGGCTGTACCTAGTGTCACTTTTTCATATAGATTAAACGCTGTGGTAGGGTTACTGATTAACAGATCTTTATCACTGCTAGTATTAAGTACTACAGCCTGTGCAAACTTTGTATTATTTACTGGAATTCTAAACTGTACAATTTCATTATTAGAGTATGGTATAGTATTAGATGATAGTGTGAGTCTCATTGTATTATTGAATCTAGTAAAATTAATAGCTTTACTATTGTAATGTAGTTTGGTATCAGTTACAGTAGCGTAGCTATTAGTACTAGAATCATAAACCATATAACCGTTGGTAAATTGACCGCGCACATTTGTTAATTGGAGTACGGTTGAGTTAGCGGTTACTAGCGTACCCTGAGCATTTGTTGTCTGCTGTATGATTGTCTGTACGTTACTCGAGGTTGAGAATGTACTTACTGTTGCTAAGTCAACGTTTGCTGTAGTATCAGAATATAATGCATAGATGGCGTTGTTACTACCTGTATCACTAAAAGTGCCTTTTACTTTTTCTAATTCAATAAAAGTAGTATTTGCATAAACAACTACACCAGCAGCGTTTGAACTTGGTTGTATAACAATCTCACCTACAACACAAGTATTGGAAGCATTACTGACGTCTAATTTAATTCTATCGTAGTTGGTGACAGTGAGATATATGTCATCCCATAATGCGTCTTTAATAAGTCCTACTCGTCTAAAAGACGTAGGAGTTGGCAAACTATAGGATTCATTATATGAGTTACCTACTTCAGCAGTAATACCAATATAGGAAGCACCTAATTCTGAATATGGGTCGCTACCATGGCCTGTAGGTGGGCCTACTACTGGATATAATACTGCATTAGCGCCATATAAATTATTTGCTTCAAGGGTAGCTTGAGTAGTATTATAAGCAGTATTTGGGTGTGTATAATTGACACCCGGGTCGATTACTACTACAGAAGTAATAGTGCCCAAAGTAGTATTAACTACACTATACGCAGCTGCATTAGAGCCGTCACCAATAATATTAACTGTAGGTGAAATAATATACTCGGTCTGTTCGTCAGGTATAGTTGAAATACCTGTTACTAGAGCACTGCCGCCACTAGTACTAACCGCATTAGTACCGACAGTAAAATCTCTATATAAACTTTCTAGAGTTACTGTGGGATAGTTAGTTACTGCCGTTACATTAGCAGATATGCCACTTGTTACACCGGATATAGGGAAACTAATTGTGGAGTTAGATGACTGGAAGCCAGGGCCATCAACATTTGTAACAATTAGTGTTGTATTGTTAGAGAAAGAAATTACACCATTAGTAGAAGAATTACTCTGTACAATTACTTCACCAGCAACAAAACTGCCAACAAAATTATTAACGGTTAGCTTTACTGTATCAAGATCGACAAATACGATTCTACCATTTGCAGAAATATTCGTTACGGAAGATACGGTCAAACCAGAATTAATTTTATAATGCACGTTGCTAGTAAACCCGTTAGCTGAAGGGCCAGCAATAACTAGACTTGTAGTGTTTGCAATTTCAGAAATACGGTAGTACTTTGCAGCTGTACCTATCTTAATATAATCACCAACATCATATTCAGCAACAAAGTCTGTGGCAGTACCTGTTACTGTGTTTGAGTTGTTAGCAACAGTGACTGTGCCTGTCTGTAAAGTCGTACCTCTATCAACTACTCTCGCTGGATAATCGCTTAAGAACCCTTGTGTTGATGTCTTGAGTACTTTGAATGTATTATCACCTGTAGTAACAATAGTACCAACAGCTGTAGCTGTATCGTTAATATACTGTGTGAGTATATCGCCTGGTTGAAAATATCCAGACTTAGATGTTACAATAAGGTAAGAAAGGCTCTGCGATACAATATCATTTTTTGCAAAAACACCGGCAGTATTTGCTAATGTAAGATTTACGTAGAAGTCTAGTGGTTCATATAATGTAGCAATTTTTGTAGATGCGTTATATGATGAGATCTTTTTAAGCTGATTTGCTCCTAGACCACTCTTTAAATATATCGAAGAATTAGTATAGAAATTATTATTAGAAGAGCTATTACTAGAAATAGTAATAGCATATGCATTAATAACACCCTGTAATACGCCAGTATTATACGTGATCCAGCCTGTACCAGGACTTGTTACCCTAATAACGTCAATACCTCCGACTATAGCGGCGTCTTGTACTGCGGTGTTAGGAACTACAGGTATGTAATTATTACTAGCAAAATTATTCATATCCGTCAACGGTACTGTATACATGTACTTCCAAGTATAACCATCTGTGGTACGGAATATGTCAGTAGATACAACGGCTGGTTCTACAGTTGAATAAGCACCGTTGTTATTATCTAAAACTTTATATACACTATTTGAACTATTAATTACATAAAAATTATTAGAATAAAGATTTGTATTATTAGGATCATAATGTGTATATACTGTATTAGTATTCCAGGTATGTCTTGGAATTAACTTTCTTATATTATTACTAGTTACTCGTTTACCAAAAAGAGTATCAGAAAAAACCGTCAACTGAGATCCATAAATGGAATCATTAGCTGGAGGTGGATTGTTATCATCTTCCCAAGGCGTGTGTTTACCAGCAAAGATATAATAACCGCTATTAGCGTTCAGTACACTATTATAAAATAGATCTGCAACTTCAACGCTATGTTTTTTTGTAAGGATGCCCGTATTTGCCATGTTATTCCTGAGTTATACTACTCGCAGCATACGTTGACTGACTGTTTAATATTTCTGTTCTCAACACGAATTTACCGAATAGAGCTACCCCAGCTGGATGTAGTAATTTCTTAACAATGTCTTTATATAGGTTGAAATCCAACTGAGTTTTTACTTCGTATGAGTACTCTTGGTAATAATAACTATCTTGTATATACTTGTCACTGTTTAAGAATCCGCGAGTGGTAGTCCATTCACCTTGCGATTTTCCTTGTGATCTTACCTGTGGAAAACCTACAGCACTAAACTGTGCATTAGCAGATGATAATGTAACTTCTGTCGATGGGTCATATCCATAACCACTATCAATAACAGATACTGATTGTATAATACCAGTCAGAGCACCTGCGTCTGCAAGCACTACAGCATTATTGCCTTTAACAGTGCCGTCTGGCTCAACGAGATTAAGTTGAGAGATAATAGGCTGTGTTATTTCTACAAACGGATCTAGCGAGTACCCTTCGCCTGGATTAATACCGTTAATGAACTGTATCGACCCTACTTCTAACTGCTGATATGTTAGTGCGTTTGCAAGAACGGTACTTAAATTACCACCATCTACGATTTTTGGAAATCCAAAATCGGTTACTTCACTAAAGTGTTGCACATCAGTATTGGAGGTATCGAAATTAGCTGTTACAGATAGGAACGTATTATTAGTAATACTGCTAATCTGTCTTATTTGTTTATTTGTAGAAGTACCGACTTGAATATATCTACCGTTACTATATTGCGTAGTAAATGTAGTACCATTACCAGTAACAGTATTTGATGCTGCTGTTACAGTCACATTGCCACTAAGAGGTGAGCCTTCATTGAATACTAGAAGTGATGTATCGATATAGTCGCGAATATAATCAGTATTAATCGCGATAATTTCTTTACGGAATATATTACCAATAGAGAATGTGGCGCCTGTACCGCCACCAACTACGTTTGCAATTGTCGCAGAACCGGTACTATTACCGCCTTGAATATCAAAAATGTAACCTTGTGCACCTGTTGTATTACCTACTAGTAGGAAAGTATTACTGCCTCCTACTACAGTAGATGTAGTAAAGAAGTCATTATTTCCCATGTGACTTACATATATTGAAGTAGTATATGCAGCGTCAGTGATAATACTAGCTACTTTACCGATACCAATATTAGCGGTACCATTAGACTGATAAACATATTCACCTATAGAGAATGTGCCTGTGCCGACCTGCTTACCTAACTGCAACTTAATTGCAGAGTAGATTGTATTACCTTTGGTAAAACCGCCACTAAATTGCTTAAGAGTTATTTGCGATGCTGTATTAGATACGATAACACCATTCGCAACTTCACTTGTAGAGTTGGCTTGATACAAATATTGAGTCGGGGCGAAAGTACCAGCAACATTAGCTAGGTTTAATTTAATCTGAGAGTATACTTTGGGTACCGTATCTAATGTGTAGCCTGTACCTACTTTATCAAGAGTAAAGTTAACAAGACCGAAGCGCTCGCCGACTTTAGTAACTTTGGCTTTACCTTTACTACCCTTACTACTCACAACATCTAGAATATCACCTACAGAGAACTGTGCGCCACCATCAATAATACTAATATCATTCAAAGATCCTACGATCTTGGGTAGATTATGTACTTCTGTACTACCTTTGATACGAATTAATTCACCTGTATCGAAAATACCATTAACACTTGTTAGTTCTAATACTTCAATAATTTTTCTTTTAATACGTTGTTGATAGTGTCTCTCTACAGTAGCTTGAGCTTTACTACCTATACCTTCAATTCTTTGACCAACGTATTGACTATAATCAATACTATTACCGGTAACTTCTAGATATTGTCTACGATTCCAAGTACCATCGGATAGTTTTAAGATATCTTCTGCTGGGTAGTAAATAGCAGAATCTCTGCCGTATAGTGATTTGAGAAGTATATCATATCCGCGTTCAGTACCTTTAGCGCGATATAATTCAAGAGCATGCTTAATTAGCATACGCTTGTTACTAATAATATTATCTGGTAAACCGTTTAGATAGACGTTTTTAAATTTAGTAATATATTCATCAAGAGTGGTATCTACATCATCATAACTTAATAATTTTCTAGCTTTGTAATTTAAATTGCCAGATTCTTCTAACCACTCAAAGTAACTTGTTAAAAACGAAACAAACAATTCACCTTCTTCCCTCATAAAGAGAGGGAATTGAGTCTCTACAAAATGGGCAATTTTTGCTTCGATATCACGCATTATTCTAATACAGTATTAATATTGATTGCGTTTTCTTCTGTAAGTATACGAATAATATTATTTCTTACACAGAATATATCCTGCTTTCTAGGGCCCGCATAAAATCTTATACCGTCCCCTTCGTAATCTGTAATTACTAAACCGTTAATAGTAACAACACCTGTGTCATAATCTACAGCACCTACATTAGTATTGAGTACGTTACGACCAGTGCTTGTAAACTCGTACACAAATAAGATACCACTACCATCTTCAGCGATATACGCTGGCCTACTGTTGTAGGTGATTTGAGATGAGTATAGAGTAAATTCATTCGTTAGAGGTCTTGCTGTTAACGTATCATCTTTTCTGATAGGATTACCAAAATCGATAACGTTAGTATAAGGTACACCAACTTCCGGTACTATAGTCTTAACCATCATTATAGACGTTTCATTACTCAAAATACTAGTATCAGCAGCATTAATGGCGCCTAACAATTTTGAGTATCTAAACGGTTTATTAAATTCTAATAGATTGGTAGTATTAAAAGATGAAATAGTACCGCTAACTAGATTTAGAATCTGTGTAGGTGTTAATTGAGTAATACCCGCATTATAAGTTACATCAGATGTTATGATAAGATCAAGATATTCTGGCTCAACTAAAATAGGATTAATGGCTAGTGGCGATCTAGTTCTCAAGAACTTAATAATATCAGACTTAACACTTTCAGTTAAAGGATACCCTGATAGCGTGGATAAACATACTGCTACTGTGCCATATTTTGGCACCAATGGTATCTCTTCACCACCGTAAGCAAATACTGATTTAAGTTGCGGGTATTGAGCGAGTAATAACGTTTTATAATCTGTAGTAGTTACAACACGCTCCTGCGCTTGAAAATGTCTTGGAGCGTTATATTTAATTGACTCTAAGGTCTCGCGTTCATTACCATCAATAGCAGGAGTGATTGTGCTGACAACATTTGCGGTATACCCTTGAATTGCTGCAGCAGGTGTGAATGTACGTAATCCATTTGCTCTTGTTCCAGAAGCGATTCTATATGTTACGTCGATAACGTTACCAGTAGTTAACTTTTTACCGAATATTCCGTCACCGAAAATAATCTCGTAGCGATCTTGCGTCGCGGGTTGAATAAAGTATACTTCAGATGTATCGTCTAAACCAAACAAGCTTGTAGTCGGTAGATATGTTGTACCTGTTGAATTAGCGGTAGGAGCTACGATTACTTTAATACTACTAGTATCAACTAATTTATTGGATAGTACAAAGCGCTGATTTGCGATAAGAGTGTTAGCTACAAATTTTTCTGTAACTACAAATCCTTCGTAGATGTCTATACTCTGAACAAATTGATTATTAGCGTTACGTCTAATTATAATTTCATCACCGGTAGAGAAAATAAAGGTGCCAGAAGCTGATTGTGCGTTAAACTTAGTAAACTGAGGTACTGTTACGGCTTGTATTGAATTGTTAGACACATTAAGCTGTAATGAGATAGTCGCACGGGCAGATAAGGTAGATCTTACGTTATAATTTAATGCTTTGGCGTGCGATACGGCTGATTCTCGTAGAACTGCAGTATCAAGAAACATCTCGTTACCAACCATATTTAAGTAGAAAGCATTTAAATATGAGTTGTACGAGAGCAAATCCAACATGGTGGATAGGTTAGAACCATCAAAGTCATAATCTTTGAACGGACTAGTATTGCTCTGTAGATATGTCTTGAGATTTTCTCTGAGAGCGAGAAAATCTAATTGATTTGTTGGTAGAAAATCGGCCATTACCTAATCCGGTCTAATGATAATTCTAGAGAAATAGGATCTTCTTTATTTATTAAGCTGAAAACAATAGTAGCTGTAACACCATTTTGATCCTCATACGGAGTCGCAACTACTTCAATAATGTTAACTCTTGGTTCGTAATTTTTAATAGCATCAGTGATTGCTGTCTGAATTAGTTCAATAGTAATAGGAGAGAAGTTTTCAAATAGTAACTTGTTAACATTACTGCCAAGAGAAGGTCTAAAAGGCCTCTCATAAAAATTAGTAAATAGAATATTTTTTATAGATCGCTTTACTGCGTTTTCATTAATGGTTCTGGACAAATCTCTACTGATAGGATTTGAGCTAAATCCAATATCAAGATCTGAATATAATATTCTGCTGTTAATTGTACCTGACATTTACCGAAACTTTATAATATTCTATTTATGGGCTATATTCGTACCTAGCAGGAGCAGAGTTGAGATCTGATCCCGGCATCATAGGAACAGTTGGAAACTCTTCTCCATTCTCATTTACTGGTACGGGAGGGCTAGGAGGTGTGTTTAAAATACTGTTTGTTAGGTTCTTAAGTTCATCAAACTGACTTGAAGTAACTGTGGAGTCAATAAACTCTTTTACACCCTTTTCAATATCTTTTGAGATGTCATCAAGAAACCCTGATACTTCTTTAGCACCTTGGTTAACTTGTTCTTGAATGGCAGTTGTTAATCCACCTGCTAAGTCACCTGCTCCTGATAGTAAACTACTCAAACCTTCACCTAATGAACTAAGAGTTGATTGAGGTATGATTGAATCTGCTGGTGGTAATACATCTGCAATTGCATCTGTTGCTTGCTGTTTCAAATCTGATAACGCTTTATAAGCAGTATTAGCAATAGATTGTATACCTTCTGTCACTCCAGTATCAAGAGATTCTAGTAACTTACCAATACCACCACCTACTGATCCAATAGAAGAAGATATCGTTTTCATTGCACTAGGAAAGCCATCACCAAATCTCTCATTCATAGTTTTTAGTTCAGTCATATCAGAGCTTGATGGGACGAACCCTAATAATTGCGTTAGGTTGCTAGTGATAGTTTCACCAGATTTTGCCATGGTATTTTGCATCTGTCTAGCGACAGAATCACCACCACCTAAAGCGGAGCTATTAGAATCAACTATGTTATCGATCTGAGCTTGCGCTTTTAGCATCTTGGATATTTTGTCAAAGTCTTCCTCAGGTAGAGAGCCCATTCGAATCATGAGCTGCTCCATTCTGCGTTCTCTTTCTATGGATTGATCTAGATTAACAAACGACATATTCTACCCTATTACGCTATTGTCTGAATACTAGTTGTTCGTTGATGATTAAGCATAGTAAAGTATTGTCTTCTACATCTGTCACCAGAGTATGAAATATGAATCCAAGGCCTGCCTGTACCTGTGGTTTGATATTCAAGAATTAATTGATCAAAAGCTACTACTCCGAGTAATTCTTGAGCTCTATCAGCATAACCATTATTAGGTAAATCGACAAATTGAATATCAACTGCTTGACCTAACCCATGTTGGCTTACACCTGAACCGCCGCGCGCTTGTGCTGCTGGTCTAAATCCGGATGTAATAATGAAAGATCCCCTACCATACTTTTCAGCAATTCTATCGATAACGTTAACAGCCAATGCCTGTAAATTTGAGACAATCTGACCTTCAGTCAAACCAGCTTGTGCTCTCACTCTATGACCGAATGTGGCTTGCGATGAAAGGTCTTTTAGTTTAACATATCTGGATAGTTGCTCTTCACCTGTAAAATAGCTATTGTTTATAAATTCTGTACTATCAACGGATACTCTAGCAACACCTGAACTTGGAGCAGAACCGATAGGGTTAGCATCGGGACCGCAATATGGTGCTGATGCATTATAACCTGGATATAATGCACTGCCGGCTCTACCACCTTCATCGTTTTCAATAGCAGCTCTTACGTAGCGATTTACTGTTTGTGTTAGAGGGGGTCTTGGCGATCTATCTGGAAATGCACGCGGACCGGGAATAACTAGACCAGTTAGTTGCACTGGAGTAGCTTCAGGTACTGCTGGTGGTGCTTCAATATCAACCGATGGTGCTGTAGGAGATGGCGATACTGGACTTGGCGCACCAATAGGTGCGCGACCAGCGGTTGTAGCGAATTGCGCAACCTGCACTGTACCCTTGAACTGAGGTGCATGTACTTCAGATTGAACATATAAACTATTTTGCAAATGCATGTCAGTTTTAACAGCAACTTTACTAGCGTCGATTTGAGTCTCACCACCGGACTTTAAAGTATACTTACCTGTCGTATTGATCTGATAATCAGTACCACTGTTGAATAGTGCATTTTCTAGAGTTTTTAAATTATATACTTTGGTATTTTCAGTATGAGTTTCTGCTACCTTGACATCCATTGTATTAGTTTCAGTAACGTGCGCTCCAATATTCTTATGATCGAACTTTTTGGTTTCGATAATAAGTTCTTCGGCTCGAATCTTAAAAGTTTCTTTTACGTTGAGATTAAAGTTACCACTGGTAGTTAAGTTAATATCATTCTTGACGACGCCGTCTAACTTACCATCAACTTGTAATTTAACATCGTTTGTTACTAAAATATTACACGGGCCGCTTACTGTAATATTTGCTTCACCGCCGATAAAAATGTAACCGTTACGTTCAATAATATAATAATTATCACCTACTATCTTACGAACTTCTGTGCCATTATTATCTACTTCGACGAATGTACCGGCAGGGTGATAGCGATGATATCGAACACTACCAGGTGTATCGTCAAATTCTTGAATCAATCCATTAGGAGTTTGATATACATGATTATGAGGATATACCGCACCATACGCAGATGGAGGTTCATCCCAAGTATCGATCGATAGGGCAGTTGCTATATTTTGTTTACGGGTACTATCACGAGTAACGATACTTGTACCAGCTGGATTACCTCTCGCAAGTCTATTAGTATCCTGCTCATAAGAATAGAGAGCAGCTGCGGCTTGACTATTTACTTCAGCATCAGTAATACCTGCTTGTGTATTATTAGGTATATTCTGCGCAAGTATAAGTCTTGGATCAATAGACATAATTATGCCATCCTTGGAGTATCATCGGATATAGAATTAAATCCTAGTCTGTAATATGCATGACCGGATGTATTGTTACCGTCGCGACCTCTACCAGTACGTTTGTAAATATCCGCACCACCAGGCCCGAGAAGATGTGCAACCATTAATATACCAGCAAGTTCGCGTGGTTCAGATACTGCTGTTACTGTACCCAACCTCAACAGCGTTTGATAGTTTCTTTTGAGGAAATTATCCATAGCCTGCTCTTGTGCAGCACTATTACCCAACCAGGTATCTTTTGATGTAATTCCGTTCTTACCAGTCCAAGTACTGTCAGTATTGATTAAGCGTGTATGCAATGTACTATACTCGCTACGCGACCAAGGTCCTGTTGCGGTTTCGCCATTTGCTTTACGATAACTCTCACCAGCTCTGGGAGGCTTGACATTCACATAACCTTCATCATATAAAGCTGCTAAACCAAACTGATACTTACCAACGTAACCAAACTGATTCTCGGCTCTATAGTTACCGTTGGATTCTCTCTGCCCGATAGTATTTTTTAATTCTTGTAGTTGTGCGGCGGATAGATTACCCAACGCACCTCCAGCAACTGCGGCTTGCTGGGCGGATTGATCTGTATTACCCTCTTGTACTCTACCGGTAAGTTCAGCAGGATCTTTTACACCTTCGGGTGATGATAGTGTAGCACGACCGTTAGATGGGAAGTTATTAATACCGCCGAGTACACCAAATACGATTGGATACTGCGCAACAGGACCGTCAGCAAAAAATCCCATGACCTGTGTACCGATTAATGCACCGGTAGGTGAAACACCACCGCCGCGTAACCCTGCACTTGTCGTTGGCTGTAAAACCGTCGCCCAGGGTAGATGTTCTGTTAGCACTTCTGATGGATCGTCGCTATGATATCCATGGCATCTAACTTTCAATCTACCTAACTTTGCAGGGTCATTATTATCTTCTACTGTACCGATAAACCAAGTAAATCCCTGAGTACCCATAAACTTAGTAATCATTATATACCACCAAACAATTCATTGAGTCTTACATTAGTAGTACTACCAGTACCACCTAAAGCAGGTATGTTAATTTGTTCTTTATCATATAGATTGTCATAATATGAAGTACTTCTCAACGAACTCTCTTTGAAGCAACTAATATTAGTAAAGAACTCATACTTACCGCCCGTGTTACGTATCTCATGAGAAATAGCACTAATAAGGTAGATACCAGATAAATGCTCGTCTTCTCTTTTGGCTTGTATTTCTGTATGTGGTAAATTATCCATAATTTTGATTTCGATACGTTTACCTATATCTTGATGCAGGGTACCGTATACACGAATACTTAAAGAGTTCTCGTTTAGTATTAAAGTGTATGGGCTGCTGAAAAGTAAAGCTCTATCAGTATAGTCATAACGTACCGGAAGAGCTCCACCTTTATGTCCGGCATCAGACGCGTACGGTATCAAGTAAGTTAGATTACCTAATTCTTTAACCTTGTCTAGAAATGTCATGGAGTTTCTAGTATCAACATTATTAAGAGATTGAGGTGAACGATCTTTTAGTTCTTGCGCAATCGTGATATTATTTGCAATTGCTCGCTTTTCAACCAAGTCATATTGTACTACTTTAGTATTTGCAAATCCATAAGAAAGCTTTTCAATGGTATTAAAACGATAGGGTTTACTATAAGATATAATAGACGTTTTACCGTCTCTATCAGCACTCACATCTGACTTATATTCATATACTATCGGTTTTGCATCTTCTTGTAGATTACGCTGAATTATATTTTCAATACTTTCGAAGTTGTATCCTTCGAAGCTTTCATAAAAGGAGAATGTAGAGGTAACAAATTCTCTGCCACTAAAAGTTTGCGCGGTAACAATTGCGATCTTTTCGAATGGTTTAGATTCGACGAACGCATAAGCAGTAAGACCATCTGCTTCTTCAAAGTTAACCAAAGGTCTATCAGTCTTGAGTTCGTTCTCTAATATACTTTTAACTATACCAGTGGGAGTATTTGCATAACTTTTACTGCGCATGGAACCCGAGTTAATAAAATTATCAATAGATCTTAACTCAATTCTAAACACAGAACCTGATGATTGCTCAGGCATATACTCCATATCGACTTTGGTGACTACAAACTTATACTCAAAAGTCTTTTCTGGAAAATTAGCACCTTGATCTGGCTGTCTTAAAAAGATAGTAATAAACTCTTCACCGATTAACGAGCTTGCATTTTTACCTAACAGATCGTTACTATCTGCAATTAAAATATTACCGTATAAAGATGGATTTGATATATCGGTTGCAATGTTTAGAGCAACAACAAGGGCGTTGATGTCTACCTTTCTAGTACCATCGAATCTCTCAAGCTCAATTTTATCGATAATGATCGATGAAGGATCGTTAGCGACGCTAGGTGTAGTTACACTACTACTCATTTAACTTTTTTTCTAATTGCCTGTCAAGTTCTTGAACGGTTACTGGTTGTATTACTTTAATTAACTTTTTTGCTTCATTTAATTCTTCTTCATAATCATATGCATATACTGGTTCATAATCAGCAGTATCTTCAATATTACCATATGTTTCTGTATTAATAAGAACTGCTTTATAATTTTTATTTCTATAATGAACAATCGTCGCCATAGCAGTAGCAATAGAACCGTATTTTGATATTAAAAACTTTTCAAACTGCTCTGCGGTCATATACCAATCGTAGTAAGGGTCAATTTGAGTATTTACAAGTCTAATCGCCCAATCGTAAAAACTATTATTATAAAGATCGTTTGCTACAGTATCGGGTCGCTCACCTTCATTGATAGTGAGGGGCATGTAAACAAAATTATTATCAATTGTCGGCGGTCTTGTAACTGCGCGCAGCAGAACGTTCTTTACTTGCTTGTTCTTGTAAGTAATAGTGGGAAAGTTATTAAAGTATTCTCTTGCCATGTCTGTGTTCTATTGACTATAAAGTGGACCTTCAGCAGCTGCTACTACTCCAGCCTCCCTAGTAGGAGCTGAGACAGGTGTTGGACTTTGAGGTGTAACGGATTCTCTATTTGCAGTTTCAAAATCATCGCGCAATAAAGCTCTAATTTCCATAAGTCCTATTTGAAGTGTATATACTACAGGTGCACCCGTTTTTGCAAAAAACACCGGCTCACCCGCGCCTGTCCTATTGAGTGTTAAATTAGTGATAACGCAAGGTGTAGTCGGCATAGAGTATTCTTGTGATGGTCCGAGTATTTTATACTCTATCTCGTCAGGAAACTCTAAAAATAAATTATTCGTACTTCTTTTTGGTAGCATGGCTTTTCGTAGAATACTAACTATTCTTTCGATAGCTTGACTTTCTTTTTCTTTTTTAGGTGCAAGTGTCCAGTTATACTGCATTACTCTAACGTTGACACCTGAAAATATTGCAGTTTGGTGAGGATTAAATATCATACCAGTACCAGCAGCGACTGCTTGGCGTACAGGAGTATTAAATCCTAAAGCACTTGTTGCTGCTGTTGTAAGATTGATAGCACCTTGATATGCGGCGGCGCCTGCTAAATTTAGCATACCCTGTCTAATTGGTCTAGATTCACCTTGCGATACACCAGTTAAATCTGCACCTAGTCCAGATAAAGCACCTGTAATTCTATTAACTATATTACCTTGGCCGTTTACAACTTCGCTAGTAGCTCCTGCTATAGCATTACCTATTACACCTAAATCAATATTTTGATAACTTGCACTATAATTTTCTATAATATTGGCCGGTACTGGCAGTACGACAGTGCCTATAATATTACTACCAATACCGGTCGTAACTTGACTTGCAGTTATAGTACCACCACCGGCTCCATAAGCTCGCTTGCGAGTCGTAATGATCATTTTATGAGGAACAGCTTCAATGTCGTCTGGAAATTTAGTAACGGTAATTGGCCCTAATGATCCGCTTCTATTTTGATCTATTAGTGTTCTTGCATTGGTAATTAGAGACATGGCTTCTTCTTACAAAGGTAAATTCGTACCCAAAAATCCCAAAAAGTATCTTGGTGATAGTACTAACATTATTTATAGGTCGTTGTGGGAAAGAAAATTTATGGTATATTTAGATAATCATCCTGATATTACTGGATGGGCAAGTGAAGAGTTTCATATACCGTATGTAAATCCTATAGATAAAAAGTTGCATCGCTATTTTCCAGATTTTCTAGTTAAAAAGCGCAATAAAGACGGTAGCACTGAAGTATTAGTGATTGAGATAAAACCAAGCAAGCAAGTTAGTGAACCTGTCATTAATAGAAAAACCAGGCATAAAATTAACGAAGTACTTACTTACTCTATAAATACGAATAAATGGAAAGCTGCAGAGGAATTTTGTAGAGACCGTAACTGGAAATTTCTCATACTAACAGAGCATGAATTAGGAATCAAGTAAGTATATGTCTGGTTTTATTGGCGATATTCTCTCGTCTCAAAATTTAACACGCGCACAAGGCTTAGCAGGTGTTTTTTCGACAGCGCAGGCCACTTACAATAGTGGTATTAGCGGGAGAAATAAAACTGCAGTAGCTGGTTCTTTGATTAGTACTCTGGGTGGTATTCTCAATTCTTTTAGCCCTACTAAGCAAAGAACTACCGAAGGATTTAATGTATCTAACTTTGTCTCTACTGCTTCAAAGTTAGGTGGATTTATAAACCCATCACATTTCTTAGTTTTCGTTACACCCCCTAAGTGGGTCATTCAGCAAACTAAAGATGCTCGACAAGCGTCTAATTTTAATAATTCATTACCCTTTCTTTGCCATAGAGCACAATTACCTGGTGTAGTGTTTGGTTCAAAACCTGTAGCTCACTACGGATACAGTACACCTCAAAAAAGGCCAACTACTCCTATTTTTGAAGATATTACACTTGAATTCTATATGGATAATACTAGTGTGGCTCTCGACTTTTTTACAAAATGGCTACAAAACATTATCAACTATGATATTGATGCTACTTCTACTAGAACAACTAACGGTGCATTCTATAATGAAGTACATTATATGGAGAACTATTCTACTCAAGTTGATATCTACCTTTTTGACTCTACCGCAGCTGAGGTATTGCATGTTAAGTTGCATGAAGCGTTTCCGCTCAGTGTTGGTAAAATAGATCTTAATTGGCGAGGTCAAAACAGTATAGCAGTATTACCGGTTGCTATGACATTTAGAACTTGGACTTCTAACTTCTTTACCCCTGCTACAATAGATCCTAATTCGTTACGTAATCTGTCGTTAGGTGATGCATTAATAAGATTAGGAAGTGGTATTACTACAGTTAGTAGTTTACTTAGAAGACCTACAGGTGTTGCTGATATTTTTAACACAGTTCGTTCTGCATCTTCAGTTACAAGGTATATTACTGGCGGGCTTTAATTAATTTTTACGTGAGGTTATTATGTTACCTAAGATTCAACATCCTATATTTTCTGTTAATTTACCACTATCTAAAAAATCAGTTCGATATAGGCCTATGCTTGTTCGTGAAGAAAAAATGCTTTTGGTAGCCAAAGAAAGTAAAGATATTAACGATATTATTAATAACATGGCCCAAGTGATTCAAAATTGTTTGGTTGATAATATTGACGTAGAAGCTTTACCTATGGTAGAATTTGAGTATCTCTTTGTTAATATCAGAGCGAGATCCATTGGCAACTCTATTGACTTAAAATACTATGATACTTACGATAAATCAATTACACATGACGTAACTGTTGATTTAGATGAGATTAAAATTGATATTCCAAAAAAATTAGATACTAAGATTATGATTGATGATAATATTGGTATTATGCTTAAACTGCCTACTCTTGGAATGGCAAGAGGTCTTAAAAATGTTAATAGTTTAACTGAAGTGGGGTTAGAGTTTGTATGTAAATCTATAGATTATATTTTTGATAGAGATCAGATCTATAGGCCAGATGATTATTCTCAACAAGAGTTATTAGATTTTATCGAGTCATTACCTCCTAAGCAGTTCGAACGAGTTGAGAAATTTTTTGATAATTTACCCACTTTAAAATATAGTACGACTTATAAAAACTCTAAAGATGAGGATGTCACTATTACGTTGACACGGTTAGAGGATTTTTTTTAATACTGCTGAGTCATAACGAACTTCAATATTATTATGCAAATATCTTTGCTCTGGCTCAGCACCATAAATACTCTATAAGTGAAGTTGAAGATTTAATAGTTTACGAACGAGATCTTTATGTTGGTATGTTGTTGAATTATCTCGAGAAACAAAAAAATAAAAATTAATGTCCGGAACAGCTAGACCACCACTGCCAACAAACTTTCAACTTGAGATTAGCCCAGCTGCTTCTCCAAGTGTAAGAGGTACTTTAGCTCCTAGATCGCAAACAGCTCCTGCGCAAACTACTACAAGAACAGCTAATCGTAGCGCCCCAAGAAGATCTATGCAGTTAGGTAGAAGAGCTGCTCGAGCTCTTTCAGGAGTTCTTTTTGGTTTTAATGCTCCTGTAACGCAACGTATTGCTCGAGGTATTAGAGGTGGTAGATCTAATGAAGCACAATATCAAAACGCTAGTGCAATGGATGTATTACCGCCATCCATGGAAGCAGAACGTGTCCAAGAAACTCAAAACCGCGCTACTCTTGGCGTAATCAGTGAGACATTACTTCGTATAGAAAACACCGTTAATGGTATAGCAGCCGGTATGGGTGCTGGTAGAGCCAGTGGAGGTAACGAGCAGGCTAGTGGAGGTGGTGGGCTTCTGGGTATGCTGGGTGGTCTACTTGGTGGGCTAGGTGCTGGTGCTGGGTTAGCTGGTATTGGCGCAGTTGTTAGACGATTAGTCGGGTCTGTTGCACGCGCTATATTTACAAGAATACCCATTATAGGCCCGCTAATTCTAGTAGCACTTAATATTGAAGGTGCTATGGAAGAATATGAACGTAACGGTCTAGGGTCAGCGATAACTGAGTTAATTTCAGGAATTGGAAGTGATCTAACATTTGGTTTAGTATCACGTGAGCGTATACGTGAAATTATTGAGAATGGAGTAGGACAATTACGTGAATGGTGGAATTCAGCTACCGAAGCTCTTTCAAATTTGGTAAGCTCTATTGGTGATTCACTTAGAGGTTTCTTCGGGTGGGTTAATGAGTCTCTACAATCCGCATATGATAATTTTCAAAGACGTAGAGCAGAGCTAGAAGGTAGATCCATAGAAGGGCAACAGGAAGCTGAACAAAACAGAGCAGCTATGACTCCCGGTCAAAGAGCTGGTCGCGGTGTAGGTACTAGTTATGTACAGATGATGCGTAACAGACCTGGATACTTAAGTGAAGATCAGGTAGAGGATGTTCAGAATACTCTTGCTAATGCACCTCCGGATGAGACTCCAGAGCAACGCACTCAAAGAGAGTCATTGAGAAGAGAGTTTGAAGGTCAGGGTCAATTAACACCTGCAATTGCAGAGTACATGGATGCTAGACGCACTGCTGCAGCTGCTCAAGCTCAAACACAGGCGCCAGTAGCTGCCAGTATGCAAGAGGAGTTAAACTTTATACCTACACCGGCTGTTAATAATACACCTGTACCTGCAACTAGTGAATCTACTAATACTCCGGCTGAGAATACTCCTCAGAGAGCGCCTTCAGCATATACAAATGAAAGTACAAACGAATCGCCTTCAGCAGTATCAGCTGGTGAAACACCAACTGCTTCTCCAAACCAGGTGCCTCCGCAGAGAGTACCAGCCGGTCAAGAAGCACAGCAGCCTATAGCGCCAGAGAATTTTAATGTAGAACGGTACCGTCAATTAGACCGTCAAGGTGCGACTATTTTTGAAAGACGGGTTACTCAACGTACTAATGAAATTGTTAATGAGATTGTTGAGCGAGAACAACCTCGCGGGCAAGTCGCACGTAGAAATCTAATCAATCAGAGTCAAGCTCAAGCCCGTGAACAGGCAACTAGAGAAGTATTATCCGAACCTGCTATTGTAGAGAGAATAAGTAGAGCAATACCGGATGTACAGAGAGTGACTGTGCCTACCCCTCAACCACCTGCAGCACAAAGAGCTAATACTTCTGGTGTAATGCCAGGTATGGCACCAACACAATCTATACCCAGTACTCAATCTACTAATGATAATGTACCTAGTAATACTGTACCGGCTTCGGAACCAAATGCACCTCAGCAGCAGATGCAGTCAGCGCCTACCGCTAATCTTGCACCTGCTGAGAATGCTGAAAACCTTGCACGTACTTTATCTGAAAGTGCGCCTGGACCAACTGTTATACCAATACCTGTACCACAAGGTGGCGGTCAAGTACAACAGGGTGGCGGAGGTGGTTCTGCTGGTGGTGGAGGTGGTGCAACCTCAGCAAGAGCTCCGAGCGCACCACCTCCAGTACATCCACCAAGACCTGCGGAATATATTACGCCGCAGGTATCAGGTCGTTAGTCTCTTGCAAGCTTCTTAAAGAAACTCACATCTTCATCGTCTTCATCAACAGTACTACGTGTTACTGGTTCATTGTCTTCCCAAGGTACGGAAGCTTCAGTAGCACGTTGTGCTTGCGGCTTGGGAGTAGCAACAGCACCCAAAGCCTTATCAAGACGGGCCTTTAGTTCATCATATGACTTGAAATTCTTACGATCAAGAAACTCTTGTAGAGAGTATTGCTTGGACCAAATAGCTTCAAGTTGATCATCATCTGCTAGTTGAGATGGTGATTCAAACTCAGACTTATCATAGTTACGGTAACCTTCTACTTGACGAATACGAAGCTTGAAGTTAGCTCCTTCCCAGAAGTCAAAAGGATTGACTGCCTTATCATCTTCGAAAGTAGGATTCATGACATCGGTAATCTTATCAAAGATCTTCTTACCATACTGATATAGAAAGACCTTACCTTCATTATCAGGATTGCCAGGATCACGAACAACGTAAATATTAGAGATGTAATGCAAGCGACGCTTTTGCTTGCGTACTAGATCCTTATCAGCTTCTACACCAGAATTCCACAACTTCGTATTAAGTTCAGATACAGGATCTGGCTCACCCAAAGTAGTTAGAGACTTCTCAATATACCAGCCACCTGGACCTTGGAATCCATGATCCCAAATACGAACGAAAGGCATATCTTCGTCCTTAGGTGCTGGAAGAAAACGAATAACAGCTTGACCATTACCTGCCTTATCGACAGTTGGCTTCCAGAGACGTTCATCTGGACCGTTATTAGCATTTGTCTGATTGGATTGTAGCTTAGTAAGCTCTTGCGTAAGCTTCTCAAGATTAGTCTTGCCGTTACGCTTTAGTGATGCAAATGTATTAGACATTGTATTTCTCCGTATGTTTGTGTATGTTTCTTATCCACAGTATTATCATAATATACGCTGTTATTTATTGCTATTGAAATAGTCGTAGGTAATCTTTTTGAACTTAAATATGTCGAATTTGACAAAAGGTTCATACTTCTTTATCTTCTCATATTCAATAGGCCATAATACAGTATCACTAATATTCTTCTTCCAATAAGGAAGAAAGTTTACTAGCTTGTTCAATATAACAACTGTCTCAAGCATTATAGTCTTTTGCTTGTACAGTTTAAAGAGAATAGGATAATTTCCGTCTTGAACTTTTAGATTATCATCAAGGGGAATTTCTATCTTATTCAAATCTTCTTTATAAAGATAGGTTAGAGATTCTTGCCTGGCTTTCCAAGTACTGTAGATCTCGTCGCTATATTTGTCCTGCGTGAGATTGCCCACCCAAGTACTATCATTATCGATAAAATTAGCAACTAAAAATTCCTCTACGTTTTTCTTCTTGGAAAGTTTATAAAAGAAATACTTGTCATGCCTCTTTTCGAAAGTATCTTGCTTTACCTTTACCTTGCCACCATAACGAAAATAGTCATAGTTAGTTCCAGAAAAGTGCTGTTTTAATGCAAGATACTTCGTATAAGCATCAAAGGGGGTCATATAGGTAGCCTGTTTGCCTTTGGTAGGAAGTTGAGATCTTCTGCTTCTACTTGAACTCTCTGCTTGAACACAGGAGATGATCTAATAATGTCACCGACCATATCAGGTTCAACATTATTAGTTTCGCAGTAATGCAAAGCAGCATCAATATAACTAATACGCTTGGTTACGACAAGTAGTTCTATTTCTTTAAGAATAGAATTAGATGTCTTTATCTTTGGTATCAAGGTCACTTACTCCATAAAAATAATGATCGTCGGTTTCTTTACGAGTCATATTCTCAACTGAATATAGAGTAGTATCAATAATAAATCCAGGGTTATTTTTGATTCTGTTTTTTGTCCAGGCATTATCATACCAAATGATTCTATTATTTGGATAGCAATAGAAGTTTCCATTATCCATTTTGAAAAAATGCCCGCATTTATGCTCGGGTGTCTCTGAGAAGTTAGTATCAAGCATTGCTTTATTCTCAAAGCCCCAGTCGAGAGTAAACATATAAGTTCCTTCGACTTTGGAACCATCCCAACGAACTAGCTCTGCTCTTAAACCTGCTAGTCTAGCTCTTACCTGTACATCAATATAACTAGAGAAGCAATCCCAGTACATATGATGATATAAAGGTTCTACTGGCGCAGACTTTTTCCAGCAAAAAGCGGATATTGGTCTGCGTGTCCAGTTAACACCATTTTCTAGGAATGCTTCGAATAAAGGTACGCGCTTCTCTATCGAAGCTATTGAGTGTACATCACATAGTGTGTGTTCACCGTGACCTTTTTCGTGATTAAAAAGAAACTCGTTTCTGATAAAACAAGTTATTGTAGGAATATTGTGATTTAGGAACGCCATTGTTCTCTCTTGATAAAGGTGGGGAGTTTCTGTTACCAAGCACTCCCCGGGCTCTGGCTACGCTACCAAGCGTGAGCCATATACACTATTATCGTTGGCGTATGGCATTATATAGCTTTTTAGGTGGAGCATCCGAGCTCTGCCTCTCGGGTCCGGTCAGCCGTGCCGCCGTCGATCCTAATTATGCCCCAAATTATTTATGTACTGCGTTATAGATCTTTACTGCATCGATAAGTGGTTCGATCCAGTCATCACGCTTCTCAATAAACACTTCATGACCTTCTTCACTAGCCATGATAATAACAACTTGTGGAATTGGTATTGATGTAATCTCTTCAAACATAACAGCATAACCAGATGTCTGCATGAAGTAATCTGTAATCCACTTTCTAGGCTTTATCTTCCTAGCAGTCTTAAAGTCTACAATACTTAATCTACCGTTGAACTCTGCTACACAGTCAACGGTACCTGCAACACCAATGTAATCAGAGTAAAGGCGTGTTTCTTGACAGTATACATTGTCAATTGACTTATCAAGTACAGGCTTTATCATTTTAAATAAATCAAGAGCATCTGGTGATACCTTACCAAAATCCTCTTGATTGTCAATATACTTTTCACATACTGTATGAAGAGCGGTGCCGCGCGTAGTAGCTTTAGTAGAGATGCGATTAGCTTCTTCATTGCCAACTCGCTGACGCCATTCACGGATGACGTCAGCTTTCATATGGCTCATAACAGTAGTAATAGAAGGATATTTGTTACCGCTTGGTGTTAAATAAGTTCTTTTACCTTCTTCGTTAATTTGCTGAATTTTATAGTTTAGAATAGATCTATCAAATTCAGCTTGCTTAAACGTTTTAGGTGAAACCAAGTCTCGCCTTTTGAATGATGTATTCTTTAACGAACTTACTTCTAACAATATCCTGTTCTCCAAATTCGACGTATTCGAACATATCCATTTTACGTAATATTTGCATGAAGTCTCGTACGCCGTGTCTTTCATTGTCACGTAGAAGATCTGACTGTCTGTAATCACCGCAAAGAATAATTTTGCAACTTTCACCGACTCTAGTAACTACACTATCAAGTTCATGAAATGTCATATTTTGAATTTCATCTACAATAATAATGCAATTATCAAACGTCAAGCCTCTAACAAAAGACGTTGAGGTAAACTCAACATAGTTCTTAGATTTTAGTATACTATACGAATCACCTCTACTAAAAAGATCGGAGCAAATCTTTTCATAAGGGGCTTCGTATACTTTAATCTTCTCTTTTATGCTGCCGGGAAGAAAGCCCATTTCACGTGTAGGAACTACACTTCTTATCAAGACTACCTTTTCATAATCGGAAGCACCAGATAAAACTTCTCTAAGTGCCAGATATAAAGAAATATAACTCTTACCAGTACCTGCTAAGCCATGTAATACAATATGCTTATCATTATCAAACGCTTTAAATGTTCTGGATTGCGCAAGTGTTAATGGTTTAATATCTCTTAAAGTATTATTAAAAGTCAGTTGATTTAAGTCTATCCCTTGCTGTTTAAGAACTCTTCTTTCTCTCTTGGTAAGTCTTGTTTTCATCAAAATGTGTTAATACCTCCACCTTTAGGGTGCGCTTTTTTTATTTCACGTAATACATCTCTAAAACCTTGGCTGGGTTTAGTGTAACCCAACTTAACAGGATCACCAAGACTTGGCGCCTTGGTGATAATCTGAATAACAGAATCTTTATTTTCTTCTAAAAACTTTACGCGCTCGGACATAGTCATATCTAAACTAAACTCAGTACCATCTTTTATATTTCGAAATGAGTAATTAGGCATTATTATAGATCCATTTGATTACCTTACTGATTTCTTCTGAATCAGTAACGGGAGAGATTTTTTCTAAAACTTGATAAGCAATAGTATCAGTAACACGTTCACTATTATAGTATACTTCTAACTGAGTTACATATGTGTACTTGTCAGACATACCAATACCTACTGGTTCATGAAATAACTTCATGGTGTATTGATCATGTCTGAGTATTGTACAATACTCAAAAGAATTACTAAGTGATGTATGTTGGTAGATCTTGGATCTATCTACGAACATTATACTCTTCGTCGTCGTCATAATCATTCAATTCCATTAGCTTACTGATATTTTTGCTACGGATAACATTGTCAATATTACGTTCTAATTTCTTCTTCGTATAATTTGTACGATTGGAGTAATAATCGTCTTCGTTTTCCTCAAAATAGCTGCGATTAGTACTCTTTTTGTTATTGAATCGACGAAACGTTTTGCTCATGTGTTTTCGATTAGTCCTGGATATGTCTTCTTTATAAGGTGTGGGGTTATGTACTTGTAGGGCATCTTCTTATCCTTTACAGCAACAAGAAGCTCGGCATCATCTGGATGAATAGATTCCAGAAGATCAATAAAAAGCTGTTCACGCTTTAATTTAGTAAGATTGGGATGGCCGCCTTCGATAAAAAGATACAACTTACGGACTTCACCGTATAGTCTACCTTCGAGGCGTTCACCTTCAGTAGGCACATAAGGCGCCTTACCAGGTGGAAGAGCAAATTTAATATTAGGATCAAAACAATACTTGAGAATTGTTTGAATAGCTGGGCTGTCATTTGACAGAATATACTCTCGTCGCTTTTCTACATTGTCAATTGCATTAGCATTTTTTAGTACTTGAGAAATACTTAACTTCATAATAAACTCACTCTCCTATTTAATCAATATCTTTTTCTTTAGTTTCTTGAGTATCCGTAAATTCTACTAACTCGTTTGCTAGTAAATGTAGTGGATGTTCTTTACTCTGTAACATATGAAGTGTCGCGACAAGAGACTCTCTAAGAAAAGCTATCATCTTACTAGAGTTTTCATCAGACATAAGAGGTACATCATCTTTTTCCATATCAACGAATTTATCTACGGCTTCGATTATATAATACTCGATTGTCTTATCGATAAACTCATTCTGATCTTGTAGCTGCATTTCCTCAATCATCTCATCTGTAATTTTAGGCGGATGTTTCCTAGGATTAAATTGAATAACATTTGACATTAAGATGCTCGCAATAAAATGGTTTCTTCGTTGATGCGGCCACTAGTTACAGGTACAGGTGATGTCTTAATAGCATCAAAAGTCTTACGAATACTAGCTGGCGTTCCCGAAAGAATCTTATTAAGAGTCTCTTGAGGTTTGCGAATAGTTTTACGTAACGATTTCGACGAATCGAAATTAGTAATGGTTGTACCTTTAACGAACAATGTTTTGTTCTCTTCAGCAATGTATATCATCATATGCCTGTATTTAGTATTAAACACTACGAGCGTGGAAGCTTTAAGTATTTTAACCGGATCAATTGACGTAATCTTATATACGTCATCCTGCTTCTTATATTTAATATTCTTCAGCACTTTTTCAACGGATTTTTCTTTAGTCTTACGAGGCTTTCTCGTTGCACGTGCTGTACCAATAAGACGTTCACAATCCGTAATGATACCATTATAGAACGCAAGAAAACGTTCAATCTGCTTCTTGCTATACGTAATGTAATGTTCGCGATATTCAGGCGTTTTAATTTGCAGATACCTAGGAACAATATTCTCCATAATAACCTTAACGGTATTTTTAGATAGATTCTCTACCTTAGCATCGGTATAGAACGAGTATGAACTTTCATTACCTTTGATAAGCTGATCGATTTCCAATTCAATCTTATGCATAAAGTAATCGGTTTTATCTTCCACCGTTGGTGGCTTGACGTACGTGATTACTTTCTTGGGCTGCTTTAAAGCAACTTGTACGTTATTAATATACTTCTGTAAATAATTACGCGTACGTTCAGGCACTTCAATACCCCTATTAATTAGACGTGATATGGAACATACCACCATAGGTGTATTATCCTTCTCGATAAGTTCAACCTTATCGTCTGGTACGTTATTATTCTTAAGATAGGTTCTTAACCACTTCCTACCTTCGTCAATATCGTAATTATTACCGTACCAGTGATATGCATGGATTAGATCCATATCAGTAGCCTGGTTATCTTTGAATACAGGTTCGTCCAAGCTAAGCATACCTTGCGGTGTCTTACGACGAAACTTTTCTTTAACTTTAGTCATTATTATATCCTTGAATCACGACATAGTCATTATATGTACTATTGAGAAAATGTGCAACACTTGATTACAAACCTCCTTAAAGGTAATATCAGCATATGAAGGTTACGGTTCATAATCCGCTTTCTCCGACCCATGCAGGAGTACTGCAATATGCAGCTACGTTTTATGGACAACTTCTATTACCGGTAAAATACAAGCGAATCGAACTCAGTATCTATTGCCGAGAAGATCTAGGAGATACTGAAGCTGAAACTATATGGATGGATAGTAATATTCTTCCTAACGAATACGAAATTAAATTCTCCCGTAAAATTAAAAATATGAAACGTATAGTGCAAACCTTAGCACATGAAATGGTACATGTTAAGCAGTTCGCCAAAGGTGAAATGTACGATCATATGAATGCGGATACTATTCGGTGGAGACGCAATACCTACAACCTTAGGGAAATGAATTACTGGGACTATCCTTGGGAGATTGATGCATATGGCCGTGAAATGGGATTATATGTAAGATTAAAGGATAAGTTTTCTGTGAGTGATAAAGAGTTGCAGTATAGAGTAGAAGAAGTATATAATAAGATGTTAGCGTCTGATATAAAAGTACAACCTTTAGAGATAAGTAAAGAGGGTTCTGATTCATGATTTCTTCTTCCGATATCCTGCTGAAAGCAGTGGTTGAGCGAGAACTGCTGCATATTAATCTGATGATTGATAATGTTATTCGCAGTGAATATCCAAAAGAGACTTTAGTACTAGTATCAGAATACCTAAAAGAGCGTATCAAGTCCTTTAAATAATTCCAATGCAAGAAGAGCGCATTCTCTCCTATCTGGAGAAAATAGCAGAAGCTATTCCTGCAGCTGCACATAATAGAAAAGGCCGCTTTTTGCGTACGCGCATTGCGGCTTGTATTGTATATAAAAATGAAATAGTATCTGTTGGCATTAACCAACTTAAATCACATCCGTTTCAAGCCAAGTTTTCTCGTCATGAGGATTCTATATTCTTACACGCTGAGACGGATGCTATTAAAAATGCTCTAAGGCATATTACTGTTGAGCAGATTAGTAAAGCTAGTCTCTACGTTTGTAGAGTAGTAAAGTATAGCGAAAAAAATAAGAAGATTAAAGTGCGCGGGATTTGCAAGCCTTGCGACGGCTGTCAACGCGCTATCGCTAACTTTAATATAAAGAAAGTAGTATATACTTGTGATGACGGGAGTCATAAATATCTCTAAGACCTAGAGGTATTTTATGCTGAGATTCAAAACATTTATAACAGAAATGGGTGCTCTTGTTTCGAGAGGTAGTCGTATAGACTATGAACATCAAAAATACATCGCGCCTTACCTACCTAGTGGTAGTAAGCATACTGGTGAACCCACTCATGAATTAAATAGTTCACATCGCATAAAAGGTGGTGAGGAAGTATTTAAAAAAGGTGATAAGGTTAAACTACACGGCGTTAAAGACGTAGATGGAATACGTCATATTGACGTTGAAACCGCTGAGGGTAAAAGAGCGCTAATACCTGCTAATAAGTTAAATAAGGTAGGTGCAAGAGCAGGTAGTGACCCTGAAGCAGCAGAAAACGCTCAGATATCTGCCATACATGATCATATTACTAAGCATCTTGCTAGAACCGGTCAAACCTCTACGACTATAAATCTTCCGGATGGCACTAAAATACGTGCTGCTGGTATTAAAAAAGTTACTACAACTGAAGGTAAATATAAGCCTAAAGCGGATGCGTACTTCCACGACGAAGATGGTAAGCCCGTACATTATATGTCTCTTAAATCAAATACTTACCAACAATACGGCGGAGTATCACACCTAGCTAATCATCCGACAGTAAAGAAAGCAATAGAGCCTCTAAAGTCCGCAGCTGCTGATAATAGTAAACCTCACCATTACTCTCTAGATCCTAAAAATTCAGCAGATGATAGAAACCTCATACATCAATCTATGTACGGCAAAAATTTTGGTAAAGAGCACAGCGTTTCAAATGTACATGCTATCTACCGTGGTAATATAGCATTAGGTTCTAACGAAGATAACAGTATGACTATGACAGCGTCTTCTTTCTCTAGCAATAAAAATAATAATGAGAATTCAGATTATGTACCTGCTAAAATCTTATCTCGTCCTGATCAAAACAGAAGCGATCTAGGTATTAAGCAGCGCAGAATAATAGTAGCTCCACAGCATTTGAGACCTAATTCAACGGAAGTAAAATCAAATGATTAAATTTAAAGACTTCCTAGCCGAAGCTGTTACTGATACTAGTAAATTATCACATCTTGATCATGCATCTACTCTAGGTATGCATCCAGATCATTTTGATAAAGCTCAAACGTTCTTATCACAAATGCATAAGTTCGTTGGAGGTGACGGTAAGCCACCTGAAGGGTTTACTGAAAAGAAAGATGGTGGTGTTAGTATTGTTATGTTTAGACACCCTGAGACTGGTCAAGTCGGTGTCGGATACAAAACATCAGTATTTGCCAAAAACCCAAAACTAAACTATACTCCTGAAGATATTGAAACCAACCATAGTAATAATCCTGTAGTTGTCGATACATTAAAGCAGGCACTACAACATGCGGAAAAGATTTTACCTCCCGGTAAAGGTGATAAAGCTCCTTTTGTACAAGGAGATGTATTGTTTAAAGATGGTGAGTTAAAGAAAGGTGGGGGTAAGATATCCTACCAGCCCAACGTTATTAAATATTCTCATGATGCAAGTTCACCGGAAGGTAAACTATTACAGCAAGCCAAGTTTGGTATCCATATCCATACTAGCTATAACCCTTCAGGTGAAGGTACCTGGCCTCATAATCTACAGGCAAATTACTCCACGGACTTCTCAAAGTTAAAACACCACCCTGACGTATTTACCACAACACCTGGTTATAAGGGTAATGCAGGGTATCAAGGTGAAGAGCAAGGTAAGGTAGAAAAGCATCTTGCGAGAGCCAAAGAGTTAAATAGTAACTTATCGCCTGCCGAACATTCAGTAATAGCAAATCATTACGGTACTATTGATACCTACATCAATAGTACTAAGCGTGAAGGTAAAGTGCCAAGCCATGCTGGGTATATCGAACATTTAAATACTAAAAAACAAAAAGATATTGATTCAGTAAAAACAGAAAAAGCCAAAAGTAGTAAAGCAGAAAAATGGGATGGTATTGTAAGTGATGCTAATAAAAATAAAGATACTATTGAATCAGCATTAAATATTCAAAGTCATCATCAGGCAGCTACTGATACTATGACGAAAGCTCTTGATAGGGGACTAGGCAGAGAGACTGAAGGGTATATGGGTACTGTAGATGGTCATGCTCTTAAAGCTATTCACTCTGATGTTACTCGTAGAATCACATCGAATATTAAATTTAAGATAGGCGGTACCGGTAATGATCAAGTTTAGTAGTTTTTTAAAAGAACAAGCCAAATCAAAAACACTAGTAATGCATTACGGTAGAATGAACCCTGTAACGCAAGGTCATGAAGAGAACGTAAACAGTACTGTCAAAATGGCTCATAAAGCTGGTGCCGATCATGTAATTATTGCTTCACATACTCAAGATAAAGATAAGAATCCTCTGAGTTCTGAACAAAAATTAAAACATCTTAAGCGTGCGTTTCCTAACGTTAATGTACAAGTAGCTAGTAAAGAAAAGCCTACTATTATGCATCACGCAGAAGCAGCGCATAAAGCAGGATACGAGCATCTAGTAGTTACTGCAGGTGCTGATAGAATACCCGAATATACTAGACTACTTCACAAATACAACGGGCAAGCCGATAAATCAGGTAAAGTACCTTATAACTTCAAAAGTATTAAAGTAGTTAGTACAGGTGAACGCAAAGAAGGTATTTCTGGATCTGATATGCGCAGACATGCCCGCGAAGGTAACTACAATGAATTTAAGAGTAACCTTCCGTCTAAAATTAAATCGAATGAATCGCACTCAAAAGAAATTTACAACGATACTCGTAAAGGTATGGGGTTAGATTAATGGACAAGCCAGTATGGGATAAACCTAATCCAGTCAAAAAGCATTCTAAGCTTTCACCCTCTCAGAAAGCCAAGGCCAAAGCCAGAGCAAAGGCAGCTGGCCGTCCATATCCTAATATGGTAGATAATATCTGGGCCGCTAAGGAAGAAGTAGAATTAAAACGCTTGGGTTCAAATCCCGGCAAGTTTAAACGTCTAGTAGGGAAGCATCTAGGAGCCAAAGCTGCAGAGAAGATCGATGGTGCTGATGGTACTAGAATTATGGCTATTGCAAGACGTAAAGGTGATACAGGGTTGTTTAGAAAAGGCTCGTTTATTAAAAACTTCTATGGTGAAGCTCTAGAGATTGGTACCGATGAAATTCGCATCGCATATCAGAGAGCAACCCCTGGTCAAGAAAAAGCATCTTTTGACCTAGGTCACGATGCTAATGTACCTCAGGATAATAAAGTGGAATTACGCCGTAGAAGAGCCAAGAAGCTATTCAGAGCTTATTTTGATGAACAATTCGGTAAGCATAGTGACGATGATCTAAAGCAGATGCATGCGCGTGATGTAGGTGTAATCTCGAGATATAAAGGTAAGATGGGATCTGGTATCAGTGACGTTGTCGATAGAGAATACGCTGTTAGAAAAGAACTATCCAAGCGCGGTCATGATGTAGAAAAGCCAAAGCATAAGTTAGTTATCGAAGCAGAAAATAATAAACCATTAGGTAAGCCCTTCCGTACTCCTGGTGAGAGAAAGAAGTTTGCTGTCTACGTACGTAACGATAGTGGTAATATTGTTAAAGTACGATTTGGCGATCCTAATTTATCCATTAAACGTGATAATCCTAAACGTCGCAAGTCATTTCGCGCAAGACACAATTGTACTAATCCCGGTCCAAGAACAAAAGCACGCTACTGGAGCTGCCGCCAATGGCGCGCTAGCGCTAAGGTAGAGGCGTAATAAATATAAAATAAACACAGGAGCTGTATTTAAAATGGATCTCACTAAGCGTCTAGGTCTTCCACAAGATCTACTTAATCAAGTAACACAGGTATTGGAAGGCAAGAAGATTGCTCATCCTAACCAGAAAGCTATTTCTGCAGCAGCTCCTCCAGAAGATGAGATTACAGCTGCTGATTTCAAGGCACTAAAGTCCAAGAAAAAGCATCGTGTAGAAGGGTTTGATCGTAACAAGAAGCGTTATGAGTCCCCTATCTTCGAAACATTTGAAGACGCAGAAAACTTCTATAATAAGCTTCGTAAGTCAGCTCCTCTTACTGGCCTTGAGATCGTTGAGATTGAAGAAGCTAAAAAAGAAAATGATATGAAGGAAAAAGATGATGAAGAAGATGATGATAAGGAAGAAGTTGACGAAGCCAAAGACTTAAATACAGCTAATGCAAACGCTGAGCGTGAACATGATTGTGCCAAGCACGTCGTTCATGAGCAGTGGGGTAAGGGTGAAACAATCCCAACAATGCATGCTGAACCAGATAGTGAAGGTAATATCGCTTGGTATGACGTAATGTTCGAGCATGGTATTGAGCGTGAAGTACCTACATCTGATCTAGAAATTACTCTTTCCGAAACACATGTACATAAGAAGAGTAAGAAGATGTCAGAGCAAGTATCTTCCGAGATTCATGGTAAGAAAGAAAAAAAGACTAAAGGGTCGAAGAATCCTCAGATCAATTTTAGTCCTGATACTGGTACTATGAGTAATGAAGAAGTTGATCTTGAAGAAGGTCGTAAATCAGGTGTAGTTGGTCAACTACTTAATAACCCGAAAGCCAAAGAACACTTTACTAAACTAACCGGTAAAGAAGCTTCTTACTATCACATCACTAAGAATCCAGACCATGCAGAAGCTGCTCTAAAGCACGCCAGCAAGGGTAGTGAAGGTGGTGAAGCTGAAAAGTCGAGTAGTGGTGGTGATGAAGATACAGAAGCTAGCCAGCACCCAATCAATAAACTACGCGGTATTATGGATCGCGGCCAAGGCAAGTTCATGGGCCATACACTAACAAAGGCGCATGCGTCTAAGCTAGTCGCTCAGCATGATTCTCTAAAGCCAGCTCAGAAAGTTGACTTTGTGCAGAACATCGGAACACACGTTAAAAAAGTAGTGGGTGGTTAATGTGATAAGAGCGCGCTTCATCGATGAAGCAGCATCTTCAGCTGGGGTATCTACGCATACTGGAAAAATTAAATCCAGTAAGCGTATTACCAAGGCTCTTCAGGATGTAATTGAATCAGGTGAACCTAAAGAATATAGGTTCGATGACGGCACTATTGGTATTCTGCAGCCCAGCATGGCTAAAATTTTAATGACTACTTACAGTTCATTATCACCATTTGAGCAGGCGAAAGCATCAGAATATATGCGAGCTTCGTACAAGAACTACTTGAGGGCCGTTAAGGGTCAGTAAGATATAAATAAAGAAAAATAAGGAGAACTACTATGGCCCAGTGGGGTAATACAGATGACGCAGCCAATTCAGTTAATTGGGCGCCCACATCAGTAAAATTGACACCTAATACAGCTAATAGAGATGCACTATTTGGTAATACTACTGCAGATGCATTTATTACTGGTTTGACTATAGGTCAGTTTGGTGCTGATACTAGTGAAGTGCAAGCCGCACGTGCGGCTGGTATAGCTTCACCAACGCATGCTGGTTGGGTATTGCGCACAGTAGGTTCTGGTGGCCGTGCTGGACGTGTCCAACTAGAAACACTTGTAGCGTTTAGTTCTCTAAGTGGAGATGCTGGTTCACCGAGCGACGATACTGCATTACCTGACTATGCTATTAGTATCAGCTCGCAACCTTCGAATACAACCGCAAATACAACTGCTGGTCAGAACGCCACATTTAGTGTAACCGCGGCATCTACCCCTGCAGGAGCTACACTAAGCTACTCCTGGACATATGCTAACGGTGCTACTATTGCTGCTGGTGCGAATGTAGGGCCTACTATTAGTACTCCTACATTAACAGTTAACTCAGCTGTACAGACCACTAACGCAGCCTTTAAAGTTGCTATATCTACCGCTGGTGCAGCTACAGTTACATCCAGCAACGCTACACTAACTATTACTACTTAATAGGTAAGAAGTTACTATATTATGGCTAATAAAAAAATAACTGAACTAACACAGTCTAATACAGTTGCTACTACAGACCTGCTGGTTGTCGTAAAAGACCCAGCAGGTTCTGCTACTACTGTAAAAATGACCGCTAATACATTATTCAGTAATGTTAATGTAATTAGTGCAGTTACCGTAAAAGCAAATACATTATTGACTATACCATCCGGTACAGGGCCTGCAAATACAATCTCAGGTAGTGGTATTCTTGGCGGTACTATGTTTTATGATGCAAATTATCTTTATATCGCAACAGCTAATAACACTGTAAAGAGAGTCGCTCTTAGTACATTTTAATAATGAATGAAAAATTAGATGAAACTAATGCGCTATTATATGCTGCCAAGTATTATGATAACCCGCAATGTTTCGATACAATAGAATTTTACGATGATTTAAAGCGATTTCAATATCTAAAAAGACTTTTTAATCGTTACAAAGAAACGGGTGATTTTAAAGAGCGACTAATACTAAATCACATTACAATTTTATATAATGTTTTTGGGCCTATGCATTGCACTAGGCTTCTTTTTTTGAAACTTAATGAACACCTAGATATATTAAAGCCAATACTTGAGTTTCTTAGTTATATGCCTGAAAGTGTAAACAATATTGGTTTAGACGGTAGAAGCTATTATAGCAAAGATATTATACCGGATAAAAAGGTAGAAGAGGTATTACAGAAACTATAATGAAAAATTTCAAACAATTTCTAGAAGATACAGCTGGCGTACCTACTAATGTAACAGGTGCTGCGGTTTCTACCGATCAACCAGTAGTACGTAAAAAGTCGGCGAATAAATACAAGCGTCAAAATGCAGAGGCCGCACCCAAAGCTATCAAAGAAGCTGATGTAAGTGCTGCAGGTGATAGTTATGTTAGACCTGACGAAGCTAATCTCTATATTATGAGAAACAATAAAGATACGCTTAAGATTAGCAAACTATTGAAAAAACTATTAAAGAAATAGAGAGATCCGAAATGGAAATAACTGAAGAAGTAATGGTTGCTTGCTTTCCTCAAGCCAAGTATCAAGATATTGATAACTTTGACGAAGCGTTGGACGTAACATGCCATGAGTTTGAGATCAATACTCCAATGCGTATGGCAGCGTTCTTGGCTCAGGTGGCGCACGAGAGTGGTAATTTTAGAGCCATTAGAGAAAACTTAAACTACTCCGCTGATGGTTTGCGCAGAATCTTCCCAAAATACTTTACTGTAGTTGATCCTAACTTTTATGCACGTCAACCAGAGAAGATTGCTAACCGAGTATATGCTAACAGAATGGGCAACGGGCCTGAGAGTAGTGGAGACGGCTGGGCATATAGAGGTCGTGGATTAATTCAATTAACAGGTAAGTCTAATTATATCCAATGTGGTAATGCATTAGGTATTGATCTAGTAAGTGATCCTTCGTATCTAGAAACACCAATTGGTGCTGCAAGGTCGGCTGGTTGGTACTGGCATTCTCGTGGGTTAAATGCTTTTGCCGATCAAGGTGATATGCTAACAATCACTAAGCGTATTAATGGTGGTACTATCGGTCTCGAAGATAGAGTAAAGCATTACCATCACGTACTACATGTATTACAGGAAAGATGGGTATAAATGTTCGGTCTCAGTGGAATCGGTTTAAAAATTGCATTAGGTGCTATAGGCATCTCAATGATTTTTTCTGCTTGGTTCTATGTCAAGAGTCTTCAAAGTGAAATACAAGCAGCTCAGGAAGTAAGAGCGCGCCTTGAGGATAATATTAAAGCTCAAGAGACTGCAATGAATGCCATGCGTGAGGATGCTATTCGACAGGCGGCAATTCAGAGGGCATTAAGTGAGAGTTTAAGTAGTATTCAACAATCTACTGCAGACCTTACGAAGAGGTTTAATCAAGACTCAACCGGTAGAGAGCGTAATTTTGCTACTTTTAGTACACAGCAACCTACTGCTGTAGAACAACGTGCAAATAGAGGTACTAGAGACGCTCTAAGATGTAATGAAATAGTGACTGGTAGCCCTCTTACCGCAGATGAACGTGCAGGTAAAGTTACAAACAATATATGTCCGCATTTATTTCCTAGTGCACAACCACAGGCAGCAAGATGAGAAAATTATTAATTTTACTCCCATTGATTTTAGTCGCCTGCGGTAGTCAACCGACTCTCATATCAAGACCTGTAATACATGAAAGAGCTCCTTTTGTGCCACCTGCTATTACCCCAGCAGCACAACAGCCTATTGAATGGGTAGTAGTAACGAGAGACAACTCTCAAGAAAAATTTAGAGAACTGGAAAGCAGAACTGGTTCTAGTACAGTTTTTGCTTTGAGTCCGCAAGGCTATCAAAATCTAAGTCTTAACGTTGCAGAACTTAGAAGGTATATTGAGCAACAAAACTCTGTTATTACTGCTATGCGCAAATATTATGAAGAGCCAGTATCTCAGAATAATAACGCAGATAATAACAGGGAAAATAAGTAATGCCTCAAGAAGATTATACTAAAATGTCAGAGAGTGAGAAGAAAAAAGAAGATTGGATGAACTCTAAGTGGCGTCCAATGATGGGCTGGATCTACATGGTAACATGTAGTTGTGATTTTATTCTTTTCCCTGTGCTATGGTCAATTCTACAATCCTCCACTGGCGCTAGCGTAACTCAATGGAATCCTATTACTTTGCAAGGTGCTGGTCTTTATCACTTAGCTATGGGTGCAGTTCTTGGTGTTGCTGCTTGGAGTCGCGGTCAAGAAAAGATAGCAGGAGTATCGGGTGGCGGCGCCCCTGGTGGTATGCCAGGTGGAATGAGTATGGGTATGGGTATGAGCCCTGGAGTAGGTATGAATGCTGGTATGAATACCGGGATGAATTACTCTCCATTACCGCAACAACCTCCTGTTCAAAACACACCTCCTCCGCCAAGCCAACCAGTACGTACAACAGCACCAAGACAAATCACTGGTAAGTCGACTCGAATTCTACCTGATAATGATTATGATGATCCTGATCATAAGCCTAAATCAGACCCAGAAAATCGCGGCTAATGGCTGACTTAGAAACCAAAGTGACTATAATTGAGAAGGACCATGATAGATTCATGGTCCTTTTCGAAAAAATCGATAATAATTTAAATAAAATTACTGAACTAACTTCCTCGATGAAGGAAATGTTAGCAGTGCAAGAAAATCGACTAGACAATAATGATGATAGGTACTCTAACGTCGAGAAGCGGTTAGAGCGTCACAGTGATAGGCTTGACGCTCTGGAAAATTGGAGATGGTACCTTACCGGTATTACCGCCCTATGCACATTCGTAATACCGTTTATTATTACGTATATTATAAAAAACAATTGATTGTATAGTTAAATATCGATATAATCACTATGTGGTAATATCGAGAATTATATTATGAGTTTATGGTTAGATAGAAAATACGTTAATATCATATCGTCTCAGCTACGTAACTTTAAGTGGCTTGATACTACACGTGCACGTGCTAGTTGCCCGTTATGCGGTGATAGTTCGAATAATAAGCGCAAAGCACGTTTGTATTTTCTAGGTGATAACGATCACTATCATACTTACTGTCATAACTGTTTTGGCAATTTACCGTTCGGTAAGTTCCTGGAACGTATTAATTCTGAGACATATAAAGAATATACGCTTGAATGTATTAAGGAAAAAGCAGGCAATCTTGAAAAACCTGTTGAGCAAAAACTATCATTTAAGCCGCCTAAGTTTATGTCTGTAGGATCACCTCTTAAACAATTGCGTAAAATATCGCAATTGCCTCCAGATCATTTTGCAAAGAAGTACGTAGAATCTCGAAAGATACCTCCACATTATCATTATAAACTATTCTTTGCACCTAAGTTTAATGAGTGGGTAAATACTATCATACCCGATAAATTACCATCTAACTATGATGACCCTAGATTAGTAATACCGTTCTTTGATGAGAACAAAGAAATGTTTGCTCTACAGGGTAGAGCACTTAATCAAAGTAAGCAACGTTATATTACTATTGTATTAGATATTACTAAACCAAAGATCTATGGGTTGGATACAGTAGATTTCAATAAGACTTTCTATATTGTCGAAGGTCCTATTGATTCGTTATTCTTACCTAATTGTATTGCCATGGCAGGTTCAGATATACCTCTGGATTGTATTGATAATAACGGTGTGTTCGTTTATGATAACGAGCCAAGAAATAAAGAGATTTTAACTAAAATAAAAAATATGATTGATAAAGGTAGGAAGGTAGTAATATGGCCTAACTCATTGGAAGCTAAAGATATTAATGAAATGATTCTTTCCGGATTGGATTCAAATGACATATTAGACATAATAAACAGCAATACATATACTCACCTGGAAGCTCAACTCAAATTAGTATCATGGAAAAAGGTATAATATGAACTCCGCTAAAATTGTTGCTATTACAAATCCAACTATTGAAGGGGTTGATACTGCGGGTGATTTTATCGCTTATGCCGCGCGCGTATCCAACCCTTCTAATCAAATGAATACTGAAACTTCTGAACGTCTATTACGCTACTGTGCCAGACATGCACATTGGTCTGTATTTGAAATGTCTAATGTCGTTATGGAAATTGAGACTACTCGCGATATTGCTAGACAGATTCTACGTCACCGTAGTTTTTCATTCCAAGAGTTTTCTCAGCGTTATGCTGACCCAACAAAAGATCTTGGTTTTGTAACTCGTGAAGCAAGATTGCAAGATAATAAGAATAGACAGAATAGTATTGAAGTAGAGGATAATTTACTACAAAACGAATGGTATCGCGCACAACAACGTGTACTATTTGCAGTAGAGCGAGAATATAAATGGGCTATCGAGAACGGTATTGCTAAAGAGCAAGCACGCGCGGTATTACCAGAGGGCCTCACTATCTCTAGAATGTATATGAATGGTAATATTAGATCCTGGATTCATTATTGTCAGCTTCGTATGACTGAAGGTACTCAAAAAGAACACCGCGAAGTTGCTGCTTCTGCTTGGAATCAACTAGCGCTATACTTCACATTTCTAACATCACTAAAGGACTAACCATGGCTGTACAAATTGATTATTCTCGGGATTCACTATTCGACGAGCTTGGACTCAAGAGACTACGTGAATCTTATATGCGAGATGAAGAAACTTCACCGCAAGAGCGCTTTGCATTTGTATCAGAAGCATTTGGTAGTAGCCCCGAGCATGCTCAACGCTTATATGAATACTCTTCGAAGCACTGGCTTTCTTATTCAACACCTATTTTGTCCTTTGGTAGATCCAAAAAAGGTCTTCCTATCTCATGCTTCTTGAACTGGGTTGAAGATACAGCTGAAGGTCTAGTTAATACTCTATCTGAAACTAATTGGTTATCTATGTTGGGTGGTGGTGTCGGTGTAGGTTTCGGTATTCGCTCCGCTGATGATAAGTCAGTAGGTATTATGCCCCATCTTAAGATCTATGATGCATCCTGCCTTGCATACAGGCAAGGTCGTACACGCCGCGGTTCATATGCTGCTTATTTGGATATTGATCATCCAGATATTGAGTTGTTTCTTGAGATGCGTAAACCTACCGGTGATCAGAATATCCGTGCTCTTAACTTACATCACGGCATCAATATCCCAGATAGCTTTATGCAAATTATTGAAAAGTGTATGGTAGATTCGAAGACTGATGATACTTGGGAATTAAAAGACCCTCATACCCGCGAGGTAAAGAAGACTGTATCTGCCAAGTACCTTTGGCAAAAGATTATTGATCTGCGTATGCAGACCGGTGAACCATATATTCATTATATTGATACTAGTAATCGTTATTTACCTGATTGGCTCAAGAGCAAAGGACTAAAAGTCCGCCAATCCAATCTCTGCTCTGAGATTATTCTGCCTACTAGTAATGATCGTACCGCAGTATGCTGCCTCTCATCTGTTAATCTTGAGTATTATGATGAGTGGAAAAACGATCAGATGTTCCTACGTGATGTTGCAGAAATGCTTGATAACGTATTGGAATACTTTATTAAAAATGCACCGAGTTCGGTTCAACGAGCAGTATACTCTGCGACCCGTGAACGCTCTATTGGGGTAGGTGCACTTGGATTTCATGCTTATCTACAAAAGAATAATATTGCTTTTGAAAGTATGGAAGCCACGATTGCTAATCGCAAGATGTTCAAGCATATAAGGGCTAAACTAAATGAAGCAAATGTGCAACTCGGAAACGAGAGAGGTGAAGCTCCGGATGCTGTGGGTACTGGCTATAGGTTTAGCCATCTTATGGCCATTGCTCCTAACGCTAGCTCTTCTATTATCATGGGTAATACTTCTCCCTCTATTGAGCCTTTTCGTGCTAATGCATATCGTCAAGACACGTTATCTGGCGCCCACCTCAACAAAAACAAATATCTCAACGCGATTCTAAGACAGAAGTGTGCTGAGTTAAAAATTGATATTGATGAGACTTGGAGTTCTATTATTGCTAATGATGGTTCAGTGCAACATCTTGACTTTCTCGATGACCATACAAAGAATGTATTTAAGACATCGATGGAAATCGATCAACGCTGGTTAGTCGAACATGCCGCTGACCGTCAAGAGTATATCGATCAAGGGCAGTCTCTAAATATTTTCTTCCAACCCGACTCACACCTAAAGTATCTACATGCTGTACATTTTCTAGCATGGAAAAGAGGTCTTAAGACTCTATACTATTGCCGTAGTGATAAGATTCGTCGTGCTGATAAAGTATCACAGCGTATCGAAAGAAAAGTAATCGAAGAGATTGATATTAAAGCGCTTGCGGAAGATGTATGTGTAGCTTGTGAAGGGTAATCTGAAATAATATAAAGAAAGAATATTAATATGGAATTTACCGAACTCTTTGATACCGATTATGGTACATTACTCTTACATTCATTTGATACAAACCAGACAAACGCTCTAAAAACTACAAAAAAAGCGCACGACCATGCGGAGTTTTTAGAGTATAAAAATCTACATAATAGTAGAGGTGGCGGTGTAGTATTAGATGTAGGAGCAAATTACGGACTGTTCTCGTTGATTATGTCTACATGTGAAAACACACAAGTGTATGGATTTGAACCCCAACCAGATGTCTTTAACATATGCTGCGCTAATATGGCATTACAATCGAGAAGTAATGTACGTATTTTTCCATTCGGTGTAGGTAACACTGAACAAAATATAGAAGATTTTGCAATGCCTTATATCGATCCGCGTACGCATACTTCATTTGGTAGCCACGAAATACATAACCGGGGGAGAGAATATCATAATACTAGCGGTACTATATACACTTTTGTTATTAATCTAGACTGGTTTGTAAAATCTATTATTAAAAAGAATGTTGATTTCTTAAAGGTTGATGTAGAGGGTATGGAATTAGAAGTTTTATCTGGTGCAAAAGATATACTCACTAACCAAAATCCTATAGTAGTAGTAGAATTTTTAAAGTCAAGCAAAGATAATATTATTGATACATTAAAAAACTTTAACTATAATAGTTTTAACACAATAGGTGTTAATATTATTGCGCAAAAAATATAACGGAGAGTAAACATGATTAAGAAGACAACACTCAAGCTTACGGATGAGCGTTCGTACTTCAAACCATTCAAGTATCCATGGGCCTATGACGCTTGGCTTCAACACGAGCAAGCACATTGGCTGCATACAGAACTACCTATGGCGGAAGATATTAAAGACTGGAATTTAAAGCTAACCGAAAACGAGAAGTACTTTCTGACTCAAATCTTGCGATTCTTTACGCAAGGTGATATTGACGTTGCTGGTGGTTATGTTAAGAACTATTTACCGTTCTTCCCGCAACCTGAAATACGTATGATGTTGATGGGGTTTGCAGCTCGCGAAGGCCTACACATTGCTGCTTATTCACATCTCATCGAAACTCTCGGTATGCCTGAAACTACGTATCAAGAGTTTCTAGAATATGAAGCCATGAAAGATAAGCATGAATACTTTGAGACGATGTCTTCGCAGAGTCAGGAGACGATTGCACAGCAGATTGCGGCCTTCTCAGCATTCACGGAAGGTATGCAACTCTTTTCTTCTTTCATTATGCTTCTTAACTTCCCTCGTCACGGATTAATGAAGTCTATGGGTCAGATTATTACCTGGTCTATCGTAGATGAGACTATGCATTGCGAGAATATGATTAAACTTTTTCGTACATTCATTGAAGAAAATAAGCATATCTGGAACGACCAACTTAAGAGTGAAATTTATACTATTGCTACAAAGATGGTAGAACTCGAAGATAAGTTTATTGATCTTGCTTTCTCATTGGGTGAAATGCGTAATCTAACTCCTGATGAAGTAAAGAAGTATATTCGTTATATCTGTGATCGTAGACTTATCGCTATGGGTATGAAGGGTATCTATAAGGTAAAAAAGAATCCTCTACCATGGGTAGAGGAAATGATTAATGCACCGTCTCATACGAACTTCTTTGAAAATAGATCTACTGATTATGCCAAGGGTGCTCTAACTGGTAAGTGGGAAGATATCTGGGCTTAATGAAGGATAAATTTAAGCATCTATATATGGAGATAGCTTCTTCTGTAAGTAAGCTATCTTCTGCTAAACGTCTTCAAGTGGGCGCGATCGTTGTAAAAGACGACCGCGTCATTTCTATGGGATACAATGGTACACCATCTGGTTGGGACAATACCTGCGAGGATGTAATTAATGGAGAACTAGTTACTAAACCTGAAGTACTACATGCTGAGACAAATGCATTAGCTAAACTAGCTAAATCATCCGAGAGTGGAGATAACGCTAGTTTATTCGTTACTCATGCTCCTTGTATGAATTGTGCTAAGCTAATATATCAAGCAGGTATTAAAAGTGTTTATTATAAAAATAACTATAGAGATACTAGCGGTAAAGATTTTTTAAACAAACTAGGAGTATACGTGGAGGAAGTAGATGGATGATTTAAAGTGCGGCAACTGTAACGCTGAATTTTATGTCGAGACTATTGAAGAGAGTGAAGAGTCAGAAACACCTCAATTCTGCCCATTTTGTGGTAGCGAGGATATTAGTAGTCCAGAAGACCAAGAAGAAGATAATGAAGACTATATGGATGAATCAGAAGATGAAAGTGATTATGACTATGAGGATGATGAAGAATAGTGCGTGAATGGGTGTATAACGGCACCCCAGTACAAGATGATGATATTGTAAATTATTGTGGTTTTGTATATCTTATTACTAATACAACAAATAATAAGAAATATATTGGTAAGAAAATATTTCGCAATAGACAGCGAATTAAAGTAAAAGCCAAGACACGCCGTAAAGTTAAAATAAAGGATAGTGGGTGGAGAGATTACTTTGGATCTTCTCCACTCCTTCAAGAAGACATAAAAAAACTCGGTGAAGAATACTTTCACCGAGAAATTCTGTATTTCTGTAAAAATAAATCAGAAATGGCTTATTTAGAAGCCAAAGAGCAGTTTCTGAGAGGTTGTCTAGAAACTGCTGATTACTACAACGAACATATTATGGTTCGAGTAAGAAAGGCTAATCTTAAATACGTCCCTTCTCACGAGCAAGAGAAGATAGTACATTCTCCCAAGTAGTAGCTCTACGATCCCAACTAAACCTATAATCTGTATAAGTCTTAGTGAAATCAAGAATAGGATTTACTTCTTCTGCTTGTGCGTAATTGATAGCTGTTACCAGTGTACTACCGAATCGATTAGCATGAGTTTGGATATCCTCACTCCACTGATACATCATAGTAAGACCACCAGCAGTATCTGCTAGAGCAGCATAGTTAGGATGTACAGCAATACACTTAGCACTCATAGCCTCAATCAAACATAGACAAGATGTCTCTGGCCAAATTGAAGGGTAGGCAAATACATGTGCTTCAGATAATGCTTTACGTACTTCTTCGTTTGATACTGTACCGTGGTAATTAATATTAGGGTGTTCTTTACACTCTTCAATTACTTTACGATACGGCTCGTCGCGATGTTCCCATCCATATAACTTAAAGCTAGAAAATACATCTAGTTCTAAATTATCAAAATGTTCACACAACTTCTTAAACACAGGTACTAGTAATTCTAATCCGCGATGTGGTGTAGGAGTATAGATTAATTTAACCTTATCCTTAGACTTAGTACCTACATCGATAGGTGTAATAGCATTCTCAATAACATATGACTTCTCATATGGTACACCTAATACACGCTTATACTGTTCTGCTTGCCAGTTAGACACAAACACAAATAGATCGAACTGATCTCTATATGAAGGTTCGGCTAACTTGCGTACATATGGGTCTTCGGGTAAGTCGTGACACCATAACACTCTAATCTTACTAGTATCCAACATAGTTGGCCTAGAACAGATAATTTGAAAATGCTGTAATAAATCAGGAGAGACTCGCTTAAAAAGCTCATCTCTCATTAGTTCAGTACCACCTTTTGCATTAGCAGCAATATCTTCTTGCGGTAATGTAGATGTTACTTCACCGTCACCAGTAATAGTCAATTTCACCATATTTAAGTTCCTGTTTCGATCTTAAGGATTGAGCTCTTTCGAAAAGAGCGCCACTCATTAATATCTAGGTCATATACCCTGTTAACTTCTGGATTAGCAGGTGTAGTACGTGTAGGGTGCTTCTCTGTAGGAATTAATGCTAGGTTATTAGTACACCGCATTACACGTACAGTATTATCTTTCTTAGTAAACGTTACAGTTGCAACACCAGATAAAGCCTCGGATAGCAGAACATCTGATAGCTCTTGCGCAACAGTCATTAGAATACTCCTGGATTTTCAACAGCATACTCTACAAGGTCGTTATAACCGCCAATAAGAGTATCATCAATAAAAATAGCAGGTACTGACTTCATACCTGTTAACTCAACGTAAGTATTAGTAGTGATGTGATCACCTACACGGATTTCTTCGTATTGAATATTCTTCTTTTGAAAGAATTCCTTAGCACGCACACAGTAAGTACAATTAGGTCTAGAATAAATCTTGACGTTCATATTAGTGCTTCCTGTTAATTGAGCGATTCTTACGCTTTTTGGATCCAATCTTGCGACGGCCCTTACCGTACCTCTTAAGACCTGTTCTTGCTGCCATTATGCAATCTCCTTTTCAAACCAATCAGGGGTTTCACGTTTAGTCCATTTAGCGAAGCTTCGCTTCGCACCTCTATAATACGCCTTGTAACACTCACGTGAATTTGAACTTACTTTATACTCATCAGGCATAGCAGGTGTAGGTTGAGTAAAATAACCTACATTAATGTTATGCGGAGGAGTTTTCAAGACATGTTTAAGATCAGAATACGTTTTATGTACTCGGCCATAGCGATACTCATACTCATTTGCTAGTTCGCAAAAGAGACTGTATAGCCAGTTATAGTTATCATTACTTTGCCTTACCCATAAACCAGATGGATGTTTAATATGGGAGGCTTTATAGAGAGTATTCTCTCTATCATCCGGGAGTAACCAGCGCTTAATATTTCTATCGAGTCTGGTTTTCCCTGAATATTCCGTACCATCTAAGATACGATGCGCAGTAGACATTAACTGCGCGTACTCAACTACCATCTTAACGACGTGCTTGTCGATATGCCATTGAGCACATTGACGAGGGTCGTTAGAAAAATAGAAGATGTTCATAATTTATTCTGCGTTTGCATCCCTAAACAAAAATGCTGTCTTAATACGCTCAGGCTTGAAATACTGCTGTACAAGACTCTTAACAACTTCGTTGTCGAATGTCTTGCAAGAGAACACGTCAATATACGCATTACCATCTTCGTTGCAGAAGTGTGCGCAAATATTAGACGTTTCGATTAGCTGCACTAGAGTAAACCCTGCCTTATTACCGCTACCGAAATTTACGATCTGAGGTTCACCGAAAGCAACCATGTCAATATCCTTGACAAGTTGCTTAGCAAACTTATATACAGTATCGTAGTCGCTAATAGAAGCAATATCACAAGCCTTACAATCTAATGTAAGATGATATCCCCATGAATTTTCCATATCATTCACCTCGCTTTAGAAGATCTATTTTACTATAGTTGCTGTTAAAATATTCATCAAGAGCTTTTAACGCTTTACGGGGATCGCAATCACCGCACATAAAGACATCAATAGCACAATAATTCTTCTCTGGCCAAGTATGAATAGACATATGGCTTTCGGATAGTATTACAACCCCGGTAATACCATATCCTTCTCCGAAATGATGGAAGTTACTTCCAAGTACCGTAGCACCTGCTTCTACCGCACCCTTGCGAAAAACCGCATCTACTTCTTCACAATTAGATAATTTAGAAGCGTCTACGCCCCAGTAATCGACAATAAGGTGTCGACCGCCAGCTTTAACCATTTCGTTTCTTCCCTTTATGGATTAATGGTTTATTTAGCGATAATAGCGATAAGGATAATGTCTTGGATAATTATAATAGTGCCTAGGTGGTGTATAATGATGATACACTACAGGAGGAGGCACGTATACTGGTTGCTTATAATAATAGGTAGGTCTATGAGGTACGTAAGAATACGTACTAACTGCGCAGCCGCTTAAACTAAAACCTAATAGTAAAATGAGCGCTTTCTTCATTTCTTTTAACCAGTATATGTTTGTAATATTTATTAAAGAAATAAAGTTTAGCCATATCATCTCGATAATACATGAATACATTCTTTTCCTTCTTGGGGAGAGTATCAAACCATTCCCAAAAGGCTTCCTGGAATTCAGGTGTATCGAAGATGTGGTGGATGTCTTGTGTTTCTAGCATGGTATTATATATGGCGGTCCCGGAGGGATTCGAACCCCCACCGTACAGCTTAGAAGGCTGATGCCCTATCCATTGGACCACGGGACCAAATTGTTTAACCTCGACGACTACGTGCACCTACAGTAGATAGGTCTTCATTCTTAGAAGCCAACTGCAAGCCACCCTTATTATATAGAGGCATTACACGTGACTGCAACTCACGTACTTGACGCTGAACATGCTCAGGTTCATTATGCAAGTTAGCGAGAATACCCTTAACACCGCCAGTATTCTTATAGACAGAAAAATCTTCCAAGAATACCTTATCTTCAACAGGCTTAGCCTGCTTACGACGCGTACCGTAAAAGTTACCCACTTTCTTTCTCTCCTTAAGCTGAATAGGGTGCACACCCATACTCATAAGAAACTTATCATGCTCTTCGCGAGCCTTGACGAGACGCTTGTTCATTTTGTCATAATATACTATATGTGATAAAACTGCAACTTAAAAATAAAATTCCGACATAAACGTTACGCACTCCATACCTATGTCACTATATAATATTATCGATATTAACCATGTGAGGTTGTAATGGAAATTAAAGTATCAGTTGAAGAACTACGTAAGCGTAAGTTATTTGTAGCCACTCCTATGTACGGTGGTATGTGTGCAGGAATGTACACTAGATCGATTGCGGATCTTACAGGGTTGTGTGTAAAGTACGGAATTGAACTTAGACACTATTTCCTCTTTAACGAATCGTTAATCACACGTGCACGTAATTACTGCTGCGATGAATTCCTTCGTAGTGATTGTACGCATATGATGTTTATCGATGCAGATATCGGATTTAACGCGAATGATGTTCTTACTCTTCTCGCTCTTCAATCGGATGAATCAGAGTACGATATTCTAGCAGGACCGTATCCCAAGAAGTGTATTTCATGGGAAAAGATTAAGCAGGCTGTTGATTCTGGCAGAGCAGATGAAGATGCTAACGTACTTGAAAAGTATGTTGGTGATTTTGTCTTTAACCCGGCATCCGGTGCAGGTGTAATTCCTCTTAATGAGCCAGCAGAAGTATTGGAAGCCGGTACAGGGTTTATGATGATGCGTCGTCGCGCATTCGAATTATATGACAAGGCGTACCCTGAGCAGTCTTATAGACCAGATCATGTACGTACTGAGCACTTTGACGGTTCCCGGGAAATTATGGCGTACTTTGATTGTATCATTGATCCGGAATCCAAGCGCTACCTCTCCGAAGATTACATGTTCTGTCAACATGTACGTAAAGCAGGTGGTAAGATCTGGCTATGCCCCTGGATGGTAACGCAGCACGTCGGCACTTATATTTTCGGAGGAAGTCTTGCAGACTTGGCTTCAATCGGAGCTTCAGCTACAGCTGATGTTGGTAAACTAGGCAAGAAGCGCTGATAAAGGAAAACCTTATGAAACTAGATGTGAAAACTCTTGACGTTCTCAAGAACTTTAATATGATTAATCAAAACATTCTATTTAAGCCAGGGAATGTTGTGTCTACTGTTTCGGCTAATAAAACTATCCTTGCTAGAGCGAAACTAGAGCATGATATTCCTCGCGAGTTTGCAATCTATGATCTAAGTAAGTTCATTGGTGCTGCTTCTATCATGCAGGATTGTGATTTAGAGTTTGAAGAAAATCAACTCTATATGAAGAACGGTAATAGCGTAATTAGGTATAGTTACGCTAGCCCGGCTATGATTATCGCATCTCCTTATAAGGAGATTCCTATCGAGAATCCTCTGGCTAAATTCGAATTACCGTTCTCTACTCTTAGCAGTATTATTCGTGCTGCTAATGTATTGGAACTTCCTGATATCATTATTACTGCTGAGAATAACGATATTCTTATTCAGGCTAATAGTGAGAAAGACCCTACCTCTAATAATTACCGCGTAAAGGTAGGTGAAACGACTAATACGTTTAAGTTAATCTTCAAAGTAGAAACTATGAAGCTTATCAATCGCGATTATGTTGTTATTGTTCCGGAACGCGGTCAATTAGTACAGTTTAAGTCATCCGATATCGATTATTGGATTGCGGCTTCTATCAGTTGATTAATTTCTCAAAAGGCGTATATTGACAATTACGGTGATTGGCACCGTGTATCTTTGAAAGGAAATATTATTATGAACGCTACAACTCGTCTTCTAAATGCTCTTCGTTCTGGTGAAGAATTGACTGCTCGTCAGATTGAATCTCGCTTCGGTGTTTCTTCTGCTCGCGGTCTAGTACATACGCTGCGTTCGCAGGGTTATGCGATTTATATGAACCGTCGCGTTAATTCCAAGGGTGTTACGACGAATAAGTATCGTCTGGGTACTCCTACCCGTGCTATGGTAGCAGCTGCCTTCGCTACACTAGGTGCTGAGAGCCTCGGTATGACCGTGGCTGCCTAACTAAGAGTAAATGGTCAGTAGCTCAGTCGGCAGAGCAGGAGACTGTTAATCTCCGGGTCGCAGGTTCGAGCCCTGCCTGGCCAGCCATCCTCCCCTAACTGGGAGTGATAGTCACGATCTAACTCCTACTTTGGATCGTGGCTCAGGTCTTTGACCTGCTACAACAGTAGTGATACGGTCGTGCTGCTCGGGGGTACGACAAGAGACTAAACTCTTTCGTGCTACGCCGGAGAGTTAGCCCGGGCCAAATTGCCTGTATAGCACAGCGGTAGTGCAACTGATTTGTAATCAGTAGGTCGGGAGTTCAAATCTCTCTGCAGGCACCATCTTCGGAGTGTAGCTCAGTTTGGTAGAGTACATGCTTTGGGAGCATGGTGTCGTAGGTTCGAATCCTATCACTCCGACCATTTTATATTATGATAAGGTGAATTATGAAAGACTTTCTCTGGGTAGAGATGTACCGTCCCCGTAAAATCGAGGACTGTATTCTACCATCTAATCTTAAAAAGCCATTTCAGACATTCGTCAATAATAAAGAAGTCCCTAATCTATTACTTTGTGGTACACCTGGTACCGGTAAAACTACCGTTGCTAAGGCTTTACTAGAAGAGATTGGTTGTGACTATATTGTCATTAACGGGTCTATGAATGGTAATATTGATACCCTTCGTACAGAAATTAAAGAATTTGCTTCCACTATGTCTTTTACTGGTGGGCGTAAATATGTTATTCTAGACGAGGCTGATTATTTAAATCCTAACTCAACGCAGCCAGCTCTTCGTAACTTTATGGAAGAGTATAGTAAGAACTGTGGATTTATTCTGACTTGTAACTTTAAGAATCGTATTATTGAACCTCTACATTCGAGGTGTTCAGTAATCGAGTTTAAAATTACTAAGGAAGACAAGCCAAAGATTGCAGCGCAATTCTTCAAGAGTATCTGCTGTATCCTTAAGAAGGAGAATGTAGAATATGATGAGAAGGTTGTAGCTGAGTTTATTACAAAGTACTTTCCTGACTTTCGTCGTGTAATTAATGAATTGCAGCGCTATAGCGCTATTGGTAAGATTGATAGTGGTATTCTTAGCAATACTCAAGATCAGAACTTTAAGCAGTTGGTTACTGCAATTAAAGACAAGAACTTTACTGAAGTACGAAAGTGGGTTACTGAGAATAGTGACGTAGATGCGAGTGTATTCTTCCGTACATTCTATGATATGTCTAGTAGTATTTGTAAGCAGCAATCGGTACCACAGCTAATTTTAATTTTGGCTGATTATCAGTATAAGAACGCTTTTGTGGCTGACTCTGAGCTAAACATTATGGCATGTTTAGTAGAGATTATGAGTGAGTGTGAATTTAAATGAAACTATTTGACTTTGTAAACGCCATATCTTATAATAAGAAAAACTACTTTATGGAAGCTCCAGAGCTTGCTGATAAAGTATATCCCGCTTACATGGTCAATAAAGCGTTATCTTTATACCCTGATTGCCTTCTCTCCGCCAATGAGATGAACCAGCGCGCATTCCTGGACAAGAAACTCCAGTTTGATTATTATCTAAATAATATTCGACCCAGCAAGCGCTTTGCAAAGTGGGTGAAAAAAATGGATAATGAGGATCTAGAGATTGTGCAGGAATATTATGGTTACAGTAATCAGAAAGCCAAACAAGCTTTATCAGTATTATCCAAATCACAAATCAACGCTATAAAAGAAAAAATACAAAAAGGTGGATTTGGAGGATGAATAAAGTTGACGAATTAATAGAAGTGGTATTAGCTAAAGAAGAAAACTTTCTTAAAGTAAAAGAGACTCTAACTCGTATTGGTGTAGCTTCTAAAAGAGATCGTATTCTATATCAATCATGCCATATTCTTCACAAGCAAGGTAAGTACTATCTAGTACATTTTAAAGAGTTATTTAAGTTGGACGGTAAACCAGCTAACTTTGATGAAAAGGATGTAGCTAGACGCAATACCATTGCTAACTTATTGCAGGAATGGGGATTGATTAAGGTGGTAAATACTCAAGCTACTCTTGAGCCGGTATCTCCTCTTAATCAAATTAAAGTATTATCCTTTAAAGAAAAACCAGAGTGGAAATTAGTTCCAAAATATAATATTGGCCGTAAATAAGGGGTTAATTATGACAAACTTTGAAAAAGTACGTGAGTTTATGATTGCTTGTGATCAGGATGTAGAAACTGTTCCCGGGTTTCCTGATTCTGATACAGCATTTCTAAGAGTGAAGCTTATTCGCGAAGAACTCAAAGAACTAGAACAAGCAATTGTATATAATGATATTGTCGGTGTAGCAGATGGTCTTTCAGATCTGTTGTACGTAGTGTACGGTGGAGGTCATTCATTTGGCATTAATCTTGATAAATGCTTTGATGAGGTCCACCGGTCTAATATGACTAAGTTAGGGTCTGATGGTAAAGCTATCAAGAATGAGTTTGGCAAAGTAATGAAAGGTCCCAACTATAAAGAACCTAATCTCAAAAAGGTTCTTAGTGCTAGCTCTTAATCAGAGGCGCTGCTGATTAAGAAGGGGGCTGGCAACAGCCGGTATAGCTGGAGGGCTCGGGAGCTATACATTTTTTAAAGAAGTGCTTGCAAAATTAACAGAACTATTATAAATATAAAGTGAGAACGCCTTATGGGTTCTCACTTTTCCCTTGCTTAAATAGGAGGACAACAATGACTAATCTACTATCTTTTTTCGACCCTCGTAATGTGGTTGGCTTTGACGACATGTATAAACGTCTCGAAAGTGTAGCCAACACAGCAATGAAAGCGGTCTCTTACCCCCCTTACAATATTAAGAAAGTCGAAGACAACAAATATCTTGTTGAGCTAGCTGTTGCTGGTTTCGGAAAGACTGACATTGATATTACTCTTGAGGATAATGTACTTAAGATTTCGGGTAAAGTGGATAGCGGTGAAGCCGAATCTAATTACCTTTATAAAGGTATCGCTGAACGCGGATTTATTCGTAACTTTACACTTGCTGACACAGTTGAAGTCAAGAATGCCGAGCTTATCAATGGTATGCTTAAAGTGTGGCTCGAGAATATTCTACCAGATAATAAAAAGCCTCGCAAAATCGACATTACCGATACAGGCGAAGCTACTACTGCATCTAAAAAGACACTTCTAAAAGAATGATAGACAGTGTTATTGAATGGCTCAAGAGCATCTTCAAACCAACAGAAGAGCAATATCTTGAAGAAGCCAAAGATGTAAGTGAGTTAGAATATCGTATGATATCTCTAGGTAAATATGGTTCAAGCCCTTATCTGGGCTTGGTCAACTAAGAGGGGCGAAAGCCCCTCTTTTTTTATTGACTTTTTCTATTAATAATTATATTATGTGGTATATTGAAGAGGTATCTGATGCAGTTTTATACTAACGTTGCACGTCATTTTGATGATTTGCTCATTCGCGGCTATGATAATGGCCGTAGAATTAATCGACGTATCAAATATAAACCGTACCTGTTTGCTACTTCGAAGACTGGCCAGTCTAATTATACTACACTACAAGGTAAGCCAGTCGACCGAATCGATTTTGAATCGATGTCGGAATGTAATCAGTTCATCAAGCGATATAAGGATGTTCGAGGATTTAATCTCTATGGGTTAACTCAATTCCAATATGTCTATATTAGCGATGAATATTCTGGTGAAATTCAGTTTGATAAAAGTCTAGTCTCAGTACTTACAATCGATATCGAGGTTAGTACCGAAGGTGGATTTCCAAATATCGAAACTGCTGATAAACTAATTACTGCTATTACTCTTCGTGTTAATGATGATACTGCTGTGTTAGGGTATAAGGATTATACCCCAGCAAAGAACGTAACTTATTATAAGTGTCGTGATGAAGAAGAACTACTTTCTAGGTTTTTGGAGATCTGGAGTAAGATGAATCCAGATATTGTTACTGGATGGAATATTGAGTTCTTTGACGTACCGTATATTGTAAATCGTATTAGGAGAGTGCTTGGCAGCAAGCACGCCGAGAGACTATCTCCTTGGAATATTCTTGAAGAACGTAAACTATTCATTCAAGGTCGTGAGTATACTGTTTATACACCTGTAGGTGTTACCGTTCTTGATTACTTACAGCTGTATAAGAAGTTCTCTTATAAGATGCAAGAGAGTTATAGACTTGATTATATCGCTAGTCAGGAACTAGGAGAACGTAAGTTAGATTATTCTGAGTATTCCGGACTAGGTGAACTATACGAAAAGGATTATCAGAAGTTTATCGACTATAACGTTAAAGACGTTGATCTGGTCTATGCACTAGAATCTAAAATGAAGTTTATCGAGCAGGTTATGGCTATTGCATATAACGGTAAGGTAAACTATTTGGATACTTTTACATCTGTAAGAATGTGGGATATCATTATCCATAACTATCTTATGGAACAGAAGATTGTTGTACCTCAAAATAAGCATAACGAGAAAGATGAGCAGATTACGGGTGCTTACGTAAAAGATCCTCAAGTAGGTATGCATAACTGGGTCGCATCATTTGACGTTAACTCTCTGTATCCGAAACTAATCGAGCAGTATAACATTTCTCCGGAGACGCTTGTAGGTAAAATCGACAAGACGTTTACGGTAGATGATGTACTCGAAGGTCACTATGATACGATTCGATCCGAATTAAATAGTCGTAATCTAGCAGTTGCTGCTAACGGGGCTTTGTTCGATAGAGATCGGTTAGGGTTTCTACCTAAGTTGATGGCAAAGCTTTACGACGAACGTATCTTGTATAAAGATAAAATGGTTGAGGCGAAGAAGACTCTCGAAAAGATTAACAACGACAGTTATACTGAACAGGGACTCACTAAAAGTCAACTCAAGAAAAAGTACGAAGCGTTAGTCGCTCAGTATAATAATAATCAGATGGCTAGAAAGATTATTCTGAATAGCGGTTACGGCGCATTGTCGAATGCAGGGTTTAGGTATTATGATGATACCCTGGCTGAAGCGATTACAATCTCGGGTCAGCTGTCAATTAGGTGGATTGAGAATACCCTTAATCGCTATATGAATAAAACTCTTAAGACCAATAAGGTAGATTATATTGTAGCAGTTGATACCGATAGTAACTACTTGCGGTTAGGTGAATTAGTTGATCAAGTATATACTAAAGAAGAACAAAAAGATATCCAGACCGTCATTACATTTATGGATAAGGTATGTCAAGAGAAAATTGAGCCGCTAATTGATAAGGCATTCAATGATCTTGCAAAGTATGCAAATGCATACTCGAATAAAATGAAAATGAAGCGAGAAAACCTCGCGGATAAGGCTATCTGGGTTGCTAAGAAACGTTATATTATGAACGTTTGGGATAGTGAAGGTGTTCGCTATACTGAGCCAAAGTTGAAGATGATGGGTATTGAAGCTGTTAAAACTTCTACTCCTTCTGCATGCCGGGATATGATTAAGAAAGCTTTGAACTTAGTAATGTCTACGGATGAAGAAACTGTAATTGATTTTATTGATAAGCATAGGAGAGAGTTTCGTAAACTTTCCTTCGAAGACGTAGCTTTTCCTCGAGGCTGTAAGGAAGCTAGTAAATGGATCGACCATGCATCGATCTATAAGAAAGCAACTCCCATTCATGTGAAAGGATCTCTACTCTATAATCATTATATCAAGAAGCATAATCTAGAGCAGAAATACCCTCTAATTACTGATGGTGATAAGATTAAGTATAGTTATTTGAAATTACCGAACCCTATTCGTGATACGGTTATATCTTCTCCTGGAGGTATTCCGCCTGAATTAGGATTGGATGATTATATTGATTATGATATGCAGTTTGAAAAAAGTTTCTTGGATCCAATGAAGTCTATCCTAGATAAAATAGGATGGAAAACAGAACGAATTGCTACTCTTGAAGCATATTTTTAATAGGAGATATTATGTCATTACGTGATAGACTAATTCAGAGCTCAACAATTAAGCTAACCTCACTTCTAGCTGATAGTGAGTTATTTACTAAGAAAGATATGATACCTACTCAAGTACCCATGATTAACGTTGCGTTGTCAGGTACTGTTGATGGAGGTATTACTCCTGGTCTTACAATGCTTGCTGGTCCTTCTAAGCATTTTAAGACTGGGTTTGCGTTGTTGCTTGTATCGGCGTTTTTGAAAAAGTACCCTGATGGTGTTGTACTTTTTTATGATTCGGAGTTCGGGTCTCCTCAAAGTTACTTCGAGTCATTTAACATCGATACAAGCAGCATCGTTCATACTCCGATTATCGATATTGAAGAACTAAAGCATGATATTTCGGTGCAGTTGAATAATATTCAACGTAACGATAAAGTGATGATTATTATCGACTCTATTGGTAATCTAGCGTCGAAGAAAGAAGTCGATGATGCTCTAGAGGGCAAGACTGTTGCTGATATGTCTCGCGCTAAGGCATTGAAGTCTCTTTTCCGTATTGTAACTCCTCAGCTAACCCTTAAGAATATTCCGATGGTTGTTATTAACCATACCTATAAAGAAATTGGAATGTTTCCGAAAGATATTGTTGGTGGCGGTACCGGTTCATATTATGGTTCAGATAATATTTGGATTCTAGGTCGCCAGCAAGAGAAAGAAGGTAATGAGATTGCTGGCTATCACTTTGTTATTAACGTCGAGAAGTCTCGTTATGTTAAAGAAAAGAGTAAGATTCCAATTACAGTAACATACGAGGGCGGTATCAATAAGTGGTCAGGTCTTTTTGATCTAGCATTGGAAGCTGGATTTATTGCTAAGACCAAGACTGGTTGGTATGCAGTTGTTAATAAAGAGTCTGGTGAACTGGGTGATAATAAGCGCGCTGGCGATTTGGTAGACGATGATAATCTCTGGCAATCAATCCTCAATAATACTACATTTGCAGAATGGATTAAAAACAAATATCAATTCCATAATGTCATGTATGAAGAAGAGGTAAGTGAGTGAAAGAGGAACTAATCCTTGCGAATTTGACTATTAATGACGAGTACGCAAGAAAAGTATTACCGTTTCTAAATCGTAGCTATTTTCAGTCTGAGTCTAATAGACTAGTATTCGACGTTGTAGAAGACTATATTAAAAAGTATAACTCGCTGCCTACTAAGGCAGCGATTGAGATTGAACTTGATAATAAGAACTTAAACGAGAACCAATTCAAAGATGTAGTAAGTACTGTACGTAATTTTAGTGAAGAGCCACAAAAGCTTGAATGGTTAATTGAGAATACTGAGAAGTATTGTCAGGATCGTGCAATCTATAACGCGATTATGCAATCCATTCAAATTATAGATGGTAAAGATCCGAAGCATACTAAAACTTCTTTACCATCTATTCTATCTAATGCTCTTGCGGTATCGTTTGATACTCATATTGGCCATGATTATCTAGAAGATAGTGATGCTCGATTTGAGTCATATCGACGTAAAGAGAAACGAGTACCTTTTGATCTAGAACTATTCAATAAGATTACTCGTGGTGGATTACCTCAGAAGTCTCTTAATATTATTCTTGCTGGCACTGGCGTAGGTAAGACTATGTTTATGTGTCATTGTGCAGCAAGTAATCTAAGTGCAGGTTATAACGTTCTTTATATTACTATGGAAATGGGTGAGACAGGTAGTCCTAGTATCTCAGAGCGCATTGATGCTAACTTGTTAAATGTAACTACAGATGAGTTAACTATTCTACCTAAGGATGTATATGATAAGAAGGTAGAACGTGTACGCGGTAAGACTAAGAGTAAGTTGATCGTAAAAGAATATCCTACCGCATCTGCTGGTAGTATTCATTTTCGGAACCTTATCGAGGAACTAAGACTTAAAAAGAACTTCATTCCTGATATCATTTATATTGATTATTTGAATATCTGTATGAGTTCTAGACTTAAGCATGGTAACACGGTTAATTCTTATACGTATATCAAGGCGATAGCTGAGGAATTACGCGGTCTAGCTGTAGAGTATAAGGTACCTATCGTGTCTGCTACTCAGACTACTAGATCTGGTTATACTAATGCAGATCTAGGACTTGAAGATACTTCTGAATCGTTTGGTCTACCTGCTACTGCTGACTTTATGTTTGCTTTGATTGCAACCGATGAGTTAAATGACTTGAGTCAAGTAATGGTAAAGCAGTTAAAGAATAGATATTCTGATCCGAGTATTGATAAACGTTTTGTTGTAGGTGTTGATCGTCCTAAGATGAGATTCTATGATACCGAGCAATCATCTCAGGAAGATATATTAGAAGGTCCTATTATGGATAGGACTCAGTTCGGTGAGCGCGATAAAGAAGATTCTTTCATGAGTAAGAAGAAGAATTTTCGTAAGAAAGTCAATAGCGGATTTAATTTCTAGGAGTAGTAAATGAGTATTAACTATAAAGTCATTCAAGAAGGTAAGGACTTCTTCATTAAGGAGACTCAGACTAATGAGGTTGTTCTTATTCTTAATGATATGAGAAGCGCTCAAGAAACTGCACGTAAACTTAATATGGGTGCAGGTTTTGATGGATTTACTCCTAAATTCATGCTCAAAGAAGAAAAAAGCTAAATAATAACTGCATGTTTACACCTGTAAGGGTAGTAAGAGGCAAGTGCACGGTTGTGCCCGGAAATGACGAGGTCGCCTTTTGAAGGCAGGTGGGGTTCCTCTCGTCCATGCAGCGCTAAGTAAAGGGGGCGAAAGCCCCCTTTATTTTTATTCGGAGACTAAGATGGGACCAGATTTTTTTAAAATAGTAGCGGAGGTTGGATTCCCAATTGCAGCAGCTATCGCAGCTGCGTACTTTGTATTTCTCACGCTGAAATTTATTCTTGCCGGTGTTACTAGTTCAGTAAAAGGTATGAGCGGTATCATTACCGCATTGGATAATCGCGTCAAGACCATGAATCATGATATCATACGAATCGATGCTCTCATGAGTACAGCTTTGGAAGTAAAGCCAGATCTTGAAAGAATAGCAAGAGCTGATGGCAAAAACGACGCGAGGAAAGACTAATGAACGTAGTAGAATTAATTAATAAATACGGCTTTCCAATCGTAGCGGCAGGTGGAATGGGTTATTTCATCTACTACGTTTGGGGATGGGTGACAACAGAAATTAAACCTGTATTATCAGAAGCCAACAAAGTACTAATCGATCTCATCGACCGTATAAGAATGCTCGATAATGATCTAATTAGATTAAATCAAAAGATCAATATCGTCTTAATGCTTAGAGAAAAGTATAATATGAGAGCTACTTTGATGTCGCACGATATACAGAGTCCCAGCCAGGTCCAGGATCATTCTGTTTCAGCTCCTGACAACGCTCAATCCACATCTGGTAGTAACTCTCCATCTGACCCCCAAAAGAAGAAGTAAGAGTCTTACACATTGCGATGGCTTGATCCCAGGATCTACTTCTATAATAGCCAAGCATTTTATTATGTAATTCACGTTCAGTGAATAATTTACTACGTAAGGTATTTGGATCTTCTACTATTACTGTGTAGATCCGAATACCTTCCTTTTTACCTTTTACAGCGATATAGTCAAGTTCTACAGTAAAGTATTCATCCTTTACTTGCTCATTGGTGTTTTGTCCAATAACGAGCTTGACTCCATAAGGCTTAGACTGTCCTTCAAGTCGTGAAGCAAGGTTGACGCTATCACCCAAACATGTATAATCAAATCGCTGATCACTACCCATGTTGCCAACAACAACAGAGCCAGTGTTAATGCCCAAGCCCATCCCAAAAGGAGGAATGCCATCCTTAGATATTTCATTATTAAATCTCTCCAAATCACCTAACATGGCCAATGCGGTCTTTACAGCATTCTTAGCATGCTTACTATCGTCAAGCGGAGCATTCCAGAATGCCATCTGTGCATCTCCGATATATTTGTCTAATGTACCATTATTTGCAAGTATTTTCGCAGTCATCGCAGTCATATATTTGTTCATGATACTGGTCAGACCCTGCACGTCGGCTCCGTAATGTTCGCTAATTGCAGTAAATCCTCTTACGTCAGTAAACATAATAGAGAGTTCTCTTGTCTCTCCACCAAGACGAAGAAGCTCAGGATTCTTCTGTAGCTTCTCTACAAGAGCAGGAGAGAGATATGTACCGAATTGTTTTTTAATTTGCTGCTTTTGTAGGAATTCTTTTACAAATCTAGCAAATAAGCCATGACCATATAGAAGAACAGCTGAAACTGTTACAAAGTAAATATCAAATAAGAAACTATCAGTAATCCACATATAGAGGCCGAGTTCTACTACTCCATACACAGTAGCAACTAATAACCCTGCCATTGCCCATATTGGTAAGCGAGGCATCAATAGCATTACAATAACTGCTAATAGTATAATAGAGGTTATCTCAGCAGTATCACTCCACCACGGCCTGCTAGGACTTGTACCATCAACTACTGTTTGCAAAGCAGCAGCTTGTAAATCATGAGCCCACATCTCACCACGAGGTGTTGCTATAATACCACCTAGACCTTCTACACCAAGACCGATAACTACTACTTTGTCTTTAAGATCTATTTGATTATCTAAAACATCTGTAGCTTCATATCGAGTAAATGTATTATTCCATCTAAGCCATATACGTGCATTAGGATCAGTATCGATAATTGGCATATTAGGTATTCTAACTTTCTCAATACCATTATCATTCATTCTTACTTGATAACTTTGTTCGTCTGCGAGTACTCTTAATGCTTCTAAAGTAACATTGGGATAATAATCTATACCAATATTAACGATCAAGGGCATGCGTCTAACGACACCGTCAATTTCAGGTGCAACTGCAGAAGTGCCGACGCCACCAGCTGCTTGTGCTAGTTCTGGTCTAGGAGCCAATGCTCCAGGCCATGTGAATAAGAAGTCATCTGGGTCTCCTCCCATGATGCTTACACCGCGACGCACAGCATCAGGTTTTGCATTCTGATTAGTTGGAGCTTGAACAATTACGCTTGGTATTTTAGCTAGTTCTTGAGCTAAGACAGTATCACCTCCCATTCGATCTCGTTCGCTCATTAACACAGGCATAATAACCATAGCAGCGTCTAATTCAGTAACACGCGATACAATTCTAGCTATGTCTCTACGATCCCAAGGCCACTGCCCGAAACGCTCAATAGATTTTTCACCTAGATCAATTATAACAATATCATTACTTAATGACTGTTGATCTGAGGACAATAGCATATCGAAGCCTTTAAGTCGCAGACTTTCGATAAATGTAGGATTATGTACTTTAAGTGTGATTAGTAGAGCTGCGGTTAACGCAACCCATATAATACTGAATGGACTTAGCTTTTTTAAGAACCGCAACATACTAATATCCTTATCTTAGAAGAATATTTATTGTCCCTGTGTTACGGTTATCGCTGCGCAGCTCGCTGTTGCACAAGTATGTGTAATAGAGTATGATTGTTGAGTTGAGCCACTTTGCGTAGCAGTTAATGAGGTGGCGCCACCGTGCAGTTCTATTCTGGCCATATGACCGGCAGATCCTGATTGTGTCAAGTCAACTGACTTATCACTACCAGTTAAAGTTATCTCAGCATAATGCTGACCAGAATTCTGTTGAGTGACACTTACTGTATTATTATTGTTAGATATGTTTAACAGTAGACTAGAACCACCAGTACTAGTTTGACTAATAGTGGTTGAATTAGTACTACCTGAAATAGTAGACTCAATATAATTAGTACTAGAAGTACTTCCTGTATTTTGAGTAATATTAGCGGTATTATTAGATCCAGTAACTCTATACTCAGTATAATTTCTAGCGCCTATCTGAGTTATAGATGTAGAGTTTGAATTACCTATCTGCTCAATAATTACTCTATTATCTCCCTGAGTCGAGAACGTCTGTCTTCTATTACTAAAAGCAGTATTACTATTAAACGCTGCTGAAGATCCCCCACAACATAATGTTGTACCGGAAGATGGAGGTGGTGGTGCAGAAGATCCTGCGTTGGGTTGAATAGGCGCAAACGTCTGGCCATTTAACGTAGTAGTGCCTTGCATTTCATCAACAAGAAGAATAGGGCTTAGATAAGTATCACCTAAATTAAAAGAAGCAAACCCTAAAATATAATCTCCAGATACTGGAACAGTAAATACAGCAACCTGCCATCCAGTTGAACCGTAACTGTCAACAGAGTAGTTACCAGTACCTGGATTTGTAAACCCTAATAGTCCGTATCTTTGCTGTAAATTATTAAGAGTGGGTATTTTACTAGCGTCAGTCGAATGTACAAGAGATATTAGAGATCCGTCGTTGAATGGTGTATAGTCTGATGCAATGAATTGCCAGGCCATACTGTAAGTAACACCTGCTTGTAAAGAAACTGTGCGCTTTATCCAACTTGCATTAGTAGGAGTCGGGCTACCGCCACCTGAGTTAGCTGTCATAAAATTTCGTATGGCAGTATTATCAGCTGCTAATAACCCTAAACTCGATATAGCGGAATCAAATGTAGGTGCAGAGCCACCTGGTTGTAAAGATGCCATATATGTTCCGTATGGAGTTACATTCCAGGTTTTACCACCACCAGGGCTAAAATTTACAATACCAGTAACTACAGACACCCCTACCCCATCACCGCCCCAGTTAGTACTACTCTGAGTACCTGTGTTGCTTGCAGTCCAATTTGTTAAATTACCAGATTCAAAACCATAGTTAGTTTGTGCAAAAGATGTGTTAACTAACAGTATTAATGCAATTACTATACTATAAAATAAACGAATCATCTATTCCAGATCCTTATAGTTACTGTACTACCTCCATTACCACTAACTCGTGTTTGTATTTCCGGTTCATTAATAGAAATGTTATAGGTAGTATTATCTGTTCTATCATTGGTTTCGATGCGTACTATGTTATTATAACGCTCATCTCTACGGTAATACCAATTTCTACTTCTCTCGTTACCGCAACTATCAAATGGCCAGCAGTTATTAACTGCAGCCTCTTCTGTACTAGCAGTAACAGCAGCAACTGGTGTAATAACTCTTGTTGTTTCTATCGCCTGGGCTATCGATAAATTAGAAGTTGTTGTTGTAGTGCTTTGAGTAACGGTAGAGGCTTGATTGCTTTGATTTGAATCAGCAGCTGCTTTCTGCTCATCGGCTGATACTACACTTCTATTTCTATCACTTTCTTTAGCCTCATTACGCTGCTGCTCTGCCGCGGCAATTGTTTGAGGTTTTCTTAATGCTAGATCGTTACTAATAGTCGCTATATTAGCTTCTATTTTTACTGGAGGTAAAGGTCTTTGATTAGTATCAGTAACATAAGTTGCAGTGAACGGTTGAGTGAGAGATACTGTACCTCCATCAGTAGTAACGTCTACCGCACCAACTGTACAGTTACCTGCAACTTCATAACGATTAATTTCTCTAGGATCGCGGCAAGATGGTAATAATACAACAAAACTACGACCTACTTCATCAACAGCCATTGCCATATCTGTACCTCTCACGGCAATTGTAGCAGTAGGAGTTGTAATATTTAAATTCTGTCTACTAGTACGAGCAATTTGGCCGGAGGTATATTGAACAGTGCCTAGAGTTACTCTCATAGCCATTCTACTGGCATCTGATCTACTAGGATCAAAAACAAAACTATCGATAACTAGTCTTGAATTTTCTTTAATTTTTACTTTAGTATTATCTTGAAATGTTATATTAGTCTCTGCTCTAGAACCTACCATAACAGTATCCATGCTTTCTATATCAGTATTTTGAGTTCCTGATATAGAATTGCCGCCACGTCTAATCTCTACGGTATTGCCGGTTTGCTCTGAAACTCTACCAACGGCGGCTTGCACCGCCGTTGATGCTAGACATACTATAAAAACCAGCAGTAGCTTTTTCATTGAGATTAGTTTCTGCCAGTATTAACAGTTACAGTATTAGAACTACCGGTAGTTGTTATATTTACTGTTGTATCGACAGTGCCATATTGAGTCACAGTATGAGTATTACTGGAACCAGTAACTGCGGCTACTAATATATGACCACCACCTGCACTTGCACCTGTCATGGAGCTAGTAAAGATGTTGGAATCACCTAGGATAGCAATAGTACTAGAACTATCATTAGTTGTGATAGTTTGAGTCACAGTATTTGAATTACCCGTTATATTTAACGTGTTAGTAATATCACTACCTTTAATAGTGGACGTAACAGTGTTAAGATCACCAATAATTGTCATCGCACTTACAACATTAGTGCAAGATGTGGTACCGTCACCGCATGTAAATGTAATCTGATTAGTATCACCAGTTACAGTTTTAGTAATAGTGTTATTATTACCTATTAATGTATAATCAATAATATTACCATCACCTGTTTGAGTAGTGGTTAATGTGTTACTATTACCGTTTATACTAGAAGGTGTACCAGCAGTACCTACTCGATTAGTATTACCTACTTGAGTAATAGATACTGTATTAGTGTTACCTACTTGTTCAATATAAACAGTATTCTGCGCTAACACGGCAGTATTAAACAAAATAAACATCCCTAACATTACGAAAAATTCGTATATGTTCTTAAACATTAGTACTTCCTTGAGCTATGCTCTTATTTGAGTTATATTCTTAAGAATATTATTGACGTTGTGGGGTTGGACCGAATTGCCAAACACCTCTTTTTTCGCCCTCAAATATAATTTCGGTAACAGCACCTAGTATTGCTAGTTGTACTGCTTTATTCATGCTCTCGTTAACCGCACCTCCAGTTTCTAATTCTAATGCTTGGGTGCCTGCATCATTAAATCTCAATACACTGATTTTATCTTGCCAGCTCACGACAACCTTACTTACAGTTACTGATGCTAGTACTTCGCCTGTTGCAACACTAACTGCACGCAAGTTAACGACTACTTCATCTTGTCTATATTCTGTAGATCCACCTATACCTAATACTCTAGCGCCAGCACCACCACTTACAATATTCGAATCATAGCCAATAATACCACCTTCGAATATTATTCCGGCGAATACCATAGGGGGTAGAGGCCTTGCTTGAGGACCTTCGTATAGTTCACGCATCTGGCGAATTAGTTGACGTTCTTTAATTAAATTATCAAGGCCGCCACGCTCAACTACTTTAAACCAGCGACCATTGCCAACTGTTTGTAATGTACGTACAAGATATGCATCAGCACCTTGTGTTACAGCAGAACTTAGAGTAGCTACTGTTTGACTTGCTCTACGCTGACCTGTTAAGTCACGGAAATGATATACAGCTACAGTTACTGCTCCGGAAGAAGGAGGTGGTATTTCTCTTTCTTCCTTTAGTCTATTATCTACAACTGTAGGATCTTTGGTTCCTAGTCCAATTGCTTCTCTTAGACCAGCCCCTATCTGACTACAACCTGATAGAAATAGTGCAGCTACCAATATTACAGCGATATTCTTCATGGTGTTATCCATCCGAAATCACCGACTGGTACATTCATGGTAGTTATTGAACCGGCTGCATCTCTAATTGTTACGGCGATTAAATTACCTGTTTTAGTATAAGAGATAGTGCCGCCATTAAAATTAAATGTACCGGATACTTGAGCACCAGTACCTTCAAATAACTTTTCTGTTATTTGTCTTGCAAGCTCGTTATATACTCTACTCTCAAGGTTAGAAATAAATCTAGCCATAGTAGTACTACGAGCATCTTGATCGGCTCTAAGCTGAGCAGCCTTTTTCTCAGCCTCTATAGTAAGTTTTCTGGATAACTCCATGTTATAAATGGTTAAAGCATGACTGCTGTAACCTATACCAGAAAACGATGGTGAATTAAATTGAAATATTAACTCGCTTGCCTTAGTATTCCAGGCAAATAAACAAAGGAATAGTAGTAGTAAAATACGCATAGGATTCCCTCTCTATGCGTATTTATATAAAACACTGGCGGAAGAGGTAGGATTCGAACCCACGGTAACATTTCTGCTACTTCCGATTAGTAATCGGGTGCCTTAAACCACTCGGCCACTCTTCCTGAGAAGCGGCTTAAGCCGCTTCTGCATATTCCTTAGCCATCTTAAGTGCATCAATCTTCTTCTTCTGATTGATACCGTACCAGGCAGACTCAAGACGGCTCGAAGGTGTACGTCCAAGTTCATGGTCAGTCATATACGTCACCGCATTAAATGCCTGCCACCATGAACCTGCTGCAAGCTCACGACCGGGCTGTTGAACAATCACTTCAAGAGCACGATCGGAGTTGCGAGTACGGTCACCTTCTTCACCATTATACTTAGGAAACACCTTAGTAAAGTATTCCACGAGGCTATCCTTTGTATAACGCTTTGAGGCAAGGAACTCTGCAATTTCCTTATAGTCTTGCATGTAACGATTAGCAATACCCAAAGTTTCCTTGACTTTCACAGCATCGAACTTATTACGGTGAGATACTTTCACCATTTGAGAAGTCTTATTGTGAATAGCCATAGTCAGGGTATTGTTGCAGACTACGCGAATAGGAGTAAAGCGTACGTCTGTGGACTGACCGAACTTATGGGGGTTCGTAAAGAGTAGATACGATTCGACAAGGTCAGTACCTTGCGGAGTCTTCAACTCGAACGAGTCCTTAACCTTGGCAAGGCCCCAGACGATACGACCACCCTTAAGAGAACCAGCGGTATGCATTTCCATATCACCGGCCATGACGTACTCCGAGAAGAACTCGAAGGCATCACGATTCTGAATAGGTTCCCACTTATCGGTAACATGGGTAAGAATCTTACCATCGGTAGAACGTACCAATGCAGTAATACCTGCATCTACCTTCTTACCGTCGCGTTCCAAGAAGAGAGGAACCTTATTAACTTCCCAATCCAGACCAGCTGCTTCCATGATCTGCTCGGGAGTAAGATCGGCAGGAACTCGTACACCGAGACCGTGCCAGGGCAATTCACCAGCATAGGCCATAGCGGCCTTGCCTTCAATCATTTCCAATTCATGAGCCATGTTGATTTCTCCTCATCACAAATCATTTATAGCGTGATGAGAGAAAAAAAGCAACTATTATTTAAAAGCAGCGATGATTACAGTTCCCCATAAGGCTACGCTGAGGAAAGAAGTAAACATGAGGAAGGGGAATACGGTTTTTTCTTGCATTTTAATCTCCTTTAAGCGCCTACCATTAGCACGCTTGTTTGGAATTACATAACTACTTATACTAAGCTAGTCATATGCTACGCATATAGCTGCTATTTGCTAACCAAATAGCGTATTATGATCTGGAACGTTTATTCCAATCCATTTCCAGCTATTACCAATAACCGGAGTAGATTCAATAGGTGAGCGACGAATAAAGTATTTTTCTTTGTTATTAAAGTTAAGCTGCTCTACTATATTAAAGAAAACCGAATCAATAAGCATCAATGTATTTGCTTTTTCTAAAATAGTTAACCAATCAAAAATGTTATCAGTATGATCAGGTGTGATAGGAATTAACTGACACTTATCTTTATCGTATTGAATATTATTGGGGTCGATTTTAAGATTACTACCATCTAGATGAGCAACGATGAGAATCTTACTCTTATCTACAAGCTTATCATATAGAGCCTGTTCTCTATCATAATCACGCGTTAAATCTAAAGTCCACTTCTGCCGAAGAGGCACTTGTGCAACGCAGTACTTGTATTCATCGAACTTAAGATGCTTGAATACTTGAGTATTATAAGCGACGGACTCGTAAGGTCCTTCTATTCTATGCTTAAGTAGCCGGGTTATTTCCGCATCTGGATTCTTAGACATAATAATGGATTCATGTTGAGGAAAGGACATAATAGTGGTACATCCCGCTTCACTCAATAATTTATGCGGTAACTCGTACCAGTATTGATTATAGATTCCCATCTTGGGATCAAATGCCGAGTATGGTACAGGTACGAAGGTGCAGTAAGGTGCCGCGGCTTGAAACGATTCACAAAACCTATCATCAAGAGCAATATGCACGTCAAAGCCTTGATTATGGTAATACTTGGCGATAGGCAATACCACGATGCAATCGCCAAGTCCACGAACTTGGATAATACCAAGTTTTTGTTTCATCACAATTTCCTTAGAATGATCTCAATACAACATTCTACATTGGGTAGTTGTGTTTGATCTAGTTCAGAGTCGATGTTATAGTAGAAGAACTGATTAATTAATTCTAATTTCTCAACCGTAGCACGATTATTGCAATAGCTGGCTAATTCCAAAACGTTAACTGATTTGGGCATCGGAGAATCAGTCTTAAACGTAAATGACCACTTATGATCGCTATTAAAGTTTGATGGCCATCTACGCTTTTCATACATTTCTTCTTCAGGTACAGTAATAATAAGATAACCGCCTGGTTTAACCACTCGAATCCAATTATCTAGAGCAATCTTCCAATCTACCATATGCTCTAATGAATGACTGGAGTGTAGGAAGTCATATTGTTCGTTGGGTACGGTCTCGAGATACTGACCATCACCGTCATCCAAGTCCCAATTCTTAACACGGCGAATACCTGGAAAGGCGTGTTGTACTCGTTCTACGCAATCGTTACCGGCACCAATATCGATGCCTACACCGCGGAAGTACTTGGAATGAAAATTACCATCATTGAAGCGGCGTTTGGCCGCTTTGGATTGTTCATGCATAATATTACCTCACTTAATCCCATAAACTATCATAATACTTAGCAAAGAGCATACGACCATTTTTCATTCGTTCGGAATGAGCTTTAATGCCGTCATGATCGATAGTACTGGTATTATTTGGTCCAACAAGTAGGTTACCATCTTTGACTTCGAAGTCAAAATTACCATGGAAGTACTGTTGATCCCATTCGATGGTGTGTTGTTCGAAGGCCCAGATCATTTCATCCATTACCCATTCCCACCGTGCAAAATGATTAGCGTCTAAATCCCACTCGTGCTCTTTGGGCCCGCAAGCCGTTGAACGAAGGTGTTCAGGTACGTCACAATCATCGACAAGAGGTGCACCATGTTTACTTTCACGTAATTGTTTGAGAAGGGGTACTGTGATAAGAGCCAGGGTTTCGTACAATGCCCAGGTATCTTGGGGATCGATACGAATATTGACTTTGCGGTTCTTATCAGACTTCTTGGGATACTTCCCGATCTTTATCTTCATGAATATCTCTAATAATGTAGGAGAGTTTACGCTCTCGTGGAATTTGGACTAGGTAATCGTTGAGGCTATCGAACGAATCGATATAGGTATCTTCGTCGGCTTCCATAGCAGAGAACAGTGTTTCACCAATATGGTGTTGACCAAACTCATCGATCATATGGTTAGAATCGATTTTACTATGGAGAAACTCTTCGGCTTCGGCCTGAGATGTAGCCTCGATGCAGTATGCCATTCTATGCATGGAGACGGTTTCGATGATGAATAGCTTTTTATTCATGGTTTTTCTCGATTTCTTTTTCAAGTCTCATTCTTTCCCATAACAACAGCCAATTAATGGCTAATCGTGAATGTAGATATCCTAGTGACACTACACGAAAAGTGCCATCTAGAATTTCGCAGAACCCAAGGATAATATTACGTAGGATATTCATAATTCACCGTATGACCATTATCACGATAGGTAAAGGCCCCATTATTAATATGAAAGCGTTTTGCCATATCAGTAGGAGGAGAGAGAGTAACGATTCTCTTAACTCCAATACTCTTAAGATAGGGTAACATCTCGAACACTAATTTACGAGCCGCACCTTTCTCATTGGACCATATGGTATAGAGACAGGCGATATCGTATTCTATATTATCGTCGTAGAATAGTTCTGCTTCAGATTCAGGGACGAAGTCTAGGATAGAATAACAGACAACAGCCCCAGGAACGTTAGGATCTCCATAACCAGAGATATAACGATTCCTATTGAGACGCATATAATGAGGAATATGGGGACGTACTGGGTCTTGTTCTGTAATTCGTTGTACATGTTCTGTCATCTTGGTATAGTGAAACAACATATCAATCTTTCCAAATCAACATAGTTATTATATCATATTTTACCTACAAAGGCAACTACTATTTACTCAGCACATCCCAATATTATTAGAAGATAAGCCAGAGAATAAAGATAACAGCTACGGTAACGGCACCATAGACGGCATACTTGGAGATTGTCTTGGCGTTCTCGGTGACTTCAGCAGCGACTTTATCAGTTACTTGGTCGGCTACCTTATTTACCTTCTCGGTGACTTCTTCAGCAGCCTTGGTAGCTACCTCAGTAGCCTTCTCAGCAACTTCCTCAGCGACTTTCACGGCGGCCGCCGTAGTAGCCGCAGCCGCGGCTTCCGCGGTTTTTGCTACCGCTGACTTCTCTGCCTTGGGCTTTCTACCTGGCTTGCTCGCAGCAGGAGTTGCAGCAGGCGCAGAGTCTGTCTTGGCCTTGATAGTGGATGATAATTTAATAGTCTTGGAGTCTTTCTTCATGTTTTCCACGCGCAAAATTTTCTTGATTCGAGGGATTCAAATCAAATGGGACAATTTATATAGATTATATAGAGGTTTGAGCGCGCGAAAAAATTCCGCGCATGGAAATATACAGAGACGTTTCAGAGAAAATCACAGAGAGTATCTCAGTGAAGGTCTCAGTGAAGGTCTCAGTGAAGGTCTCAGTGAATAATACAGAGGATGGAGACTTGGGGAGCTGAGGTCATACAGCACATTATATCAATTCCGAAAATACGTGAATTTTCCTAACTTTGCAAGGGCTTTCTCACACTTTAAGCCCATTGCCAGCCAGCCAGTAATTCGTCACCACAGAGAGCATCTTATCTTTTGAACGGCACTGCTGCAGCGTCATGACAAAGCGTGCCTTGGTCTCTTTCTTACCTGATGATTGCATAATAGCCTCAATGCAGGTATTCTTAAAGGTACCGGTATCTTCCACATCGTAGCGCGCGTAGAAGGCTTTGATATCGATGCGATCGGTCTTGACGCCCTTCACAGAGACCTCCATGGTCGGATTGACAGTAGCGGTGTTGATGTTGATGCAGTGTGACATGTCTCTCTCCTCAGTCTTGTTCGTTAGGAAGGTCGGCGGAATACACATCCACGCGGAGTTGTTCCAACTTCTGTACGATAGAGCGTATATCGCCAGGCAGAGTGGTGAATTCAGCACCCATGGAGTTAAGCAGAGCAGCTGCCATCTCCAGCTCAGAGCAGGCTCGATCGATACGATCGATCACATCAAAGCGAGTAATTGAGTTGTTCTGCATCTTCGTTCTCCTTAGCCTACACACACAATACCGCGGAAATGAAGACCGGCCTGAACGGCTCGCTCACCCACAGCGACCGGAATAAACCGACCTTCCGGAGACACCGCAACCAAGCACTGAATGGTGTCGTTCGGGACTTCCTTGGCCAGCTTCTCAAAAGCCCGCTTGTAGGTGCTGTAGCCCTTGATACCGTCGAAAATGTTCAGCGAGATCGTGTCGGTCATTTTCCATCTCCTCATCATATTGTTACTATAGGCTTAGGGAGGAAATTAATCTACTGGTTTAAACCTCGTAGGATTTTAAGCCTTGTCCTGGGATTAGATTCAACTCGATCTCCAGACCAAGACCTTTGGTATCCTCGTACCGCACATAGTCTTGTTCCACGTGCTTCGAAACAAAGGCTATAATATCACCGGTCTTTTCAGACTTGAGCTCGATCACATCAGGGCTTCCGAACACGCTCATCTTGGCACCAAAGATATCAACATGCCCGAAGAACGTATTGAAAGCTGGACTCCAATGGAAATCCTTTGTTGAGGCTCTAGCGATCACTTCGACACTTGTCATGTCCATATCTCCATCTTATACCTAATCATAGGCTTAGGGAGGAAATAATGCTACTGTTGAGTCACCGTTAAATAAAGGTTTTTTCTGTGGAGTTTTTCCACAAATCCGTCAATAATAAACCCCGGTGAGCAACCACACGAACAACCAGCTTTCTGAGACCACTTGATATCAAGCTTGGAACGATCGGCACCCAAAGAATCAAGGGTTTGTTCGACCAGCTTACGGTACGCCTTAAAAGGGCGAGAACGACGGTTCTGCAGATTTTCCAGGAGCGTCTCGCCTTCCGGAAAAATAGAAACGCGAGACTTGTGGTAATACTTTTTCGTCTCAGCTTGAAGAATCTTGACGTTGGTAACGGTCAGTTCCATTTCCATCTCCTCATCATATTATTACTATAGGCTTAGGGAGGAAATAAATCAACGCCAAGTACGGTGCTTTTCAGCAACCCACTCGTTACCGTCACATTCATCGATTTCCCACTCAACACCATCAGGGATCTCGACGATCTTCAGCTCAGAGTACATACCCCAAGATTTTTCACCCATCTCTTCGACGATCTGAATAAGAGTTGGACATGTCCGAGATTCAATATCGCACCCAACAGTGTGATCAGTGCCCATACGCTCGTTGTAGAGCTCTACGTAGAGCTCTAGAGCCTTCTCCGACAAACCAAAACCACCGTAGCAAACGTTGATCACGATCTTTTGCATCATCCAATCTCCATCTTATACCCATTTATAGGCTTAGGGAGGAAATTAATCTACTGGCCAACCAATCGACACATCGATATCTGTGATAGCCTCACCATCTTCCGTCGTGGTGAAGTATTGCTCGGCCCAAGGATCCTGTTGCATCAAATCCTCCATTCCGGTATCGTTCATCTCACTTCTCCTTCTGGCGTTCACCAATTACTACAGCAGAGTGCCCTACTAGCTTCGCGAGTATCAGATCAGACCTCTCCAGCTCTTCTGGAGTCATTTTCTTCCGGAGTTCTTCCAGCTCGCGATGCACTCGCGCACTCTCTACGATGTGATCACCGGCGTCGTTAGAGCTCTTGTCCATCACATTGCTCCCTTAAGATTGTTTACGTACGATAACGACTGCTGAACATACTCCCGTAGGAGCTTTTCTTGCTTGGCAGTCATCTTCACAGTAAAGGGAATGTTCTCGATAAAAGTAGTCAAATAACCCGTGGCGAAAGCATATCCACCGTGATTGATAAGCTGCTCTGCGAGTTCGTTCGTCTTGTACTTCATCTCTCTCTCCTCTCTCAATAACGATACTATAGACTTAGGGAGGAAATTAGTCCAGCGTCACGTAATCCTCGTCATCTACCAGGATTCGTGCATCCGCTGGAGCATCAACCCCGACCGCATGTACCACGTACGACATGGAGGAACCGCCGCGGCGGTCGACCTGAGCCGCAGCCTCAGCAGCTTCGCGAGTTGAGTAAACTCCCAACACGCAACCGCCTTCATAGTCTATCCGGCCTTCGAGAACAAATACTTGCATAATAACCTCCCTCAGCTCAGACCAATGGCGAAAGCGAAAGCAAAGAAAAGAGCGGCAAAACCAAGGCTACCCAGGATGTTCATAACGACGTTCATGTTCCATCTCCTCATCATATTGTTAATATAGACTTAGGGAGGAAATAAATCAACAGGGAGGGTCGGCTACGCCACCGACCCTCCCCATAGGCTCCGGGTTAGGGAGAGAGGGAGAGACCCCCGGAGCAATGCTTTTTAATTGGCCTTATAACGCCAATTTTCATAATACTTGAGATCACGGAATTCACACTCATACTTGTCTGAATTGGCATCGAAGTAGGCCATCGCAGCCTCGTATGACTTGAACAATTCCTTCTTGATGATACGCTTGCCATTCATGAGAGCTACCTGAAACATTATGCAGCCTCCTTCAACTCAGAAGCGATACGAATGCCATTGGCAAATTCCAGGACTTCTTCCATGGTCTTTGCATCGAGAATGGTAATGTCATCGATATTGACCTTGAAGAGAGCACGTGCATAACGACGCTCTTCACTACGAGTCACGTTAACAGTCACATCGCGACCCAACACCTTGCGTAGATTAGCTACAAGACCCTCAGCAACGATATCCAGAGACTTGTGCTTCTCCACCGCGCGAATACGGTCGGTCTTCTTGTACACAGGCTTCGTCTTGGTTTCGGTTGTCATTGTCTGTCCTTTCATCATGATTGCGTTATAGTCGCCGGGAGAATATTACTCCACGTCTGTTTTCACCTTAGACTCTACACTCTTAAGGTTCCAACCAGTATTATCGCTGATTGCATCCTTAAGCATATCCAGCTCGACTTCGTTCTCCAGGAGATTCTCCATATGAATGTTCAGAATGTCCTGAGCCATGAAGATGTCCCGAGCATCCAAAACTCCCTCGGAATCCACGTCAAGCACCACTTCTACAGTAGCTACGATCTTGAACTTCATCTCACATCTCCATCTTATACTTGTTTATAGGCTCCGGGAGAAAATTAAGCCACGTTAGCGTATATAAAGTCTACCGTGTCTTTAGCCTTACTAAACTCATCAATCCTCTTTCCACCTACCCAAATCGTATACACACACTCAGTGGGGGCATACCTTACAGGAGACACAGAGAGAGTAAAATTCTCTGTAAAATTATGCGTCTGCATCCTTTGCGTCTCACGGCAATTCCAGTATAAACCTATCACAGTCTTATACAGGGCCTTCTTCGTCATCTCTTCTCTCCTCTTTTCCATATTATTGTTATAGGCTTAGGGGAGAAATAAAACAACGTAGATTTTTATTCTCCCTCCCACTATAACCACATTACAGCATAGGAATAGAAACTGGGGAACGTGGGGGGTACGCAGATTCGTTAATTAGTTACTTTTATTAATTAATTTCCCATGCGTATTTTACCGTAGATTAATTCCCTCCCTAATGCTATAACAATAATATGATGAGAAAGGGAATTGAGATGCGCGAAATTACAGATTTTGATCGCGAATGGGTTTCCGAAATCGCTGGCTATAAAGTCTCCGACGAGGAAGTGCGGGAGTTTATGGCGGAATTGGATCGGTATGAGGAATCGTTGGAAATTTCTCCGGAAATTTTCACTGGAGATTAATTCTCCCTGAGCGTATAACGGAATCACAAAGAGGAGATCGACGAATGGCTACGTTGCGTGCACGAATTGTCGACCATATCGCGATGACTATCGATATGCTGCAGGAATCCATCAATTGCAATGCATCGGATATCGATTCTGCATATACGGATGAAGATATCGAAGGAATTGCTTACGATATCAAGCGAGTTCGTACGCTGAAATCCTTGAGAAATGTGCTGATTCTCAATGGATACCCTACTTCTGGGTCGAAGGAAGATTATGCACTCCTGGACGTCATCGAAGAGATGATCGATCTGGACGTTTAACCAAGGAATTCAAGGGGTTAACCGCAAAATAATTAATCTCCCTTAAGGGAGATTAATTAATAATATTTGTTGTTTAGTGTTCCTATACTGTTGCAATATATTCTCACAGTCGCTATAACAGTAGTATGATGAGGAGAGATGGAATGGACATGAATATCCCTGGGCCGAACAATATTGTTCTGCAAACGTTCGATGACGATCGGTATTGCTCCGGTCTTCTCGGAGGACGTTATCAGATTATGGCGTCTTCCTTCTACGAAGGGCAGTATACAGTATTCGACCATAAGACGCAAGATATTATTCGGACGAAGAACGGTGAATTCTTTCAGATGTTCGATAGTGTCGAGCAAGCTGCCAGGTTCATTGGAGTAGATGCTAACTCTGCTCCGGAGATTACTAACAAGAAGGGTAAGGACGCTAACTCTGTTCCTAAGATTAAGGTGTCTAAGCCTAACTCTGTTAAGCAAACCAAGCCTGCCAAGGCAGCGGCGAAGATGACTACTCGCAAGCGCGGTGAGTCTCCTCTCGGCTACTTGAAGGAACTGCTGCGGACTAACTCTGATGCTGACGATAAGACTATCGCAACGTTGGTTCAGGCTCGCTATCCTGACTGCACGTACAATCACTCAATGGTTAAGTACAATCGCAAGAAGATGTATGGAGGCTAACTCTGATGCTAACTCTGTTTAATTCTCAGAAGTTCTTGGCGGCTCTTTCCATAGTCGCCTTTACTCTGGCCTTGATCGCGGCGTTGACTTAGTGACTAATCGAGCCCGTAACTCAGCGGTAGAGTACGCGACTTTTAATCGTGCTGTCCCGGGTTCAAATCCCGGCGGGCTCACCACACAAAGTAGATAGGTGACTATCTATTATACACCTAATTACTATGCACCTATCTACCCTTTTTCTCCCTAACCTATATACTCTCCCCCTATTCCCTAACTCTTTTCTTAACTCTGTTTACGTATTTCTACAAATAGAATACTGTTGCAATATATTCTCACGTAGCCTATAACTACGTACAAGATGAGGAGAGATGATATGCCACGCGGTGTACCCAAGAACGGTTATCGTATGACTACGAAGCGTATCTCTGGTGTTGAATTTGGTTCGATGGAACTTGAACCTATTCAGATGGAGACTGATAGCGAGATTGCTTCTCGTATTAAGGAGCGTTTCGAATGTCTTCAGGAGTTGGCTGTATCTACTATCTCTGGCGATTCTCGTGCTCTTATTGTATCTGGTCCTCCTGGCCTTGGTAAGTCCTATACTATTGAGAATGTTCTTAATGGTAAGGATCCTCAGGAGTATCGTATTGTTAAGGGCTTTATGAGGGCTACTGGTCTTTATCGTCTTCTCTATGAGATGCGTCATAAGAACTGTGTTCTGGTATTCGATGATTGTGACTCTATCTTCTTTGAGAACGATACCTTGAACCTTCTTAAGGCGGCTTGTGATACTACTGAGCGTCGTCGTATCTTCTGGGGTGCGGAGACCAAGATGCGTGACGATGAAGAAGACCTTCTTCCTACCTCATTCGACTTCGAAGGAGCCGTTATCTTCATTACTAACTATGACTTCGATAAAATGATCGCCAACGAACATAAACTGTCCGAACACGTCGCTGCTATGGTCTCTCGTGCACACTATATCGACCTTACCCTTAAGACCAAGCGCGACTTTGTCGTACGCATTAAACAAGTCGTTAACGAAGGCATGCTACACGATCGCCTATCTAAACAACAAGTAAACGAGTGCATCGAGTTCATCGATAAGAATCAAAATAACCTTCGCGAACTGTCCCTTCGCATGGCTATCAAGATCGCTACCCTGATGAAGACCCATCCTAACTCTTGGGAACGCATCGCTCGTATTACCTGCTTGAAAGGTTAAATAGATGATTCGAATTCAGGTCCTCGATACCAATATGTGGGTTACAGTTCTGAACGTATCGGAACTAGACGCTCCCTATCAAATGAAAATGATAAAACAACGCAACCCTGGCAATATCGTACGTGCTATCGATGATAACGATAGAGTTGTGTTCTCACTATGATGGACGTTAAGAAATTAGTTACTGCGTTGGAAGATCTTGCCATTAACGCGGAATTATACTATAAATGGGCAAATCAGTTCGACCTTCGCATAGAAGATATCAAACTACGCTCCTCTATCGCTAGGGCAAAAGATACTGTTAAAGAGTATAAAGCGGGCTTGGTGGAATAGGTAGACACAAGAGACTTAAAATCTCTCGGCCTAGGCTGTGCCGGTTCGAGTCCGGCAGTCCGTACCAATAGAGGGACCTGTAGCTCAGTGGTTAGAGCGGGCCGCTCATAACGGCTTGGCCGTAGGTTCAAATCCTACCGGGTCCACCATAATGATAAATAGCGGCGCCCTTAACTTAATTAAGAAGGTAATATAGTGATGTTGTATTATGTAGATTACAAGAGTAAAAAAGAATGGGCAGACGTGCAGGGAGAGTGGCGCTACGGCGATACACCCTGTAAACTTGTTGCGTTCTCCACCGCTGAGGAAGCTGAAAGCTACATTAAAAATAAAGCACCATGGCTAAACGATATTATCTTTTGGGAAAAACCTGTAATAAAAACAATCGATAAAAAATATAGTGATTTAAGATGTAAATCTTGTTCAGCATTGGTGCATGGGCACCAATGCCTGGGTAACGAATAAACTTATTAAAGCCATTCAAGCTAACTTAGTAGAAGCATGCGCCTGAAGAGCGCGGGGACTTGGGGCGGAACCAAGGAATGGCACCATTTCTCGGAGTTAAGTGGTTAGAGCGGGCCGCTCATAACGGTCTGGCCGTAGGTTCAAATCCTACCGGGTCCATAAGTTTGTGGTAAGGAAAGTCTACCTAGCTCGACCTCGAGGCGATACATGGTAGAGCAGTCTGATCAACTGTAAAAGGAGAATGGGCACCCCTTTGTTTGGATGTTGGGGAGATACCTCACCTGCCACAATTCAGATCTTAAGTTTGGTCCCGTAGCTCAATGGTAGAGCGGAGAGCTTATACCTCTCGTATACACTAGATTGGTGTGCGGTTGGCGGTTCGAGTCCGTCCGGGACTACCAAATATATACACACTATGGGGAAGCTGCTCGGATGGCGGACGGGCACCGGACTGTAAATCCGGCACATCAGAAACACAGTAGGTTCGAATCCTACCTTCCCCACCATATTGAAAGACAAAACAATGAACCTTATTACTATACTATCCATCACGTTCATGCTTAACGGCATGCCACAACAAACAAACCTACTCTCTCCCTCTGTGGATTCATGCCTGTCTGATATGTACGTGTCAGAGGCTATCATTCGTTACATGGGTGGGACTAATATTCAAACGCAGTGCATCATTAAACAACAATAATATTCCTAAATACAGTCGGTGTCGGACCCGAACGCCAGTAGTTAGTGCTCCGCACATCGGGCATTAGGAGTATTAGTATGTGGATGGAAACGGACCTTAACGATAACCCCGATGCTATTCTTGTCAAATGGGAAGTATTCGAGGTTACTATTAATGGTGGAACATCGCGTCACTTCATAGGTGACGATCTTCTTACCCAACTACCGCGTGTAAGCTCTCCCATCCTGTGGTTCGATAATAATAAAATGCTTGGCAAAACACGCTATAATACAATCTATCGCTTGTTAAAAGAGCCATCTAATAAGCCAAACGCTGGAGAAGTTATTCACGAATGGCTTACTAATAATGGCTTCAATTGCGATAAAGTAGAAATTATATCAGATAGTGTTAATTAAATAAGCATTATCGCTATCGGCGTTGTTGCTCCAATAACTAATCCGAATATAAATTCACCATACTCAGTACCACCCATAATAGGCTTCTTCTCAGATAGCCTCCATCCTATCTCATAACATATTCCACACGACAATCCTGATACGAGTAGAATGATCATGGATATAGGAATAGATTGTGTTAGAAGGCATACGGCTATGGCGGTTGGTAATGTCCAGAACAATCCTCTTATTGATTGAAGAATGAAGTCCTTGGTCCAATTACCATCGACGCGTCCCATGTCGATTGAATGCCACTAACCCAATAAGCACCCTGCCCACCAAGTCAATATGAATATTGGGATATACCATAATGGCTGATTGACTTGAAATGCAGTATAGGTTATTAATGACATGGGCAAAGACCACGCTACTAACCTAGCAGTAGTCGCACCCCATTTGATCTTATCGTTCCAGAGTCCTCCGCGGACTCTAAATCCAATCGCACCAATAATACCACCTAAAATAATATTTAAAAGGAACATATAACCTCCATGATGATGATAATTATAATGTTACTTATTTACTTTATGGCCTTCCTTGTAGGAGTTACCATAGCAGGTATTATAATGGGGCGTTCGGTATTATTGACGAATGATATAGATGAACGATTGCGTTTCATTCTTCGAGTAGTATATAAGATGACAGCTGTTGTTATAGCAGTATACCTTCTATCCCCTGATAGCCTATTAAGAGACGTGTTTATTTACACAATGACTGCAGCGTTTTATGTTCTATACAAATTAGATGTTGATGAACTCAAGGCAATCGATAATAGCGATCTAGACGCATAAAAGCTTTTTGGAACGATAAGACCAGAAGTTACGACACCTGTCATTATGCCAACGGCGAACCATGTTGGCTTGTAGCGTCACACCACAATTGACACAGGTATCCATTTGCTGGAGAGGGTGCTCTCCATTCTCTAGTATCTTCTTATGCTGAAGAGATATACTCTTCCTATGCAGAACGGTCTTCGGAACTCCCGGAGGACCGCTATTTTTATTTCCAGCCATACCGTATATAGTAGTTGATTGATATACGAAAGTATGATATAATCTCTATGAGGAGTTAAGATTATGGAACCTGCTCGTGAACAAATCGCGAATGAAGTTAATATGCATGCTTTGAACATATACAGAAAAGAACAGGTCTTTTATCAAGCCGAGGCTCTAGTGGACTTTCAGATCGAAGAAAGAGTTAACAATCGAATTGATATCGGCGTAAAAAGACAAGTCTGGAACAAATTGCGATGATGCCTGTATATGATAAATTCAAGAAACAAGTCCACATCGATGTATGGGGTCAAGTAACTAATCAAGTTGACAGTCGAGTATGGAATAAAGTCTTGGGTCAAGTGTATCAGAGCCGAGATCAAGTCTTGATTCAAATTCTGGATAAAGTGCGATGATGCCTGTACGTGATAAACTCAAGAAACAAGCTCATAACGTAGTGTGGGGTCAAGTCTCGAATAAAATTAAGAGTCCAGTATGGACTCATATCTTAGCTCTAATCTACGAACACGTGTGGGTTCAAACCCGCGATCAAGTCATGAATCAAGTTCAGGATAAAGTGCGATGACTCCTGTAGTTGATCAAATCATGTATGACATAATGAACAGCAAATCTAACTGGGAAAAGCTTGCTCACATACACAAAGATGAGGAACCTAAGATTGTTGTTGAACCCAACCCTCTAGATAATGTCAGGCTTGCGATGACAATCAAGATGAGAGGTTGGGATTGGTGGAGGATAAATGAAAAATATTAAAGAAGATATAAGAAATGAATTAGTTAAGAAGTCTTGGGCTAGCTTAGATCTTCCCTTTGTAGTGTCTTCTTCCGTACAAGAGATTATAAACCAGCCAATTAGCATTGTAATGGTTCAGATAGGGGAGTTTCGATATGCGATCAGTGATTAATCAATTACAAGCTCCCGCAAAAGATTACATGTTTCCCTTGAGCGAAAAAGTACATTACACTATAAGAAATATAGTTGATCATGAAATATGGACACCAACATCAATGGTATCCCATTATAACTTAATACTTGATTACCTATATGGGATTAATAATGACTCCAGTATTTGATGACATGAATAGCTATAACCAAGACTACCAATGGAAGATCTACAAGAAGAACATGATCGATTTACAAGCCGAGGCATTGAAGATGCGCATGTCGATCAACGAGATCATGCATCGAGACATCTCCAATAACCTTTACCGTAGACTCACAGGGCAATGATCGCGATTGGAAATGACCTGTCGCTTGACATAGCGCTAGAAATTCGTAGTTTTTTATACAAAAATAATAATAGTGTTATGGACAAAGTTACGCTAGGTATACGCGATGCGGTGGGGAACGTAGTAGCTCAGGTACCAAACTCTTGTTGGAACAAGATCAATGACGCCAGTTGAGAAGTACTTGAACCCCTTACCTAGCACGTTACCTGACGGAATAACAGGTGATGCGTACTCTCTTGGAATCAAAGAAATAACTTTGAAGGTCAATACACTTCGTGTGGCAAACAAAGTCTGGATGAAAGTTTTGTACTTCAATGCATCCCGTTAGATCAGAAGTAAAAGAGTACATCAGAGGAGATGTTGCGGTTATATACGACGGAAGAATCCATGGACCTGCGATGTATGATGCATCCAAAGAAACAGATACAACTGTTATTAGAGTGATGAATCAGCCGCTCGTACCTCTTTTGAGAAAGCTGAAGTTCTATGGAACCCGTTAAAGACGAGCTGAAAGTTGAAGTACTGCAAGGGCCTGTAAGATCTTCATTAGACGAAAAAGACATTGACATGATGACTAGAAATGAAGTAAGAACAGAAGTTAGATATCCTGTAACCGACGTTACAAGAGTTGGTCATGCAGCCTGGCGAAAGGTGTTTTACGGAAGATGAAACCTGTTAAAGATGATATACTAAAAACCGTTAAGCATTTTTATATCAATAAATCTATCTTTAACCATATCGATAGCATGGATAAAATCGATGTGAGACTGGAAGTTAGAACACCTGTCCTAATCTCTCATCACAGAGCTAATCATGAAACCTGGCGAAGGTGTTTTACGGAAGATGAACTCAATCAAAGATGAATCGTTCAACCCTCAAACTGCTATTGTGGAATGCCGTTACGTAATCCCCACACATAGGTTAGAATATGCTGGTTGGCAAGTCTTAACCAATGTCGATCACGGAGTTCGCAACGTTGTTGATGTATGGGCATGGGGACCTGTGATGTCTAAGATTGAAAGGGTGCATGGACTATGACACCAGCTATTGATGTGCTTAGACCAATCGTAGAACCTCCCCCTGAATATAAAATACTAATTAATGTACATTCTATTACCAGCGAAGATCCCGAACAAGTAGGTAATGCTGTATGGACTCCTGTAAATAGAGTTTTACATTTTAAATATACAATGTATATTCATGTTAGTGATTATACAAGCGATAGGGGATTTCTAATATGAGACCGGCTAGCCACGATATTAGAGACAAGCCGTACAACTACTCCTTCAACAACACGTACGGTAACGAAGAACAATTCTCAAAGGCAGTTGTGGTGAAGGTCTTTGAAGTCAAACACAGTCGAAGACAACACAACATAATGGTTATTGACATGCTCCGTGATAAGGAAAGAAATCCATGGTAGAACTAGATCTCATTAAAGCTCCTACCTCTTACGCTATCAGTAAAGTAAGAGAACTTGGCTACTTTCAAAGCCCTGCATTTGAAAACGATCTTCCTGTAAAGATCATCGGTGATATGTCAAGAGTTATACTGGATAAGGTATACTAATGACACCTCAATCATTAAAGCTTAGGGATACTATTTGGTTACAGGCTGATCAGAAAGTACACAGAGCTACTTCTCGAAGAAAGCTTATTGATGTGGATAAGATAGAAGAATATTTCGATAAGTCAGTATATGCACAAGTTACTACCGTACGAAATAGTATTACTGTAGGACGATATAAAAAAGATTGATCGTTATAGTAACCTTCACTATAAACTAACATTAAGTATTATAAGGTAATAATGACATGACACTCAAACATTTAGTCATCCTTATTGTTTTATTTCCGATTGCGTTCTTCCTATACATCAAGGGAGTATACGTGCTTTCGGGATTATTCTTTGAGGATGAGACGAACCAAACTGTAGCAGCGATACTGGCATGTGCGTTGAGCGCTATAGGTGTTTTTTCGTTCTTCATAACGAAGTTTTGACATAAAAAAAGATTGATCGTTATAGTAACTTCTACTATAAAGAGAATGTGAGGAGAAACAAAATGGAACTTGAGCTTAAAGACGGCTATATGAGCTTCAGTCTTCCTGCTGAAGCTGCGGATAATATGGTTCAGCAGTATCTTAGGCATACGGCTCTTGGTCTTAATGAGCAGATCAAGGAACTTAAGAGTAAGAAGAAGCTAGCTGACTATGAGAAGATGGATATTGCTGATTCATACTTCTATAGGGATGCCATGATTAAGGTTCTGGAATATATTACAATTCATTCCGAACACCAAGAATGGCTTAAGGACAACAAATTAAACGTTGACTAGTACGGTCAATAGCTATATTATTATGATATCACGAAAGGAAATGTGACATGAAGACTTTTACTCGTATGGCTGCGCAGGGTGACTTTATCATCATGCGAATCAATGATATTCCTACTAACGTAGAGCGTATCGAACCAGAGAATGGTGTGTACGTTGTTGCGCACTCCGAAACTGGCCATAACCACGTTATGGAAATGGATCGCGTCGAGGCTTTCAAGCCTGCAGGCGTTAAGGAAGTCGATCTCTATCAGATGTTTCTGAACGTAGAAGCACCTACCGAGATCAACCATCTGCGTTCTTTTGATACTCACGAGACGCTGCTGGTCCCTCCTGGTAAGTACGAGATTCGCCGTCAGCGCGAGTACGTTGCTGAAGGTTTCCGTCGGGCTCAAGACTAATGACAGCTATCTATGATAAAGTAGATGAATTCGGTAACAAGGCTAGTTATAGGTTGTTTGCTGTTACGAGACGTAATGGTTCAACCTATTACGAGCACCGTACCAGGATTACGGCTTCTGATGGAAGATTGGTTGCGGAAGCGATCTTTCCTGCTGAATGGGTCGATTGCGTTACCGAAGATGACTACAAGCGTGCAATTCCTCGTAAATCCAAAGCATAACGAACAGGATTCTATATTATGACCGGGCAAGTTACCGAGCTTACCGAAGAGCAAAAGGCTATGATTCCTGTCTACCGTGATAAGTGGATTCAGATTGGGCTTTCTTGTGATCGAGTAAACTTCGAGATGGCCAAGGCTAATCTGATCAAGGCTTATGAGTGTGCAGGTCTTAAGCCGCCTGAGAAGATTGTTTTTGCAAAGGGTCCTCGCGAAGCCATTGAACTTGCTCGCAAGGAAGATCCCAAGCTTTCTGCAAGCGATGTTCTGAACACGACTATGTTCGGTTCTCAGGAAGCTGAATGGCTTTCGTTCTATAACTATTTTGAGGAGCAGTGCGGCATTCAGCTTCCTATTCTTGAGGGTCTGATGCGTCTTGCATATTCTTCGGGTTGGGTGACTGTTTTCGATACCTGGGCTTGCATTCAGGATCGTCCGTTGTTCATCAAGTTTGATGATCAGCAGCGTCTGCACTGTGAGAACGGTCCTGCTATCGAATATGGTGATGGTACGAAGGTCTACGCCCGGCATGGTGTGAGTGATGTTAACAAATCAATGAAGGTGCTACATAATGACTAAGCAGATTACCGAACTGACCGAAGCTCAAAAGGCAGCTATGCCTGCCTACCGCGATAAGTGGATCGCTATCGGTCTATCTTGTGATCGTGTTAATTTTGAAATGGCCAAGGCTGATCTGATCAAGGCTTATCAGTGTGCTGGTCGTGAGCCTCCTAAGAAGATCGAGTTCGCTCGTGGCCCTGAGGAAGCGATTCGTATGACCAAGGAAGAAGGTAAGCGTAATGGCTTGAAGCTTTCCTCTTCTGATATTCTGAACACTACTATGTTTGGTTCTCAGGAAGCTGGTTGGCTTTCTTTCTATAACTTCTTCGAAGAGCAGTGCGGTATTGACTTCCCTATTCTGGAAGGTCTGAATCGTCTTGCTCATAGCTCTGGCTGGATTACGGTGTACGATACGTATGCTTGTATTCACGACAAGCCTCTCTACATCAAGTTCGATGATCAGAATCGTTTGCATTGCGAGAACGGTCCTGCTATCGAATATGGTGATGGTACTGTTGTGTATTCCTGGCACGGTGTTGGTATTCCGGATGCTTGGATTGCCGATAAGGAGAATGCATTGACTGCTGAGATTGCTCTTACCTGGAGTAATATCGAGCAGCGTCGTGCAGCCTGCGAAATCCTTGGCTGGGCTAAGGTTCTTGAGAAGCTCAAGGCCAAGGTCATTGACAAGGATGAAGATCCTATGATCGGGACTCTTCTGCAGGTCAATATTCCTGACATCGGTAAGGAGCAGTTCCTCAAGGTTCAGTGTGGTACTGGTCGTATCTTTGCGATTCCTGTGCCACCTGATGTCAAGACTGCATTGGAAGCCAATGCCTGGACCTACGGTATGGATCCTGGTCAGCTGCGTGATCTAGAGGTCCGGACGTAAGTCCGGATTCTCTTTATGACTCCTGTTTATGATCAAGTCCGGTATCAAGTCTGGGGTCAAGCCCTGAGTCAAGTCCAGAGTCAAGTCCAGAGTCAAGTCCGGTATCAAGTCGGAGATCAAGTCCGGGATCAAGTCCGGGATCAAGTTTGGTATTATTTCTGGGATCAAGTCCAGCAATCAGTATTGGACAAAGTGCAATGACTCCTGTTCGCGATCAAGTCATTAGTCAAATCTGGTATAGAGTCCGCGCACAAACTTCGTATAAAGACCTGAGTGATGTCCAAGATCAAGTCTGGGATCAAGTTCGAGATCAAGTTGGGATTCAAGTCTTGAATCAAGTCCAGAATCAAGTCTGGGATCATGTCCGTTATCAAGTCTGGACCAAGTCAGGAACAAAGTGCAATGACTCCTGTTCGTGATGAAGTTAAGAAGAATGTTCAAACGGATGCTCGGTACATTGCACATCCTTTATACAAAGCAGATCCTTTGATCAGTAATACACCTTACTTCGATGCACATCAGGGATTGAGCAATCCTGTAAAGAGCATAGTTTGGTCAACAGTCAATCTTTGTGTATGGGACAAGGTTTATGAAACCTATTAGCAAACGAGTACGTGGGTTGGTTTACAACCAAGCCAAATACCCATCCATTGTTCAAATCGGGAATCAAGAATGGTGTCTGGTCTATGATCGAGTTCAGGATCAAATCTATACCCAAGTCTATAGTCAAATCTGGCGTCATGTTCAACAGACAATCCTGTACAAAGTACAATGAAGCCTGTTCGCGAGGAAGTTAAGAAGAATGTTATAACGGAGGCTCGTTGTGAAGCAGATCTCTTGATAAGAAATGTACCTTATTTCATAGTTTGGTCAGCATTCAATCTTCGTGTATGGGACAAGGTTTATGACACCAGTTTATAAGCTCGAGACTCCCCGATACCGTGTAACCTGGAAACACATGACTGATACAGTCTTTTATCTAGTTTTGGATGAAACTTACAATGCAGTTCACGCTCAAGTCAACGAACAAGCGAAAGATAAATCAAGATTGGAACTCGAAGCTGTGAAACCCGTTTATAGCCTCAACAGTCATAACATTTTTACGTTCAGAAACAAACTGAGTGACACAGTCTATAATCAAGTGTTGGATGAAGTTTGGAATCCAATCTGGAATCAAGTCTATCAAGCGAAAGATACATCCTACACCAAGACTAGGAGCACAGAGCTGTGAAACCCGTTGAAAAGCATATTCGATCTCGCGCTTCTATGAAAGCTATGGACATCCATTATCACATATGTGATAATGACGATGAGGCGCAGTATGAGTACCAACGCCAGGTAGAGGACGTAGTCCAGATGCAAGCTTGGGGGCCTGTCCTTGAAAAAGTCAAGTTTGCAAAGAAAAAGCGATGAAATCAGTCATTCAAGAAGTGAGTAGAGATGTTGTTAAGCATCACCCCATCATTCATAAAATAAGAGATGAAAAGTTATGGGGATCACTTTACGAACCTCTTATTAGGATTGATACTGTCAAAAACGCGATACGTAATCCGATTAGGGTAAGGAGTGTAGAAGAAAATGACTCCAATTCGTGACACATGTTTCGGTGAAGTGCGAATAATAGCTGGTAAGATTAGTCATAGTCGAGGGACATGGAAATATTTCCCTAGTAACCCATTCTTCCGTGTCCGTGATTCTGTTTGGACTGGGGTTGGGAATAGAGTGTTGGTAAAACTAGAAAGAACAATCAATAATGAGATGATATATAACGCAGTTACTCACGGAGATTGAAATGATCGGTTACTGCGTTGAATATGATGTATGGTATATGGAAGATAGTAAGTGGAATTCCAGGACTGAGTATCGAATGTGCTTCTCTCTTATTGAAGCGGAGAGATTAGCAGAGACATTAAGATGGAATCAATCCGTTAACACAGACTCCGTTCATATTCGTCTTATGACCGACAAAGAATATGAAGCAGTAAATCGCTACGTTGCATAATATCTCTACCTAAATATAACAATAAGTTATAATATAAGAGAGATTCTATGTCTGGTGCGTGGACTAATGTAAATATCATCACTAATACAATAGAGCCCGAAGATGCTTTATATAATCTAAGCTCTATCGATTTTAGATGGAAGGACATCTACTGTCTATATCTGGGTAGTAATGCTGTTGCAGTAGATAGTTTTCTTGAGATAGGATACGGTGCAGGTCTTATTGCAAATGGCTCTTATGGGGCTAACGGTTCTGTACTAATTAGTAATGGCAGTAGCGTCTATTGGGGAAGTGCAAATACTGCAATACCTGCTAATACTGGATTAGTATCAAACGCAACAGGTATTCATGTCTTAGCTAATAATGGTATTACTGCAAACGAAACTGGTGTATATGTACAAGCTAATAATGGATTAGTTGCTAATACTACAGGCCTATTTGTAATGGCCAATAACGGTATTATTAGTAATACTAATGGTGTGTTTGTTCGGGCCAATAACGGTATAGTATCTAACTCTACTGGTGTCTTTGTATTAGCTAATAATGGATTAGTTGCTAATACTACCGGCACGTACGTACTAGCTAATAACGGTATAGTATCTAACTCTACTGGTGTATATGTACTAGCTAACACCAATATAACAGCTAACTCTACCGGTTTACATGTACTTGCTAATAGCATTATTATTGCTAATAACGGTATTGTTTCTAACTCTACAGGTGTATTTGTACAAGCTAATAATGGATTAGTCGCTAATAGTAGTGGTGTGCATGTTCTAGCTAACACTGGTATTGTGGTTTCTAGTACTGGTGTGTCAGTAAATAGTGCATATATTAATACCATATCATCTAATAACGCTACGTACCTTAATAGTCAGCCAGCTTCTTATTATACTAACGCTACCAATTTAAGTACAGGTACTGTACCAACAGCGAGACTTGCTTCTGGTACTGCAAGCGCCACTACCTATCTCCGCGGAGATCAGACCTGGGCTACTATTACATCTAGTGGAGGTACCGTTACAAGTATTGCAACGGGCACTGGTTTAACAGGTGGATCACCAACCCCTATCACTACAACGGGCACTATATCTCTTGCTACTGCTGGTGCTGGTGCCGCTACTTATTCAAGCGGAATATCTTCTATTACTGTAGATGCTTATGGTAGAGTCACTTCTGTAACCGGATCTGCAGGTTATGGCACGGGTACTGTAACATCGGTTAGTGGGACTGCAGGTAGAATTAGTACTACAGGTACAACATCTGTAACCGTTGATCTTGCTACTGCCGGTGCTGGTGCTGCTACCTACTCCAGCGGCATTTCTTCTGTTACTGTTGATGCTTATGGTAGAGTAACATCAGTATCTGGTTCTGCAAACTATGCACCTCTAGCGAGTCCAACATTTACCGGTACTGTTACTATGCCAGGTACTAGTGCTTTTACGAGTACTGGTCTAGGTGTAGGTACTACATCACCTAATGCTAACGTCAAATTGGATGTTAGAGGTAAAGTTTACATTGCAAATCAAGTATCGGTAGGTACAACTTTTGACTATGGAAGTATTACAATTATTGGTGGTACAACATACAATACCGCAGTAAGTTATGGATATTTAACGTCAAGCGGTACAGGGGTATACTCCGGACCATCTCAGAGTATTACTGTATCGTTATACGCAGGTGAAAGAATTCTAGCAGCGGAAGTAGATGCTTTTTCTGATAGAAGACTCAAGAAAGATATCGTTAACATTGATGAAGATAAAGCTCTCAACTTCATTAATACAGCTAACGGTGTTAATTTTAATTGGATTAATACAGAGAACAGTAAAAGTAGAACTGGATATATCGCTCAAGATTTAGTAAAAGCAGGTTTTGATAACTTAGTTTCATTATCACCTCATAGTAATATGGAAGAAGTTATAGATGATGACGGATTTGTAAGTCCTGCCAAGCACATGTTTACTGTTAATTATGATCAGGTAGTACCTTATCTTTCTACTGCACTCAGGCATTCATTGAAGAGAATAGAAGGTCTTGAAACGTTAGTTGAACATCTAGAAGCTAGAGTTACTGCGTTAGAATCAAAATAGTAGTTGATATTTTCTCTCTACTACGCTATAAAATAACTATGAGCAAGAAAACATACACAGTATTCTTCTACAACACAGGATACGTTAAGCATGGATTTGAATCCGTCGCTGACGCGTTGAATTATATCATTAACGGATGCTTCGAAGGATGTGTTCAGAACAATCTAGATGAAGTAGTCGTCTCTTGGTCTCCCATCGGAGGAACTCGTTGGCATATAGAGGATGCAGCATGAAATACGACACAATCACATTTACAACAATAGGTATTATTCTTAATACCTTGGCTTGTCTTTGGCTTACCTCAACAGGGCAAGCCGTATATGCATTAATGTTTCTTTTTAATGCAGGTGTAATGTTTATGTATTTGCTTGATAAGAGGGATAACAATGCAGGTAAGTGATCAACAGCGGAAAGAGAATCTATACTGGATTCGGCAACGCGATAAGTGGCGTAAGCAGTATAAGAAGATTCAAGATGAAATCCTATACTGTAAGGATGAGATCTCACATCAGCATCGTGAAGGTCAATGGTGGACTGCTAATCGATACACTACGCAATTGCGCGCACTTCAACAGTTTGCTAACGCTATGATGATTGAACGTGCTTATATTGCTATGCAATTGCGACTTACTTCATATCGCTATGAATGACCTGCTAACAAGCAGGTCTTCTTTTTACTCTATATACTATTTTACTTCATCATATCAATGATGATTTTAGTTAAGGGGTAAAAATGGATAACGAAGTACTAACTAAACTACAAGATCATCTAGCCATCGTTCCTTTTGAAACTGATAGAAAATATTTTAGAATGGCTATTCGTGAAATAGAAATTCGTAATGAAGAAATAACCCGCTTGAAAAGTATTATAGAATCATATAAAAGTAGTTATCCATATAATGATCATATGTTAAAGAGGATTAACGATGTATAGTACTATTACTAAGGAAGTAGAGGTAGAACTCGACGATGAAGATGTTAAGTTCTACCTTGAAAGTATGAGGGATGAAGAACTTCGGCAGATGGGATTTATTCGTACCACTACGAAAGTAAATATGGATGATGTTAAGAGAGACTTTGTAGAGTTTCTCAAAGTATATAAACCTACTGCGTACTCGCATCAGGATATTTTGCTTGAAAGAATTAAGAAGGTATTAGATACGTGAGATTAGCCATGCATACCAAGACTTTTATGTGGAGTGTTGTTGACCTTATGTTATTCCTAGGTCAAGCATCATTATTGGTAATGCTATTGGTAGCATGGCTAACCCATATTATTCATTCATTCCAGGTAGGTTCTATTTTCTTTATGATTGTAGGAGCTGTTATTCCTCTAGTAGGAATGATAAACGGATTTGTTATTTGGTTTAATTAGAACCTAAAAGTAAACGCTATAACCGTAGAAACTCTTATATCCTCATATTCTTTAGTATGAGGAATTACTGTACGGGTTACCGTTATGTGTAACCCCATATCGATATTATTCCTTATCTGAATTAATTTAATAGGTACTGTACTTACTCTCTCGTACGAACTTGCAAGTACAGAAGTACTTAATAACATAAAAAGAAGTATTAATACCGGCATCTGTTGCCTTTTTCAGCTATAATTTCTATATATGATTATAAGATGGAGATGTGAGATGGTATACGTATATCATTTGTTCGCTGTGGGTGCATGGGTCGTTGGCGTGGTACTGGCCAAAGGATTTTGGTCGACATTCTTTGCAGTGCTCATCTTTCCTTGGGCTTGGTATCTTACAGCTGAGGCTCTTCTAAGACATTTTGGAGTGATAGGATGAACTACCACCTACAAGGTCCCAACGTAGTCAATGGCTTCGCGACCAGAGAGGACATCGAGTGTTTGTTTGGCGACCTGAATGGAAACGTCGAACCAGTCGAGATCTTTCCGGTCAACTGTTTGGATTGGGCTGACGTTGCAGTATATTGCGGCTTCTTCCCATCTAAAGGACAAGCGCGTAAGAATGGCTGGGAAGGTCCAGTCCCTCGCGGCTTTGGTCAGCGCAAGTTCGGCAAGCAAGGTAAGTGCGTTTGGTACTTCAACCCGGAGAAAGAATGATGAGTAACGCAAAGGCTGCTTTCCGACCGATGCTTGCCTGTCAGTTTGAAAAGGCTAGTATCCGCTGGCCAATGCTAGCTAGTCCAAAGCTCGATGGCATCCGGTGTCTAGCTATGGACGGTGTGGCTATGGCTCGATCCATGAAACCGATTCGCAATCGCTACGTACAGGCTTGGTTTGCTGCGAATGCGAAAGCTATTGATGGGTTTGATGGCGAGCTGATCGTTGGTGCGCCAAACGCACCAGACGTGTTCAACGTCACGACCTCGGCAGTCAACAGCGAGGATGGTGAGCCTGATTTCACGTTTCACGTGTTTGACCGTGTAACACCTGGCGACTACATCAGTCGCTTCGATAAGCTGCGGCAGGAAGATATGCCGCAGCGTGTGCAGCTCGTGGCTAACTTCTACATCTTTAACGACCAAGAACTGGCAGACTATGAGTCTAAGGCACTAGATGATGGATACGAGGGTGTAATGCTCCGTAGTCCGACGTCGCCGTACAGGCAAGGTCGGTCCACTCCCAAGGAAGCTTATCTGGTGAAGGTCAAGCGGTTCAATGACGCCGAGGCTGTAATCATCGAGCTGCTTGAGGAGATGCGCAACGACAATCCACTGACTGTCAATGAGCTGGGATTGGGTAAGCGATCAAGTCACCAAGCCAATCTAGTAGCCAAAGGTACGATGGGTACACTTTGTGTCCGCGGTATCAACGGCGACTTCAAGGATGTTGAGTTT